>Ga0180215_1000710_pt1 | contig 39970 bp, 29 predicted proteins | sample eDN3rd37CBELigBY_FD_128871 | JGI IMG/M metagenome (GOLD analysis project Ga0180215, IMG submission 128871) | Enriched backyard soil microbial communities from Emeryville, California, USA - eDNA 3rd pass 37_C BE-Lig BY (version 2) (version 2) | ecosystem: Environmental > Terrestrial > Soil >...
CCTCCTGGACGGTCATGCCCCCGGAGGGCGACTTGGCCTTGACCTGCCGTGCGCTGCTGCCCCGCGCCGCAGGGGGCGCCGCCCGCTGGCCTGCCTTGGCCCGGGTGGAGGGCGCCTTGGAAGAGGCGCCTGCCTTGGGCTTCGAGGGCGACTTCGCCCGCGCCGAGCTCGTCGACCTGGACGGTGTCTTCGACCGGGTCGAGCTCGAGGACCTCGACGAGCTGCTGGACCGCGAGGAGCTCGTGGACCTCGACGGCGCCTTTGCCCGCGCCGAGCTCGTCGACCTCGAAGGGGACTTCGCCCTCGTCGAGGACGATTTCGCCGCACTCTTGGTGGTGCGAGAGGGAGTCTTCTTCGTGCTGCTCTTCGCTGCGCTCTTCCTGCTCTTCACTGCCATGGATCTAGCCCCTTTCATCGCTCGGCAAGTCGTGCATGCCCAGCCTGCCCGACGGGATGGATCTGTCCTCGAATAGAAGCTTGGGGTCGCCCGCTGGAAAGGGAAGCCCTTGCGTTTACTTCCTCTCCCCCGAAAAGAGGTAGGCCGCCCAGGTGCCCTGCGAGACCGCCTCTGCGGCCCGCAGAGACGGGGCGACGCCGAGCAGGACCGCCTCGCCCGCTGGAGCGGTCTCCCCGACAGCCGGACGCCACCCGTCGCTCGCCTCGAGCGCTCCCCTCCGAGAGATCCGAGCCTCCCCGTCGACGCCGCGGCGGGGAGGTCCAGCTCAATCGCCGAGGGGCACCGACTGGATGGCTTGGAGGAGGATCCGCTCCAGCTCCGGGAGCCGAGCCTCGTCGGCGAGTTTCCGCCCCTCCTCGTCGGTGACGTAGAACGAGTCGATGGCTCGATTTCCCTCGGTCGCGATCCGCGCCACCGAGATGGTCAGCCCCGCAGCGCGCAGCGCCGCCGTGACCGCGTGGAGCAGCCCCCTTCGGTCCTGGGCGAAGACATCGACCACCGTGAAGCTCCGCGCGGAGCGGTTGTCCAGCTTCACCTTGGTCTCCACCTGGGGGAGGTGCTTGGGCGGAAGCCCGGATCCGCCGCGGAGCTTCTTTCGCAGGAGCTCCTCCGCGGTGATCTCTCCTGTGACCACCCGAAGGAGATCCTTTCGCGCGGCGCGCCAGCGGCTTCGCTCGAGGACGCCGCCACCCGACCCCCGCAGCAGAAAGACGTCGAGGGCCCTGCCGTCGGTCGTCGAGAAGACGTCGGCTCGGAGAATGTCGATCCGATGCGCCGTCATCACGCCGGCGATCGAGGCGAGGAGCCCGGGCCTGTCGTCGGCCGTGAGGATCAGGCTGGTCTCGCCGCCGTGATCCCGGATCGCCGTGACCAGAGGGAAGCGTGCACCCATCTCCAGGATCCGCATCGAGCGCATGGCGTCCCGCGGATCGGCGAAGGAGAAGTAGCGCCGGGGCAACCGCGCCAGGAAGGCGTCCGCCCGCTCGGCGGCGATCCCCCTGGCGAGGAGCGCGTCCCGCTGCCGGGAGCGAAGACCGCTCGGGAGCCCGCGTCCCTCGAGGAAGGCGGCGGTCTTCTCGTGGAGCTCCGCGAGGAGGCTCCCCTTCCATTCGGTCCAGGTGGTGGGCCCCACGCTGGAGATGTCCACGTAGGTCAGCACGTAGAGCATGTCCAGCCGCTCCCGATCGCCGACCAGGCTGGCGAAGTCCTCGATCAGCCCTGGATCGGAGAGGTCCCGCCGCTGGGAGTCATGGCTCATCCGCAGGTGGTGTCGCACCAGGAACTCCGCGTCGCTCCGCTCCCGCTCCCCGAGGCCGAGGCGATCGCAGACCTGGACCACCAGCTCGGCGCCGCGCTCGCTGTGGCTGCCGCCCATCCCCTTCCCTGCGTCATGGAAGAGCACCCCCAACGAGAGCGCCAGCGGCCGCGCGATCTCGCGGGCCAGCAGCGAGAGCCTGGGCTGCTCGTCCTGGAGGTCGCCGGCGCGGAGCCTGCCCGGCTTCTGCATGGCGAGGATGCTGTGGGTGTCCACTGTATACACATGGTAGACGTCGTGCTGGTGCTTGGCGGTGACCCTGCCGAACTCCGGGAGCAGGGCCCCGAGGACTCCCTCTCTGTGCATCCGACGCAGCCAGAGCCCTCGACCGAGGGTGGTGAAGGCGGCGCGCAGCGCCTCGGCGACCCCGGGGTCCCGGCGCACCCCCTCGTCGATCCGGCTGGCCTCTTCGCGGACCAGATCGCGTGCGTGCCCCAGGATCTCCAGATCGAGTCCTTCACTGGTGGTGAAGAGGCGTACGAAGAGCGAGGGGTCCTCACGGAGGGCCTCGCGGCTCTCCAGGGTGAGGCGATCGTTCCAGACCTCCAGGCCCGGCCCGACCCGCCAGCGGGTGGGGGCGCTCGGCGCCTCCCGCTGCGGCGCGCAGCGATCGGCGAGCTCGTCGGCGAGGCGATGGAGGAGGGAGGCGGCGAGGTAGTAGTCGCGCATGAACTGCTCGACGGCGAGGCCCTCCGGCTGCCGGTCCACATAACCGAGGGCGCGGGCCACCTCCTCCTGCCAATGGTAGGTGAGGTGGTCTTGCCGCTTCCCCGCCAGGAAATGGAGCTGGTTGCGGGTGCGCCACATGAAGTCCCGGGCCTCCTTGAGGCGCTCGATCTCCCGAGGGGGCATCACGCCGAGCGCGAGGAGATCCGAGAGGCCCCCTGCCTTGAAGCGGGCGCGGGCCATCCAGAGGGAGGCCTGGAGATCCCGCAGCCCGCCCGGGCTCTGCTTGATGTTCGGCTCGAGGAGGTGCACCGACCCGCCGAAGCGCTCCCGCCGCGCGCGCAGCTCCGCGACCTTCGCCTCCACCAGCTCGTCCACCTGCCGGCTCGAGAGATCGCGCAGCACCTTGCCCTCGAAGCGCCCGTAGATCTCCCGATCCCCCGCGAGGAAGCGGCAGTCGAGGAGCGCCGTCCGCACCGTGTGGTCCTCCTGGGCGACCTCGGCGCATTGCGCTGGCGTCCGGACCGAGGAGCCCACCTCCAGCCCCGCGTCCCAGAGGGCCGTGAACAGCGGCTCCGCCACCGCGCGCACCACCTCCTCCGGGAGGTCGTCGTGGAGCAGCAGGAGGTCGAGATCGGAGCGCGGCGCCACCTCGAGCCTGCCGAAGCCGCCGATCGCAGCGAGGGCGATCCCCGCAGGGCTCCCCTGCTCCCGGTGGATCACTTGGAAGAGGCTGGTGATCCCGGCGATCAGCAGGCGGGAGAAGCCGCGGACCACCTCCCGCCCAGAGGCCCCGCTCTCATGCCGCTCGCGGAGCGCAGCCCTCCCCGCCTTGACGAAGTCGCCAAGCCGCGCGCCCCGGCTCGCGGGATCCACGAGGTCGAGGGTCGGCGGCGCGTGCGAGGTGGTCGGCTCCAAGGGCACACCGCAGCCTACGCCCGACGGGCTCCCTTTGACAACGCGCCACAACGCGCCACATCCGGGGCCCGCTCGTTTGCCGAAGGGCAGCACAGGCAGCAGCGCTCGGATGGAGGAGGTCTTCCCCGGGCAGGATCAGAAGACGGTGGCGCCAGAGGGGATCTCGCCACGGGCGATGGCCTCGCGCTCGTCGATGAAGCGGCGCACGCCGTCGGAGATGCTGCGGGCGATCTCGTCCTGGTAGTCCTTGGCTTTGAGCCGCCTGGCTTCGTCCGCGTTGGAGATGAAGCCGGCCTCCACCAGGATCGCGGGCATCTTGGCCCCGACCAGGACGAAGAAGAGGGCCTGCTTCACCCCGAGATCCCGGATGGTGGCGCTCTTGTAGCGGGACCGGAGGCGCTGGACCATCCGGTCCTGGGTGTGGCGCGCGAGGCGGACCGAGTCGTCCGTGTTCGCCTTGGTGGCGAGGTCCGCCAGGATCAGGTCGAGGTCGCCGATGCTGCGCTCGGAGGTGGCGTTCTCACGGGCGGCCAGGCGCATGGCGTAGCGGTCGGAGTTGAGGTTGAGGGTGTAGGTCTCGATCCCGTGGGCCTTGCGGTTCTCGGCTGCGTTGATGTGCACCGAGATGAAGAGGTCGGCCCGCTTGTCGTTGGCGAAGCGGGTGCGCTCCTCCAACGAGAGGAAGACGTCGGTCTCGCGGGTGAGGAAGACCTCCAGCCCCAAGGCGGCGAGGCGGGTCTTCAGCTTCTTCGAGATGGCCAGGGTGAGGTCCTTCTCCCTGGTCCCGTCCCTGCCGATGGCGCCGGTGTCCTTGCCGCCGTGCCCCGGATCGATCACCACCCGCTTCACCTTCAGACCGGCGGCGAGGGAGAGGGGGATCTCTCCGCCGACCGCATCGCGGATCGCCTCCATCCGCTCCCGATCCGGGGCCGCGTGCTCGCCCGCCGGGGCAGCGACCTCCCGATCCTTGGCCAGGTCCTCCGCGAGGGCGAGGTCCTCGGGACGGTGCGCGTCCGCGCCCTTCGCGTCGAGGGCGGCGAGGATGTCCATCGCCGATGGGAGGGAGCTTCCGGGAGCCGCCCCGGAGGTCGCCGGAGAGGACGGTGCCGTGGTGGATCGCGGCTCCCCCTCCCCCCGTTCCGTCGTGCCACGGCCACTTGATTCCGCAGAAAGTCTTGCCGCCGCAGACACCCCTGCCGCCGCGGCGACGGTGGCATTCTGGGTCACCCCGGCGGCAGCGCTGCCCGCATCCTTCCCGGCTCCGGGAGCCCCAGCCGGCGCTGCGCTCGATGCAGCCTCGCCGCGGGCAGCGGCCTTGATTGGACCGGCGCCTCCTGCGGCTCCTGTCGTTCCTGCAGTGCCCACGGTGCCCGCATTGTTCGCGATGTTCGCAGCGTTCGCGCTCCCTGCGACGCTCGAGCTGCTCGCCGTGTTCGAGGTGTTCGCTTGGCTCGAAGTGCCTGCAGGCCTCGTGCTATTCGCGCTGTTCGCGGTGTTCGCAAGCTTCGCCGAGTTCGCGCTGCTCGCGGCTCTCGAGGTGCTCGCAGCACTTGTGGTGTTCGATATGTTCACGGCGACCGCGGTCGCCTTGGCTGCGGCAGGTGGCGGAAGCTCCGCCAGGAGCTCGCGGCCCTTGGGGACCATGTCTCCCTTGGGATAGCGCTGGAACAGGCGCTCCAGGGTTTGGCGCGACTGGGCAGGGTCCATCCGAACCCAGAGCTCCGCGGCCAGAAAGAGGGAGTCGTCCGCCAGGTTCGAGGTGGGGCAGCGCTCCACCAGCTTCTCGAAGCGCTGGATCCCTTCGCGGCGGTCGGCGTGGAGGTACGAGATCCGGGAGAGCTCATGCCAGGCTCTGCCGCTGTTGAAGAGCGCCTCGCATTGGCGCTGGCCCTTCAGCCGCTCCACGCTGCGGTCGAGCTGCGAGGTGATCCGCATCCACTGGTCCCGATAGCGCTTCCGCTTCTCGTCCTTGACCAGATCGAGGAAGTCCTGACGCGCGGCCTGGTAGGCCTCCTCCGCAGCCGCGGCACGGCCAGGCGCCGGCCAGAAGGTGGACAGCGAGAAGAGCGCGACGAGCGCGAGACGGGAGGCGATCCACAGCACTGCCCCCAAACCACCACGACCTACATGTGGCCGCAAATTCTCGGCGCCCTCGCCGCTGTGGAAAACCCGCTCCAGCGCCACCGTCGCCGCTCCTCGGAGAACCGGGTCCCCACCTCCGCGGAAACCAACTCGAGGGCCGAGCAGAGGCGCGGATCGGATCGCCGTTTCCGCGGAAACGCAGGTGCCGGGCGCGTTACGAGCGCGCGAGAGATTCCGTCTTTCGCGGAAACGCGGTGCCAGGCGTCCTACGTGCGCGGGAGACATCCCATCTTCCGCGGAGACGCAGGACTTCGGCGCTCGGTGGGCGCGGGGGATTTCCGTCACGCGCCCCGTGGCTGCGGGATCCCCATCCAATCCCCGGTCAGCGACAGGGGACCTGCCCTCAGTCGAGCCGATCGCGCAGCGACGCGAGGAGGCTCAGGGCCTGCAGCGGGGTGATGCCGTTCACGTCCAGGGCACGCAGCTCGTCGGCGATCTCGACGAGGGCCGGGGGGATGGGAGCGGGCTGCGGCCGTGGCTCGAAGAGGCCAAGCTGATCGACGGGAGGGGCCTTCCGTCCCCTCCCCTTGCCGGCGAAGACCGCCCTCCCCTCCGGGTCCAGCTCATTCTTCTCCAGGTTGGAGAGGATCTCGCGGGCCCGCGCGAGGACCTCGGCGGGGACGCCGGCGAGGCGGGCCACCTCGATCCCATAGGAGCGGGACGCGCCGCCTGCGACGAGCTTGCGCAGGAAGACCACCCGCCCGTCCTGCTCCATCACCGCCACGGTGGCGTTCTTCACCCGGGGGCGCTCGCGGGCGAGCTCCACCAGCTCGTGGTAGTGGGTGGCGAAGAGGGTGCGGGCGCCGACCCGATCGTGGAGGTGCTCGGCCACCGCCCAGGCGATGGAGAGGCCGTCGAAGGTGGAGGTGCCGCGGCCGATCTCGTCGAGGACCACCAGGGACCTCTCGGTGGCGCCGTGGAGGATGGCGGCGGTCTCCACCATCTCCACCATGAAGGTGGACTGGCCCCGCGCGAGGTTGTCGGAGGCGCCGACCCTGCAGAAGATCCTGTCGACGAGCCCCACCCTGGCCCGCGCCGCGGGGACGAAGGAGCCTGCCTGGGCGAGGAGCGCGATCAGCGCCGTCTGCCGGAGCACGGTGCTCTTGCCCGCCATGTTGGGGCCGGTGATCACAACAACCTGGTGGCTGCTGCGATCGAGGAGGATGTCGTTGGGGACGAAGGCCTCTCCCACCAGGGCCCGCTCGACCACGGGATGCCGCCCCTCGACGATCTCGATCCGCTCGCCGTCGTCGACGTCGGGGCGCACGTAGCCGAACTCGGCTGCGATCCGGGCGAGGGAGAGGAGCGCGTCGGCGATCCCGATGGCCGCACCTGCAGACTTGATCACGCCGGAGAAGCCGAGGATCCGCTGGCGCAGCTCTTCAAAGAGCAGCCCCTCCCGCATGATCCGCCTCTCGTCGGCGGTGACCACCTTCTCCTCGTAGGTCTGCAGCTCCTCGGTGGTGAAGCGCTCGGCGTTGGCGGTGGTCTGCTTGCGCACGTAGTGGGACGGCACCGCCTGCAGGTTGGCCTTGGTGACCTCGATGTAGTAGCCGAAGACCCGGTTGTAGCGGATCTTCAGGGAGGCGATGCCGGTGCGCTCCCGCTCCTGGACCTCGAGCCGGGCCAGGAACTCCTTGCCGCTGGTGGAGAGCTCGATCAGCTCGTCGAGCTCGGCGTCCCACCCGCGCCGGAACATGCCCCCTTCGCGGGTCGTCGCTGGCGGCTCCTCCTCGAGGGCCCGCGCCAGTTCCGAGGCCAGCTCGTCGAGGCCCTCCAGCTCCGGCCGCAGCCCCGCCAAAAGCGCGGCGCTGCAGCCACCCAGGAGGTCACGAAGCTTCGGCAGCGCCCCCAGGGAGGCAGCGAGCTGCTTGCAGTCACGGGCGTTGCCGGCGCCGAGGGCGAGGCGACCCAGGAGCCGCTCCAGATCGGCGACCTCGCGCAGGGAGCCAGCGAGCTCCTCTCGCAGCACCCCCCTGCCCACCAGCTCCTCCACCGCGTCGTGTCGGCTGCCGATCTCGGCGAGGTCCAGCAGCGGATAGGCGATCCACCTGCCCAAGGTGCGCCCGCCCATGGCGGTTGCGGTCCGGTCCACCAGCCCCAGCAGCGAGCCCTTCTTCTTGCCGCCATGGAGCGTCCGCACCAGCTCGAGGTTGGTGCGGGTGGCCTCGTCCAGCACCAGGTGCCCCTCCGGGAAATAGACCTGGATCCTGTCGACGTGGAGGGCCCCGGAGGAGCGCTGGGTCTCGGCGAGGTACGCCAGCGCCGCCCCCGCCGCAGCGACAGCAGCGGGACGAGCGCCGAGGCCGAAGCCGTCCAGCGAATGGACCTTCAGCTGGGTGCAGAGCTTCTTCTCGGCCCGGCGCGGATCGAAGATCCCCGGATCCCCATGCTCCTGGACGATGGCCTCCGGCAGCGCACCCCGGACCGCCTCGCTCAGCTCGCTGCCGGGCGGGAGGATCACCTCCCGCGGCCCTGCCCGGCCCAGCTCCGAGAGGAGGAGCTGCAGGCTCCCGATCTGTGCAGCCCGGAACTCGCCGGTGGACGCGTCCAGCAGCGCCAGCCCGAAGCCAGAATCCGCAGGCGCCACGGCACCGAGGAAGTTGTCGGCCCTCGCGTCGAGGAGCTCGTCGTCCAGGATCATCCCGGGTGTCACCACCCGGGTGATCTCGCGGCGGACGATGTTCTTGCCGCCGCCGGGCTTCGGCGCCTCGACCTGATCGCAGACCGCCACCTTGTGGCCCTCGGCGACCATCTTCGCGATGTAGCCCCTGGCGGCGTGGTGCGGGAAGCCGCACATCGGGACGCGATCGCTGCCGGCCTTCGAGCGGGAGGTCAGGGTGATCCCCAGGACCTCCGAGGCCACGATCGCGTCCTCGTAGAACATCTCGTAGAAGTCGCCGAGCCGGAAGAAGAGCACGGCGTCCGGGACCTGCGCCTTGGTCTCCAGGTACTGCCGCATCATCGGGGTCGCGGACTCGAGGGCGCCGGGATCGGTGCTGACCAACATCGTGCTCATCGCATCCTCTTGGGTGCGCCCCCTCGGCCTCGGCGAGGTGCAGAAACGGCGATGCCCCGGTCGTTCGAGACGGCCGAGGCATCGGAACAGCTCGGGACGGGCCCGGGCGCAGACTGTGTCGTCGGTCCGCGCCGCGACTCGGGCCGCTCCCGGGACAGCGTCAAGCCCGCTCCATCGACGCAGCGAACCACGTCACGGGCCCGGCCACCTCAGGAGGCGACCCTCCGAACAGCCGTCTCTCAGAAGGTGTACTTCACCCGCGGCACGATGGCGATGCCGACGATGTTCGGGCCGAGGAAGTACTTGGCAGCGGCGTCGAGGCCGAGCGAGAAGTGATCGAACTGGGTGGCGTACTCGAGGCCGATGCCGCCGCCGAGCAGCGGGACCGGGTTGGTGGTGTCCGAGAACGCCATCGGCTCGATGGCGGCCACACCGCCCAGCACCCTGCCCGTGAGCATCAGCCGGGGGACGACCTGGTAGCCGTAGAGCACGCTGCCCTCGACGGTCTGGGCGGTCCAGTTGTCCGAGAGCTGCTCGTTCGTGACGGGATCCCGGCAGCCCTGGTCCGTGGCGCTGCCGAAGCAGTTGCCCGAGGAGGCGCCCTGGGAGAAGGCGAGCATCACGGCCACGAAGTGATCGTCGGTGGCGTAGACGTCGTATCCGACACCGAGGGAGAGGTAGACCTGGGCGTTCGAGACACCGGCGCTGCCCCCCATCGTGAAGAACGCGCCGAGGTCCGTCTCGGTGAAGAAGCCGCGGCGGATCTGGGTGGGAACGCCGGACAGGGGGGTCGCGGCCTGGGCCGCCATCGGGAGGATCACGACGGCTGCGAGGGCAGCGAAGAGCAGGGAGCGGGGGAGCTTCATAGTTGGAGTCGATGCCTTGCTGAGGTTGGAAGAAACACGCCGCTGCCATCCGGCAGGGGAAATCGCCCGCCCTCCGAGGAGGGCAGGCGCTAGACGAAGATCAATCCGTTCCTGCTGCGCGGAAGATCCAGGGGTAGCTCACCATCACCTGCCCGCCGCCCTTCGGCTCCGGGAAGCGCAGGCGGCGCACCCGCTGAATCACGCAGCGAGCGACGGCGCCATCGGTGCCCACCTGATCCTCGGCGGCGCGGGCCTGGGAGACAGCGCCCGTGGCGTCGATGGTGAAGGCGATCTCGATCTTGCCCTGGATGCTCGGGTTCTTCTGGAGCTCCCGGTCGTAGCAGGCCTTGATCGCGTTCTGGTTCTTCCGGATCACCTCGCCGATCTCCTCCTTGGAGAGACCGCCGAGCACCGTGGTGTTGCCGGGGATGATCCGGGTGGTGCCGCGCCGGCCCTTGCCGCCGAGCGCCAGGCCGCCACCGCCGGTGCCCCTGCCGCCACCCTTGGTGCCGAGGCCGCCGAGGCCGAGGCCGCTGCCGCCGCCACCTGCGCCGGTGCCGCGAGTGCCGAGGCCGCCGACGCCGTGGGCGTCGCCCATGCCGGCGCCGCCGGTGATGCCGCCGATGGCGTCGTTGAGGCCTGCGCCGAGGCCGCCGGGGCCGAAGATGTTGGAGGCGGCGCCGTCGTCGCCGAAGCCAGCGAGGAGGCCGGAGGTCAGGGCCCGCTTGCGATCCTCTTCACGCTTGTTGGCGTCGACGATCTGGGAGCCGTCCTTGGAGCGATCGGCCTGCTTCTGCTCCTCTTCCTTCTTGCCGAAGGCGCCCTCGTCCTCCGCCGCCTTCTCCCCCTCGTCCGCGCCGGAGAGATCCAGGAGCTTCTGCTCCGGGGGCTCGGGGGGATGGAGGAGGATCTGGGAGATCCGGGCGTTGTTCTTGAAGAGATCCTCCGCCAGCATGTCGCCTGCGGTGGGGGTGATCATCAGCATGGCGAGGATCACGATGTGGATCATCGCCGCGATCGAGAGGATCTTGGTGAAGTAGACGTCGATGCCGTCGAGGAAGCCGGACTTGGTCGGAGCCTCCGGCTTCATGAAGCGAAGCACGAACTCCACGTTCCCGAACTGGACCCGGGCCCGATCCTGGAGACCGATGGTCGCCGACGTGCCGACCTTCTGATCCTTGCCGTCTTTGCGAACGACGATGTGTCCGCCCGCCGGTGCGGTGAGGGACGCCGAGTCGCCGCTGACCGTGGCCAGCACGTGCCGGTCCACCCCTTCCATGTAGACCTTGAAGGAGTTCCCCTCGGCGCTGCCGACGCTGATGTCGCCGGCCTGGAACTGGTTGGCCTCGATGATGGTGTCGCCCCAGATCATGGCGACGTCGAGGGCACGCTCCTTGGAGGTGGGCTGCTGCTCCGCGGGGAGCTCCTCGTAGAAGAGCGCCGAGGCGTTCGCCCCGCGCAGACCACCCAGCAGGGTGTCGCTCTTCGCTCTCTTCGCTGCATCCTGCGCCGCAGCGTTAGCGCCCTTCTCACCGGAAAATGGAGTCATCTTCAATGCCTCTGCAGCAGCGGCTCCAAAGGAGACCGCAATCTTGGTTCCGCCGATCTCGACGACATCGCCGGAGGCCAGCACGGTGGGGTCCGAGATCGACTGCCCTCGGAGCTTGGTGCCGCCCTCCGAGCCGAGATCGATCGCGTGGAGATCCCCGTTCGCTTCCCACTTCAACATCACGTGGATCGTGGAGACCCGCGGATCCGAGACTCGGACGTTGGCGGTCTCGCCGGAGCCGACGATCACCGAGTCCCGATCGATCGTCACCTCGCGGCTCACGCCGTCCGGTCCCGTCACTCTGAGCAGCAGCTTCGATTGGCTCATTGCGCCCCTCGTGCCCATTTCAAGCCGAACAGACGGCCCTAGAGATTATCGACGCTCTTCTGGAGCTCGGGCAGGAAGTTGCCCCGGGTCTGGATCAGGGAGTCGAAGCCGGTGCGGGTCCGCGTGATGCTGTACGAGCCCTCGGGCTTCGTGAGCTCACCGTCCAGGGTGACCTCGTTGAAGTCGACGACCGTGGTCTGCTTGTAGACCACCTTGTCCTCTTCCTGAATGATGATGTCCTGCGCAAGGGCCTGCCCGCTGGCGAAGAGTCCAGCCGCTGCCACCAACGAAGCAATCAGAAAACGCATATCCAATCCTCCTGCTGCTCGTGAGGGCCTCCTTGCGGCCCTGTACGAGAGTGTACCCGGTCCCAGACTTCTATGCCAACGCCGCAATGTGCATGGCAACGCCTGGGCCTGCGGATCCCGCACTATTCGAGGGCATCCTCGTCCGGGTGGGTTCCTTCTTCCTCGTCGACACCGGCCGAGCCGTCGCCCTCGACACCCTCGCCGTCCAGGTCTCCCTCACCCTCCCCTGCGTCTCCCTCGAGGTCTTCGTCCTCACCTGCCTGGTCCTCGGGGATGAAGTCGAAGTCCATCTCGCCGAGGTCCTTGTCGCCTCCGCTGGACTTGCGCGCGGCGGGGGCCTCCTCCTGGGCCTGGTCCTGCCCAGCCTGGAGGCGGAGGTCGATCATCTGCACCCGCTGATCGGCGAGCTCCCGCTTGGGGAGGTTCCCGGAGAGCGCCAGGTAGCGCTGGTAGTACTCCTTCGCCTTGCTCAGATCGGAGAGGGGGCCGTTGTAGAGCTCGCCCAGCCCGAAGAGGGCGTCGGGGTGCTCCGCCCGCAGGGTCAGGACCCGCTCGTATGCGGCGGCTGCCTCCTGGGCCCGCTTCGCGCCATCGAGGGCGAAGGCGTCCATCAGGTGGGCCTGGAAGGAGTTGGGCTCGAGCTGCTTCGCCTTCTCGAAGGCGGTGTGAGCCGCCTCGTAGTCGCGGAAGGCGAGGGCTGCGGCGCCGACGTTCATCCTGCAGGAGTAGCACTCCCCGTCCAGCTCCACCGCCCGGGCGAAGAGCCCCAGGGCCTGGCGGCGATCGTCGTTGCGCAGCGCGATCAGACCCAGGTTGTTGAAGACCCCTGCGTCCTGGTCGTCGAGCTTGCGGGCCTCGGCGAGGACGAACTCCGCGAGGCGGACGTTCCCCTGATCCAGGTAGACCAGACCCAGGTTCTTGTAGGCCTCTGCGTTGGCGGGGGTCCGGGAGAGGAGCTTGCGCAGCGAAGCGATGGCCTCGTCGTAGCGCTTCTCCAGCCGGTAGATCACCGCGAGGTTGTTGAGGTAGTCGACGTCGTACTCGTCCTCCTTCAGCGCCTCCTCGTAGAGCTTCGCTGCCTTGGAGAACGATCCGCGGAGGCGATAGACCTGACCCAGGTTGAGGCGGGCGCCGCGGTGGCTGGGATCCGCCTGCAGGGTGGCCTCGTAGGCCGCCTCGGCTGCGGCGAGATCGCCGAGCTGCTCGGAGACCACGCCCAGATCGTAGTGGGCGTTGGCCAGGGAAGGATCGCGCTCGACGGCCTTGGTGAAGGCCTCCTTCGCGTCGTTCCAGTTCTCGGCCTTCATGGCCTCGACGCCCTGCTCGAAGAGCTCCTCCGCGGTCTCCTCCTTGACCTCGACGAGGTCGACGGGAGTGGGCGCGGGCTTGGCGCCGGCGCAGGCAGCGAGGAAGGCTGCAAAGAGAGCGGTGAAGAAGATTTTGTTCGTACGCATTTCGTTCCCGTGGGGCGGCGACCCGCAGAGGGCCGCCTGCCCGCGAGTGAGAGCTTACCCTCGGCCTAGTTCGCCGAGGGCTTGTTCAGGATCAGGACGCCCTTCTTCTTCTCGGGAGCCGCCTCGGGCGCAGCCTCCGCTGCCTCCGATCCTTCGTCCGCATCCAGGTCCTCCGACTCGGCCTCCGCCCCTGCCGAAGCCTCCGCGCTCTGCGGCGTGTTCAGCCGGGAGCTGCCGAAGGTGGCGTCGACGGTGAGGGCGGGCGAAGCGCGGGAGAAGAACTCCGACCCAGTGTACTCCGCCTGCCGGATCTCGCCGTACTCACCGGGCTTGAAGCGGTTGAGGGCGTCCTGCGCGGCGAGGGTGAACTCGTTGTAGATCATCAGCTCGTAGGACTTCTCCAGCGCCAGCTCGAAGGCCTCGATCGCCTTGTCCTCCAGGGGGAAGGCCCGGTTCTCCAGCTCGGCCCGGTAGAGGTCGAGGAGCTCGAAGTCGTCGGCGAGCTCGGGCGGATCCGGCGAATCCAGGAGGTTGCGAGCGAAGTCCTGGTACATCTGGCCGATGCGGGCGAGGGCCGCCACGGCCCAGTCGCCAGAGCCGATCTCCACAATCTGTGTGTAGGCAGCCTCCACCTTGGGGGTGGCTTCGACCTTCTGCTTCAGCGCCGCCTGGAGCCTGCGGGGGTTGTCGAACTTGATCGCGACGTAGGCCTTCCACTGGGGCTCGAGGAGACGGAAGCGAGCGAAGGCGTAGGCATCGCGGTAGTCCACCTTGCCGCGGTCCGCCTCGGCGAGACCGGGGAAGTCCTTGGCGCAGACCTCGAGGAGACGGTTGGCGTCGGCGGTGCGACCCAGCGCGTCCAGGGCCCGGGCCCTGCGGTAGCGGGCGAAGAAGACCTCGCCTGCAGAGGCCTGCCGCTCGTAGCCCTTGATGAAGTCGTCGTAGGCCTTCTCCGCCTGCTCCCAGCTCTTGGCGAGGGTGTAGATCTCGCCGATGTGGAAGCTGAGGGTGGCGGCGGAGACGCCGTTGGGGACGGTGGAGTACTTGGCGATGTACTCGCGGTAGAGGTTGACCGCCTCTTCGAAGTTGCCCATGCCCTCGGTCCAGAGCGCGGCGTTGAAGAGGGCGTCGGAGGCGCGGACCGCGTCATCCGGATGAGCCCGGACCACCTCTGCCGGCGCCTTGAGGGTCACCTTGGCGCGGGGGGGCGCTGCGGGGTCGGGCCGGATCCCCACCTTCTCCTCCCACTCCCTCGCGTACTGCAGGAAGTAGGCGGTGGCGTTCGCGAAGTTCGCGGTCTGCTCGTTGAACTTGGCGAGCGACCAGAGCGCCGTGGGGCGGTGGGTGCTGGTGGGGTAGTCGGAGAGGATCTTCTCGGCGACGATCATGCCCTGATCGATCTTGTTCGCCTTGTTGTAGATCTCCATCGAGTAGAGCAGCGCCTGCGCCGCGTACTCCGACTTGGGGAACTCGGTCACGAAGTCGCGGAACATGCCCGCCGCGTCCTCGGCCCGCTTCTCCTCCTGATAGACCACCAGGTCGATGTACTTGTACTGGGCGCCCTCCATGATCCGCCCCAGGTCCTGGGTCCACTTCTCACCCGGCTTGGCGAGCTGCTTGTTCTCGTAGAACGCGCGGGAGAGGCGTGCCAGATCCGACCACTCCTCCTTCACCTCGAGGATGTTGAGGGAGAGGTCGGCGGCCTTGCGGGCCTGGGCGTCGGTGGGCCACTTGAGGATGATGTCGCCGAAGCGGTTCGCCGCCTCGGTGAAGTGCTTGCGGTCGTAGTAGATGAACGCCGAGGTGTAGCGCATGTTGATCTCGTCCGCTGCGAGGCGGGGATCCGCAGCGGCGATCTCGGCGTATCGATCCGCAGCCGTCAGGAGCTTCATCTCCCAATGGGGGATCTCCTCCGGCTTCACGTTCTTGTCCACGGTGGTGGTGGAGATCCGCTGGGCCTGGGCGGCGGTGCCACGATTCTTGCTCTCGTCGATCTTCTGATCGTCGCGGAGCTGCGAGCGCTGCAGCCTGCCCTTCTCGATTGCGACCAGCTTCTCGTAGGCGAGGAGCGTGTTGTAGGCGGCGGACTTGGCGTAGTTGCCCTCCGGATCCGCGGCGTAGACCAGCTCGTACTGCTCCGCGGACTGCTCCCACTCCTCCAGCTCCCAGAGGATGTCGGCGTAGCGGTTGCGGAGGCTGTAGGCCATCTCGCTGTCGGCGAAGGAGTCCAGGTACTCCTTGTAGACGTTGCCCGCCAGGCGGTAGGTGCGGACGTCCTTCGTGTTCTGGGCCTCGCGGTGGTAGTCGGTGACCAACTCGCGCATGGCGGACTCGGAGAGGTCATAGGCGCTCGCCAGGGCCCGCTCGTTGCTCTGGTTCGCCACGGACCAGGGGGAGCCCGGCTTGTAGTTGTCGACCAGGACCTTCATCTCGGCCAGGACGCGATCGCGCTGGCGCAGCCCCTCGTAGGAGCGGACGATGTTCGACTGGTAGGCGGGGTTCTGGGCGTGGAAGGGCTCCTCCTCGATCAGGAGCTGGTAGCTCTGGATCGCGAGGTCGAAGCGGGCGTCGGAGAAGTAGCGATCCGCCAGCCGACCGAAGAGCCTGCGCGCGCCCTCCTTGTTGGTCTTGGACTTGTAGTAGGTGTTCGCCTCCCCCACCGCGTCCAGCGCCTGCCAGGTGAGGATCATGTCGTTGAGAGCCTCGCCCTTGAGCGCCACCTCGTTCTGGTTGCGGCCTGCCTCGGAGCGGACCACCACCTCCTGGAACTGGGTGAGGGCCTTCTCGTAGTCGCCGAGGTTGAAGGAGCACCAGGCCAGCTTGTAGAGCGCGAAGTTGTAGATCCGCGGCTCGTTGGCGGAGGCCTCCAGGGCCTTCTCGTAGGCGAACTCGGCCTTGGCGAGCTCGTTGCCGTTGAAGAAGTGCTCACCCATGGCGACATAGGAGTCGCCGACGAAGCGCGAGCGGGGGTACTGGGTGACCAGATCCCGATGACGCTCGATCGCGACCTCGCGGTCGCCGCGCTCGTAGAGGTTGGTGGCGAGGGCGAAGAGGACCTCGTCCTTGCGGGGATAGGTCGGCGAGTCCTTGAGGATCTGCTCGTAGAGGTTCAGGGCCTCGGACCGGTAGAGCTCGCTCTGGTGGTTCTGCACCTTGGGCTCGGCGCCGCAGGCGCGCTCGCCCTTGGTGTCCACGCACTCGGTCCAGGCGTTGTACTGCTGGTCGTAGAGCTCGAACTCACGGAAGTAGACGTACTTCGCCTTCTCGATCCAGAGCTCGGCGAGCTGGAAGAGGAGCTCGCTGCGCTGATCGCCCGGGTCGATGGTCGCGATGATCTCCTTCAGCTCGTTGATCGAGGCGTCCCGGGACCGGTCGGCGGCCTCGGTGCGCTTGCTCTCGTCGAGCTGGGCGGGACCGCCGAAGGTCGCAGGGGCCGACCGGGCCTGGGCGCCCTCCGCAGAGGTCGCACCGGCGGACCCCTGTGCGGACGCCGCCATCGGCGCGGCAGCCGTCAGACCGCCGAGGGCGATCGCTAGCAAACGAAAATTGAACATCACGTAATTCCTCCAGGGCCGGCGCATCAGCTGCGCCTGCAGGCCCGGGCGCTAGGAAGCGATTGCAGCAGCTCGCCTGCGGCTCTGCCGGCAGGCGTCCATGCCTCGTGAACGAGCGGGGACTCCTCAACCATCCTGGCGGGAGATGCAGCCGGACTTGAGGGTGAACTGGTAGTACCCGATCTCGTCGATCCAGAACTCACCCTGGAAGTTCCAGTACTCCCAATCCTCGGCGGGGATCACCGGGCGCTCGAGGGTCTGGGTCGCCAGGGCCGTCTGGAAGTCCACCCCGGACTGGAGGCGCTCGGTCTCCTTCTTCGAGGTCTCGAAGCGGATGATCCGGGCCTGGTTGCCGAAGTGACGCACCACCTCCGACGCGTCGGCGAGGCGGGCCTTCACGAAGCGACCGGCGACGCTCTCCAGGAGGTTGCGGTGCTGATCGACGGTCTCGGTGAGCACGTTCCGGAGGGAGGAGGTGCGGAACGAGGGAACCGCCTGGATGGCTGCCTTCTCCTTCTCGAGGGCGCCGATGTAGGCCCGGAAGCTCCGCACCTGGTTGTTCGCCACCAGGTAGTTGTAGATCGGCCGGGGGAGCTTCTGGCGCTGCCGCGGCGAGGTGACGAGCTCGTAGTAGAAGCGGAACTCCTCGTCTGCCTCCACCAGCGGCTGGATCTGCCGGGCCATCTGGGGATAGCTCGAGTCGAAGGTTGCCAGGGTCTCCTTGGTCTCATCGTAGAGGCAGGCCATGTGGTAGATCGTCGACTTCAGGATCCACGACTCGGGCTGGAAGGAGCCGGCGAACTGGGGCGCGTGGAGGGCCTGGAGGGTGCCGAGGGCCCCGCCGAAGTCGTCGTCCAGGAAGCGGGCCCAGCCGTTCTCGAAGAGGGCCTGATCCCAGTAGGGGGAGAAGCGCGGCACCTGCTCGTAGTACTTGACCGCGTTGGCGTACTCGCCGAGGCCGTAGTAGCTGCGAGCCAGGCCGAGGCGGGACAGGTCGCGCAGATCCTGCAGGTCGACGTACTGCAGCGTCATGGTCGACTGGAGGCCGAGGACCTCGTTGAAGTAGGCGTTGCCCTGGCGGTAGCCCTGCTCGATGGCGTCCTGGCCACCGGCGCGGGTGCCCTTCTGGATCTCGACCATGCCGAGGAGGTAGCGGGCCCTGCCGTAGAAGCTGCTGTCCTTGGGGACCACCCCGAGGAAGGCCTCCGCGTCCTCGAGCTGCCCGCCGCGGTAGGAGACCAGACCCACGAAGTAGTGGACCTTGTGGAGGTACTCCGGCCGCAGACGCTGGAACTCGTCGTTGTACTCGCGGTTGAGGATCCCCGGCACGAAGATCCCGTCCTCCAGCTTCTCCGACACGTCGATCAGACCCTCGACGGCGGGGATGTAGAAGGGGTGGGAGGGCCCTGCCTTGATGATCTCGTTGTAGAAGAACGCCGCGCTCTGGTTGAAGCCCATCCGCTCGACGGTCTGCCCCAGGAAGAACTCGGCCCTGGCGCGATTCGCGTCCTGGCCGCTCTGGGCGATGAAGTCGTAGAGGTAGACGGCTGCCTGTTCGAAGCGGTTCTCGTTGTACGCCCGGATCGCCGGGTTGAGATCGGCCTGCGCCATCGCGGCGCCGGGGACCAGGATCGCAGCAGCGATCAGCCCCGAGATAGTCATGCGAGCTTTGCGAATCATCTGGTTACGGCCCCGATTCATTAGAAGGTATAGGAGACGCCGGCGTAGACACCGAGGTTGTTGAGCACGTCGGACGACGGTTCCTCGACGAGCGAGCGCGCGATGCTCTTCTGCGCGTCGGTCGTGAACTTCGCGAGCTGGCAGGATCCGCTGACGCTGGTGGCGGTGTCGCTCAGATCCGCGCGGGAGCAGCCGTTGATCGAGTCGACCTTCGCCGTGTAGACCAGGTCGCGGAACTCGAGGCGGATGAGGAGATCCTCGTTAAGCCGGACGCGGAAGCCTGCGCCGACCTGCCCGACGAACTTGATGCCGGTGTCGCCGAAGGCGCGGTCAGGGGCTCCGGTGAGCTGGATCCGCGAACCGCCGATGCCGGCGCCGCCGGAGAGCACCACGCTGAAGTGCCCCATCGCACCTTCGTAGTACGAGAACTTGCCGTAGATCGGCGCGACCTCGAAGCCGCCGGTCGCCGCCCACTGGAGGGTGAGCGCGGTGGCAGCCTGGGGCTGCTGCTTGCTGGTGGAGATCAGCTCGTCGGTGAAGCCCACCTGCTGGTTCATCCAGAAGTACTGCCCCATGGCCTGCAGCGCGAAGTTCTCGTGCAGGTGGTAGACGTACTGCGCGCCGAGGCCCACGTGGGTGGTGAACTTGGTGTTGAGCTGGGCGATCCCCGGGTAGAGCACCACCTCGTGCTTGCCGCCGTCCGCGTACTCCTTCTTCTGCACCGTGTGGAGTCGCAGGTTCGGGCTGGTCACGTTGTCGGAGACCTCCACGAAGCCGGGGGGGAGCTCGGGCTCGCCGGCTCCTGGGGCCTGCGCGGAGGCGATGGCGGGGAACGCCATGGCGACGAGCCCGGCGAGCGCGTGGTTCAGATAGGTCTTCATCGTTCGGGAAACTCTCGAGTTAGAAAGCATAGGACGCCCCCAGATTGAAGAAGAGGACGTTCGTGAGGCCGGCGGAGGTCAAGGTCCCCTGCTGCGGCTCGGAGCCGGGGGCCTCACGCTCGGCGAGGCGACGGTCGATGCCCTTCCGGTACTCGTCCGGATAGGCGATGTCGAAGACCTCCAGCCGGAGGGCCAGATCGTCGAAGATGAAGAAGCGGAAGCCCGCACCGACGGCAGCGGCCCAGGTGGTGCGGCTCTCCTCGAGGTAGCCCTGGCAGGTGGAGGAGCGGGAGACGTCCGGGTCGGACACGCCGTTCTGGCAGTAGACCACCGACTCCGACTGGAGGCCCACGGCGCCGCCGCCCAGGGTGAGGTACGCCTGGAAGTGGATGGGCACCTCGGTGACCAGGTTCAGCTTCCCGTAGATCGGGGTCCACCGCGGCATCACCAGCGCCTGCCACTGGAGGCGCCAGAGGTCCTGGAACTCGTCGGGGGGGCCGCCGGCGGTGGGCTGGAACGGGTTGGCGTCCATCACCCCTTGCCGCGCCTGCTCGCCCACCGAGGTGAGGCCGGTGAGGGCGAAGCCGCCCCGCGCCTCGATGCCCCACTGCTCGGCGAAGTTGTAGGCGAGGCCGAGCTGGAAGTTGGTCTGGTTCGTCATCCGGCTCGTGACCGAGAAGCCCACCATCGGGTTGACCTCGAAGGTCCCCAGGCTGGTGTGCTTGCGATTACGAACGACCACCCGCTCCACCACGTCGTCCGCTCGCGCGAGCTCGGGAGCCGCCACCAGGGTGACGAGGAGGATGGCCAGGAAGGAGAGGAGGCTCCGGTTCACGCATCTTTCCATGGAGAGTTGTTACCTTGCTTCGCGCCTGATCACCGGCACTGTTGAGAGAGCAGCCGCATCGTGGAAACCGCGGGCGCCGATCGGGGATGCATCGGCTGAGAGCGGAAACGCATGGTGGCACAAAATCGGATCGTTTGGCACCACCAGGAAATCACCTACCGAACATTCCGCAGTGCGGCCTCGCGATCCACCCGCGGACGAAAAATCGTCGGGGCGCATGGGATACGAACTGGCACGAAGCCGCAACAACAAAATCAACTCCAGGCGGCGGGCGCTGTGCCCGCTTCTTCCGATGAGGAGCAAAGGTCGGATTTGCTACCACGTCGCAGAGGGGGGTTCAAGCCGCGATCCCGTGGATGGCCCGCGATCGATCACAGGGATCGAAGGGAGATCGGAGCGGAGGGGAATCCGGGAGAGGCAGGAACGACGCATGAATCGACGCCCTCGACCGGCGTTGCGTGGCGTTCTCGACAAATGCGGGAGGTCGAGGACGCGAGGTCCGAGCGGAAGCGCCCGCCCGGCTGGTTCGATCTTGCGAACCCGGGGCGGACGCCCGTCGCCAGCGCACCCCCGAAACAGAACCGGCCGGCGAGCGCGAGGCGCTGCCGGCCGGAACGGGTGACTGCAGCTGCGAGGTCGATCAGCCGCGGCCCTTGGACTGCTTCATCGGGTTGACCTTCTTGCTGCCCGTGGTCTGCTGCGCAGCCTTGGGAGGCTTGTTCGCAGACTTGAGGATCAGGAGGCCCTCGTTGTGGCCGGGGACCGCGCCGCGGACCAACAGGACGTTCTGCTCGGGATCCACCGCGACCACCTGCAGGTTCCGGACGGTGATCCGATCGTTGCCCATGTGACCGGGCATCCGCTTTCCGGGGAAGACGCGGCCCGGGGTCTTGCGCTGGCCGATCGAGCCGACGTGCCGGTGCATCTCGTGGACACCGTGGGATCCCTGGGTGCCCTGCCCCGCCATCCCGTGGCGCTTGACCACGCCGGCGAAGCCCTTGCCCTTGGAGGTGCCGACCACGTCCAGGTACTGCCCCACCTGGAAGAGGTCCACGCCGAGGGTCGATCCGATCTCGATCCCCTCGACCTCTTCGGGCTTCACGCGGAACTCGCGGATCCAGCGGGTGGGGGAGACGCCGGCCTTCTTGAAGACGCCCATCTCCGGCTTGTTGACGAGCTTCTCACGCCGGGAGCCGAAGCCCACGCGCAGGTTGGTGCCGTGGTCGTTCTCGAGCTGGTTGACGCCGAGGACGACGTTGGGTCCTGCCTGGATGACGGTGACGGGGATCTGATCGCCATTCTCTGCGAAGACGGAGGTCATGCCGACCTTGACACCGAGAAGGCCCTTGCCGCGAATCTTGCTCATAGCTGCTCCCTCGAGCGGTTCCAGTGCCAAGCTGGCAGGGGAACATCGAGACTGAAGGTTGACCCGACGCCCGGAGGGGGCGACGGGGCGCGCACCATAGTCGAAGCGCCAGCGCAGATGCAAGCTCGAGTGTGAACCGCCTACTGGGCAGCGACCCGGGCCTCCCGGGCATAGTGGAGCGCCAGCGCCCGGGCCAGCTCCGTCGCGTGGCCCAGGGACTCGGCGCTGAGCCGCTCCAGGAGCGCGCCGGTCTCCGCGTCGCCCCAGGCGGACGTCAGGCGCGCCACCCGCCGGCACCTGGCCGCCAGGGCGTGGGAGGTCGCCAGATCCGTGCGCAGGAGCCGCGCCAGCTCCCCGCCCCCCTCCGTGGAGAGGGGCGGCCGAGGAGGCTTCTTGCCGCAGAGGACGAAGATGCGCGCCCCGATCCGCTCCCGATGCTCCTCCCTGGCAGCGGCGATCGCCAGCCACCTCGCCCGCAGGATCGGATCGGCGGAGCGGCGCGCTCGAGAGGCCCCCTGCTCTGCTGCGTGACCCAGGGTTCCATAGAGCCCCAAGAGCTCCTCGAGCGTCTCCTGCCTCCCCTCGTTCATCTCCCCCTCCGCGCCTCGAAGGTGGCCGCTCCTTCGTTCGGTTGCAAGCGGACCGGGGGACGACGGGAGGGCTCTGGATGCGCCAACCCGACGCCGGCGCGCGGGGAGGCGCCTCCCCGGCCGCGCCCTCCACGGGAGAAGCCTTCCGCCCCTGGGTCGAAGAGGCCCTCGAGAGAGGAGCGAACTTCCCCGCCCTGCCCCGGAAGCCGCCGCCATTGCGGCGCTGCGGCGGGGCTCGATGCTTGCTACCGGGAGGACGGAGGAGGTGGAGATGATCGAACGGCTCAAGGAGGGGCTCTCGTTCGAGTGGCGCGCCGAGTGGCATGCGGAGGTGCTCCTCGAGGGTCTCGCCGTGGCCGCAGCCGGCGGCGAGCAGAGCCGACGCCTGGACGAGCTCGCGGCGGCGGCGAGGACGCGCCGCACCAGGCTCGAGCGCCGGCTTCACGCCCTCAGCGCCGCCCCCAGGCTGGCGCCGCTGCCGCCGATCCTCGACCAGCTCGACGAGGCGTTGGAGCTGGCGCTCGCACAGACCCGCGCCTCCGCCGATCGCTATGGGGCGCTCGCCGAGCTCTCCCGCCGGATCGCGGATCCGGAGACCGCCTTCGCCTGTGAGCTGAATCGAAGCGGCGCGGAGGAGTCGGCGCTCCTGCTGGACGGCCTCCTCGCCCTCGCGGTGGAACGCGGCGTCGCCCTCCGCGCCGCAGGCGCAGCTGCCCCCACCCAGGCACCCTGAGCCACGGCAGGCAGGCGCAGCGCGACGGCGTGGCGGCACCCGACGGATCCGCTCCTCGTGTCCTCGGGCCGGTCGGCTGGTCGTCTCCCCGGGGTCAGGAGGAGCGATCCGGCCCCGGCAGCTCGGCGCCGGGAAGCGGGCGCATCGGATCGGTCTCGTGCTCGGTGGCGCAGAAGGGACAGCGGATCGTCCCGGTCCAGGACTCGCGGATCTTGATCTCCTCGCCGCAGCAGACCATCGGGACCAGCCGCATGTCGTCCACCTCCGGCCGAAGCTGCGTGACCATCGGCGCCGGCGCCACCGGCAGGAAGGTCAGGTAGGGGTTCTGCCCCAGGGTGAGCTCCACGTGGCGGAGCTGCTCGAAGCGCACCTTCTCCGAGAGCGACGTCGCCACCCGGGTGAGGAAGAGGCGCTGCTCCTCTGTCCACCACTCGTCGCCCTCCGCACGCCGACCGCAGTAGGGGCAGGATCGCATCGGCACCGTCGACGGGATCTCGTGTTCGTTTCCGTGGGTGAGCCCCCTGGCCATCCGACGCAGAAAGTAGGCGCCGTCGCTCTCGAGTCGGCGGAGCTTGAACTGCCGATGGCAGTTCCCGCACTCCTTGCGAAGGAAGCCCCGCCGATCGACAGGGAGCTCGATCTCTTCTTCGACGCGAGGTCTCTCCACCGCCTGGTCGCTCCTGATCTCCGATCGCTTCTCTCTTCGAAGCTACGGAGCGGAGCCGCGGCGCACATCGGCTCCGATCGGGGCGACGCCGCAGACGGCGCCTGCCGCACCAGCGAGCCGGGAGCGGATCTCCTCGATCCGGCTGTAGATCTCCGCCTCGGAGGCGGCGACGATCTCCCGACCCGGGTCGAGGATCCCCTGGCGCTCCAGGGCCTCGAGCGCGCGGGGGTCCCCCACGCCGACGAAGGCGATGGGCGTGTCCGCGTTGCCGGGCTGGCCCCGGATCGCGCGGACGCACTCCAGCGCGTCGTCGGTCGGGAAGCCCTCCTCGATCAGGATCAGATCGGGCAAGAGGCTCCGCGCCCTGGCGATCCCCTCGGGGCCCGAGCGGGCCAGGCTGATCCGATGGGAGCCGCGCAGCTTGTCGCTCCAGCTCGCCCGCACCGCGGGGCTCTCCGCCACCAGCAGGATCCTGCAGGGCTTGTCCTTGTCGTGGACCTCCTCCTGCTGCCGGAGCGGGATGGAGAAGAAGAAGGACGCCCCCTCGCCGGGGTGGGAGCGGACCCAGATGTCTCCTCCGTGGCGCTCGACCAGCTCGCGGGCGATGGCGAGCCCCAGGCCGAAGCCCTTGCTCTCGCCGCCCTTCCGGTGGCGCTCGAAGAGCAGGGCCTGCTGCGCTTCGGCGATCCCGGGCCCTCGATCGCGCACCTGGATCCGGGCGCGACCGGCCAGGGCCTCGTCGAGGGAGAGCTCCACCTCGACCGAGGTGCCCGCCCCCGTGTGGGTCACGGCGTTGGAGATCAGATTCTCCAGCACCTGGCGCAGGGCGCTCTCGTCGACCTCCGCCTCCAGGGACTCGAGCCCCTTCGCCTCCACCGTGACCTGGTTCTCGCGCCCGAGGGGCGCGAAGTCGTCGACGATCTTGCGGACGATGGCGGCCACGTCACAGAGGGTGACGTTCAGCTCCCACTCCCCGGCGCCTCCCCTGCCCTGCTCCAGCACCTGCTCCACGAGCTGGAGGACCCGCATCGCCTGGCGCTCGATCACCTCCACGCTGCGGCGCCGCGGCAGCGGCAGCTCGGCGTCGGCGAGGAGCCGCGTGTGACCCAGGAGGACGTTGAGGGGCGCCCGCACGTCGTGGGAGCAGATCGAGAGGAGCTCGTCCTTGATGCGGCTGGTCTCGCGCAGCTTCAGGTTCGCCTGGTTCAGCTCTTCGAAGCGCTCCTGGTACGCGGCCTCCAGCTCGTCCCGCCGCTTCCGCACGCTCGCGTGGAGGTTGGCGTTGCGCACCGAGTTCGCCACCACCGACGCGGCGGCGCGGACGAAGGCCTGCTCGTCGGAGCCGAACACCCTGCCGCGCGCGAGGCGAAGGAAGATCGCCCCGTAGGCGTCGCCCATGGCGACCAGGGGCGCCACCACCAGCGCCGAGACGGGAACCGAGGTCAGGAGGTCGCGCACCCCGCTCAACATCGGATCCGAGTGGATGTCGTCGATCACCACCGGCGAGAGCGAGTCGAGGGCCTCCTGCACCTCCGGGTAGCGCTCGAGCTTGATCGGCATCCGCCGCAGATCGGGCACGTCGTGGGAGGCGATCACCAGGGCTTCGTCGGCGCCCTTCTCCGCCAGGATCGCCGAGCAGCGGTCGACGTCGAGGACCGACGCCATCCGCGCGACGACCACCCGGAGCATCTCCTCGAGATCGAGGTGGCTCGTCGCTGCTTCGCTGATCTCCAGGAGCGCCTCGAGCTCGAGGCGGCGAAAGGGCGCGGTGGCCCCAGCGGTCCACATGGCCGGGAGGATACGCGATCCCACCTCCGGGATCTCCTCTATCGTGAAAATCCCTACCCGGACTGCGCCTGACAGCTGCCTGACCCCTCCGAAGACGAGATGGGCAGGAACCGAGCGATTAGGGCCCTTGCCGCAGCAGACGGCTCGGCGGTGGGAAGGAGGCCCACGCCGGTCCCAGCCAGGAGGAGCTCGCCCTCCAGCTGGTCGATCCGCAGGCTCAGGCGTTCGATCCGAAGGCCGGTCGCCTGCGCCTCCTCTGCCACCACCTCGCGGGTGATCCCGTCCAACCCTCCCTCCAGGACGATCAGCCTGTCCCCCTGGAGAAGGACCGGGCTGGTCCGGCTCCCATCCACCAGGTGGTTGGCCCCGTCGAGGAGGAGGCCCTCGAAGGCCCCCTGCGCCTCCGCCTCCCTTCGCGCCAGGTGGTAGGGCAGATGGCTGCCGGTCTTGTAGCGGGCGAGGTCCGGGTGGACCCGCTGCCTCGAGACCACCGCCTGGGCTCCCCTCTCGTAGAGGGACGACGGCGGCGGCTCGAAGGGTCGAACCCCTGCGAGCCGAGGCCCTTCCGTCAGGGTCAGCCGCAGGAGGAGCCTGGATCCGGCGCCAGCGAGGGCAGCCAGATCTCGGGCGAGCGCCGCCTCTCCCGGGAAGGCGAAGCCGAGGTCCCGGGCGGTTCGCGCCAGGCGGGCGAGGTGGCGGTCCCAATGCAGAGGCTGTCCCGCTTCGACGCGGAGGGTGGTGAAGATCGAGGCGCCCTGGAGGGCCCAAGGGGGTGCAGCGGACGGAGCGACCGGCTCGCCGTCCACGAGGAGCCGGCTCTCGTTCACGGTCGCTCCAGGGCGAGGAAGGCGGCGAAGAGCTCCATTCCTTGTATCGACAGCATGCTCTCCGGGTGAAACTGCACGCCCCATGCGAGGCGGGCGGGATCGGCGATGGCCATGTTGACGCCGTCCTCGGTCCAGGCGTGGGCCTCGAGGGTGGAGGGGAGCTCGTCCAACACCAGAGAGTGATAGCGGGCGAAGGGGGCCGGGTCCGGGAGCCCTTCGAAGATGCCCTCGCCGCTGTGGCGGACGCGGGCGAGCTCGCCGTGGACCGGGCGGCTCGCTCGACGCAGGCGCGCGCCGAGGGCGACGCCCAGGGCCTGGTGGCCGAGACATACCCCGAGCAAGGGCAGCTTCGCCGCGAGCCCCGCGTGGATCCACGAGAGCAGGTGCCCTGCCGTCTCGGGCTCGCCCGGGCCCGGGCCCACCACAAGGTGGGTGGCGTCCCCGAGCGCGGGGAGGTCCCGCCCGTCCACCACCTCCACCGCCGCCCCCAGGCTGCGCAGGTAGTCGATGACGTTGTAGCTGAAGGAGTCGCGGTTCTCGACGAAGCGCACCCTGGCGGCGATGCGTCGCGCAGGCAGCGGCGGAGACCAGTGGGAGTCGAAGCTGGGAGAGGCAGGCGACCGCCCGGCGCTCCCCTGCCCCAGCGCGACCAGGGACGCGGCGGCCTTGGCCTGGGTCTCGGCGTACTCCCGGGCCGGATCGCTCTGGATCACCACGCCGCCGCCGAAGGAGAGGAAGGCCTCCTCGCCGGCGAACGTGAAGCTGCGGATCAGGATGTTGAAGTCGGCGCCCATCCCCGAGACGTAGCCGAGGCTCCCGGTGTAGGCGCCGCGGGGCACCGGCTCCAGCTCGGCGATGGCGTCCATCACCGTGCCCTTCGGCGCGCCGGTGATGGTGCCGCCGGGGAAGACGGACGCGAAGATCTCGGCGAACGACGCCCGGCTTTGCCCCCGGACCTCCGACACCAGGTGCATCACGTGGGAGTATCGCTCCACCGTGAACGCCTCGGAGACCTCGACGGTTCCCGGCTCGCTGCAGCGGGCGAGGTCGTTGCGGAGCAGATCCACCAGCATCACGTGCTCGGCCCGCTCCTTGGCGGACGAGCGGAGCTCCTGCTCCCTTGCCCGGTCCTCCTCCTCGTCCCTCCCCCTCGGCCGGGTCCCCGCGATCGGGCGGGTCGAGATCCGGCGGAGCCCCGCCGCGTCTCTGGGCCCGAGCGAGAAGAGCCGCTCGGGGCTCCCGGAGACCACCGCCCACCCAGGCCCCTCCAGCAGGCCCATGAACGGGCTGGGGTTGATGGTGCGCAGCCGCGCGAAGATCTCCAGCGGATCGCCTGCTGCCTCGGCTGGGAGGCGAAAGCGGCTGGAGAGGTTGACCTGGTAGACCTCGCCTGCCCGGATCCGCTCCTGGATCTGGCGCACCCCTTCGAGGAAGCCCTCCTCCGGGAGATCGCAGTGCAGGCGGGAAGCGCTCTTCGTCGACGACGATCCGGCGTCTTTGTGCAGGTCCACATCACCCGGAGGCGGCGCACCCGTTGTAGTGGGTGACGCTACGAGCACCCCCTCTCGAAAGACGTAGCCCTCCGGGTAGTAGTGGAATCGCGCCTCCGGCAGGCCCGGGAGCGGCTCGCGGGTCCGCAGGCCCAGATGCCTGGCGTACTCGTAGGCGAAGAAGCCGATCCACGCGGGGAAATGTCCCGTGCCGAGCTCGTCCTCCAGTCGGTGGAGGATCTCGAGGGGGCCGCCGATCCGGCGTCCGTCGAGCCAGGTGGCGCCGTCACGCACCTCGATGACCCGGGTGGGGCGAACCCCGAGGAGGGAGAGCCCTTCCCCGGGGGCAGGGCTCCCTGCCGAGTCGAGCCATGCGGGGAGCTGCGCTGCGTTTCGGGCTGCACGATAGAGGCTGAGAACCACCCGTGGAGGATACACGCTTCCCCTGTGGGGTCGGGCGATTTCAGCAGGCGCCCCCTAGCTTCTCCGTGGCGTTCGGGAAGGACTTCACGAGCTCTCGAGGAGCCGCTCGCGTCTGGCTCCCGCTCCGAACGGACGGCGACGTGCTGGTGAGAGCTCCATCCTGGCGCTGCGAGGCGGCGAGCCCTGCGCAGGCCGGAAAGCAGAGGGAATGCGATGGCGAAGACGGACGAGCCACGAGGGAACGGACGGGGAAGCGCCCGGGATCGGGAGGAGATGAGGATGAAGGAGCCGAGGATGGTCCGGGGGATCTCGGGCTGGAGGGAGTGGGGACCGGAGGAAGCCTACGCGGACCTGAGTCGGCGGACCCGCGAGGCCGAGATCGATCGGCGGCATATGTGGGGGAGATACGATCCCTCCCGATGGGAAGCGTCCGAGGAGGACTGGCCCTACGAATCGAACGAAGGTCCGGGCTACAGCAGGAGGCGGAGCGGAGGGTCCCGCCCGGGATCGGACCGGCCCTATGAAGGCGAGGCAGGCTTCCGCGAGGATCGGGAGCGCGACTACCGCGAGGAGGGCTGGGACCAAGGCTCGGAGCGCGGCGGCTTCGGCGCGAGTGGGGAGGGCCGCTACGGGAGGAGCAGAGGACGCGGCTACGACGAGCGCTTCGGCTACGGTGCCTCGGGAGAGGAGCCGGGCGGCGGCGCTCGTCGTTACGGCTACGGTGTCCAGGAGGAGCGCGGCTACGGAGAGGGGCGAGGACGCAGCTTCGGCTACGGAGGCCAACGGGAGGGCGGCATCGGACCCCAGCGGGGGCGCGGATACGGCTCCCAGGGCAGGGGCGGCTTCCCGGGCTGGGGCCGTGGTGGCTTCGAGTCGGAGTCCGGCCCAGGCGGAGGACGACGCGCTCGCGAGCAGGAGGGAGCCGAGGGCTACCAGCGCCGGCGGTTCCGGCCCGAGCGCTATGGCTACGAGCCACACGCCGAGCGGAGCTCCAGCGAGCGGGCAGAGGGCTGGCCGCCGGGGCGCGACTGGGAGCGGCGGCACGTGGGGAGAGGCTATGGCGGCTACGGCGGCGGGAGCTACGGCGGCTCCTACGGCGGCATCGGCCCGGGCAGCGCCGGCTCCTACCACCCCGGAGGGAGCCCGGGGGGCATCTCGGGGACCGGCTCCCTCATGGGGGGCTTCGGGCTGACCTCGGGCTGGGAGCCGGATCGGATGGGGATCCGCTCCCGGCGTCCCGGGTGGGAAGGCGAAGGTCCCCTGGTGGGAGATCTGATGACCAAAGATCCCCAGGTGGTCGGCCCGGACGCCTCCATCCGCGACGCAGCCCGGGTGATGCGGGAGGAGGACGCAGGGATCGTCCCGGTGGTCCTCGACGGGAGGGTCCTGGGCGTGATCACCGATCGGGATCTCACCGTCCGGGTGATCGCCGAGGGCCGGGACGCCAGCTCGGTGAAGTGCCGGGAGGTGATGTCCGAGAACGTGGAGACCTGCTCCCCCAAGGATCGCCTGGTCGACGTGATCCGGATCATGGGGGAGGACAACCTCCGCCGGATGCCGGTGGTGGGCAGGGACGACCGGCTCCAGGGGATCATCTCCATGACCGACGTGGCGCGGGAGGCGGAGCTCGACTACGCCCTCCAGGAGGCGTTGGAGCAGATCGCGAGCAGGCGCAGCTTCTGGTCCAAGTGGTGAGGGACGCCCCCGCAGGGGGATGAAGCGGTCCGGCTCTTCGACGGAGCAAACACCGAAGCCATCGCCTCCCTGTCCCCGGGGGGGCGGTGGCTTCTCACGTTCTGCGGGAAACGGAAAATCATACAGCCTTCGCCTGCCTGCCTGCCGGTGGTTGCCGCTCGACCCTGTAGGAATTACCGATTCAAGGGACGCCTGTGCTGGCCTCAACGGCGCAGGTGGTCGACTTCACGAGCATCGAAGGTCCCGCTGTGGTGGCAAGCCGTTCGCAACGGAGAATGGAGGCAGCGCCAAGACATGGCGGCCCCCGGGGCGGGGAGCAGCCACCGACCGCACCCACCTTCCGAACGGAGGAAGTTCCCATGAGGCTCTCGACCCTACCCTCGTCCGCTGGCTCCCTCGCGATGTACCTCTCCGAGATCAACCAGTACCCGCTCCTGACGCAGGAGCAGGAGCAAGCCCTCGCCAGGCAGTACCGGGGGCAGAACGACGAGAAGGCGGCAGGGAAGCTGGTCACCGCCAACCTGCGCTTCGTCGTGAAGGTCTCCTACGAGTACCGCTCCTATGGAATCAAGATGGCCGACCTGATCCAGGAGGGGAACATCGGCCTGATGAAGGCGGTCCAGAAGTTCGATCCGGACAAGGGGATCCGCCTGATCTCCTACGCGGTGTGGTGGATCCGCGCCTACATCCAGAACTACATCCTCAAGTCCTGGTCGCTGGTGAAGCTCGGCACCACCCAGGCCCAGCGGAAGCTCTTCTTCTCCTTGGCCCGGACCCGCCGCGAGATCGAGAAGCTCCAGGGGACCGAGGACTCCCAGGACGCGAAGAAGATCGCCAAGAAGCTGCGGGTGAAGCCCACCGAGGTCCAGGAGATGACCCAGCGGATGGAGGGCCGGGATCTCTCCCTGGACGCGCCCATGGGCGAGGACGGCGGCAACTCCCACGTGGACTTCGTGGCGGACGGCGGGGCGGGCCAGGACGCCGAGCTCGCCGACGCGGAGGAGCGGGAGATCATCACCAGCCGGGTGGAGCAGGCCCTCGTCCGTCTGGATCCCCGTGAGCGCTTCATCATCGAGAAGCGGGTGATGAGCGACAAGCCGATGACCCTGAAGGAGCTGGGGGAGCACTTCGGCTTCTCGAGGGAGCGGGCGCGGCAGCTCGAGATCCGCGCCAAGGAGAAGCTGAAGAGCGAGCTCGTCCAGCTCATGCAGGACATCGAGCCCGCAGGGGTGGGCCCGATCTCCATCGACGGATCGAGCCCGGCATCCGCGGTGATGTAGCTTCCCGCGAACGCGGGAACCCGGTACGCACCGGCGAGGAAACCCACCCCTATCGTTCCCGCGAGCGCGGGAACCCGGTCGGCGCCGGAAGGTGCACGCGAGGTCCCCGCGTTCGCGGGGACGCGCACGTCTGAGACGCCTAGCTGCGAGGCCGGGGGAAGCAGCTCCGCCCCGCGTAGCGGGCCGCATCGCCGAGCTGCTCTTCGATCCGAAGGAGCTGGTTGTACTTCGCGACCCGATCCGAGCGGCTCGCCGAGCCGGTCTTGATCATCCCGCAGTCCAAGGCCACCGCCAGGTCGGCGATGGTGGTGTCTTCGGTCTCACCGGAGCGGTGGCTCATCACCGAGGTGTAGCCGGCCCGGTGGGCCATCCGAACCGCGTCGATGGTCTCGCTCAAGGTGCCGATCTGGTTCACCTTGATCAGGATCGAGTTGGCGATGCCCTCCTCGATCCCGCGGGAGAGGCGGGAGACGTTGGTGACGAAGAGATCGTCGCCCACGAGCTGGACCTTCTCTCCGAGCCGCTCGGTGGCGAGCTTCCAGCCCTCCCAATCGTCCTCGTCGAAGCCGTCCTCGATGGAGGCGATGGGGTAGCGGCTGCAGAGCTGCGCGTACCAGTCGACGAGCTGCGCCCGATCGAACTCCCGCCCCTCGCCCGCCAGGCGGTAGGTCCCCGACTTCGCGTCGTAGAGCTCGCTCGCCGCCACGTCGAGGGCGAGGACCACGTCCTCCCCCAGCTTGTACCCGGCCTTCTCACAGGCTTCGCTCACAGCAGCGAGGGCCTCCTCGTTGGAGGGCAGGTCCGGGGCATAGCCCCCCTCGTCGCCGACGCCGGTGGCGAGGCCGCGGCTCTGGAGCACCTTCTTCAACGCGTGAAAGATCTCTGCACCCCAGCGCAGGCCCTCCCGGAAGGACGAGGCGCCCACCGGCATGACCATGAACTCCTGCACGTCGACCCGCGTGTCCGCGTGGGCGCCGCCGTTGAGAATGTTCATCAAAGGCACCGGCAAGGTGCGCGCCTGCACACCGCCCACATAGCGGTAGAGCGGCAGCTCGAGGGCTGCGGCGCCTGCCCGTGCGGCGGCCAGGGAGACGCCCAGGATCGCGTTGGCGCCCAGCGACCCCTTGTTCTGGGTCCCGTCCAGCTCCAGGAGCCGCGCGTCGAGGGCGTGCTGATCCTCCACGTCGAGGCCGAGGATGGCCTGCTTGATCCGATCGTTTACGTTGGCGACCGCCTGGGTCACACCCTTGCCCAGGTAGCGAGCGGCGTCACCATCCCGCAGCTCCACCGCTTCGTGCTCACCGGTGGAGGCGCCGGAGGGCACCGCCGCCCTTCCGCGATCTCCGGTGGAGAGCTCCACCTCTACCTCGACGGTCGGGTTGCCGCGGCTGTCCAGGATCTCTCTGGCGTGAACATCGACGATCTCAATCATTTTGCAGGGCTCCTCTTCCCCAAAAGGGGCCGGACCATAACGATCCGGGAGGAGCCGTGCAAGCGGCCGGCTGCCATGAACTTTCCCATGGTGAAACGAAAAACGCGCCGCCTTACCCGGGGGCAAGTTGCGGCGCGTCACCTGGCTGGCGCGTATGCGAGGAGCTCAGACCGAGAAGTCGATGATCATCACCCCGCGCTCGGGCTTCTGGTCGGTGCCTTCCTCCTCGGAAGGCTGCATGGGCTCCTCCTGCGCGGGGAGCGGCAGCTCGAGGTAGGGGCGCTCGCTCTCGCGTCGCCGCTCCTCCTCCCGTTCCCTGCGCTTGAGCTCCTCGATGATGAAGGCGTCGATCATACGACCCTCCTTTGGCTTGTGTCCGAAATGGACGACATGCCGTCCGTCCCCTCGCCCTTCCAACCCGTTTGCAGCCGCGAGACTTCCTCTCGTTGTAACCACCGACCTTCTCGACGCAACTGCCGGCCCTATCGATCTCTGCAACCTTGCTGCCAACTTCGCCTCCGCCGCCCCACCCTCACTGCAACCACCCTGGAGCGGCGATTCTGCCCGCATCCGTCGTTCGCCCACGATTCGCCGGGAGCTTCCGTTCGCGACATTCATGTCAGGCTCCTCTTTGGATTCATGGGTCAGGCACTTCGTTTCTCGACCAAAACGATCTTCGGCGCAGTTCCAAAGAGAAGTCAAGAATCCCACATAGTTGCAGGTGAGGGAGGGCCTGCTCCCTCGCCTGCCCAGGATCTCCCTCGAAGAGGGCGCGTGCTCGGCGGATAGGGGGCTTGGGCGGCTTGGATGCGGATGGGCAGGGTCCGTCTGCTTCAGCGACGACCCTTGGGCCCCTTGCCGGTCGTTCTGGGTCCCTGCCGAGGAGTGGCAGGGCGCCCGCTCCTTGACGTAGATCCGCCACGTGGAGGACGAGAAGCCGGGCGGCTGGAGGCGCCGGCTCCCCCGCGGGGTGCTCGGGAAGGTGGGTGGGCGCCGGCAGGCGCGCCGCGGGGTGCTCGGGGCGAGGTCCGGGCGGCAGACGAGGCATCGCCCCGTGCTGCCCTTGCAGGTGGACGGGTGGTTGGGGCACCGCCGCCGCGGGGGGCGCGCGAAGGTGCACGAAGGCCTCCCTGCCGCCCCCGCCCCGAAGCCCCAGCCGCCTCGCCCGGTCCCGAGCGGGTATCCGCCACGGGAGCCGAGCGTCCCAGGCCGAGGGGACCGCGGGGGCCTCTGGGGCCGCGGAGAGGGCGGGTGCCTGCCCCCTCCCCCGTGCCGTGGGCGGGTCCCCGCCGAAGGTCGCCGTAGATCGGGTCGCGCACCGCGGACGAGCGCCGGAGCGCCTTCTTCCGGGGACGGCCGCCGGGGGGGAGCGGCGCCTCCTGCGCCACCGCCTGGCGCAGCACCTGGAGCTCCGTCGAGCTCAGCGGGCGGATGTCGCCGGGGTGCATCCCCCGCACCCCCACGCCGCCGTAGTCGCTGCGGAAAAGCCGCACCACCGGATGCCCCGCCGCCTCACAGAGCCGCTTGATCAGGTGGTGGCGCCCCTCCGTGACCACCAGCCGGATCCAGGTGTTCCGGGGGGTTCGCCTCTCGAACGTGGCCTCCTGGGCACGGGCCATCCCGTCCTCGAGGCGCAGCCCCTCCCGCATCTTCGCGAGGGTGTCCTCGCCTGGCTCTCCCTTCACCTTGGCCAGGTAGGTCCGCGGGACCCCCCAGCGCGGATGGGTGAGCTTGTGGGCCAGGGCTCCGTCGTTGGTGAGGAGGAGCGCGCCCTCCGCGTCGTAGTCCAGCCGCCCCACCGGGTAGACCTTCAGCTTCGCGCGCTGGATCAGATCGCCCACCGAGGTGCGGCCCTCCGGATCCTCGAGGGTCGTCACCACCCGCTCGGGCTTGTAGAGGACGAAGTAGGTCAGCTCCTCGGGCTCGGCGATCACCGCCTTGTCCACGCGGATCACGTCCTTGGCCGGGTCCGCCTTGGCGCCCAGCTCCTGCACCACCTCTCCGTTGACCTGGACCCTCCCCTCCAGGATCAGCGCCTCCGCCGCCCGCCGGGACGCGATGCCCGCCCGTGAGAGGATCTTCTGCAGCCGCTCTTCGGCCATGCCTTCTCCCTGTCTTCCAATGACGTCCGGCTCTCTGCCCGGCCCGGATGGAACGCCGGCGCGGCGCCCACGCAAGTCCTTCGGCTCGCGCGGCGCGGAGGTGGTCTCCTCTGCGCCTCGTCCGCTCGCCTGCCGCGCTCGAGCTCGAGCCGCGATCAGGCCGGGGCTTCTACCTCATCCGGCTCCTCGTCATCGCTTTTCTTCTTCGGGGTGGCGAGGTTCTCCGCCACGCCGGTGGCGAGGTGCTCCGCGTCCGCCATGGCCTGCTCGAGATCGGCGAGGGCGGCCTCGCTGCGCGCAGCCCGCTCCTGCTCCGCCTCCAGGAACGCCGGATCCGCCAGCTCGGCGAGGGTCCCCTCGATCCCTTCCACCGCGTCGGCTCCGAGCTCCTCCTCCACGATCTGGCGGCTCTCCTCGTTGAGCTCGTGGAACTCGCGCAGGCTGGGCAGCGAGGCCAGATCCTTGATCTGGAAGAACTCGAGGAACTCCCGGGTGGTGCCGTAGAGCAGCGGTCGCCCTGCTTCGTCCTTCTTGCCCAGGATCTTGAGGAGCTTCCACTCCAGGAGGGCCTTCAGGACCGCGCCACAGTCGACCCCGCGGATCTCCTCGATCTCGGGGCGGGTGACGGGCTGTCGGTACGCGACGATGGCCAGCGTCTCCAGCGCGGCGCGGGTGAGGCGCCGCGGCTTCACCCGCAAGAAGCGACGGACGAAGTCCGCCGACTCGGGCGCGGTGCGAAGCTGCCACCCGCCCCCCACCTCGGAGAGGACCACGCCCGAGATCCCTTCGCGCAGCTCCCCGCTCAGGGTCTCCAGGGCATCGCGGATGCGCCCCGGCTCCAACCCGGTCGCGCCCCGCAGGTGCTCCACCGTGAGCGGCTTGTCTGCGACGAAGAGCAGCGAGTGGATCGCGTGCCGGGCCTGATCCTCGCTGAGGCGCCTGGCCTTCGCGGCGAGCTTCTCCAGCGAGCCCTGGTCCTCGTCGATCTCCTCGATCTCCGCGGGGACCACGTCGGCCTCCGGATCCACCTCGTCCGCCGCCTGGGCGAGGAGCTGCTCCTCGGCTGTCGGCTCCTCCTCCGAGAGCGCCCTCGCCATCTCGACGTCCGCGTCGTCGACGCCGCCAGGCCTGGATCCGGCAGCGTCGAGCCCAGCCCCCTCGGCCTCCGCGCCGGCCTCGGTCTCCGCGCTGGCCTCGACCTCCACCGCGGCCTCGACCTCCGATGCGGCGCCTGGCTCGGATCCTGCCCCTGGCTCCGCTGCAGCCTCAAGCGCCGCTGCAGCCTCAAGCGCCGATGCAGCCTCGACCGCCGCTGCGGCCCCCCGCTCCGAGGCCTCCTCGCGGTCCCCTGCAGCTTCGGCATCCGATTCAGCCTCGACTTCCAGGAGGGCGTCTACCTCCGCGGGAGATCCAACCTCGGATCCGGCCTCGACCTCCGACCCGGCCCCACGCCCCGCGGAATCCTCGCGCTCCGCTGCAGCCTCGCTCTTCCCATCGAAGCCTGCGGCGTCCAGCGGCGCCCCGGCAGCGTCGAGGATCTGCTCGTCGCTCAGGGCCTCCGCCTCGCGGCGGGCCTCCTCGGCGATGAGCTCTGCCTTCGCGAAGGCCTCGGCCACCTCGTCCACGAGGGCGGCGGTGTCCTCGTCCTCCAGGGCGCTCGCCCGCAGATCGTCCTCGAGCTCCGGCGGCTGCGACGGGCCGGGCCCCCGATCTCGAATCTTCATCTCGTCGCCCAAGGATCCTCCCTGCAGCATCAGGAAAGCGCGGCGGCTTCCCGGCCCTGTCGGTGTCGACGCAAAGCCCGGAAGGTACCAGAGCGGGCAAACATTGGGCGGCGATTCTGTCGCGCAGGCGCCAAAGCGGGCCCAACCGCCCCGGAATCAATCGAAGTCGTCCTGGAAGTCAGAGATCTCTTCACCCAGAGTGCTCGTGCCCCGGATCAGGATGTCTCCGCCCCGATCCTCCTGCAGCACCCGGATCAGCTTGAGCCGCACCATCTCCAGGAGGCCCAGGAACGACGCGATCACCTGGTGACGCTCCTCCATCCCTTCGAAGAGCTCGAAGAAGCGGACCTCCTCCCGATCCCGGAGGAGCTCGGCGATCCGGCTGATCGCGTCGCCGATGGAGACCCGCTCCATCACCACCTGGTGTTGCTTCTCCGGCTTCAGGTTCTTGAGGACCCGGTCGAGGGCCTCGACCAGCTTGAAGATCGAGACCTCGCGCAGCCCGAGCTCCCCCTCTGGCGGCGCCACCACCTCGACCTTCCCCTGGGGCCTGGTGAAGACGTTCCTGCCGAGGAGATCCTGCCGGCCCAGGTCCTCCGCTGCCTGGCGGTACTTCTGGTACTCCAGCAGCCGCCGGACCAGGTCGGCACGGGGATCGCCTGGATCCTCCTCGCCCTCCTCGGTGGGGGTCTCCGGCTTGGGGAGCAGGAGCCGGCTCTTGATGTGGGCGAGGGTGGCCGCCATCACCAGGAACTCGCCGGCGATGTCCAGGTTCAGCTCCCGCATCCGGTGGAGGTAAGCGAGGTACTCCTCGGTGACGAAGGCGATCGGGATGTCGAAGATGTCGAGCTTGTGCTCCCGGATCAGGTGCAGGAGCAGATCCAGGGGGCCCTCGAAGATGGGCAGGCGCAGGGTGAAGTCCCGCGAGGCAGCGACGAACTCGATCGAAGGCGCCTCGCCCTCCACCGGCGGCGCCGCCTGTCCGGCCCTGCCCTTCTTCGCCTTCCGTGGTTCGGGCGGATTCTCGGGGAGATCCTCGGGGCTCTCGACGTCCGACAAGCTTCGATCCTATCCCGCGACGAGGGCGGTGATGTTCCACATCCAGCCCTGGATCACGCCCATGGGCCAGGCGATCAGGCCCCGACCGAAGAAGAGGACGCCAAGGAGGAGGATCGGAGCGTACGGAAAAATCCGCTCGTAGGCCAGCGCGCTGCGGGTGGGGAGCATCCCCCGGAGGACGTGGCTCCCGTCCAGCGGCGGGATCGGCAGCATGTTGAAGACCGCCAGGGCGATGTTCAGGCCGAAGAGGGAGCTGAGCAGGAAATACGCTGGCTCCAGCGCGATCTCGAAGCGGTGGAAGAGCCCCAGCCCGATCGCCGCGCCGAGCGCGATCACGATGTTGGAGGCGGGCCCCGCCGCCGAGACGAGGACATTCCCTCTTCGCATGGTGACGCCGCGGTTGAAGTTCACCGGGTTCACGGGGACGGGTTTCGCCCAGGCGAACATCACCATCCCCGTGCCGGCGAGCTGGAGGATCGGGAAGACCACGGTCCCGAGCACGTCCATGTGGGGGATCGGGTTCAGGGTCATCCTGCCCAGGCGCGCGGCGGTGTCGTCGCCGAGGGCGTGCGCCGTCGCTGCGTGGGCCCACTCGTGCACGGTCAGCGAGAGGAGCACCGGGATGAACCAGAAGACGGCGTTGGGGAGGAGCTGTTCCAAGGGTCGCGAACCACCAGAAGCTGCGGGGAGCGGCCGTCCCCGAACATTGGGTTGAAGTCGTCCAGCCTCGAGGCGCTGGTCGAGCCGCAGCCGAGAGAAGCTGCATACCGTCGGCTCGCGCCGATGTCGACGAAATGTCGGAGCACGAGGCCCGGGGAGGAACCACCCCCAGAGCGGGCGACGCTCCATTCCGCTCCCCCGGGGTTCGCGGGCGTTCGCAGAGGGTTCCAGCGACTCAGCGAGGCAGGAAATCCAGGGGCTCCATGGGCGTGGTGCCGCGGCGGACCTCGAAGTGGCAGTGGGGACCTGTCGCCCGCCCGGTCCGTCCCACCCTGGCGATCAGATCCCCCTGCCTGACCTTGGTCCCCTCCTTGATCAGGTTCTCCCGGTTGTGGGCGTAGATGGTGACCAGGCCGTCGTCGTGGCGCAGGATCACCAGGTTTCCATAGCCCCGCTGGGTCCCGACGAAGATGGCCTCACCGTCGGCGGCGGCCACGATCGGGCTCCCCTCCGGCGCGGCGATGTCGATGCCGTCGTGGCGGGTGGCCCCCCGCTGCCCGTACCTGCTGTAGAGGACACCCTTCACAGGCCACTGGAGCACGGGCAGGCGATCGCTCGGGGGCCTGGCCCCCAGGGTGGTCCCGGCGCTCGCGACCGCCCCGGATCCCGCGCGGCCGTCGGATCCGCCTGCGCGAGGAGCCCGCCTGGCTGCGGGGAGGCGCAGCTCCGTCCCCACGGCGAGGGAGCCCGGATCCCGGATCTCGTTGAGCGACGCCAGCTCGTCCACGTCCACGCCGTAGCGGAGGGAGATCCGATAGAGGTTCTCACCGGCGGCGACGACGTGGGTCTTGTCCTGCTGCGCCTTCGGCCCCCCCTGCCGACTCCCGCCACGTGGCGTCCGCGCGGCACCCGCCGACCCGGCGTCCCGGGGCTCGTCTCGAAGCCAGGACGCACGAGGGGCGGCGCAGCCGGCCAGGAGGGCGAGCAGGATCAGGAGCGGGAGGCTCGGCGGGTGGGCTCCCATACGGCCCGACCTTCTCCCGGCGGCTCCGGAGCGGTCAAGAATTCGCTCCCCGGACCCTCTGAACAAACCGGCGTCGCGTGGTCGACACCGAGGACCCGCCAGAGGGCTCCCGCCGAAAAAACGAAGGCCCCCGGAAAACCGCGAAGGGATCTCCGGGGGCCCAATTGGTCGGGGCGACAGGATTTGAACCTGCGACCTCTTGCACCCCAAGCAAACGCGCTACCAAGCTGCGCTACGCCCCGACAAGGATGCGGTGTAAAACGTGACGGCCCTTGTAAAGAACCGCCCTCGCCGCGTCAAGCGGAGAACCTCCCGATCCGGAGGATCCCTGAGGACTCTCGCCTGCCCAACGACCTCGATGTCTCAGTCCTCCGCTGCGGCTGCCTCGCTGACCTCGTCCAGGCCCTCGTTCAGCGCGGACTTCAGCACCTGGGAGGGGCGGAAGGTGAGGACCCTGCGTGCCGAGATCTCGATCTCGTCGCCGGTCTGGGGGTTGCGACCGAGGCGGGCGTTCTTCTGGCGGACGATGAAGTTGCCGAAGCCGGAGATCTTGATCTTCTCCCCCCGCTCCAGCGTCTCCTTCATGGTCTCGAAGATGAGCTCCACGATCTCCGAGGACTCCTTCTTCGAAAACCCAACCTTCTCGTAGATGCCTTCGATGATATCGGCCTTGGTCATGGGTGCCGAGGTTGGCGTAAGGGGTGGTCGGCTGTCAAGCACCTGCGGCCCCTTTCCTCAAGGGATGCAGCGACTTATGGCGCCTGGGCGTCACCGCCGGCGCCGTCCTCCGGATCGAAGAGGCGCTCAAAGGCCTCCCACTCCGGCGCCCGCGAGGCGGGGACGGGCTCCGGCGCGAAGGCGATCTGCAGGGCGGTGAAGCCCGCGCCGAGGAGGAAGGCGTAGACCGACAGCCCCAGCGCCCAGCCCACCCGGGCGCTGCCGCGGAGCCGGAGGGCCAGGACGAAGGCCGCCACGGACAGGGCCACACCGAGGTAGGGGATCCAGCAGAGGAGGAGGGCCAGGGCAGCGAGGGCCAGGGGGGCCTTGCCCACCTGCAGCCGAGGCGGCGCCTCCAGCCCTCCTTCGTCGTCCGCCTTCATCCGGCGCCCCCTCTCCGTGCCATGCGC
>Ga0180215_1000712_pt1 | contig 39863 bp, 33 predicted proteins | sample eDN3rd37CBELigBY_FD_128871 | JGI IMG/M metagenome (GOLD analysis project Ga0180215, IMG submission 128871) | Enriched backyard soil microbial communities from Emeryville, California, USA - eDNA 3rd pass 37_C BE-Lig BY (version 2) (version 2) | ecosystem: Environmental > Terrestrial > Soil >...
CGGGTGCGGTTGTTGGACAGTATCGGTGACACGATCTTGCGTCGTTCGGCCGAGTTGGGTGAGTTGCTTTCCCGTGAGGAGGGGAAGCCGTTGCGGGAGGGTATTGCCGAGGCCACTCGGGCGGGGAACACGTTCAAGTTTTTTGCGGCTCAGGTGTTGCAGCCGACGGGTTCGTTGTTCGCCTCGCATCGGCCGGATACGACCATCCAGGTTTCGCATTCGCCGGTGGGGGCGGTGGGGATCATCACGCCGTGGAATTTTCCGTTGGCGGTGCCGGCGTGGAAGATTGCCCCGGCTCTGGCGTATGGGAACACGGTGGTGTTCAAGCCGGCCGACCTGGTGCCGGCTTCCGCGTGGGCGTTGACCCAGATCATTCATGAGGCGGGCGTGCCTGCTGGGGTGTTCAACTTGGTGATGGGGCGCGGCAGTGTGGTCGGCGACGCGATCGCCGGCAGTGACCGTCTGGACGCGGTGAGTTTCACCGGGTCGACCTCGGTTGGTACCGCGCTGGCGCAGCAGTCGATTGCCAATGGCAATAAGCGGGTGCAGGTGGAGATGGGGGGTAAGAACTCGATCGTGGTGCTGGATGATGCTGATCTGGACACCGCGGTGGCCGCGATCGTGGACAGCGCGTTCGGGTCGACCGGGCAGCGGTGCACGGCGACCAGTCGCATCATCGCCACTCCGGGCATCCATGATGCTCTGATTGATGGGCTCCGCGCCCGTATGGCTCAGCTGCGGGTCGGCCACGCTCTCGACCAGAACACCGTCATCGGGCCCGTCGCCAGTGAGTCCCAGCTGGCCACTGACTTGGATTACATCCGGATCGGTGGCGAGGAGGGGGCGGAGTTGGTGGCTGGCGGTTCGCTGGTTGAGTTGTCGACCCGCGGCAACTTTTTGCAGCCGGCTCTGTTCGCTGGAGGGACATCGGGCATGCGGCTGAACCAGGAGGAGATCTTCGGCCCGGTGGCGTGCGTGATCGAGGCGGCCGACTTGGATGAGGCGATCAGTGTTGCCAATGATTCCCGGTATGGGCTTTCCGCTGGCATTGTCACCGGTTCGCAGGCTGCGGTGACTCGGTTCACCGAGGAGGTTGAGGCCGGTCTGGTGTCGGTGAATGCGTCGCCGGCGATCTCCGAGCTGCATGTTCCGTTCGGTGGGGTGAAGGAGTCCGGGTTCGGGCCTCGTGAGCAGGGCGGGTACGCCCGCGAGTTCTTCACCACTGTTTCGACCCGCTACTTGACGACCGTTCGATGACCATAGTCATCCGCTAACCCAGATTGGACACTCCCATGGTTTTGACACCCCACTGGCAGTTGCGCGCCCGTTTCGCCCGGGCGCTCTCAGACTTGTATGGCACCGAGGTTCCCGCGTACACGACGCTGGTGGAGGTGTCGCAGGAGGTGAACCGTGATTTTGTGGCGGCGAACCCGGAGACCGCGGACCGGTTCGGCAGCATCGACCGGGTGACCGCGGAGCGGCACGGGGCGATTCGGGTGGGCAGCCCGACCGAGTTGGCGCAGGTGGCGCGGGTGTTCGGGGCGATCGGCATGGTGCCGGTGGGCTTCTACGACCTGCGCGATGCCAAGCCGAACCCGATCCCGGTGGTGTCGACCGCGTTTAGGCCGGTTGACCGGGAGGAGCTGGCCCGCAACCCGTTCCGGGTGTTCACCTCGCTGTTGGTGCCGGAGGACCGGCGTTTCTTCACCCCGGAGCTGGAGCAGCAGCTGAAGGAGTTCATCGGCTCGCGCACGCTGTTCCCCGACGAGTTGCTGGTCATCGCCGACCGGTCGATCGCCGACGGCGGACTGTCCGCGGAGGACGCGGACCGGTTCATCGAGCTGGCGACGGCGTCGTTCGCCCTGTCACCGGAGCCGGTCGACCGCGCCTGGTATGAGGCGTTGGATGCGATTTCCTCGGTGGCTGCGGACATCGGCGGCGTGACATCCACCCACATCAACCACCTCACCCCGCGGGTGCTCGACATTGATGACCTCTACCGGCGGATGAGCGAGCGGGGCATCCAGATGATCGACGCGATCCAGGGTCCGCCCCGCTGGGACGGGCCGGACCTGCTGCTGCGCCAGACCTCGTTCCGGGCGTTGGCCGAACCTCGCGCGTTCCGTGAGGCGGACGGCACCGTCGGCACCGGCGACCTGCGGGTGCGGTTCGGTGAGGTCGAAGCCCGCGGCATCGCGCTCACCCAGACCGGCCGCGACCACTACGACGCGATGGTGGCCGAGGTTGACTCCCGCCAGGCCGCCACCGGACGCCCACGCCCCGAGGTCGCCCGCGAAGTGTGGGAAGAGCTCTGCCCGGCAACCGAACGCGAACTACTCGTGCGCGACCACGGCTACTTCAACTTCGCCGTGGCCGCCGACAGTGCGGGGAAGTCGGATGCTGCACCCGCCGACCTGCTGGAGCTGGTCGACGGTGGCTGGCTGGTCGCCGAGCCGATCGTCTACGAGGACTTCCTGCCCCGCTCCGCCGCCGGGATCTTCGCCTCCAACCTGTCCGGCGACGGCAGTGTCGACGCGACCCAGGATGTCACCGCCCGCGACCTGCCCTGGATGGCCGAGCAGATCGGCGTGCCGGTCAACGACCCCTACGCCCTCTACGCCGCAGAACGCCAAGCATCCTTCGAGACCGCTATCGCGGCGCTCGGGCTGGACGCCGCATCCGTCACCACACCGTGGAGCGCACCCTGATGGCAGCCCCCGTCATCGTCGTGATGGAGTCGATCCACCACGCCGGCATCGACCAACTCGCCGAGCACGCCACCGTCGTGCAGCTCACCGGCCCGTCCGACCCACGGCTGGGCGAGGCGCTGGCAACGGCGGACGCCCTCATCGTGCGCTCCACCCGGGTCTCTGCCGAACTGATCGCCCAGGCACCCAGGCTGCGGGTCATCGGCCGCCACGGGGCCGGCACCGACAACATCGACCTCGACGCCGCAGCCGCCCGCGACATCACCGTGGTCAACACCCCACGCAGCAACACCGAGTCCGTCGCCGAGTACGTCATCACCGTCGCCCTCATGCTGCTCAAACGCATCGACGAGGTCTCCGCCGCCCTCCGCACCGGGCAATTCACCGCCGAGCACGGCTCCCTCCCCGGCCAGGTCGACCGCGGCGGGCTGGTCGGCCGGGAAGCTGGCGGCGCACGCCTCGGCCTGGTCGGCGCCGGCGCCATCGGCCGCTCGGTCGCCCGCAGGGCCCAAGCACTCGGCATGCAGGTCAGCGCCTACGACCCCTTCATCGCCCCCGAAGCACTCGAACTCGGCATCGAATTCGTCCCCGACCTCGACAGCCTGCTGGCATCCGTCGACATCGTCAGCCTGCACGTGCCCGGCGGCAACGGAGCGCTCATCACCGCCGAGAAACTCGCCCTCATGCAGCCCGGATCCCTGCTCATCAACGCCGCCCGCGGCGAACTCGTCGACCCCCAAGCGCTCACCGACGCACTCGAATCCGGGCACCTCGCCGGCGCCGCCATCGACGTCTACCACCCCGAACCACCCGCCGCCGACACCCCCCTATTCGACGCCCCCAACCTGATCACCACCCCACACATGGCGGCCATGACCCGCGAAGCACTCGTGAGAATGGCACTCGACGTCACCACCGGCGTAATCACCGCACTCGACCAGAACTGATTCGAGCACGCTTGACCAGCTGCGCACTGCAGCACCTGAGAGGAACCACCTACGCATGACCGCAACACAGCAGGCGCGTGCCCGTGTCAACGGGCAGGGCTCATTCTGGCTCGCGCAGACGGAGCAGCGCGCGCCGCGCGCACCACTCACCGAAGACCTCAGTGCAGACGTGGTGATGGTGGGCGCCGGCTACACGAACCTGTGGGCGGCCTACTACCTGAAGAAGGCGAATCCTGAGCTCGACATCGTCATTCTCGAGCAGACCATTGCCGGCTACGGGGCATCCGGTCGCAACGGGGGCTGGATCTCGTACGGGATGCCCGGCCAGCACCGCACCTACGCGAAGTCGCACGGAACGGATGCTGTGCTGCGCTTCCAGAGGGAGATTTTCTCCACGATCGACGAGATCGTCTCGGTGGCGGCAGCCGAGGGCATCGAGGCCGACATCGCCAAGGACGGTGAGATCGCGATCGCGGCGAACCCGGCACAACTGGGGAGGCTGCAGGGCGAACTCGACGGTGCGGCGAAGTGGGGCTTCGGGCCAGACGACCTCGTCTACGTCGACAAGAGCAGGCTGGGCGAGTACGCGAACGTCGCCGGTGCGCTCGGCGGGCTGTGGTCGCCACACTGTGCTCGCGTGCAGCCGGCGAAGCTCGCGCGCGGGCTCGCCGACGTGGTCGAGGCGCTCGGGGTGCGCATCTTCGAGGGCACCACGGTGACCGAGATCGAGCCGCGACGTGCGGTGACCGCCGACGGCCTCGTGGCATCCGCCGACTATGTGGTCAGGGGAACGGAGGGCTTCACGCCGTCGATCCGTGGGCAGAAGCGTGCCTGGCTTCCCAAGCTCAGCAGCATGCTCGTGACCGAGCCGCTCAGCGACGACATCATGCGCGAGATCGGCTGGACAAGCGACGTGATGGTGCGCGACGGCTCCCACTTCTTCAGCTACATCCACAAGACCGTCGACAACCGCATCGCACTGGGCGGCCCCGGCATTCCGTACCTGTTCGGCTCGAGAACGGATGACGACGGCCACACCTTCGCAAGCTCGGAGCGTGCGCTTCGTGCTGCGTTGCTGCGGGTGTTCCCGGTGCTGCGAGACACGGCGATCGACCACACCTGGACGGGTGTGCTCGGCATCCCGCGCGACTGGTCGGCCACCGTCAGTGTCGACCACGAGACCGGGCTGTGTGTCGCGGGTGGCTACGTCGGCGACGGCGTCAGCAGCAGCAACCTGGCCGGACGCACCCTGCGCGACCTGATCCTGAAGCGCGACACAGACATCACGACGCTGCCGTGGGTAGGCAAAAAGATTCGCCGGTGGGAGCCGGAGCCCGTGCGCTGGGTCGCACTGCGCGGCATGTACCTGGTGTACTCGCTTGCCGACCGGCTGGAGGCACGCAGCAGGTCGAGTCGCACGTCGTTCCTGGCGACGGCGGCCAACGTGATCACGGGGCGGCACTAGGGGTAAGCGGTTCGGGCTGGTTTCGATACGCTCGCTGCGCGAGCTACTCAACCCGCAGAGAGGCTCGCTTCGCGAGCTACTCAACCCGCAGAGAGGCTCGCTTCGCGAGCTACTCAACCCGCAGTGCGGTGGCTAGCAGCTCGGCCAGGTGCACGCCGTTGGCGCCGCCCAGCTGGTTGGCCTGCGTGCGGCACGAGAACCCGTCAGCCAGCAGCGTGGCATCCGGTGACGCCTCCCGCAGTGCAGGAAGCAGCGCGTTCTCGGCGACAGCCACCGACACCTCGTAGTGGCCCTTCTCCATGCCGAAGTTGCCGGCCAGTCCGCAGCATCCGCTCAGCTCGGTGATCTGTGCCCCCAGGGTTTCGAGCAGCGCGATGTCGGTTCCATAACCCATGACGGCGTGGTGGTGGCAGTGCGGCTGCACCACCAGTTCCTCTCCATCGAGGCGGGGCGGGGTCCAGTCGTCTGGTCCGAGCGGTGCCGGTGCGGTGAGCAATTCGGCGAGCGTGTAGGTGCCGCTCGAAATCTCTGCGGCACGCGGGTCGTCGGCGAACAGGTCGCGCAGGTCGGAGCGCAGCACGGCCGTGCACGAGGGCTCCAGCCCGACAATCGGAATGCCCGTCTCAACCACGGGGTGAAACTCGTCGATCAGCTTCGACAGGATGCGTTTGGCACCGGTGAGCTGCCCGGTGGTGATCCAGGTGAGGCCGCAACAGACCGGGTTCTGTGGTGCGATCACCTCGTAGCCGGCCGACTCGAGCACGGTGATCGCCGAGCGGGCGATGTCTGGCGTGAAGTTGTCTGAGAACGAGTCCACCCAGACCAGCACCTGCTTCTTCGACGAGCCGGTGGTCGCCGGGCGGTCCTTCGACCGGCTGAACGACCTGTCGGCGAAGCGGGGGATCGACCGGCGGGTGTCCATGCCTCCCGCCCACAGCACGAGCTTCTGCAGCGGACGGATGCCCAGGGCTGCGTTCGCGAGGCGAGCCACCGGTGACACAAGCCTGGCCCAGCGCGGAAGCCAACCCAGCACGTAGTGGGTGATCGGGCGCATCCGGCCCTCGTACGTGCGGTGCAGCACCTCAGACTTGTATGCGGCCATGTCGACGCCGGCGGGGCAGTCGCTTGAGCACGCCTTGCACGACAGGCACAGGTCGAGGGCGTCGTGCACCTCCGGCGACTTCCAGCCGCCCGTGACGAGGGTGCCGTTCGCCATCTCCTGCAGCACGCGGGCGCGACCGCGCGTGGAGTCCTTCTCGTCGCCGGTCGCCAGGTATGACGGGCACATGAAGCCGCCGGCAGCCGTGTTGTCTGCCCGGCACTTGCCCACGCCGACGCAGCGGTGCACGGCCTTGGTGAAGTCGCCCTCGTCGTGCGTGAACGCGAAGCCGTTGACGCGAACCAGCGGCAAAGCGGCGGGGCGGCGCAGGTTGCGGTCGAGCGGTTCCGGCCGCACCAGCACGCCCGGGTTCATTACGTTGCCCGGGTCGAACAGGTTCTTGAACGCGCCGAACGCTGAGATGAGTTCGGGGGAGTACATGAGCGTCAGCAGCTCGCTGCGTGCCCTGCCGTCGCCGTGCTCACCCGACAGCGACCCACCGTACTTGGCGACGAGCCTGCCGGCCTCCTCCATCAGGGCCCGCAGGGCGCTGCCGTCCCGTTCGAGCGGGATGTCGAGGCGCACGTGGATGCAGCCGTCGCCGAAATGCCCGTACGGCATGCCCTCGATGCCGTGGCTGGCGGTGAGCTCGTCGAACTCGCGTAGGTACGCGCCGAGGTTCTCGGGCGGCACGGCGGCGTCTTCGAACCCGGGCCAGGCCTGGTTTCCGGCCTGGGTGCGGCCGGCGAGTCCGGCGCCGTCCTCCCGGATCCGCCAGATCGACCGCGCCTCCGCCCCTGGCGGGATGATGCGGTGGTCGAGGGCCCCGGATGCTGCGGCGAGCTTCTGCGCGCGATCGAACGTCTCCGCCTCGTCCGTTCCCGACAGCTCAATGAGCAGCCAGCCCGCACCGCGGGGGAGCTCTGCGACCGAGCTGTCGCCCTGGGAGTTGCGCACGGCGTCGACCAGCCGGGCATCCAGCCCCTCGATCGCCCCGGGACGGTGCTGCAGGAGGGTGGGGATCGCATCCGCCGCCGACGGCATGTCTGGGTACCCCAGCACGACCAGGAAGGGGGCGACGGGCACATCGACCAGCCGCACGGTGGCCTCGAGCACCGAGACGCAGGTGCCTTCGGTGCCGACGAGGGCGCGGGCCAGGTTGCGGCCGTTCTCTGGCAGCAGATGCTCGAGCGAGTAACCGGACACCTGGCGGCCGAAGGTCCCGAGCTCGGTGCGGATGAGCGCGAGGTTGGCGCTGACGAGGGCATCGAGGCCGGGCACGACGTCGAGGCCGGTGCCCGCAGTGAAGCGCCTGCCCGTTCCGTCGACCACGTCGAGTTCGAGCACGTTGTCTGCTGTGCGGCCGAACTGCAGCGAGTGTGAGCCGCAGGCGTTGTTGCCGATCATGCCGCCGATGGTGCAGCGGGCCCACGTCGAAGGGTCTGGCCCGAAGCGCAGGCCGTGTGGGGCGGCCGCCTTCTGCAGTGCTCCCTGCACGACCCCAGGCTGAACGCGGGCGGTGCGAGCCTCCGGGTCGAGGTCGATGATGCGGTTGAACGAGCGCGAGAGGTCCATGACGATGCCGGGGCCGACGGCGTTGCCGGCGACGGAGGTACCGCCGCCGCGCATAGTGATCGGTGTATTGGTCGAGCGTGCGATCTCCAGGGCGGCGAGGATGTCGTCGGTTTCACTGGGGAACACGACCACCTCGGGCACGACCCGGTAGTTGCCCGCGTCGGTCGAGTACTCGGCGCGCCTGCGGCGCCCGTCGTCGACCTTGCCGGGCAGCGCCTGCTCGAGCAGGTGGGTGAGGTCGCGGCGCTCGCTGACGTCGGTGCGTAAGGGTGGGCTGGCGATCGACATGAGTAGCATGCTACTACAGTGCTAGTGGCGACGGGTCACTGCGGTGTAGAGCTCTGGGCGCCGATCGGTCTGCACGTTGTTGCGCTCGCTGGTTGCCTTGTTCCGCGCATCCGCCAGGTTGGTCGTGGCCATCACGGTCAGCTCGGTACCGAGCTGGATGTCGGTCAGCGGAAAGCCATCGGCCCCCACGATCACGGTTCCGCCCAGCCACTCCTGCCCGGCCTCGGTACCCACCCGGTCGGCAGCCGCAATGAACATCCGGTTCACGGTTGCGCCCACCTGCACCTTCAGGATCTCGGTGGGGCGTTCTCCTGCTGGGGCAGGGGCCAGCGGCCAATTGACCGGCGCGCAGAGCAGTTCTGCGCCGTTGAGGGCCACCGCGCGCACCCACTCGGGAAACTCGAGGTCGTAACAGATCATGAGCCCGATGCGACCGACAGCAGTGTCAACGACGGGCGGAAGGTCGGAGCCGGGAGTGAAGAGGTCGGCCTTCTCGCGGTCCCATAGGTGGGCCTTGCGGTAGCGAGCCCTCAGGCCGGTTTCGTCGACCAGCACGGCCGAGTTGTAGCTGACTCCGTCGTCTCCGCGTTCGGCGAAGCCCGCGGCGATGATGAGACCCAGCTCGCTGGCGAGGTCGACCCACTCCGTTACGGTCGGCCCATCAATGGGCTCACTCGACTGTGACTAAGTGCGACGGCCAGGCATCTGGTGCCGTCTCGCCGGTGCCCGCTGCCACCTGTCGCATGAGCAGGAGCGCGGTGGTGACGAGGTGGTCGCGCATGAGCGCCGCGGCAGCATCCGCATTCCGGGCCACGATCGCCTCCACGATGGGCACGTGCTCCACCTGCACGTCGCGGATGCTGCGCGAACGGTCGATGGTCGACACGCCGTGTGCCTGCGTGGTGTCGCGCAGTGAGTCCACCAGTTCTGCGAGCCGTTCGTTGCCGGTGGAGAGCACGATCGCCCTATGCAGGTCGCGGTCGAGCCGGGTGAACTCGCGCTCGTCATGGTGGTCAACCGCCCCTGTGAGCGCCTCGACCCGCTCAGTGAGTTCCCGCAGAAGCTGTTCGGAACCGTGTCGAGCCGCATGCGCAGCCGCAGGAACCTCGAGCAGCAGCCTGGCCTCGAACACCTCCCGGATGTCGTGCACTCCGACGCCCCGGATGCGCACCCCGCGGTTGCGCTCGATGGTGACCATGCCGGCATCCGCGAGCCGCAGAACCGCGTCTCGTACCGGGGTGCGCGACACGCCCAGGCGTTCCGCGAGACCGTAAATGGAGTGCAGCGACCCGCCGGCCAATTGGCCCGTCATGATCTCCTCACGCAGCTGGGCGTGAACGCGATCGGTGGTGCTGACTCTGGGTGGCATGCTCATCATTGTGCCGTGCTTCAGCGCCTCGTGGACTTGCGGGCTGGCATACTGAGTCGGGAAGACTGTTGGGGGAATCGACAGTGGGGTGGGCAATGGAGCCGGAGAGTGACAACGCCGCGCCCCGCTATGCGATCATCGGCGCGGGTCCGTCCGGGCTCGCCGGTGCCCGCAACCTCGACCGCATGGGCATCGCCTTCGACGGGTACGAGTCTGCGGCAGAGGTCGGCGGCCTCTGGAACATCGACAACCCGCGCAGCACCGTCTACCAATCGGCTCACCTGATCTCGAGCAAGACGACCACGCAGTTCGCGGAGTTTCCGATGCCGGATGCCACGCCGGACTACCCGGACCACGCCCAGCTTCGGCAATACTTCGCTGACTTCGCAGAGCACTTCGACCTGAATCGCCACTTCCGCTTCAACACCGAGGTGGTGTCGGTGACCCGGGAGGGCGATAAGTGGCGGGTGGGGTGGCGCGCTTCGACCCCTCGGCAGGCTCAGGAACCGGAAGGCAGCGAGCTGTACGACGGTGTGATCCTCGCGAACGGCACGCTCGCGCATCCGTCTGTTCCAACCTTTGAGGGCCACTTCGACGGGGAGCTGCTGCACACCAGCGGCTACAAGACGCCGGAGGTGTTCCGCGGCAAGCGAGTGCTTGTGATCGGTGCGGGCAACAGCGGCTGCGATATCGCCGTCGACGCCGTGCACCACGCGGCCAGTGTCGACCTGAGTGTGCGCCGCGGCTACTACTTCGTGCCCAAATACCTGTTCGGCCGGCCAAGCGACACCCTCAACCAGGGGCGCCCGCTGCCCGCCCGCATCAAGCAGTTCGTCGACACGCGCGTGCTGCGCCTGTTCACCGGTGACCCCACGCGTTTCGGTTTTCCGAAGCCCGACTACCGCATCTACGAGTCGCACCCGATCGTGAACACGCTGGTGCTGCACCACCTCGGCCAGGGCGACTTGGCCGTTCGCCCCGACATCTGCAGTTTCGACGGCGGCACGGTTCATTTCATCGACGACACCTCCGGCGACTACGACCTCATCGTGCTCGCCACCGGCTACAAGCTCGACTACCCCTTCATCGACCGCACACACCTGAACTGGACGGGTATGGCCCCCAAGCTGTTCCTCAACATCTTCGGAACCGACACCGGAACCCATGCCTTCAACGGCATCTATGTGCTGGGCATGATCGAGGCATCCGGCATCGGCTGGCAGGGGCGCTACGAGCAGGCCGAGCTGCTCGCCCGCTACCTGGCGGCGGATGCGCCGAGCCGGCAGCAGCTGCAGGCGCAGGCTGCGAAGAAGTGGCCAGACCTCACGGGGGGATACAAGTACCTCGCGCTCGAGCGCATGTCGTACTACGTGAACAAAGACGCTTACCGGCGCGAAGTGAAGAAGCGGATCAAGGCCCTGTCTGCGAGCCCAAGGACCACTACATGAACATTGACGAGGTCACCCTCAACTTCAACCCGGCGTCGCTGCTGGCGCTCGACGCCGTGCTCGCGCTCATCATGTTCGGCATTGCGCTCGCCGTGAAGGTTGACGACTTCAAGGCCGTGTTGCGCATGCCGAAGGCGATCACGGTGGCGATCGCAGCGCAGTTCCTGCTGCTGCCCGCCGTCACCTTCGGCCTCACCTTCCTGTTGAACGTGGGCCCGTCGATCGCGCTCGGGATGATCCTGGTCGCCTGCTGCCCGCCGGGCAACATCTCGCAGGTGCTCACCAACCAGGCCCGGGGCAACGTTGCGCTCTCGGTGTCGATGACGGCCGTCGGCAACCTGCTCGCCATCTTCCTCATGCCCATCAACTTCGCGTTCTGGGGCAGCCTGCACCCGACGGCGTCGAAGATTCTCGAGGTGGTGCAGCTCGACGCCGTCGACATGCTCGTGAAGATCGTTCTCATCATCGGCCTGCCTTTCGTGTTGGGCATCCTCATCGGCAACCGCTGGCCCAACTTCACGGCGAAGGTGCAACCGTGGGTTCGCCGCATCAGCCTGGTGGCCCTGCTGGCGTTCATCGTGATCGCCCTCATCGGCAACTGGAACTACTTCATGGCATACATCGGCGTGGTGCTGCTCGCGGTGTTCCTGCACGACGCGGTTGCGCTCGCGCTCGGCTGGACGGCGGCTAAGGTGACGGGGTTGGATGCCCGCAGCACCAAGGCGGTCACCTTCGAGGTGGGCATCCGCAACGCCGGTCTGGGGCTCGGCCTCGTCTTCGCGTTCTTCGACGGGTTGGGCGGCATGGCAATCGTTGCTGGCTGGTGGGGGATCTGGGACATCATCGCAGGCCTGGTGCTCGCGGCCTTCTGGGCCAGGCGCTCCGCGCGCAAGAAGGTGAGCACGAAGGAGGGGAGTTTCGTTGACTGAGCCGCACCACGCGCTGCCGCGCGTGTATGTGACCGGGGGAAACGGTTTTCTGGGCACCTCTGTCGTAGCCGGGCTTGCCGCGCTGCTGCGGGAGGGGAAGGTGGGCGCCGTCGTCAGCGGGGACCTGCGCGAGCCCGCGCATCCGATAGCCGGAGTGGTGTACGAGCACGCGGATGTGACGCAGGCCAACCAACTGCTGGAGCAGTTCCAGCGGCACCGCATCACGACGGTCGTGCACCTGGCCGCGATCGTCAACCCGGGCCCGGAGGTCTCACGCGAAGACGGCTACCGGGTCGACGTCGACGGCAGCCGCAACGTGCTCGAGGCGTGCTTCGCCACCGGCGTGCGTCGCATCGTCGTCTCGTCGAGCGGGGCGGCCTACGGCTACCACCGCGACAACGCCCGGTGGCTCGTCGAGTCGAGCCCGCTGCGCGGCAACGAGAGCTTCGCCTACTCCCACCACAAGCGGCTCGTCGAGCTGATGCTGGAGGATGCGAGGGTGTGGCATCCGGAACTTGAGCAGGTGATCTTCCGCATCGGCACCATCCTCGGCGACACCGTGGACAATCAGATCACGGCGCTCTTCCAACGCAGGCGCGTGCTCGCGATCGCGGGCAGGGACAGCCCGTTCGTGTTCGCGTGGGATGACGACGTGGTCGCCTGCATGGTGCGGGCAGCGACAGACGGGCCAGCCGGCATCTACAACGTTGCGGGTGACGGCGCACTGCCCGTGCGGGAGGTGGCGCAGGTGTTGGGCAAGAAGCGCCTGGTGGTTCCCGCCTGGCTGCTCAAGGTGGTGCTGTGGTTCGGTCACTCGTTCGGGATGACCGGGCTCGGGCCGGAGCAGGTGAAGTTCCTGCAGTATCGCCCGGTGCTGCTGAACACCCGCCTGAAGCAGGAGTTCGGGTACACGCCTCGCAAGTCGAGCCGCGAGGCGCTGCAGGCATGGTTGGCGGCGCATCCGCAGTAGCGCGCATCACCAAGCCCGCTCCCAGCATCCGTCGCTATGCTGACAAAAGCTAACGGCCCACCGACAATCGGTCGGCCGGGCGATCCTGCCAGGCTCGAACGATTGGGCCCCACCATGGAACATGTCTCGTCACCGCGGGTGCTGAACCGCGAAGATGTCGTACTTCACGACGGCCTGCTCTCGCAGGTCACCGAGTCCGTAACGCCGGCTGATGCGCAGCGCGCCGACCTGCTCTTCCTGGGCGAGGTTCTGGATGCCGCTGGCATCCCTTTTCTGCTCGTGCACTCAGACGACGGCTCGCCCACCATTGCCGTCGACCACGACGACCGGAAGCGGCTGCGCACTGCGCTCGCCGAGGCGTGCCAGAACGAGCCCTTCTACGCGAAGCCTGCGCGCGTCACGTCTGACGACAGGCCGAAGCGCTCGGATGCGCGGCGTCCGGCCGTTCTGCTCGCGGACGGCACATTCGCCGCGGGAACCAAGACGCGGGCGTTCACGCTCTTCCGCCCGCGCGTGGAGCCGCAGGGCCGGCTCGCGTTCGGCGCGGCATCCGGCGTTCGGCTGGAGTTCTGGGAGTCCGACGGTGAGCACATTGTGGCGCCGAACTCCAACGCGCTCATGCGCGAGGTGCTTCCGCTGACCGAGGCTGTGCGCTCCAGCGTCGAGCTGCACGGTCGCAGCTGGCCCACCATCGAGGGCATGTTCACCGAACTCGCCGGTGACATCGGCTTCGACATCGACATCGTTTTCTCGTGGGTCGACGGTGCGGAGCTTGAGTGGCAGCGGGCCAGAGCGAAGCGCATGGAGAGTTATGTGATCGGTGAGGGTGACGGCTCGGAGGCTCGCTACCGCCAGCTCGACGAGCTCAAGTACGCGCTGCGCTCGGTACACCTCTACGCGCCGTGGATCCGCAACATCTTTATCGCCACAGACTCCCCGCGACCTTCGTGGCTCGCCGACCACCCGCGGGTTCGCGTGGTGCGCAGCGAGGAGTTCTTCTCCAACCTGGGCGACCTGCCCACGCACAACTCGCACGCGGTGGAGAGCCAGCTGCACCACATCGACGGGCTGTCTGAGCACTTCATCTACTCGAACGACGACATGTTCTTCGGCCGCCCCGTGGGGCCCAGCATGTTCTTCTCGCCGGGGGGAGTCAGCAAGTTCGTTGAGGCCCGCATCCGCATCGGGCTCGGCGACAACAACCCGCAGCGCAGCGGGTTCGAGAACGCGGCGCGCGTGAACCGGGCGCTGCTGAGGCAGCGGTTCGGCAAGGTGATCACCCGCCACCTCGAGCATGCTCCGGCCCCGCTGCGACGGTCGGTGATGCGCGAACTCGAACTGGAGTTTCCGCAGGACTTCGCGCGCACCAGCGCCAACGCGTTCCGGCAGGCGACAGACGTCTCGGTCACCAACTCGCTGTACCACTACTACGCGCTGTTCACCGGGCGGGCCGTCACGCAGACGGATGCGCGGGTCAAGTATGTGGACACGACCTCCCTCGCTGGGCTGCGCAAGCTGGGCAGCCTGCTGAAGAAGCGGTCGTTCGACTTCTTCTGCCTCAACGACGGCAGCTTCCCCGAGGTCTCAGCAGAGGATCGCGCGGCCGCCGTGCGGTCGTTCCTCGACGACTACTTTCCGATTCCCGCGCCGTGGGAGGTGCCGGTGGATGTGCCGGTGAAAGAGGCCCTCTAGCGCACCGCTGCGAGCTCGCGCGTGGGCGGGTGCGGGTTGTCGTGCACGGGCACCACGTGCGGGTTGACCGCGGGCGGGATGGTGATGCCGTTCTTCGCGAGAATGGCCGCCGTCTCATCCGCCGTCACGTATGACACGGTCGAGTAGGTGCCGATGGGCACAACGGAGTGCAGCACGGTGTCGTCGTAGACGTGCACCAGGTTGAACGCCTGGGCGCCGTCGCGCCCGCGGGTTCCGCCGACGGGAACGTTGAGGTCCTGTGTGTAGCAGGTGGCTGACGCCACAGACACCGGGATGCCCGCAAACGTCGCAGTGGTCGAGTAGTGCAGGTGGCCGGCGATGATGCTGCGGATGTCGCTGCCCCGGATGATCGCGGCCAGCTCCTTCTGCCGTCGCAGCTCTACCGTGACGGCAAGGTCGAGCACGCAGGGCACGGGCGGGTGGTGCATGGCGAGGATGGTTCCGTGCGGGGCCGGCGTGCTCAGCACGTCTGCAAGCCACGCGAGCTGGTCGTCGGTGACGTCGCCGTGGTGGTGCCCTGGCACGGTCGAGTCGAGTGCGATGATGCGCAGCCCGTTGATGTCGTACACGCGGTCGACGGCATCCGTGGTGGGGGACTCTCCGAGCAGCGACCCGCGGAACGTGCAGCGGTCGTCATGGTTGCCCATCACCCACACGACCTGTGCGCCCAGGCGCGCTGCGGCCGGTTCCACGATCCCGCGGAGGGTGGCGTAGGCATCCGCTTCGCCCTTGTCTGCGAGGTCACCGGTGAAGACGATCGCCTCCGGCCGGGAGCCGGATGCCTCGAGCTCCTCGAAGAGTTCGCGCAGCCTGCCCTCACTGTCGACGGCCCCGTAAAGCTGACCGCCCCCCGCAACGAAGTGGGTGTCGCTGAGGTGCAGGATGAAGTGGTCTGGCCTCGGGTACTGGGCCGTGTAACCGGTCATGCGTCTAGTCCAGCACTCGAGTGTGAACGATCAGTGAACATCCGGCGAGTGTCTCCAGAACGGCACCCTGCGGGTCGAGTGCCGCCGAAGGCGGTGTATCGAGACCCCCCGGCTATGCTCATCCCCGTGAAACGCATCCTCTCAACGATCGTGCTGGCGGCAGCCGTCGTGCTCGGTGCTGCGGCGCCGGCGGCTGCGGACCCGAACGACTTCTATTTCGAGAGTTTCGACGCGCACTACTCACTCTCGACCGACGAGGGCGGCCACTCGGTGCTCAGCACCGTCGAGGAGTTGGTGGCGGTGTTCCCTGACTTCGACCAGACTCGGGGCATCCTGCGCCTCCTGGTCGACGACTACGACGGGCACCCCACCGACATCCACGTGCTCAGTGTCACGGACGAGAACGGCGCGCCGCGCCCGTACGAACTGGAGGAGGAAGACGGCTTCGTGCAGCTGCGCATCGGCGACGAGAACATCTACCTGCACGGGCACCAGACCTACCGGATCGCTTACGTGCAGCGAAACGTGACGCGGTTCTACGCAGACACGGATGCCGACGAGTTCTACTGGGACACCAACGGCACCGGGTGGTCGCAGCCGTTCCAGCGCGTGACGGCAACCGTCGAACTCGACCCGGCGCTGCGCGACCGTCTCACCGGGCAGGTGGATGCCGCGTCTGGCCGGCAGGGCGAGGATGGCCCTGTCGAGGTGATGGAGACGCCGACCGGTTTCGTCTTTGAGGCGACCGACCTCGGCCCCGGTGAGAACCTCTCGTTCGCGATCGGCTTCGAACCCGGCACCTTCGTGGAGCGTGACGGCAGCTTCTTCGCGTCGCCGTTCCCGTCGATCGCCCTGCTGTTCACGCTGCTCGCGCTCGGCGTGACGGGCGGTGCCATCGCCCTGCGCCGACGGAGGCTGCTCGACGCTCCGGGTCGGGGCATCATCGTGCCCGAGTACCTGCCACCAAAGGGTGTGAGCGTGTTCCTCGCCTCACTCATCTCCAAGCACACGACCAAGGCGACGGTCGCAGGCATCATGCACCTGGCGGTGTCTGGTGCACTGCGCGTTCGCGAGGTCGGCGAGGGCAGAAAGCCGCATTACGACCTGCAGTTCGTGAGCGCAGACGGCGTGACCGGTGACGACCTCGAGTTCATGCACGCCCTCTTCGGGCCCACGTTCGAGCCCGACGAACTGCACAGCCTCAAGACGGCAGACCAGAAGGCCGTGAAGGCCGTCACCGCCCTCATGAAGCGCGTGACCGAGGATGCGACGACGGCGGGCTACCGCCGCAAGCCGCCCGCCGGCCTGGTGGGTCTCGTCTGCTTCCTGGCCATCGCCACCGGTGTCGGCGGTGTGGTGTTCTCGGCCGCCTCCCTCGACCTCGCATACGGCGGTTGGGTGCCCGGGCTGCTGCTCGCGGTGTCGATCGTGGCCGGAATCGCCTCGTTCGCGCTCGTGCTCAGAACACCGCTCGACCCCGCCGGCGTGGAGCTTCGTGACTACCTGCGCGGGCTGGAGCAGTACATCCGGCTGGCGGAGGCTGATCGCATCCGGTACCTGCAGTCGCCGCAGGGGGCGGAGCGGATGCCCGTGGACACTGACGACAGGGCACAGATCGTGCGGCTGAACGAGAGGCTGCTGCCGTACGCCGTGCTGTTCGGTTTGGAGAAGGAGTGGGCGGCCGAGCTCGGCCGCTACTACGAAGAGCTGGGGGAGCAGCCCGGCTGGTTCGTCGGGCACGGGGCTTTCAATGCCGCGCTGTTCTCGAGCAGTGTCGGTGCCATGTCGACGAGTGCGGCGTCTGCCTACACGGCGTCAACGGGCGGCTCCGGTGGCGGTGCGTCGTCCGGCGGTGGTGGCGGTGGTGGTGGAGGCGGCGGCTTCTAGCCCGCGCTCAGCCGATGAGCGTGAGCATGAGGCGCGAGTCCTCGTGCGCCTCGACCTGGTGCCGAACCAGGGAGTCCATGCGGATGAGCCCGCCGGGCACCAGGGTGGTGGCGTCGTCGCCCACCGTCACGGTCATCCGCCCGTCCAGCGCCTGCATGAGCAGCGTCTTGGGTGCAGCGTGTTCTTTCAGCACGAACCCCGCGGGGAAGGCCAGAACCACCACGCGAACGTCCGGCGACTTGAGCGCGGTCGTGTGGCCGAGCTTGTCGGGGTCGATGGGTGACAGTTCGCGGATGTTGTCGATGACGGTGACTGCGGGCTCCATGCTCCCACGGTAGTCCCTGCGGGCTGCCGTTAAGATTGGCCCCATGCCCGCAAGCCCCCTCACACCCTCGCCGTATGAGGTGCTGGGGGTGTCTCCCAGCGCGAGCGATGCGGAGCTGAGGCGTGCCTACCGTCGGATGCTGCGTGCAGCGCACCCTGACACGGGCGGGTCTGAGGAGCGTTTCCATGCCGTGCAGCGGGCGTGGGAGCAGCTCGGCACCCCGAGTGCGCGGGCGGCGTACGACCGGCATCCGGCGTCGACCCCTGGTGCCACGTGGGTTCCCGCCCCGCCGCGGAAAAAGAAGGACTCCCGCCCCCTGGCGCGCTCGCACGGGCATCCGGGCGGCTGGCGGCGTGAGCACTACCTCACGCTGATTCGCGAGTGGGCCGGTCGCGGTGTCGAGGTCGAAGACCCCTACGACCCGGCGCTGGTGCGCTCCGCCCCGCGGCACCTGCGCCACCTGCTCGCAGACGCGCTCGCCGAGGAGGCAACGGCGAGCGCCCTGCTGAACCTCGGCATCGGGTTCACGCTGTGGCACGACGTGGCAACGGATGCGCTGGGTGGCGGCCCCGAGCAGAAGATCGACCATGTGGTGCTCGGCCCGAGTGGCCTCTTCGCCGTGCTCTCTGAGGATTGGGGTGCACCGGTGAGGCTGCGCAAAGGTGAGGTGATCGGTGAGGCGCTCGACCCGGGCGAGAAACCGTTCCACACGCTGTCGCTGCGTGCCAAGTGGGTGGCGCGCTCTGCCCGGGTGAAGTTCACGGCGCTGGTCATCGTGGTGCCCGATGGCGCATCCGATGAGTCGCTGACGGTTGCGGGGCGCATGCGCGGGGTCCCGACTGTGCTCGTTCAGGCGTCGCGGCTGCCCGACCTGCTGAGGAACGGGCTGCCAGACGGGCGGACCGTCGGCGGTACGGAACTGTTCGAGGTGCGCACCCGGCTGCAGGACGCCATACGTTTCGTCTGATGACCTTCGGCCGAGGTGGGGACTGTACACCGGTCGCGAGTCAGATCACAAGTGGCCTCACCTCACGCGCAAAGCGAACGAGTTGGTCTGCGTACTCGGAGGGGTCGCCAGTGAAGTCCACTACGAAGTGACGACACCCAGCTGCCCGGAACCGGTTGATAACGTCGGCAACTTCAGAAGGAGTGCCGTACGCGGTGTAGCGGTCGACCGCCCTCCCCATGTCCATTTGGTATCGAGAGGAAAGGTCCGCTGCCATCACGTCTCTTGCTGACGTTCCTGAGTTACCCACTCGCGCAAATAGGTGGAGCCCCGTTCCGAATTTCGTAGTTTTTCGATCCCCGTCGGCGGAGACGGAAGCGATCTTTTGGAGGCCCGCGGTGTACATCTGAGGGGTCACCAGGTAGGGCAGCCATCCGTCACCCAGCCGACCGGCACGCGCGAGCGCCGATGGCGATCTGCCTCCGACCCAAATTGGTGGACCACCAGACTGGGTCGGAGGTGGATGCAATTCCAGCGTTGGCGTCGAGTAGAACCTTGATGTAGGGGCGTCGACCTGAGTGTCGCCCCACAAACGCCGGATGACTCGAATCGCGTCGGATGCTCGCGCCCCCCTCTCAGGCAGCGGGACGTCCGCGGCAGCATACTCCTCGGGAAATTCGCCGCCGATCCCAACTCCGAAGATAAATCGTCCCTCACTTAACGTGTCCAGGCTCGATACTGTCTTGGCAACGAGGGTGGGATGGCGCAGCGGAAGGAGGAAGACCGAGGTGCCGAATATCAGCCGGCGGCTTACCACTGACGCTTGGGCGAGCTGAAGCAATGGGTCGAGTATTGGCCGTGAGTACGCAAGATGATCCCCGACCCAGAAGGAGTCATACCCTTCCTCGTCTCCGAGTCGCACTCGATAGTGCAATTCGGCTGGCGCGCTGAAGGGCGAGCCTACAAACCCGAATTTGGTATCAGAGGCGAGGGAGATCACTCATTTTCCAACCGACTCTGCGAATATGGAGCGCCCGGACATGAATAGTCTTACGGTGGTCCCTTCCTCGACCTCTGCTGTCAACCTCGCCACGATGGGCACACCATTCGCGCTTCGCACGGTCGCCAGAAAGGCTTGCGAATGGTGCCCGGATGAACCGGACCGCGCACGGATTTCCGTTGATTCCTCAACGATGCCGGATGCGGTCGGCTCTGTTCCCCAATTCGAGCTTCGGCAACTCGGGCATACCTCACGGTGCGGGAAAAGATACTGGCCACAATCCAGGCAGCGAAACACCAGGAGCTCACCGTCGTCCTTACGCAATTGTCACCTGCTTTCGATCGTCGTGTTGCGCCTGAAGTACGACGGCGTTTGCACACGAACCGTATCTGTAGATGGTGCTGCCATAACCGGTAGCGATTCCCACGGTGGCGCCTTCAATCTGCCGGGCCCCTGCCTGGCCTCGGAGTTGCTGGACCACCTCAGCGATTCCGTGTGTGGCGCATGCACCACCGGCTTGTCCAGCTGAGAGCTGCCCTCCGGATGTGTTCAGCGGATACGGATCTCCACTAAACCGCGATGCAATGAATGCTCGCTTGTCACCGCCCGGAATGAAGCCCAGTTCGTCGAGTTGGATCAACGCCATGGCGGGGTAGTCATCGTAGACGGCGAGCACATCGATCTGTTCAGGACCTAGAGAGGCCGCGTCCCATAGTGAGCGTGCTTGCTCTCGAATGCCGATGCTCAGGCCGTCGCCTACTTGGTCGTCATGGTTCACCGAGGAAACCGACGCCAGAGGCGTCACAGTTATGCCGCTGGCAGCTCGATCGCTTCTGGCAATTATCAAGGCTTCTGCGCCGCTCACCACCGGCACACAATCAAAGCGATTGAGTGGGTCGGCGATCATCTCGGCAGCGAGGTATTCGTCCAGACTCAGCGGCTGCCGGTAGACCGCAGCCGGATTTCCTGAGGCCCATCGGCGCTGCGAAACGACCATCCTTCCGTAGTCGGTTTTCGACAGCCCATGCTTCCGCATGTGCCGTCGAGTGAGCATCGCGAACACCCCGTTGAAGCCTCCCGAGGAAAGCGGCGAAATATAGTCGCGCATGGTTGTGGTGTAGTTTTCGGCGAACCGGCTGAAAGAACTGGCCTCCATCCGATCTCCTGCAATGAGGGCCACAACCGAGGCGTCGCCGCACTCTACTGCTCGAACAGCGTGTTGGAGCATGTTAACCCCGGCTACACCACCCAGTCGATCTTCCATCGCCCATCTAGGGTTGATTCCAAGTTGCCAAGCGACGTCCGACACGTGATCGGGAGCTAGAGAGAACGATGCGAGGGCCAATCCGTCCACATCGGCGAACGAAAGCCCAGCGTCGGCGAGTGCATTCCTCAGCGCTGCTGCGAGATACCACGCGGTGGTCTTTTCAGGTGTGGGTCGCCGGTCGTACCCGGTAGATCCGACTCCGATGATTCCGGCCGCCTGTGAGTAAGTTGATGCGGTCATGGGCGCAGTCTCGATTGAATTGCGGGTTGAGTGCTCGGGTTGGGTTGGGGCGACTTGCCTGTGCAATAGATGCGACTCATGAGATGCATGGATGCGGTTCCTTTCATTGGTGGCGCGCTCTGCGGCGTACCCGGGGTTCATCTCGATTCCGTTCTCTTGCTGCGCCCCCTCCAGCCGGCGTCCCATGATTCATCCATGGCGTCGGCGGTGAGGAGTCTCTTGAGAACCTTTCCCGATGCATTTCTGGGCAGAGTCGTCGCGATGCGCCAGAAACGGGGAACCGCGAAATAGGGCAGGTTTGCTTCGCAGTATCGAAGGAGCTCTTGCTCGGGAGCTGACCCGAGACCGTGTTCATCGCGCAGGATTACGGTGACGCCGACTTCCTGCTCGGTGACTTCGCTCTCTACCGCGTACGCGGCCACCTCTGCGACAGCGCTGTGATGCGCCAATGTCACTTCGATATCGAAGGTAGATATGTTCTCCCCGAATCGTCGAATGAGATCCTTCTTTCGGTCGACGAAGTAATACCACCCGTCTGCATCGGTACGCATGAAGTCACCGGTGTGAAGCCACAGGTTGCGCCACGCGGCTACGGTTGCATCCGGCTGTTTCCAGTAGGAGCTCATTGTCAGGTGCGGGCTGAGCGGGCGAAGTACAAGTTCTCCTACCGCTCCGGGACTGACTGGGTTGTCGTCATCATCGACTAGCTGGCACTCCCAATTGGGAGCGGGTTTACCGCAGGCTCCCGCAGGCGCGCGTTCCCCAAACGGAATACCGAGCGGAAGGCCTGCGTCCGTGAGCCCATAAATCTCCGTCACGCGAGCATTGAATCGTTTTTCGAACGAGACCAGGTCGCGAGGTCTCGGGGCAGAGATAATCATGCGCAGATTATGCGATTGCTCATCAGAGGACGCGGTCGCGCGCATCAGCAAGGTGGCCATAGAACTGAGCAAGCTCGCGACTGTCGCACCTGAGCGCTTTACTTCTTTCCAATACCTGGTAACGCTGAACCGCCTAGAGATCACGGCCTCACTCTCGCATAGGAGCGAGGCGAGAAACGTCGAGTACAGCGCATTGACATGCGAGAGCGGGAGTGACGTGTAGCTGACATCCTCACCCGTCAGGCCAAGGCTCCACGCTGCAGTTTCTGCGAAGCCGAGTGCCATGCGATGGCTGCAGACCACACCTTTGGATCCTCCGGTAGTGCCCGAGGTAAACATGATGCTCAGTGTGTCCCCCGCGTGTGGGTGCTCCTGCGTGGCGGATGCCTCTATCGGTTTATCGCTCACGAAGTTCTCGTAGCTCACGATGGGTGCGATCATGTCGACGGCCGACATCGAGCCAGTCGTATTCCCATCAACAACAACCACTTTCTCGATTGAAGGCACGGAGTCGATCACGGTTCCCGCTTCAGCGAGAGTGAGCAAGTCAGTGATGATCATCGCAGGGCTGGATTGCGCAAGCATCGATTCTAAGACGGTTCCGCGTTGTTCGTAGCTCAATGGAACCGAGATCACGCCGGCGTACGAGCTTCCGAGCCATGCGAACAAGAATGCGGGCACGTTGCCGAGCATGATGGCGACCCGAGCGCCGCGCGCGATGTCGGCAGCGTGCAATCCAGCAGCGAAGCGAAGCGCTTCTTCTCGAACTGAGGCCCGTGTAAAGGCCTGGTCATTCCCGTCTTGATCGGCCAAGAACTTAACCAGAGGGGCGTCTGGCGCCGTGGCAACTCGTTCGTCCAGCAAGCCATGAAGGGAATATGGATATTGATCGTCGCTTCTCACTATTACTCCCGCTTACAGGTCAGGGTCGAGGTACTGACGGATCTTTCGGCGCAACCTAGTGATGCGGCGATGCGCACACTAACCATATGTCCATACTAACAGTTATTACATCTAACATGCTTGCGCTCGTGATGTACGTCACGGTACGATCACGAGAGTCGCGATGCCGAGCCCGAAGTGGAGTCGCCCAAGCGCACTCAGACTGGCTCGTCGTGCAACGGAGCAGGAAACCAACACATTTCGACAATTGCAAGGAGTGCAAGCCATGAGGCTTAACCGAAAGGCTGCGATCGCTACCGCCGCTGCCATCCCACTCGTGTTCGTCCTTGGGGCGTGCGCTCCGGGCGAAGGCGAAGGCGGAAACCAAGCGCGCACGTTCAACTTCGGCCATTACCACACGGAGGGGCCGTCCACCGCAGGCGACAGCAGATTCGCCGAGCTGATAAACGAGCGTAGCGGGGGCGATATTCAGATCGACCTTCACTGGAGCGGTGCGCTGGGTGCCGGACCTGAACTATGGGACCTGACGAGTAACGGCGCGGTCAGCTTGGGCCCTATCGTTCCGCACTTCAGCGTCGATCCGTTCCCTTACTACAGTCTGTCGGCAACTGAAGTCTGGATTGATGACGGAGACGGTGTTCGCGCTCTGCAGAACCAAAGCGAGTTGATGACCGAAGTATTCGGAGGCGAAGTCTTTCAGGAAGAGATGGCATCGCTGAATCTGCATCCCCTCTACAACCAGCCGCTGCCTAGCTATTACATCGTCACGAAGGATCAATCCTGTGATTTGGATTCGTTGGCAGGCAAGAGGGTGAGGAGCTTGGGCTCAGGTTTGCCCAAGATGCTGGAGGCCATCGGGGCGACACCTGTGACCATGGATGTAGCGGATCTCTATGATGCTTTGAGCCGCGATGCAATAGACGGCGTGGCCTTTACTCTGGAGCTCATGCTCCAGATGGATCTCGCTGAAGTGGCGCAGAACGTCTGCGGCCCCATCTTCATGTACACGAATGGCTATACGGTCGCGATGAACCTCGATGAGTGGGAGTCCCTGTCGCCGGAGCAGCAGACGTTGTTTACCGATGTTGCTGCTGAGGTTGAAGCGTGGTGGGTGGACGAGATCATGGCTGCGGAGAGTGGCTACATGGAGAAATTGGCCGCCCTTGGTGTGCAGTTCAGCGCCTTGTCCGATTCCGACCGTGCTGAGTGGCAAAGCATTTCCCCCGACTTCCTCGCAGAGTGGGTTGCATCTTCTGATTCGGATGAGGAGAAGGCTACGAAGGATAAAATCGCGCAGACTGTACGCGACATCACCAGCGGATAGCACAACCCGGCACGCAGACCAGGTACGCAGAGGAGTACGGCGATGGCACCGGCGACCCTAAGCAAGATAGCGACGATTCTGAGTAAGACCCAGAATCGGATCAACGTGGGGGTGGCCGCGAGCGCTGCTATTGCTGTGCTCCTCTGCATGGTGCTGGGAACGGCAGATGTCCTGGCGGCGCGTCTACTCAATCGTCCCCTCGCTGGCACGATCGAGGCGACGGCAACTCTGGTCGTCCTGATGGTTTTCGGCCCTTTGGCGCTGATCCAGCGGGAGAAGAACCATATTCGGGTGGAGTTGGTGTACGAACTGCTAGGCGATCGAGGTCGGGCGATCTTGGATGTGGTGGCGAATGCGCTCGGAATCATGTTTTTCGTGCTCATCGGCTGGTATGGATGGCAGAACGCTCTGTCTAGTCTCGCCATTGCCGAAGCCGCAGCCGGGCTCGTTCGGTTTCCGATTTACCCGGCCAAGCTCATCCTGGCTCTAGCCGTGTCCGTGTTAGTGCTTCAACTGATACGGGACCTCTGGGAGTCGCTACGCAGGGCGGTCAGCCGAAGCGCGTGAAGCCCCATGCGAAAAGCAGCACGCCGGTGATCGCATCCGCCCTGTCTCGCGCGCTGATTTCACTCACGCATCCCATCATGTCTCGATCGCGGTGCGGAATCATCAACTATGAAACGAGGTCGCCGTGGACTTGACTGTATTACTTGTACTCGCGATATTGCTTGCCCTCCTTGCCATTGGTGTGCACATCGGCATCGCGCTGGGCCTGACGGGTATCCTCGGCATCTGGCTGACTACGGGAACAAACGCGGCAACAGCACAGATCGCAAACCTTCCGTACAGTGTGACGGCCGTGTATTCACTGGCGGTCGTGCCGCTCTTCATCCTTATGGGTGCGTTCTTCAGTAGGGCAGAGCTGACAGCAGATTTGTATCGTGCCTGCTACCTGTGGCTGAGTCGTATTCGGGGTGCTCTCCCGATAGCAACGACGCTTGCGGCGGCCGGATTCGGAGCATTGACCGGGTCGTCGGTAGCCAATGCTGCGGTTTTTGCGAGAACGGCGCTACCGGAGATGGTCAAGCACGGAGTGGATAAGAAGCTGGCTGCTGGGTGTATTGCCGCTGCGGGCACGCTTGCGGCGCTCATCCCTCCCAGTCTGCTTCTGGTCTTTTACGGTTTGGTTACCAACACATCCGTTGCGGCGCTTCTCATCGCCGGTATTATTCCCGGTGCGCTGACTGCCGTGATTTACATGGTGGGCATCTACCTTCGGGTTCTCCGCAAACCCGAGTTAGCTCCGCGTCTCGAAATCACGAGTCCGCTGAAGGAGCGGCTGGGTAGCTTGAAGCCGCTCTGGGGCGCCGGCCTGGTATTCCTGTTGGTGACCGGCGGAATCTACCTTGGGTGGTTCACCCCGACCCAATCGGCTGCCATCGGAGCCTGCGGCGCCCTGTTGGTCGCATTGACCAGAAAGAAGTTTCGGCGCTCTGGCCTATGGGGGAGCCTCAAGGAGGCCGCGATCACGACGGGCACAGTTCTTCTCATTCTCGTGGGCGGGAACTTCTTTGCTCGCTTCTTGAGCTACAGCGGCACTGTTCGGGACGTGTCGCAGGCTCTGCTGGGATGGGAACAGCCCGCGATGGTCTACCTGCTCATATTCATCGTGGTCATGTTCATTCTCGGAATGTTCTTGGAAGCATATTCGTCGATGGTGCTGGTTCTGCCACTTATGGTTCCAATCCTGCTTGGCGCCGGGTTCGACCCGATTTGGTTGGGGGTCATCACCGTGAAGTTGACGGAGATCGGGCTCATGAGCCCACCGGTCGGCTTGAACGTCTTCGTTGTGCGCAGTTCTTCGCCCATCCCGATGAGGCTCAACGACGTGTTCTCCGGTGTGTTTCCGTTTATCGGCCTGGAAGCCGTGGTCATAGCTCTTCTGATTGCATTCCCCTCGTTGACTCTGTTCTTGCCGAGCCTCATGGCCACGTAGAAGGTCAATGGCCGCGAAGGTCGCGGCGCCAGCAAGAGATCATTCCGTCAGAAAGGACTCCCGATGTCAACAACCGAGACCTCCAGTTCCCTCGCCTGGGACCGCGCCCGGAAGGTCGTTCCCCGTGGCGTGTCTTCCGGGCACCGCGTCGGATGGGATCAGGTCTTTGTGAAAGCCTCCGGCGCGTACATCTGGGACGATCAGGGCAACAAGTATCTCGACTACATCAATTCCTGGGGTCCCATCGTGCTGGGCCACAGCGATCGACGCGTGAACAAGGCGGTATTCGATGCGGCCAACACGTGCGACCTCACGGGCGTCGGCCCGCAGGTAGGTGAGATGGAGCTCGCTGAGAAGATCACCACGCTGGTCCCTTCTGCTGATAAGGTCGCCTTCTGCACATCAGGTACGGATGCGACGATGCACGCCGCGCACATCGTGCGCGCGGCCACGGGGCGCGTGAAGATCCTGAAGTTCCACGGTTCGTACCATGGCTGGAGCGACGTGCTCGCTGTAGGCAGCTCGCGGTCGGACCTGACCCCGACCTCGCCGCTGGACACCCCCAACAGTGCCGGGCTCCACCCGGGCGCAACCAGTGACGTCGTCGTGGTGGAGTGGAACGACTTCGACGGCTTGCGGGCCGCATTTGCCGAGCACGGTTCCGAACTGGCCGCAGCGTTCGCCGAAGGCTACATCCACAGCTTCGGATGCGTTCCCGCCCAGCCCGGATTCCTGGAACTGCTGCGGGAGCTGTGCACCACACACGGCGCCGCTCTGGTCTTCGACGAGATCAAGACGGGGTTCCGTTCGGCTCTCGGCGGATACCAGTCGATCGCCGGCGTGATGCCTGACCTGACCGCGTTCGCCAAGGCGATGGCCAACGGATACTCGATCGCCGCCCTGGCCGGTACCGATGCCCTGATGGGCCACCTCGGTGCCTACTCCAAGAAGGAGGCGACGATCGACGGTACGTACAATGCGAACCCGTACTCGATCGCCGCGGCCAACAAGACGATCGAGATCCTCGAGTCTGAGGATGTCATCACTCGGCTGTACGACCTCGGCGACCGTCTGCGTGCCGGCATCACCGAGGCGATCGCCGAGGTGGGGATCGATGCCTGCGTTGGCGGCCTCGGCTCCGAGTGGACCGTGTACTTCCGTAAGGAATTGCCGACGAACTTCCGTCAGGCGATGGAGTCCAACTCCGAGCAGTACACCAAGTACCACCGTTCCCTGCTTGCGCAGGGGATTCTCGAGCCTGCCTTCACGACCGGTGACCGGCGGCTCAATGCGTCGACGACCTATGAGGACATCGACCGCACCATCGACGCCAACCGCGTCGCCCTCCGCGCTGCTGCGGAGTAGCGCAACTCGTCGGCTGGGTACCGGCGATGCCCGGCGCATGCTTCATACAGATTATGTAGTCACTAAGGAATATAGATGAAAACCCGCATTGCTGCAGAATCCACAGACAGCGAATTGATCGAGTTGTCCCAGAGGGTGGTGGCGCGCAATTATCATCCGCTTGACGTGGTGATTGCGTCAGGCGACGGCGCCGTGTTGACCGATGTGAACGGCACGGAGTATCTGGACTTTTTGGCTAGCTACTCTGCGTCGAATTTTGGGCACGCGCATCCCGAGATTGTTACTGCGATGGAGACCCAACTGCGCAAACTGGCTCTGACATCCCGAGCATTCCACCACGACCGGCTCGCAATTTTCGCCGAAAAGCTGGGGAAGCTGGTCGGCAAAGAAATGGTTCTGCCTATGAACACTGGTGTCGAAGCCGTCGAGTCGGGAATCAAGGTTGCGCGAAAGTGGGGCTATCAGACGAAGGGAGTTTCGCAAGGCCAGGCGAACATTATTGTCGCTCAGGGCAACTTTCACGGTCGCACCACGACGGTGGTCTCATTCTCTGACGACGAGGCTGCACGTCAAGATTTCGGCCCATACACTCCTGGCTTCCGTTCTGTGCCGTTTGGCAACGCGGATGCACTCGCGAACGCTATCGATGAGAACACCGTTGCGGTGCTTCTCGAGCCGATTCAGGGCGAGGCCGGCGTGGTGATTCCCCCCGTCGGATACTTGTCAGCGGTGCGGGAGATCACGCAGGCCAATAACACCCTCTTCATCGCCGATGAGATCCAGTCAGGTCTCGGGCGCACGGGCAAGACGGTCGCCTTAGAACACTACGGCATAGAACCGGACCTCTATTTACTTGGCAAAGCCTTGGGGGGAGGAGTCATACCCGTGTCAGCTGTAGTGGGTAACCGTGACATTTTGGGCATATTGGAGCCTGGTCAGCACGGAAGTACCTTCGGCGGCAATCCGTTGGGTGCTGCGGTGGGCAGCGTGGTGGTTGATCTCTTGGCGACGGGCGAGTATCAGCGGCGAGCTGCGGACCTCGGCCTGCTCCTCGAGCGGGAGTTGAGCACGTTGGTTGGTTCAGGCGTCCTTGCGGTACGCGTGTGCGGCTTGTGGGCGGGAATTGATATCGATCCGCAGCTGGCTACCGGTCGTTGGGTATGCGAACGATTGCTTGCCAAGGGAGTGCTTGCAAAAGACACTCACGGCTCGACCGTTCGGTTCTCTCCGCCGCTCGTCATCGACGAAGAGCAGCTGCTGAAGGGCGTCGCGGCGCTGCGCTCGGTGCTTGACGAGTTGCGCTGATGGGCGACGGGTACGCCCGTCTACTGCGCGGGCAACTTGTAGAGTCGTATCGCGTTATCGCGCCCGATGATGCGCGCGACGCGCAATGCGTCGTTGAGAGACCAGTCGCCATCCGTCACCAAAGGCGAGAGCGTGCGCACCATGCCACGGCGCCACAGTGCTGCGCCGATGTGGTGAAGCTCGGGAAGCCCCCAGGCGTCAGTCGAGAACAGTATCTTGGCGAATGGAGCGAGTTCCATGCTTTCAGCGATGACGCGGTCGGACGCCGCGCCGGTGTAGTTGATGGCGAGTCCGACATCAAAGAACACCTTCGGAAAGACTTGCGCGAGGTATCCCGCCTCCCGGTGATACGGATAGCAGTGCAGCAGCACCACGTCGGATGCACTGACCGGCAACAACTTCAGCCAATTCATGAGCAACAGTGGATTGCAGCGCGCCAGATCGAGGTCGGAATCACCGTAGCCGGCGTGCAGCTGCACCGGCAGCCCGGTTGCTACGCCCTTCCAGAGCAGAGTGCGCAGCAGTATCGGGTCGGTGACGCGATGGGTTGTCTCGGTAGTCGCGAGCCACTTCTCGGCGGCCGCGCGAAATTCGGTGGCGGTCGGTTTCTCCGGATCAAAATCGAAGCCGTAGCGGTAGGCGATGATGCTCTTGAAGCCGACGGCCGTCTGCGTTGCGGCATGGAGGGCATTGTCGAAAGCTTCCTCCAAGGCATCCGCCGGTGTTCCGGCATTCGCCAACTGCTCCAGCAGCGTCTCAAGTCTCACCACCTCGTGAACAGAGTGTCCCGAGAGTTCGGCAAACTCGTCAAGCGTGGTGAGGCTGGGCTCGGAATGCGCGGTCTGGATGACTCCGGAATCGATAAGCGAGTGAGAAATTCCAGTGGAGGTGAGCAGCAGCCGCGTCACTTCCTCAGGAGTTCTGGAGGCGCGTGCGCTCCAGTAACTCTCGGCGTCTGCGTGTTCGGGCAAGCCGAGAATCGGGGCGCAGTACTTGCGCACCGCGAAACCAACCTGAGAATCGAACTGGGTCGCCCAGGCGGGTATCGGCTCAAGGGATTCGGTCAGGAACGACTCGAAGTCCGCGCGCGACAAGGACGGCACCAGCGTGCCGTGCACATGATGGTCGACAAGGGGCAGCGCTGCGAGGTATTTGGTGAGCGCATCCGGTTGGGTCATGGCGATCATCGGCTTTCTATTTGTTCGCGGGACGCGTATCGGCAATGGCGCCAACCCAACGTAACGCGTGTTACAGAAAGCGGCGCCCAGCGTATTATCTTAACAGGAATGACAATTCTAACGAGACCGACCGAACAACGGAGCGTAATGAGTGCGATGACCAGAAGGGTGGGATTCGCACACATCAGATCAACCGAAGCTGAGGCATACATGAGAAGATTACAGATCGCCGAAGTGAACGTGGAAGGCCCGTTGCTGGCGACGCTGTTGTTCGTGAACATATTGCTCGGCCTGCCGGGAGCGAAGGTGCTCCCGTCTCTCGCAGACGATCGTTAGGAACATCATGACTAGCCAGCTCACTCTCGCTGAGCAACTCAAGAAAGCGCATGAAAGCCTGAGTCCCGCGGAGCGCCGTGTATCTCGAGTGCTTATCGCCGACTACCCGGTGGCGGGCCTTGAGCCTGTGCACCGCCTCGCTGATCGAGCGAATGTCAGCGCACCGACGGTGCTGAGGTTGATCGCAAAGCTGGGCATCGGTTCGTATCCCGACATGCAGAAACTGTTGCGCGGTGAAATCTCGGCGCGTACCTCATCTCCGCTCGACATGTATGGCGAACGGTCGGCCAGCGCAGCATCGAAAGCTGAAACCTCGAGCAGCGTCAAGTTCGTGGCCGACTCCGAGCGCGTGTTATCGGCGGCCCTCGATGCCACTTTCAAGGCGATACCCGAAACTGAGATCCGGGAGATCGCCAAGCTGCTCGCGAGCCCGCGTAATCGCATTTGGACGGTCGGCGGTCGTTTCAGCGACCTGCTCGCGCAATACCTGAATATGCACCTACGACTCATGCGCAAGGGTGTGAACCATGTGCCGCCTACTGAGCACGAGATGACTTTCGCGTTGCTCGATTTCAACTCGCGCGATCTGTTGATTGCATTCGACTATCGCCGCTATCAAGACAGCACCGTGAACTTTCTCAAGAATGCCAAGCAGAAGAAGGCGACGACAGTCTTATTCACAGATCCGTGGCTTTCGCCCGCTGCGAAACATGCCGACTATCTGCTGTCTGCGTCGGTTGCGGCACCATCACCATTCGATTCGCTTGCATCGGCATTCGCGCTGGTAGAAACCGTGATCGCTGGAGTTGTCGAGGAGTTGGGAGCGGAACCCACTCAACGGATCGAAGCTTTTGACGCACTGCAGAGGAGAACCCTGCATATTTCCGGACATGACCCGGACGAAGACGTTTAACCCGTTGACGACCACATACCAAAGGAGAAATTCGTGCGTAGGGACCCGCTGGCGGCAATTCTGACGTCCGACCTGTCAGGCCAGACCCGCGGCCGGTCCGTGCGACAGGCTGAACTGGACAAGTACCTGGTGAACGGGTGCGGCTGGGTTCCGGCGAACCTGGCCCTCAACCCGTTTGGTTCCATCGTGGCGCCCAACCCGTTCGGCTCCGTGGGTGACCTTCGGCTCAAGCCAGACCCGAACACCCTGTCGCAGCTGTCGACCGTGGACTCTGAACCCACCAAGGTGGTGCTGGCCGACATCGTGAACCTGGATGGAACGCCATGGGATTGCTGCCCTCGCACCTTCCTGCGGGATGCCATCGCCGACCTGAAGGCAGAGACGGGGCTGTCAGTGCTCTCCTCGTTCGAGCACGAATTCATGCTGCTCGATCAGGATCCGGATGCGCCGAACATCGCGTTCTCATTGAAGAACCTGCTCGACTTCGAGCCGCTCGGGTCCACCGTCATGGCTGCGCTCCACGACGCCGGCCTGGAGCCCGAGATGTGGCTTCCGGAGTACGCGGCCAGGCAGTGGGAGGTCACCGTCGCGCCCACCGACGCGCTCGCTGCTGCGGACCGGGCGATCCTGCTTCGAGAGATCGTGCGTAACGTCGCCACCCAGCTGGGACACCAGGCGAGCTTCAGCCCGATCGTGCAGCGCGACGGGGGCGGCAGCGGCGTGCACGTTCACCTGAGCCTGCTCGACGACGCGGGCAATCCGGTCACCTACGACCCTGAGCGGGAGGGCGGGCTGTCAGAGATCGCCGGGTCGTTCGCTGCGGGTATTCTCACGCACGCATCCGCTCTCTCTGCGCTCGCCGCATCCGGTGTCGTCTCGTATGAACGCCTTGCGCCGGGGCGTTGGAGTGTCGGCGGCGTGTTCCTCGGTGAAAACAACCGCGAGGCGCTGCTGCGCATCTGCCCGCTGTTCGAACGGCCAGGCTCGGACCCCGCCAAGCAGTACAACCTCGAGTTCCGCGGTGGTGACGTGACCGCCAACCCGTGGATCCTGTTGGGCACGCTGATCAGGGCAGGGCTTGACGGCATCCGCAACAAGCTGGCGGCGCCGAACGTCATCTCGGGCGACTTCTTCGCTCTCAGCCAGGAGGAGCGTGACGCACGCGGCGTGGGTGCGCTGCCGGTGTCTCTCGACGACGCGCTCGGGCAACTGGAGCAGAACGAGGTGGTGACGAGCTGGTTCTCCGACCGCTTCCTCGAGACCTTCTTCGCGGTGAAGAGGGCCGAGATCGAGCATGTCGGTGCGCTGTCCGATGACGAGAAGTACGCGGCCTACGCCTCCGCCTACTAGGTACATCGGCAGTAGTCGGGATTAGTGGAATAGATCAAGGGTTCTTCATGAAGACGTTCACATCGGCTGAGGCGCTGGCGCAACTCACGGCACTCATCGAGGATGAGATCCCCGGGGCCATCGAATTGCGGCACGAACTCCACCGCAATCCGTCGCTCTCGGGAGAGGAAGGCCCGACCGCCGACCGAGTGATCGCTGCGCTGGGGGTGACCGACTTTCAGGTGGTTGCCGACACCGGCAGGATCGTGCGCGTCGGCCCAGAGAGCGGCCCGGCCATCGCCATCCGGGCTGAGTTGGATGCCCTCCCGATCGCCGAGGAGAGCGGGGTGCCGTTCGCCTCGACGAATGGCAGCATGCATGCCTGCGGTCATGACGTGCACATGGCTGGCGCGGTGGCGCTGGCCAGGGCAGCCATGAAGGTCGAGCTCCCGTTCGCGCTGGTGTTCATCTTTCAGCCGCGTGAAGAGTCGTATCCTTCGGGGGCGCGTGACGTGATCGAGAGTGGTGTGCTCGAGGCGCACGACATCCGTTCGGTCATCGGAGTGCACGTTCACCCGAACGTTCCGCTCGGAGCGGTGACCACGGGAGCCGGCGTGGTCAACGCGGCCTCCGACGAGTTCAAGGTGACTGTGGAGGGGCGCGGCGGTCACTCGGCGTACCCGCACAAGACCACCGACCCGATCGTGGCGCTCGCGCAGGTGATCAGCACCGTGCAGACCATTGTCAGTCGCCGGATCGACCCCATGAATCCTGCGGTGATCAGTTTCGGGAGCCTGATTTCGGGTAAGGCCGCGAATGTCGTGCCGACTACGGCGACGGCAACCGGGTCGATTCGCAGTACGAGTGTCGATGACCGGTCGCTGATCGCCCGTGAGCTCGAGAGCATGGTTCGGTTGGTGGCCGAGGTGCACGGCTGTGTCGGACGCGTCGAGTTCACGGAGGGTGAGCCGTTGCTCAGCAACGATGCAGACCTGGTGGAGCGCACTGACCTGGCGTTGGCTGAGAACGGCTTCGAGGTGGCTGAGCCGATGCGCTCGTGCGGGTCAGATGACTTCTCGTATTTCAGTGACCTCTATCCGGGGCTCATGATGTTCGTCGGCACGGGGGCCCACCGGGAGGACCTGTCGCTGCATAGTCCGGACTTCTGCCCGTCAGACGACAGCGTTCGCACCACAGCCACCGTTTTTGCGGCGGCGTATCGTGCGGCGATCTCGCTGATCGAGGAGCCGACTGCTGCTTCGTGAGCGGGAGCGCGACGCCCCACTCCGGGGGGTGGTGTGACGCGAGCGGTGGTTCTGGAACGTAGGCTGGAAGTTCCAGACCACTCAACCTTGGGGATGCTCACTGCAGTGAAGGTCATCAGCTACAACCTCCGCAAGAACCGTGCGAGTTCTGAGCTCGCGAGCCTGGTGGAGAAGTTCGAGCCCGACATGTTGTGTCTGCAGGAGGCCGACACGAGCGCCCTGCCGAGCGAGTTGGCGAACCTGCACTTGGCCGATTCGACGAGTCGTAACCGCCTGGGTCTTGCCCTGTACTACTCGCGCGAGCGGTTCACAGCGGTGCAGAGCCAGGCGTTCGAGTTGAAGAAGTCGCTGCACGATCGGCTGTTGACGCCGGCACATGAGCGCCTCATCGGAACGCGCCTGATCGACACGGCGGACGACCGCGAGCTGGTGGTGGCCTCGTTTCATGCGGCGCCGCTCACCGCACTGAATTCACTGCGGCGGCACCAGATCAAGACGGCGCACGAGCAGCTGCGTGAGCTCGGGCCCGGCCTGCCGACTCTCATGGTCGGCGACTACAACTACCCCATCTTCAAAGACAATCTGAATGAGCGGATGCTGGCCTCGGGTTACGACCTCACGCTGAGTGATAAGCGCACCTACACCCGGTACAAGTTCTTTCGGGGGCACTTCGACCTGGCGACCTCGGTGGGGCTCGATATCGACAGTGTGCAGACGCTGCCGCGCGGTACCTCCGACCATCTGCCGATTCTGGTGACCGCCTCGTACCGCGACGAGCTGGCCGCCAAGCTGGCCAGCTGACCCCCGCCCCTGCCCCCGCGGGTTGAGTGCCGCCGAAGGCGGTGTATCGAAAACCCTGGTGACCCTGGTTTCGATACGCGCTGCGCGCTACTCAACCCGCAGGGGTGTGCTGCGCGCTACTCCCGCACCTCGAACGGCCCCGACCCTTCCGCCGGCACCTCGCTCACTTCGATGCTGTCGACGCGCGCGTGGCGTGGTCCGTGGCTGAGCCAGTCGAGCATCCGTTGCACCGCGTCGACCGTGCCTTGCACCTCTGCCTCAACCGTCGCATCCGGCCGGTTGCGCACCCAGCCCGTGACGCCCAGGCGCTCGGCCTCCGCCCGTGCGTTCCAGCGGAAACCGACGCCCTGCACGTCGCCGTGCACGACCACTCGCCTGCGGATCATACTTCCAGTGTGCCCGTGCGCATCGCGTGACGCACGGGCTCCGGATGCGACGTACGCTTGAGGGGCGGGCCTCCAGATCGTGGGGGCAGCCGTGCAACGAGGGGAAGTACTTGGCCGCCGAATGCATTCACGGTCTCGATCAGGCGCTGTGCGATGTCTGCACGCCCAAGCCGGTTCCGAAGGCGGAGGTGGGCGCGCCGAAGGTGGTTCGGCGGCGGCTTCCCGTGGCGAAGCCGCGTGTCGCCGGCACGGCTGGGGCGAGTGTGGCTCGCGGTGATCATCGCGTCTACCACGTCACCCACATCAGCAACCTGGAGGGCATCCTGGCCGCTGGTGCCCTGCTCTCTGACTCCCAGCATCCGCAGCCGAGGGTCGACATTTCGTCTGCCGGTAACCGGGAGGAGCGCAGGTCTGTCACCGTCGGCGAGCGCACGGTCGCCGATTTCGTGCCGTTCTTCGTGAACCCGGACTCGGCCATGTGGCAGGGGATTCGGGCGTCCATGCCAGACCCGCGTCTTGCGTCGGAGGTTCGGGCGATGGCCCCGGCCGAGTTCGTCGTGTTGGTGTCGACGCCAGACAAGGCGGGCAGTGACTGCGCGGTGGCCGTGGGTGACGCGGCGGATGCCGGTACGCGATTCGCGACGTCACGCGAGTCAGCGTGGCGTGAGCTGGGCCGCCTGCGTGCCGATGAGGAGCTGTCTGCGAGCGCAGAGTTCCTGGTGCACGAGCGGGTGCCGGTCGACGCTGTGACACTCATCGGGGTCGCCAACGACCGCGCGCGCAACGAGGTGCGCGACGTGCTGGGCGCAGCCGGCTTCAGCACGAAGGTGTCGATCTACCCGCCGTGGTTCGCGCGGGCCTGAGCGCCCGATCGTTAAGCGCCCTTCCGCTCAGCGCCGCTCCGTTCAGCGCTGCTGCGGCACAACCGTGAGCACGCGCGTGGTGTGCTCCAGGAATGCCTCCATGAACCCGCGCAGAAACTCTGCGGTTCCCTCGTTGGTGACGGTGCCGTCATCCGTGATCAGCCCTTCGGTGATGTGGATGTAGGCCTCCGGCGCGGTCATCTGCCGGGCGTTGCAGAAGCTGAGCGCGCTGCGCAGGCTCTGTTGTGCCACCGCGGTGCCGATGCCACCGACGGAGCCGCCGATCACCGCGGCTGGTTTGTCGGTGAACGAGTTCTGCCCCCACGGGCGGCTCGCCCAGTCGATCGCGTTCTTGAGTGCGCCCGGTATCCCGCGGTTGTATTCGGGCGTGATGAAGAGCAGGGTGTCGACGGATGCGATGGCATCCTTGAGCGCCCGCCCCGCAGCGGGGTAGTCCCCGTCGAGGTCGCGGTTGTACAGGGGCAGGTCGGCGATCGAGATCTCGGTGAACTCGAGTTCTGCTGGTGCCAGCCTGATGAGCGCCTTCGACAGCGTTCGGTTGATCGACTCCTTCGACAGGCTTCCCACGAAGTAGCCGACGGTGTACGGAGGTTCGTGGTGATTGATGGTGGCCATTGCGCATCCTCTCGTTGCCGATCAGAGTAGGCACGCGCAGCCGAGTTCTCGCAGGGATTTCAGGGTATTGACATCGCCAAGTTTGTAGGTACTCTGTGTAGGTACATTATGTACTTACTCTGAGTCGGGCCTCAGGCCCCCAACCCAAGGAGATTCGTCATGGTAGCCGGGTCGAAGATCAAGAGCCGCGTACCCCTGTTCGATGGAATGAACCGGATCCCGGGCGGCATCATGCTGATCCCGCTGATCCTCGGATCGATCGTCGGAACCTTCGCGCCGGAGTTCCTCGAGATGGGTAACTTCACCACAGCGCTGTTCAAGAACAGCGCGCTGCCCCTCATCGGTGTGCTGATCTTCGCCACAGGAATGCAGATCACCCTCAAGACCTCCGGCCCCGTGCTGGCGACCACGGGAACGATCCTGCTGACCAAGTCGCTGATCCCCGCGGGCCTCGTGGTGCTGCTCGGCACCTTCACCGGGCTCGACGGCATCCTGGGCGTCTCGATCCTGGCGCTCATCGTCACCATGGACAACAGCAACGGTGGCCTGTGGCTGGCCTTCACCGGCCGGTACGGCAACGCAACAGACCGTGGCGCCTACATGGCATCCGCCATCAACGACGGCCCGTTCTTCTCCATGCTCTTCCTGGGCGCTGCCGGCCTTGCCGACATCCCATTCACACTGCTGCTCGCGGCCGTCATCCCGCTGCTCGCCGGCATCGTCGTCGGAAACCTTGACGCCCGCTGGACCGAGATCATGCGCCCGGTTCCGAACATCGTGATCCCGTTCTTCGCCTTCGCGCTCGGCACGGGCATCAACCTGGGCAACGTCGTCTCCGGTGGACTCTCCGGCATCGTCGTCGGCGCCATCGGGGTGCTCATCACGGGTACGCTCGCCTACTTCGGTTACCGCTGGATCCTGCGCCGTGGCAACCAGTCCGGCATCGGCATCGCCTCCGCAACCACGGCTGGAAACGCCATCGCCACGCCGGCGATCATCGCCGCCGCTGACCCCGCGTTCGCCCCGTACATGGAGGTCGCAACCGCGCAGGTCGCCTCGGCCGTGCTGGTGTCCGCAGTGCTCGCCCCGCTGCTCGCAGCCTGGGTGCTCAAGCGCCAGGGCGGCATCGTCGAGAATCCGGATGCTCCGGATGCCGACACTGAGCTCGCCGAGTCGAAGACGGTCTGACCGTGGTCGGCCACGCAGCCTCGGTGGGGATCGTCGCTGACGACCTCACGGGTGCGACAGACTCCGCGGTGCAGTTCGCCCGCGACGGTTGGGCGGCGCGGCTCGCGCTGACGCCGCCCGCCGAAGGGTCGGTCGCGGAGGGCGCTGTCGTGGCCGTGGTCACGGATGCCCGTGCCGCAGCGGCAGCCACCGCGCGGGCAGACACGGCCGCAGCGGTCGTCGGCCTGCGGCGTGCGGGTGTTGAGCGGGTATTCGTGAAGATTGACTCGACGATGCGCGGCACGGTCATCGACCAGGTGAACGGTGCGCTGGAGGGGTGGTCACACGAGCATCCGGATGCCGTGGCGATCGTCTGCTCTGCGTACCCGGCGATGGGGCGCACCATCGAGGACGGGCACATCCTCGTGAACGGTGCGGGGGTGCACACCACGTCGGTGGGCACCGACCCCGTCACCCCGGTAAGCACGAGCGACCTGCGGGAGCTCCTCCCCGGCAGCGTTCCGCTGCGGCTGCGCCCCGGGAGTGCTGAAGACGGCGCTGCCGCGCTGCGCGAGGCGCTTGCTGGCGACACGCGCATCGTCGTGGTCGACGCGTCAACTGACGCAGACCTGAAGCAACTCGCCGGCGCGATCGCCCTCCTGGGCGAGCGCGCCATCCCGGTCGGTGCTGCCGGCCTCGCCGTGGCCATGGCCTCGGCGTGGTCGGATGCGGGCACGTCGGAGCCGGCGACAGCGTCCGCCCGGCGGGTGGTTGTCGTGGTCAGTTCGCTGCACGACGTGTCGCGGAGCCAGGCAGACCACCTGCTGGAGTCGCTGCCCGATGAGCGAGTGCTCCTGCTTGCTCCAAGCCTCGCCGACGCACTGGACCCGTCAACGATCGCTGAGTGGGCCTCGGCCCGACTGGCCGACGCCGCAGGGCTGCCTGAAGTGGTAGTGATCGCGTCACCGACTGAACGCCCGGCGCAGAAGCTGGGCGGAGCATCCACCGCCCCAGAACTGATCGCCTCGAGCCTGGCCACCGTCACAGAGCTGGTGCTGGGCCGCGACCGGGTCGACACGCTCATGTTGCTCGGCGGTGAGGGTGCGCGTGCCGTGCTCGACCGACTCGGTGCGGAGTCCCTGCTGGTGCTCGACGCCATTCGCGAGGGCATCCCGCTCGCCCGGCTGGAGGGGGGCAAAGCCGATGGCATGACCGTGGTCACCAAGGCTGGCGGGTTCGGCGACCCGAACACCGTGCACGACATCGTCACAGAACTACTCGATACAGAACGACTCGATACAGAAGGAAACGCACCATGAGCTTGCCCAGACTGGCCGTCACGCTGGGGGATGTCGCGGGCATCGGCCCCGAGATCACCGCGAAGTCGCTGCTCGGCCACGACGAGTTGCGCGAGCGGTGCATCCCCGTGGTGATCGGTGACGAGGCGGCGATGCGCAGGGGCGTCGCGAACGTCGGGGGGAACCCGGATGCAGTGCGCGTCATCTCCTCCGTGGCGGACGCCACCAACACCCCGGGAACCATCGAGTTGATGCAGACCGGACCGTCTCTCGAGCACGTCGAGCTGGGCCAGCTCAGCGCTGACGCCGGCGACGGCTCGTACCGGTTCGTGGTGGAGGCCTGCCGGCTCGCGAAGGCGGGGGAGGTTGACGGCATCGTCACCGCCCCGCTCAACAAGGCGGCGATGCACGCGGCAGGGCACAACTTTCCCGGCCACACCGAGTTGCTCGCCCACGAGTTCGGGGTGAAGAACTTCTCGCTCGTGCTCTCTGCGGGTGACCTTTACTTCTTCCACCTCACCACGCACGTGTCGATGCGCCAGGCGATCGAAGACATCACGTTCGACCGCACGCTGAGCGTGCTGAAGCTTGCTGGTGCGTTCGCGCGGTCGATGGGCAAGCCAGACGAGCTGATCGGCCTGGCCGGGCTCAACCCGCACGCGGGGGAGAACCGCATCTTCGGTGACGAGGATGCAGACATCCTGCAGCCCGCCGTGGAGCAAGCGCGTGCCGCAGGGCTCAACGTTGTCGGGCCTCTGCCGGGTGACGCTCTCATCCCGGCGGCGGTTCGCGGCAAGTACAACCTGGCTGTCGTC
>Ga0180215_1000714_pt1 | contig 39800 bp, 45 predicted proteins | sample eDN3rd37CBELigBY_FD_128871 | JGI IMG/M metagenome (GOLD analysis project Ga0180215, IMG submission 128871) | Enriched backyard soil microbial communities from Emeryville, California, USA - eDNA 3rd pass 37_C BE-Lig BY (version 2) (version 2) | ecosystem: Environmental > Terrestrial > Soil >...
CGGTAAGGCCGCAAAGACTGATAATCAGCCATGACTTTTTCATTTTACTATCCACCTCCATATGTATAGAGTGACCGTTGAAAAAATTTTTCCACATAGTAATTGTTGGCGATTACGTTACCAGCTTGCACTTTTCCTCATTTTATGGCTAAATCTTCTTATAGCAATCGTTTCCAAGCAATGGCATAATTTTAACGAATTCGGCCAATTTAGGGGTTATTGGAATGCGAAAGAGAACGTATAGATAAAATACTGTGTCAACAGAGTAGACACAGGAGGCTGATATGGCTTCGTTCAGAAAGTGACACACTTGAGAGGTGAAAAGGATGGTTTGCATTGAAAATACATGTTATGAAATCGTTGAGGAGAGAGGATCGGGCTTTAACGAGGAAGCATTCCGTAATCGATTTAGCGATATCTTAACGAAATATGATTATATAGTCGGTGATTGGGGATATGGTCAGCTTCGCTTAAAAGGCTTTTTTGATGACCAAAATCACAAAGCATCATTTGACACAAAAATCAGTACAGTCTCAGAATACCTATATGAATTTTGCAACTTTGGCTGTGCATACTTCATTGTAAAAAAGATAAAAAAATAGGTGTCAGGCACCGCAAAAAGACAAAATGTGTGATTTGTCCATATGCGGTGCCTGACACCTTTTTATTCATCGTGCGGTGGGTGTGCACCGTCCATCTGCCGAGGCAGGTCTTCATGAAGTGATTTAAATTCCCAGTTAAAAGCACTATAGCTGCGTTGTCCTTCTTCCCAAGGGGTGCTTTTATTTTCAACAGGTGTATTCTTTCCAACCGGTGAACCGACAGGCCCTTCGGGAAATTCCTCAGGAATAATATTATTCTTCATTTTTTCAACATTGGAAAAGTTTGTGTACCTTTCCATCTCTTTGTCGTCCATTGTTATCACCTCAACATCAGTATTCTCCGTTCGTAGGAAAATATGAGGTGATTTCTGTTAGCTTAAACAATCTCGGCTAGAAATGAAGTTAGCTCTGCTGCTGCCTCTTCATCTAAACGGAACACATGCTCCAAGTAGCCTTCTTCTTCTAAATCATCCTGACCAATAATGGCAAAGTTCCCGCCTTGAATATCAAGCACTAATAATTTACCGTAGTAGCGGTCTGAATACGTAATCGCTAAATCAAAGCGTGTATTCTCCCCCATAAAGCTGACAAACCTTGTTTTGGTATTTTCTGTATCATCATATAAAAAAAAGCGCTCTGCCATCATTTACTCCCCTTTTGTTCACTGTAGTTACAAATATTTCACAAAAAAATATTGTTATCCCTATATTAGCAGAAACAATAGTTATACACTATTAGTTGAGACCAACATAAAAATATTTCATAAATAGATTTTGTGAAAATTATGGTACAATACACATAAGTATATTATTATGCTGGAACTGGTATTGAAACTGTCTAACCCAGTACATGATGGATGGTAACCTTTAAATCCTTGTGAGTTATCGAACGAATAAAACCGTTTACATTTCAAAATGACATATTGGTTTTTCTATGCTTCTGAGAGGAAGGAATATCGATGAGAGTTAGGACAAGCAGGAACTGGATGGATTGGTGGAAACTCTTACTTCCGTTACGACAAATTAGATTTTTTCCACCCCGATTTATTATCAGGGACCCAATCGTAGAAGGGGTCTCACATGCGTTTAAAAGAGGAAACGAAGTTGCTATTATCGTATATAACATTCGAAATATGTTAGACCTGAATCAATCATTTAGCAGCAGAGAAATCGAGAAAGCAACTCCAATCATTAAAAAGACGTTTCGTGAAATAATTGAACGGGAACAGGAACTTAGAAAAGACAATATGATTCTTATTGATTATCATTATGGAGACGGTTTTTCCATTTATGTTCCAGTTGAAGATGCTGACGAACAGAGAGTATTTGATGTTGATGCATTAATGAGTAAATTTTCGATTGAACTGAACCATGCGCTTTCGTCAGATGAAGTAACCAGCCAAATTATTTTCGATAAAGGCTATATGTTTATCGAAAAGAGGTACCCTGTTATACAGGATGCGATTTATTCGGCACGTAAACAAGCCTTAGCGATTGCTGAAAAACGGGTGAAAAGTGAGTATATTGAAATGCGCTATGAAATGAACAGGATTATTACAAAGAAAAATATCCGGATGTTTGCTCAGCCCATCATGGATATGATGACAAAGGAGATCCATGCATGGGAGATGCTTGCAAGGGGGCCTGAAGGCACAAATTTAGAAATGCCGCTGCGTTTATTCTCCGTTGCAAGGCAGACAGGGAACCTTTATGATTTAGAGATGATTGTACTGGAGAAAACCTTTGAAAAGATAGAGGAAACAGGTTGTCACCAAGAGATTTTTGTTAATTTTACACCATTGACGCTAGGAAATAAACGCTTTGTTGCGGATTTACAAGCTCATTTAGAAAAATTCAGTACGATTAATCCCCATCAGATTATTATGGAGATGACTGAGCAGGATACAGTGGAAGAAAAAAGGGTATTAATTGAAAATATAAGGAAATTACGATCATTAGGTTTCCGTTTTGCCTTAGATGATACAGGTGCCGGCTATTCAAATTTATACTCGATTGGTGAGATATTACCGGAAATAATAAAAATCGATCGTGCATTAATCCAGAATATCCATGAAAGCTCGGTAAATGAATCGATGTTAAGAGGAATTCTGCTTGTGGCAAAAGAAGTAGGTTCAAGAGTAGTCGCCGAAGGAATTGAAAAAATGGAAGAGGTAAGTGTCTTATCTAGACATGAGGTTGATTTCGCTCAAGGTTATTATTTTGCACGGCCATCTGATTTTACCCATCAAATGGTTGCATCGCACTATTAAATAGGAAGTTTGTATCATTATAAACGAAATGAAAAAAGCTCACCGGATAAAGCTGGGGGAAGGGTGTTAAATATGTATTTTGTTGATCGAGATAAAATTGAGGAAACATTAAACTACCTTGAAGGCCAAATTGGCTTATTAGAAGAGAAGAATGAGTGGGAAACAACGATTGAAAAAGCTGCATTGGAAAGAATCCTCCATATGATCCTAGAGTCGATTCTTGATGTGGGAAATGGACTTATCGACGGTTTTATCATGCGTGACCCAGGCAGCTATGATGATATTATTGATATTTTAGAGGATGAAAAGGTTATTTCAAAGGAAATGAGTGTTAGCTATAAAAAAGTAATAAGGTTTAGAAAAAATCTTCAGCAGCAATATACAAATATCAATCATCAAAAATTACTAGAAGGCTTCCGCGAGGAATTAGTCCTGTTAAAACAATTTACGTCCAAGGTTCGAGACTATTTAGAAAATGAACTTGGTCCGGTTACGGCCTTTAAACCAACTGGTAAATAAGATATAGAACGCTTACATGCTGTACTGACGAGGATGGTGAAAAAATGTTAATCAATACGCGGAATACGAAGGAACAAATATTAGCTCTCTTGAAGCAATATGGCACCTTAACGATTATGGAGCTGTCAACTGAATTAGGGATAACAGAAATGGCTGTAAGAAGACATGTCCAAACCCTGGAGCGGGATAAACTCATTCGTTCCAATGTTAAAAAGCAAACAATGGGCAGACCTTCTAAGGTGTATGAGCTTGCGGAGCAGGGTGAAAACTTTTTTCCAAAAAAGTACAAGGAGCTCAGTCTTGATCTCTTACATGGATTAAAAGAGGCCGGCCATGAAGACTTGATTAAAGACATATTGCGGAAGAAAAGGGAACAATTCCTTGAACAATATAAGCTCGAGCATAAGAACGAAGCAATGGGCGAAAAGCTTGAAAATCTAAAGCGGATTCAAGAGCGAGAAGGTTATATGCCGCAAATTGAGGAACAAGATGGGAACCTGCATTTTAAAGAGCTTAACTGTCCATATGTTGAAATTGCCAAGGAGTTTCCTGGAATTTGCGAGGCAGAGCGGGAGTTTATCAAAAAGTTTCTTGACGCAGATATCACCACGCTTACATCGATGACGGAAGGCCATACATGCTGTCATTATTCAATTCAAGAGAAATAATCACATCAACATGATTATGCAAAAATGAGGGTTAATGGATGAAACAATATAAAGGATATTTAATTGATTTAGATGGTACGATGTATAGAGGGACAGAAGTAATCCAGGAAGCGGCTGATTTTGTCAATCACCTGAATGAGCGTGGGCTGCCTTACTTGTTCGTTACGAATAATTCCTCTAGAACACCTGCACAGGTAGCGGAAAAGCTCCGTGATTTCGGTGTGAAAGCTACGGAAGAGCAGGTTTTTACAACCAGTCTTGCTACAGCTAATTATATATATGAACAAAAGAAGGATGCTTCAGTGTATGTAATTGGTGAAGAGGGGCTTATGACAGCGATTAAAGAAAAAGGGTTTACCTTTACTAATGATCAGGCTGATTATGTAGTGATGGGTATTGATCGTGATATTAGCTATGAGAAGTTGGCAGTTGCCTGTTTAGCTGTCCGTAATGGTGCTGTCTTCATCTCGACCAATGCTGATATTGCACTCCCAACAGAAAGAGGCCTGCTGCCTGGAAATGGTTCCATAACATCTGTTGTTTCTGTTTCTACCCAAACGCAGCCTATTTTCATTGGGAAGCCAGAGTCGATTATTATGGAGCAGGCGTTAAAAGTAATTGGTACCAATAAAGAAGAAACCTTAATGGTTGGGGATTATTATGATACCGACATTATGGCTGGGATGAATGCTGGTATCGATACACTGCTTGTCCATACAGGTGTGACAACAAAAGAGCTGCTTAAAGGATACGAGAAGCAGCCGACCTATGTATTAGACAGTCTTGATCAATGGGAATTCATATAAAAGCACGCCAGAGAGCTGCTGACAAAATGGAATAAGGCATTACTCCTTATTCATTTTGTCAACAGCTCTAAGAGGCGTGCTTATTTTGCTTAGGCCAAAACAGTCGGCCGTCGACCTTTCAGTTGCAATGCTTATTCTACATTCTCGGCACGATGTGCAAGGCGGCTTGAAGCGGCTGCTGCAATGGCGCCTACAATATCGTCAAGAAAGGTATGGCAGAAACCTGATGACTTATCATTTAGATCCTTAAGAATGCCAGGCTTTTGTTTATCAATATAGCCATAGTTTGTGAATCCGATGGATCCATATACATTGACAATGGACAAGGCCAGGATTTCATCCACACCATATAGTCCTTCATCAGATCCAATGATGGATTGCAGCGGCTCCTCCAGCAAACCCTTCTCCGCTAGGATATCAAGCTGAATACCTGTTAAGATGGCATTTTGAACCTCTCTTTTTGAAATGACTCGCTCGACGTTATGCAGACAATCTTCTTTTTTCAAATCCGTATGATAATCCTTTTGCAGATAATAAACAAGTTCAGCAATATCTTCTGTTTTGACGCCTCTATTACTAAGCCATTTTCTTGCTGTTGCTTCCGTTAGATCCATTGCTTTTCCTTCTTCGCTCATACGTTTCACCTTTTTCCTAAGATTTTCATAACTGTTTACTGACCTATTAAATTCTTTTCCACATCCTCATCATTTCCGTCGAATTTGCCCTTATTCAAGAAATACACAAGTTTCCTGTTACTTCATCATAAATATAGAACATTAGCTCAAAAGCAGAAAAACGATAAAAATAAATAGTATTAGGATTATTCTATCAATTTTTATGGTATCTGCCAAAGATGAACACAAATTATTTTTTTATGATTATGTTTTGGCAAAAATTCTTCATCACGAATGAGGTGGATAAAGTATGTTACAAAAGCTTCTTAAAAAGTATTATGGAATAGAAGCAATTGAAGTGATGCCGATAGGTCACTATCACTCCTGTAAAAAAGACAATCAGCGGTATATTTTGATTCCAGTAACTCATGTTAAAGAAGAGGAATTAGCAGAGCTCGAGCAAATAGCGAACCATTTACAAAAGAATGGAGACCGTACAGTCAATACGTTTCTTTATACAAAAGAAAATAGCAGAATATTGACATTAGAATCGGAAAAATACTGTGTTCTCACTTCTCAGCAGCAAATTCACTCACCAAGATCAGGCCGATTAGGAAGAAAACTTGCTAAATTCCACTACCGAGGAAGATCGATTTCTTTTTCGGTTCAAAAGACAAGCAGAATCGGACAATGGAAGAACCTATGGGAAAAGAGAATTGACCAAATGGAAAAGGTCTGGAGCAATATGCTTTATCAACATCCAGAAAATGAGTTTGACCGCATGTTTAGAGAGTCTTTTCCATATTATATGGCAATTGGTGAAAATGCGATTCAGTATTTAGTGGATACCGAATTGGATGATGACCCAAAAGTAATAGATAATGGAACGGTATGTCACCATCGTTTTACAATCCAAACCTGGGGTGAAGAATTTTCCTTCCGAAATCCTTTTGACTGGGTATTTGATCATAGCAGTCGTGATTTAGCCGAGTGGACGAGAGAACGCTACTTCCATAATTATCGAACGTATCAGCATGATATCCAAAGTTTCTTTAGGGATTATCAATCCATCGAGCCGTTAAGCTCCTTTGCTTGGAGATTATTATATGCAAGACTTTTATTTCCGCTTCATTATTTAGAGTGCATTGAGGATTATTATTCTACAACATCAGAACAGCAGCAGCGGCAATTGACAGAGCGGTTGGAAAATTACTTACAGCACTCAAGAGATCATGAAAAGTTTTTAAAAGACTTTTACCATTTAACAGAAGCGCCCATTAGAGGCTATCAATTACCTGTAATTGATTGGCTGTAAAGGACAGAGACGATTCATTATCAATGGGGTCGTCTCATTTTGCTTGCATTTTGTTCATTTTATTATGAAAATAGTCTGTTTTCGCAGTATAATAAAAATAATATAAAAATAAGGAGGCTACACAGAATCCACCATACATAGTTTATGGAGATCAAACCCAAACGATGGAAGGCAGTATAAAAATTTTTTAAATGATTGATGATTAACCGAATATAAGGAAAGGAAACGTTTTCACTGCTGCAAAGTAGAAAATTATTCCTTGTAAAACCAGTATATTCACACTATAATGTCTACTATACGAATACAAATGTACATTTATAGAGAACACAAAAGGGGAGGGCTAGCAGTGAATGTGATTTCAATAGGTTTATTAGGACTAGGCACAGTTGGTTCAGGAGTCGTGAAAATTATCGAAGATCATCAAGATAAGCTTATGCACCAAGTCGGCTGTCCAATTAAAGTAAAAAAAATACTAGTGAAGAGCTTGGATAAAGATCGTCCAATTGAGATTGAGCCATCTGTCTTAACAACAGATGTAAATGATATATTGCTAGATCCGGAGATTGACGTTGTGATTGAGGTAATGGGCGGCGTTGATAAGACAAAAGGATATCTCCTCCAGGCGTTAAACAATAAAAAGCATGTCGTAACAGCAAATAAAGATTTAATGGCCCTGCATGGAGCAGAGCTATTGCAAACAGCATCTGAAAATGAGTGCGACTTATTCTTTGAAGCAAGTGTTGCCGGGGGCATCCCGATTTTAAGAAGTATTGTGGATGGTCTGTCTTCAGATAAAATCACAAAAATTATGGGAATCGTTAATGGAACAACGAACTTTATTTTAACTAAAATGAGTAAAAACGGTGCTGCCTATGAGGAAGTACTGAAAGAGGCACAAGAGCTAGGCTTCGCTGAAGCAGATCCAACATCAGACGTAGAAGGGCTCGATGCAGCGCGTAAAATGGCGATTTTAGCTACATTGGGATTTTCCATGGAGATCGATTTGGATGACGTGTCTGTTCAAGGAATCACGTCTATTACAGAAGAAGACATCCAATATGGAAAACAGCTTGGGTATACAATGAAATTAATTGGAATGGCCAAGCAGGATGGCGATAAGGTAGAAGTCAGTGTACAGCCAACGCTTTTATCTGATTCACATCCGCTTGCAGCTGTTCAGAATGAATATAATGCCGTATATGTCTGCGGTGAAGCGGTTGGCGAAACAATGTTTTATGGTCCTGGAGCGGGCAGTTTGCCAACGGCCACCTCAATTGTATCAGACTTAGTTGTCGTGATGAAAAATATGCGGGATGGTGTGAACGGCAAAAGTATTGTATCACCACAATATCCGAAGAAATTAAAAGCAGATAATGAAATCTTCTCAAAATATTTCTTACGCTTACATGTTTCAGATGAAACAGGTGTTTTTGCTGAAATTACTTCTATCTTTGCGGAGCATAATATCAGCTTTGAAAAAATTCTTCAGCTGCCAGTAGTGAAAAGAGAGGTAGCCGAAATCGTCCTGGTTACACACCATGCATCGAAGCAGGATTTTGAAGATATATTAGTAAGATTAAGGGACTTAAGATCAGTAAAAGATATAAAGAGTACCTACCGGGTTGAAAGAAGTTCTAATTAATGAGCTGGAAGGGTCTGCTAAGAAAACTATAAGGGCTTAAAGGATCCAAATTCAGCAAACATAATCGTACAATCACACCTGTTAAGCTGCTAAATGATGAAAAATTTGTAGCTGAGCATATTAAAGGAGTTGTCAAGGTATGAGCGAAAGTGACATGCTCATCATAAAGGTTCCCGCCAGTACTGCCAATCTTGGCCCTGGCTTTGATTCGATAGGGATGGCGTTAAATCTTTATTTAACCCTTGAAGTGGAAAAGGCAGATAAATGGGAGGTAATTCCGCTTAGTGAGGAAATGGCTGCCTTCCCTAAAGATGAAAACAATTATATTATTCAAATAGCATTAAAAACAGCTGCGCGGTATAATAAAAAATTACCGCCAGCGAAAATTGGAGTAAAGAGTGAAATCCCGCTCGCTAGAGGCCTTGGTTCAAGTGCTTCTGCGATTGTAGCTGGTATTGAACTTGCTGACGTCCTCGGCCGTCTAAACCTGACACGTCAGGAAAAATTCGCTTGGGCATCGGAAATCGAAGGGCATCCCGATAATGCAGGTGCTTCTGTATTTGGAGGATTGCTTATTGCTTGTCAGACAGGCGATTCGGTTGATGCAGTCGTATCACACGACATTGATTTTGAAATTGTAGCGGTTATTCCACGCACAGAGCTTCTAACCAAAGAGGCAAGAGGTGTTCTGCCTCAGGAAGTATCCTTCTCGGAGGCTGTAACGGCCGGCGCTGTTTCAAATGTTCTTGTTGCTGCTTTATTTAGCGGCAACTATGACTTAGTAGGAAAAATGATGAAGAATGATCGTTATCATCAGCCGTATCGACGCGGGCTTGTGCCGCATATGGCAGTCATTGAAGAGCATGCACCTCAATTTGGCGCATTCGGTGTAGCCTTAAGTGGCGCAGGACCAACTATCCTATGCTTAACGAAGCCTGGTGCTGCAGAGACTGTGATTAATGGTTTGCAGAAGGTGTTGCCTGACATGGATTATCTAAGCTTAGAGGTTGATCAATCCGGAAGTAAAGTGTATTCGATGACAGGTATATAAAAAAAAGAAGCGACTATTTTAGTCGCTTTCTTTTTTATACAATATTAAAATACTTGTTCTACTTCTACGATTCCTGGTACTTCTTCAAGCAGTGCGCGTTCAATTCCAGCTTTTAGTGTTATGGTAGAGCTTGGGCAGCTTCCACAAGCACCTAGTAGGCGTAATTTTACAATTCCATCCTCAACATCTACAAGTTCACAATCTCCTCCGTCACGAAGAAGAAAAGGGCGCAATTTATCTAATACTTCTTGTACTTGTTCTGTCATCGTTTGTTCTGACATAACCTTCATCTCCTTTCCTACTCATAATTATTATTATAATCAGAAGCAGGAAAAAAAGCTATCAATCAGAATCGAAATCCAACAACTGCTAGCTGTTATTTTCCATATAGGTTAACAATTTAGTATGATAATATAAAAAACAAAAGGAAGGTGTAATATGGAGAAAAAAGTAGTTGAGATAGCAGTATATGGAGCAGAGCAAATTTGTGCCAGCTGTGTGAATTTACCATCCTCAAAGGACACCTATGAGTGGCTTGAAGCAGCAGTCAAAAGAAAATTTCCTAATCAGCCCTTTACATTCACCTATACGGATCTTTTCAAACCGACTGATGTAGAAGAGAAGCAGCAAATGATTAAGAGAATCCTGGAAGAGGATCTATTCTATCCAGTGGTCGTTATCGAAGGGAATATTATTGGTGAAGGGAATATTCGCTTAAAAACTGTTTTTGCGGAGTTAAAACGCTACGGATATATGGAAGCAGAAGGAATGTAACAGAAAAAATCCGCAAACAATGAAGACATTTGCGGATTTTTTGCTTCTTACTTAACCATTATGATATTTGTACATCCAAAGGATACCTGATTTAATTAAGCGAGCGACTCTTCCAGTTACTGGTTTTTCAGCAACTAGACCGAAGCCATGTTTTTTACCAAGTGACCCAAGAATCCCTTTGAGTTTAATTGTTGGCAATGATTCAGGCAATGGTTCACCCTTCCAGCGCAATTGAAGAACCTGTACAATTTGCTCGGCCTGACCCTCGGCTAATTGTGCACTTGGGGCATGCGGCAGACTAGCACAGTCTCCTACGACATATACATGCTCGTTGTTAGGAATATTATGATGTACGGTTAAGACGATTCTGCTTTGCTTATCCTTTTCTACATTCATTTCTCTAACAATTTGGTTTGGCTGAATTCCTGCTGTCCACACGATCACATCACATTCAATTGGTTCATCATGGTTATAGAGGATTTTTTCTTCCACTCTCGTAATATTAGAATTGTTGATAATTTCAACTCCGTGATTATCAAACCAATTCTGAACATACGTACTTAATCTTTCAGGGAATGCAGATAAGATATAGTTGCCTCTGTCAAATAGTTTTATTTTTAAATCCTTACGACTTTCATTCAGTTCAGAGGCGAGCTCTACACCGCTTAATCCGGCACCGACAATCGAAACGACAGATCCAGGAGGAAGATTATTCAGAGCCTGATAGGTTTCGCGGGCCTTTTCGATGTTTTGGATGCTATATGTGTATTCGGCAGCACCTGGCACATTATGATATTTATCCTCACAGCCTAAACCGATTATCAGATCATCATACGTTACCGGTTCTTCATTGGACAACATCACTTTCTTTTCTTCCAAGTCAATCTTTTCAATTTCAGCATAAATCACCTTTAATTTCGGGTGTTCCGGAAGGTCAACACGTACGTGCTGATCGGAAATAGTACCTGCAGCAAGAGCATAGTACTCTGTTTTAAGACAGTGATAGGGTAATCGATCAATTAAAGTAATGGATACATCTTCTGGTAATTGATTAGGCAGTAAACGTGCAAGAACTCTCATTCCGCCATAGCCTGCACCAAGTATAACAAGGTTCTTCATTTCAATTTCCCCTTTTTGCTTCATTCATCTAGTGATGTCATATTATTTTATTTAATAGATGAAGGAAGTCTCATTCTTTGACCTTACATAGAAAAATATTAAAGATTTGTAGAATGCCCTTTCATTTATAGGCATACTGATAAAAGCATTTTTGACTGCACAAAAAGGCTTTTGAAATAATTTTTTATTATTTTATTTAAATAGTGTGGATACCCAAAGTATATCTAAATTGTGACAAAATAACAACAGTTATGGGTCGAAATATTGACAATTTACTGATGTTAAATATGAAAATCACATAATATATAGGACAAGCGAATTATTTGCGATGAAGATATAAAAAAAGTATTATGATTGTTATAGTAAGAGGTGAAAATATATGATTAAATCGATTGTCGAGTTTTGTGTAAGTAATTTAGCATCTGGTTCACAAAAGGCACTTGAGCAGCTTGAAAAAGATTATGACTTAGATGTTCTTGAGTATGGATGCTTAGGCTATTGTGGCAAATGCGCGCATTCATTATTTGCTCTTGTTAATGGTGAGGTTGTTACAGGGGAAACACCTGAACAGCTTGTTGAACATATTTATCAGTATTTAGATGAGAATCCTCTTTTTTAAAATAAATGGCGGGAGATTGCGTGAAACTACTTCAAAAACGTAAGGGTGCATACTATATGCACCCTTATTTATTGATATCCTGTCTAATTGTTTGCCATCTTTCTTTGGCCATCTCAACCATTTTCGTTTCGGTTGTTCTACGTTGTCCTTCGATTACCTTAGAGAAGTATTTACCGGCATCCTTTTTGCTTCCCGTTCGATAGGATAACTCGGCAAGAAGGTACAGGACGCGGATTTCAGACACCTGTGTGCCTTGATAATCCTGTGTACTATAGGCTTCCTCATATTCATGGATGGCAAGCCTCATAAAACGCTGTTCTTGCTCCATATCCTTAAGTGAACGGAAAAGCCAGGCAATTCTTAAATACATTCCGGCAAGGATTATATGCTTTTCCTTTTTCAACAAGGCACAATAGACAGCAAGTTTATAGGTATTAATTGCATCTGCTATTGTCCGTTTGTCGGAAAAGCTATGCGGTGTCCACCCGGAACAAACCTTTTCTTGAATTTCTTCCTTTGTTCCTGGCGGAAAGTATGGGGAAAAATCGTCTGAAAAAGAAAATCCACATTCAGGGCAAACCAGGATATGATATAACAACGGGTTATTTTCAGGGGGGGAATACGCAGGGCAAAGATCAGTATCTGTATGGACTAATTTGATAAAACGCGAGCGTATTTTTTTTGATGTAAAATGATTCCCGCATATCGGACAATCACATTTTTTATCGAATAAAGTATCAAGCTCTGTCATATGAAATCACCTCTTTTTGATAAAAACCACTTCTTCAGTACTATTATTATAACGTAGATAGACCAGAAGGACTAATGATTATATAGGCTTCTTAAGTTGAGGAGAGTGTGGGAAGCGTATATAATATAGAGAAAGTGTTAAAGGAGGAAAGTAGATGAGTCAATTAGTTACAATTACAGAAGCAGCTGCTCTTCAGATAAAAGAAATGATGAAACAAAACGAGGAAGAAGGATCACTATTACGTGTTGCCGTTAAAGGTGGAGGTTGCAGCGGCTTAACATACGGAATGGGATTTGTTCAAGAGGCTGAAGAAGATGATCTCCAGTTTGAGCAGCATGGAATCCAAGTAGTGGTTAAGAATGAGGATTCTGCCATTTTAAATGGAACAGTCATAGATTACAAGCAATCCATGATGGGCGGCGGATTTACGATTGATAATCCAAATGCGATTGCGACATGTGGGTGCGGGTCTTCCTTCCGCACAGCAACACAGGAGGGAACACCGGAAAACTGTTAATAGTTTAATAAAAAGCGGATAGCCATGTGCTGTCCGCTTTTATTATTAAAATACACGTGCCTTTTGCTTTGATGCGACATGTTTGCCGTGTACGAAATAATAGAGAATAATAGATAATACGACAAAGACGGACAGGGTCAGATACATGCCGCGGAAGCCAACTAGCGGAATAAGCATGCCGGTAAGGATGGGGCCGATGCCCATTCCGCCATCTAAGCATATGAAGAAGGTGGATGTGGCTAATCCGATTCGGTGCTTTGGTGAAACCTTTACAGCGATTGCTTGAGCGGAGGAAATAAACGTACCGAAGCCAAGGGCAGTGAAGGCACCTGCTAGTAAGACAGTAAAGCTATGATGTGCCAGATGTAATAATAGCAGGCTTAATGAAAAAAGCAGTAAGGCAGGATAGATGACCATATTATCCCCTTTCACATCCAGCAGCCTGCCAGTCATTGGTCTTGAAAGCAATAGAAATACAGCATAAACAATAAAAAAGAGACCTGCTGCTTCCGTTAAGTTGAATTCTGTCGCATACGAATGTAAAAAGGTTACGATACCTGAATAAGCAATTCCCATTAAAAACATAATGATTGAAATAGGAATTGCTTTTTTTTCGAGGGAATTTTGAAGGGAAAAGCCTTTTTTTAGAGCCTGGAGCTGTTGTTCTGTCAAGGTGGCTTCAGGTACCTTCATGAATAGTGTAAAGATAATGCTAATGACAGAGAAAATGGTGCAAAGCACAAAAATCATTGAAAAAACCGTGTGCTCGGTGATGTAAAGACCGATAAAAGGTCCAATGGCTGTAGCTGTAGTTGCACTGGAGGCATAGTAACTCGTTCCTTCTCCGCGGCGTTCAAGCGGAACCATATCCATTACGGCGGTGGACATGGCATTAGCGGCTATTCCGAAGGAAACCCCATGTATAAATCGAACGACTAATAGAACGTCCAGCTGATGAACTGGAAAATAGAGTAATATAGTTAATAAAAATAATAAAAGGCCCCAGTAGATCATTTTTTTTCTTCCGATTACTTCGATGTACTTACCGGCAAACAACCGTGAAAAAAGAGCCCCAATAATAAAAATACTGGAAGCAAGACCTGCCATACTTTGTGAAGCATGAAATTGTTCAACAGCATAAAGGGTTAAAGTGGTCATTAATACATAGAAGGTAAGTGCGACAAAGAAATTCGCAATGAAAATAATAATAAAATCTTTTGTCCATAATGTTTGATTCAATTTAATTGCCCCCTATACTATATATAGTGATCATTCATATAAGAAAGAAGTGTCTGCTGCATAAAAAAAGCTGGCTTAAGCAGCCAGCTTTTTTGCATGTTGGGGCAGAATTATTTAAATAAATCAGAACTATGCGGGACATGTCTTTTGGCTGATGGATCAATGAATTTTTTTGCCTGGGAAACGGCTATAGGTGCTTCACCAAATCCGTTTGCAATTAGCTTCACCTTTCCATCATACGTACAAATATCGCCGCAGGCGTAAATTCCAGGAATACTGGTTTCCATTTTAGAGTTTACAACAATGGAGTTCCTTTCGATGTTTAAGCCCCATTCCTTAATGGGACCAAGTGATGAAACGAACCCGTAATTAACAATCACTGCATCTACATCAATGGCAGCTTTTTCTTCTGTCTTTACATGTTGAATCAAAACTTTCGAAATCTTATTATCCTCACTTATTATTTCTAATGGAACATAGGGTGTTTTAATACTTACCTTTGAATTTTCGAGGTTTTCGACACTGTGTTCATGGGCGCGGAATTTGTCACGCCGGTGAACAATAGTTACTTTTTCTGCAATGGGTTCAAGCATTAATGCCCAATCGACAGCTGAATCTCCTCCACCAAAAACGACGACCTTTTGACCGGCAAATTGATTTAAATCATTGATGAAGTAGTGGAGGTTTTTTCCTTCAAATTCAGAGGCGTTTTTTAATTCAAGCTTGCGCGGTTGAAATGCTCCGTTTCCAGCTGTGATGATGACTGCTTTGGCGTAGTGGATTTCTTTATTCGTGGTTAATTTGAAGATGCCGTCTTTCCCTTTTTCGATTTTCTCCACCGATTGCTCAAGTGTAATGGTTTGTTCAAACTTAGACATTTGATTTCGTAAGTTATCAATTAATTCCTGAGCCCGTACTTTTGGGAAGCCTGCAATATCATAGATGAACTTTTCCGGATATAATGCAGATAATTGGCCGCCTAACTGCGGTAATGCTTCAATTAATTTAACTGAAGCTTGTCTCATGCCTCCATAGAAAGCGGTAAATAGTCCGACCGGTCCGCCGCCAATTACAGTGATATCATAAATGTTCTGATCTTCCCGCACTCCATCAACCCCCTAATGATGTTAGTTCGTACTTAATTTCATAACAGCTTAACATGTGATAATACATCTATTTTACTGCTAATTCTAACTATTTAGAATAGTTATTCGAGTTTATTGATATATCAGCTCTTATCTATTGAAAAACCGATAAAAATAGAATATTATTATGTGAAGAGAGAAACCTGTTAATCTTTTGTGAACATCATTTGTTTTTTTTGTCTGTATTAGTGAAAAACATCACAATGTAGTCTCCTTTTTATTGCAACAAGGAGGGTTTTTTCGACAGATTGGTAAACTAATCTAAAGGGGATGATCCTATTGATTAAACCGAAGATCGTTATTCTAGGGGCCGGTTACGCAGGATTAATGACGCTTACAAGGCTGCAAAAAACGATTAATGTAAATGAAGCAGAAATAGTGTTGGTGAACAAACATGATTATCATTATGAAACAACCTGGCTTCATCATGCGGCTGCTGGTACGCTTCATCATGACCGCGTCCGCTTCAATATAAATAATTTGATTGACCGAAGTAAGGTAACGTTTATCGAGGGAACTGTCGTTGAAATAAATACAGAAAAAAATATAGTCCAATTGGAAAATGATGAACTTTCCTACGATTATCTGGTTGTAGCATTAGGCGGAGAATCAGAAACATTTGGGATAAATGGATTAAAAGAACATTCCTTCGCAATTATAAGTGTGAATGCAGCACGTAAGATTCGCAATCATATCGAATACCAATTTGCTACGTATCATACAAAAGGTGAAAAAACAGTTGATAAATTAACCATTGTTGTTGGTGGAGCGGGATTTACGGGAATGGAGTTCCTTGGTGAACTTACTGACCGAATTCCAAAGCTATGCAAGGATTATGATATTGAAGAAAATCAAGTGAAATTAATTTGCGTTGAGGCGACAGATTCACCTTTGGCTGGCTTTGATTCTGATCTTGTAAAATATGCAATGGCCTACTTAGAGAGTAGAGGAGTCCAATTCAAACTTAATACAAGGATTAAGGAATGTAAACCAGGTGTCGTCATTGTCCAATCAGGTGAAGAAGAAGAGGAAATTAAAGCAAGAACTATTATTTGGTCAGCAGGTATACGCGGAAGCTCTGTCATCGATTGCTCTGGATTCCATGCGGATAGAGGACGTGTAATGGTACAACCTGATTTACGAGCCCCTGGAACGGATAATGTTTTTATTATTGGGGATTGTTCGATAGTTGTAAATAAAAGTGATAACAGTCAATACCCACCAACTGCGCAAATAGCCATGCAGCAGGGGATTACCTGTGCAGCAAATCTAACTAAGCTTATTCGTAAGAAAACGGATTTGGAAGCATTTGTTCCAAATATTAGAGGCAGTGTGTGTTCATTGGGGGAAAATGATGCAATTGGAATTGTGTATGGAAAGAAAATAGTTGGCCCTAGGGCTCTTTTTATGAAAAAAGTGATTGATAACCGGGCTTTATACATGATGGGCGGGGCTTCACTTGTATTTAAAAAAGGAAAATTAAATTTATTTAGTTGAAGTAATGGGACAGATAGAATCTGTCCTTTTTTTATTTTGAAATATTTTTATTAAGAGGGAAAAAAGTAATAATTATAAAATTGACGCTTCTCTATAGATTCAGTAAACTTAAAATGGATGGTACAGGGAGGGAAACTAGACATGCAGATGAATATTGTTGTTCTTATTATATCAATGCTTTTATTTTTTGTGTTATTTTTTGGCATCGGCTTTATCCTCAATATGCTTTTAAGGATGTCTTGGATTATGGCTATTATTTATCCAATTATTGCTATATTCATTGTGGACAAGGTCCGGTTTGTCGAATATTTTACAAGCAGCAAAGAATCTTTTTCCGATTTATTTTCACATATCGCCAATTTAGCAATAGCTGATATATTGATTTTGGCTTGCGGCTGGGGTGGCGCACTTGTTGCCGGACTCAGCATTAAAGCTCTCCGTAAAAAAGGATATCAAATGTTCTAACGGAAAAATCCTCGCAGATGCGAGGGTTTTTTGTTTTTACAGGTCCAGCGCCTAGTTTCTTCCGCTTTTACTTTTCACTATTCATGAATAATTTCATTCCTCATGGGAAAAGAATAGTTTTGGGAGGAATGAAATTAACATGAAAAGTATAAAGGTGGTAACCACCCGATTAATGATGATGGTTTTATTTTTTACTGCTCTATCGACAACATTCCATTCCATCACAGGAGTGGAAGTGAAATCGCTTGTTTCTAGTATAGGCGAAAAAATAAGCGATAATTCTGAACGTTTTTATTTATCTCATACACTTACGTCACTTGGAGCAGGGTTTCAACCAATTCCAAAGGCAGTAAATACTGCTGCAAAGGAAGAAGCTGCTCCGACTGATGCAGCAGTTACAAATACTCCGGCACTGGAGGATGCTTTTGATTGGTCAAAGTATCCCATAAAGAAAGTGGTTGCAACCGGTTATACGGCGGGATATGAGTCTACAGGAAAAGATTCAAATCATCCGGAATATGGGATAACGTACTCAGGTGTCATGGTAAAAAGAGACTTGTTTTCAACAGTAGCTGCTGATTTAGACATTTTTCCAATTGGAACCATTTTGTTTATTCCCGGATATGGCTATGGTGTTGTTGCTGATAAAGGCGGCGCTATAAAAGGGAATCGCGTTGATTTATATTATGAAACAGTCGATGATGTTTATAATAATTGGGGCAAGAAAGAGATCGATGTATATGTAATTAAAATGGGCGATGGGAAACTGACAGAAACGGATTTACAGCTGCTAAATGAAGACAAAGCCATGCAGGTATTCCGCCAGCAATATATAAAATCAGAACAAAATTAATACCAAAGGTGTCAGGCACCATAAAAGGACAAATTCATGTAATTTGTCCTTTTATGGTGCCTGACACCTTGCTGTTTTCCAGTAGTTTCACATTATATAAAAAGTAAATAGTGCAATGCTAAGGTGAGGAGAATTCCTGTTAGTCCGCCAAAAAATACTTCGATGGGTTCGTGTCCAAGCAATTCTTTTAATTCTTTCCTTTTTTCCTGCTCGGGCTTTTCCTGCCATGTTTTTGCATCTTCAACGAATTTATTAAATTCCGCAACCAGTTGATTAAGGACAGTCGCATGTTTACCCGCCTGTCTACGGACCCCAGAGGCATCGAACATGGTAACGATTGCAAATACTGCTGAAACAGCAAATAGTGGCGAATCTAATCCGGATTCGAGTGCTACACCCGTTGAAAGTGCAGTGACTGCAGCAGAATGGGAGCTGGGCATCCCCCCGGTACTTGTCAGAAGTGACCAATCAAATTTTTTCGTTGCGATAAACTGGATAGGTACTTTAATAAATTGTGCGAAAAAAATCGCTGCTAATGACGCCCAAAGTGGGAAATTTTCTAACAAACTCATGGATATTGACCTTCCTTTAAGTTTATGTAATTTCAACAGTTCTTCATTGTATTCTCCATTTTAGCAAATATGCGCAGTCATTTATAGTGAGGGAAGAAACGGTAAGGTCGGAAAATAGTTCCGTCATGAGATATAATGGGAGTATTACAAAAGGAGGGGTTCATAATGTTTACAGTTCAAAAAGAAAAGCCGTTTTTAAAAGCGCATGAATGTCTCATTATTGGTTTATTTGATCAGCCCTTGAAGTTTGCCGGCAGCCTAGCCGTTGTCGATGAAGCTTTTACAGGTGAATTGACTGAGCTAGTAAAGAGCGGGGATATTAGTGCGAGGGAAAGTAGGATTTCTAAAATACATACGTTTGGCAGGTTGGCAGCAAAACGCCTTTACTTTGTCGGGTTAGGTAAAGAAAAGGAATTATCCTTTGAGCGGTTAAGAGAAGCGTTTGGTTCTGTTTTTAAAACTATTAAAGGGGATAAGCGAGAAGAAGCTGCTGTCTATCTTGATTCTTTTATATCAGAAGGTGTGGATGCTTTAGACGCTGCACATGCATTAAGTGAAGCATTTGCTTTGTCTACCTATCAGTTTGAAGGCTATAAACAAAAATCAAATGAACCCGAAAAGGCTATTACCAGTATGACGATTTATTCGGAAAGTGTAGATCAGGAAGATGTAAAAGCTGCCCTGACGGTTGGGTATGTTTATGGAAAAGGAACAAACTCTGCCCGGACGCTTGTTAATATTCCCGGGAACCTATTAACTGCTACAGATCTTGCCCAGTATGCCCAAGAATTAAGCGAACGATATGATTTTGAGATTGAAATACTAGAAAAGGAAGATATGTTAAAGCTTGGAATGGGTGCCCTATTAGCTGTTAACCAAGGGTCAACTGAGCCTCCGAAAATGATTGTCCTGAAATACCAGGGGAAGGACGAATGGAATGATGTCATCGGCTTGGTAGGAAAAGGAATCACCTTTGACACAGGGGGATACTCCATTAAGACAAAAGCAGGAATTGTCGGTATGAAAACGGATATGGGCGGTGCAGCAGCTGTTCTCGGCGCGATGGAAATCATCGGTGAGCTAAAGCCTGAGCAAAACGTTGTGGCTGTCATTCCATCAACCGATAATATGATTAGCGGAAATGCTTTGAAGCCTGATGATGTGATTACTTCCATGAGCGGAAAAACGATCGAAGTATTAAATACAGATGCAGAAGGACGTCTGGTGCTTGCGGATGCCGTCACATATGCCAAACATCACGGAGCGGGCTATCTTGTGGATGTGGCGACATTAACAGGAGGTGTCATAACAGCGCTTGGTACAGATACAACTGGTGCCATGACGAACAATGAAGCATGGTTTGAACAGGTGCTGGAGGCTTCAAATGAAGCAGGTGAACCTATCTGGCGTCTTCCAATTTTTGAGAGCCATAAAAAACGAGTTCGAAACAGCAAAATGGCCGATTTAAACAATTCACCTGGAAGTGAAGGGCATGCCATCATGGGTGGCGCCTTCATTGGGGAATTTGCCGAGGAAACACCGTGGGTACATCTGGATATTGCCGGAACTGCAACGACTAATAAAGCAGGCTGTCTCGGGCCGGCAGGTGCAACAGGTGTCATGTCCCGCACATTGGCGTTAATTGTTGAACGATTTGAAAAGTAAAAATAAGGTGTCAGGCACCACAAAAAGACAAATGAGAGCATTTTGTCTTTTTACGGTGCCTGACACCATTGTTTACTCGATCAAATCTTTTAGTTTACTGATAAGCTCTTTTGAATGCTGTGCAGTGAGGATTTCTCCATTTACTTTTGCATATGGATTTTCCTTGCATAATTCACACTGACTTAAGCAGGTATACTCTTTCACCGTTACTTGGTCCTCATTGAAAAATGCTTGAAATAATAGCGTGGATTCTTCATCTAAAAATTGGTCTAAATTCCGTTGACAAAACTCGATGTTTACCTTTTTCTTCTTTTGAAATATTTTTTGCAGCATGGATTTCATTGGTAACGGCCCCCGGGATTAAGTGCTTTATCATCACTATAACTATATCAGTCTACTATAGAAATAAGTCAAGATAAATTAACTTCATTCAGCAGAAGTTCGCCACTTCTTTAAGTAGGAAATGAAAGTAAAAGGCTCTCTGATTTACTGGGTTCCCCCTGCTGAATGAAGTTAAGCCTTCGGCGGATGCCTCGGATTTTTCAAGGGAAATTTATCGAGCGAGCTCGATAAAAATCCGGGCGCAAATTCGACGGAGCGAATTTGATTCTTTGTGACAGTATCTGTTGGATAAACTTTTTGGGATAAGGTAGTCGCCTGCCTATTCCAAACAGTCACTGCTTGCATATGAAATAAGTAAGCTAGACAAAAAAGGAGGTAGACCGAGTGCACGGATACAGAGGCCCGCATCAAAATCAAAGGATATGGTTAGCTGCTCCGTTTGTTGGTGGATTGTTAGGTGGCTTTTTAGGCGGCGCATTAGCATACCCGCGTCCGCAACCATATCCATTTTATCCACAACCATTTTATTCCTATCCGCCATTTCCAGCATATCCGCCTTATTATGGAACACCATTTTAAATAGCAGTAAGAGGCTGATATCATCCTTCAGCCTCTTTTTATTATCTGTCATTCTTAATAGATGTTAGAATAAGGCCATTTCGTTATAATTCTGTTGGAATACATAGTATGATATAAAGGTGATAGAGCTTTCATATTAGGTACAAAGGGGAGGGAAACCATGGATCTTCAAAAAACATTGCTTCATTCGCTTGGAATTGAACTACTAACAATAGAAAAGGGCAGAATAACCGCAACCATGCCTGTTGATGATCGAACACGTCAGCCATTCGGCCTTCTACATGGAGGTGCAAGTGTTGCATTGGCAGAGACAGTAGCAAGTATTGGCGGCTATGAATTAGTGGACAAAGAAAATGAGGCGGTCGTAGGTCTTGAAATTAATGCTAATCATATAAAATCGAAAAGGGACGGAATGGTAACAGCTGTTGGTGAGGTCATTCATAGAGGCAGAACAACAATGATCTGGGAAGTCAAAATAAAGGATGAACAGGATCAATTAATCTGTATCTCCCGCTGCACCCTTGCTGTAATTAAAATAAAAAAATAGCAAGCATTGTTGACTGACATCCTTGAGAAGTCAGTCTTTTATTTTGGTTAAGGTCCTTTCCACAATTTAGCAGATTATGTCAATAGAAAAATGAAAATCTAGGCTTATTTATGGTATAATAAAAGAATAGATTCATTTATCTAACATTTTGTAACTCTATTATGAGAAATAAAGGTGGTGGAGGGTTGGCAGAAGATCAGCAATATCTGTTTATTGATTTTGAATTTACTATGCCGGAAAAAGGGAAACGAACGAGAGGTTTTTATCCGGAAATCATAGAAGCCGGAGTTGTCGCGGTCGTTAATAATCAAATTCAAGAAAAGTATTCCACCTTCGTTACACCGGTTCGTTTTCCAATCCTATCAAGTCGTTGTAAGTCTTTCCTACAAATCCAACAGGATCAGGTTGATCAAGGAATCACCTTTATGGAACTTGTCAATAAATTTTCAACTTTGTCTAAGGGCTATCGAAATACGGTTGTGACCTGGGGAAATATGGATATGAAAGTACTAAGGCATAATTGTGAACAGTCGGCATTATCTTTTCCATTTAGGGCAAAGGAAATTGATCTCTCCATGGAATATAAACGATTCTTTGGAGATCAAAATCAAACAGGCCTATGGAAGGCCGTTCAGGAATACGGAAAAGACGGGGTTGGTAAACATCACCGTGCACTGGACGATGCTCTGACAACCTATCATATTTTTAAGCTAGTAGAAAAAGATAAGCGCTATCTGCATAACCCGGAGCAGACGACGATTGGAGATCGGATAGACCTTTCACAGCTGTTTAATAAATTTGCATAAAAAGCCAAATCACTCATGTTGATTTGGCTTTTTTTCATCCCATAGTCGCGGACCTTTATTTAAAATAATCCTTTTCCAATTGATTGATATTCCTCAGGCTTTGCTGCGCCCACTCTGAAGAATCCCTTGTTAATTCTTCCTTCAACAGACCCACAGCAGCTTTTAATGAACCGACATAATCGGGTACTTCTTCATCAAATGGCTTCACCATCTTCTTTGGAACATTTGTCTGCTCTCTGAATGCTAGAGCGCGTCTCTCATGGAAAAATGATACAGCTGCATCCTTAGGATGATGCAAATCTCCCTGCATGGGATGTTTAATCACGGCAAGAACCTTTACTAAATAATGTTCTGGCCGAATATCGGTAATTTCTCCTATGTATTTACCAGTTTTATATATTGCGGTAACAGTATCTCCAACCTTTAATGAATCCAACTTGGAAAAACCTCCTTATCATTTTATAGATGCTGCTCTTATTATGACGTACAGAAAAGGAAAAACAAAATAATAAGCAAACTGCTTATTGTGGAAATTATTCGGAAAATTAGAAGGATTTTAAAAAAACTGCTATAATAGGCTAAAGAAACATGTCTGATCAGAAAGGATTGTTGCCTATGACCTTTTCATATATTCTCGGTCTATTTTTGTATTTTCCTGAAGACAAATCAGAGTACATCCCTGCTGTCATTCAGCTTGCTATCTTTTCGTTGTTTGCTTTTTTTGCCGTAAAATATTTTATCAAAATATCAAAACGACAAGAAAAGAAGGCAAAGGAATTAGAAGAACGATTACGAATAGATTCTCAGGAAAAGAACAGTTAACCTTTTAGCTGTTCTTTTTTACCGTTTAATTTAAAGTTGTTTCGTCAAAACTAGACACAAAATGTCTTGACGGAGGATTTATTGATATGAAGAAAATATGGTTGGTGTTTCCACTCATACTTCTGGCAGGCTGTATGGAGAAGGAAATTACGAAGATGGATGTGGAGATGTATAATGTATCCGGTGACTCACTTGGAACAGTTAAGCTAGAGGAGCAATCGAGCGGTGTAAAGGTAACTGTTGACCTAAAAGGGCTGCCTCCAGGAGAACATGCTATTCATATACATGATAAAGGCTCATGTAAAGGTCCTGATTTCAAATCAGCGGGTGAACATTTTAACCCGGAAAACAAGGAGCATGGCTTAATGCATCCAAAGGGTGCACACGCAGGAGATTTGCCCAATATCATCGCACAGGATGATGGTACAGCAAAAGCTGAACTGATGGCCCCAAAAGTGACATTTAAGGAAGGAAGGGCATCCTTGTTAACGATGGAGGGTCTTTCTATTGTCGTTACTAGTGAAAAGGATGACGGGATGTCTCAGCCTGCAGGCAATTCAGGGGAGCGTATTGCTTGCGGCGAGATAGACAAAAAGTAAAATACTAAGAGAGGCAGTTCAATGCTGCTTCTTTTTTTGTCCTAATTATAGACTCAAACTATAAGTTAAAGTTAATAATTAAAAGGGAATCGAATCCAAAACGTTCCGCCAAATTATTTTTTTGATTTTGAAAAAATAATCTCTTTTTGCAGTAAAAATTCGCTGGAACTTTGCTATAATGTAACTATTTAAAATATATGGAGGTCTTTCCATGAAGTTAACGCAAAAGGAAATGGAAATAGTTGAAATTCTTGAAAAAGATGCTCGCTTAACAACAGAAGATATAGCTAAAATGGTCTGCTTGAGTGTTGAGGAAACAGCGCAGGCAATTAAAAAGCTTGAAGATCATAAAGTGATTGTAAAGTATATCTCACTGATTGATTGGGGAAAAGTGGAGGAGTATACCGGTGTCAAGGCAATGATTGATGTGAAGGTGACACCAAAAAGAGGTGTCGGCTTTGATGAAATTGCTGAGAGAATCTACCGCTTTAAAGAGGTTACTTCTGTTTATTTAATGTCAGGAGCATATGATTTATCCGTCATCATTGAAGGGAAATCAATGAACGAGGTTGCAAGCTTTGTATCGCAGAAATTGTCTACTCTTGATTCTGTGTTATCTACAACAACTCATTTTATATTGAAGAAATACAAACATGATGGAATTATCTTCGAACCTGACAATAAAGACAAACGAATTGTGGTGTCACCATAATGGAATTAGCTAAAAATTCTCGTCTATCCAAAATTGCTAGAGATCTTAAACCATCAGGAATACGTAAATTCTTCGATCTTGCAGCCGGAATGGAAGGGGTTATTTCGCTGGGCGTAGGCGAACCTGATTTTGTTACTTCCTGGTCTGTAAGGGAAGCGGCTATACTATCGCTTGAACAAGGACATACATCCTACACCGCTAATGCTGGTCTGCCGGATTTGCGGGAAGAGATTTCTTTTTATATGCGCAAACAGTTTCATGTTGAGTATTCGCCTGCTTCAGAAATTATTGTAACCGTCGGTGCGAGCCAAGCTATAGATATTGCTATGAGAGCCATTTTAGACCCGGGTGATGAAGTAATTGTTATTGAACCCTGCTTCGTTTCCTATGCTCCGATGGTACAATTAGCCGGCGGTGTGGCGGTACAGGTTCAAACACTAAAAGAGAATGACTTTAAAATTTTGCCTAGCCAAATTGAAGAAGTCATAACCAATAAAACAAAGGCAATCATGCTATGTTCTCCTAATAATCCAACAGGTTCAATGCTGAACAAGAAGGAATTAGAAGAGCTTGCTGCTCTTGTTGAAAAGCACGATTTGCTTGTCATTGCAGATGAAATCTATGCAGAGCTTGTCTATGACGAAGAATATACAAGCTTGCCATCCATACCAGGAATGAGGGAAAGAACCATTTTAATTTCTGGATTTTCAAAGGGTTTTGCGATGACGGGCTGGAGACTTGGATTTTTGTGTGCGCCTGCAGAACTGTCCAGTGCCATGTTGAAAATTCATCAATATGCTATCATGTGCGCACCAACAATGGCGCAGCATGCCGCACTAGAGGCTTTGCGCAATGGACGTTCAGACGTGGATGAAATGGTTAAAAGCTACCGCCGCCGTCGAAATTACATTGTGCAATCCTTCAACGAGATTGGCTTGACATGTCATATGCCTGGCGGAGCCTTTTATGCATTTCCGTCCATTGAATCAACTGGATTAAGCTCACAGGAATTTGCAGAGCAGCTATTGCTGAAGGAAAGTGTAGCGGTTGTTCCTGGGGATGTCTTTGGGGAAAGCGGAAGCGGGCATATCCGATGCTCCTACGCTACTTCTTTAGAGCAAATTCAAGAAGCAGTCAAACGAATAAAGCATTTCATTGACAATCTTCCGGAAACTAATTAAATTTTTTGAAAAATACATTGTTAAAGAACCATGTTTATTTTTTAGTATGTTGATTGTAGTGGAAGGCACGAAGACTCCTCGAAAATTCTATCGAATTTTCTCGTGCGTGGGCGAATTCGAGGAAGTAATTCAATGTCCTGCAGGAGAAGCGAGACAGTCGAGACCCCACAGACACGAAGTGTCGAGGAGGCTCGGCGGTCGCCTGCGGAAAGCGAAGTGCCTTGAACGGAAATCAATAATCCGGTTTAACAGTGCCTAAAATAAAAAAAGGACAGCCGTAAAGGTTGTCCACTTCAAAAAGGGGGGAATACTAGAAAGTCTTACATCATAAGTCTTTCCAGTTCCTCCTTTTTTATTCTTTCAATATACATTTTGGTATTAATTTTTTTGATAAAATGAGTAAAATCTATAGTTTAAATCAAATACTAACTTTGATAATATCTAAAAGTTATGCTATAATTTTTTATTGCGTATAAATATGAACTAAAATATTGTAAATAGGAGTGTTTCCATGTCAGAAAAGATTGAAGTAGGAAGCGTATTAACGGGTAAAGTGACCGGAATTCAAGCATACGGAGCATTTGTTGCATTAGATGAAAAAAATCAAGGACTTGTTCACATCTCAGAAATTACGCACGGTTTTGTGAAGGATATCAATGACCACCTTAAAGTCGGTGATGAAGTAACCGTAAAAGTATTGTCAGTTGATGAAGAAGCGGGAAAAATTGGACTATCCATCCGTGCAACAGAAGAGGCACCAGCACAAGAGGCAGAAGTAAAAGCGAAAAAGCCTCGTAAGCGTCAGGCTGCTGCACCAATCACAACAGAAACTGAGCAAGGCTTCAATACACTTAAAGATAAACTTCAAGAGTGGATTGAACAATCAAAGGCTGAAAACCTTATTAATAAGTAATCGTACTAATCAAGAAGTATAGGACATCATATAATGTCCTATACTTCTTTTTTTATAATCATGCTAATTCTGGATATAAGGGAACGGAGGGAAAAGATTGGATAAGAAATCGAGCGAAATCATTAAGCAAACAGAGCATTATGGTGCGCATAATTATCATCCCCTGCCGGTTGTGGTTGCAAAAGCTGAGGGCGTGTGGGTAGAGGACCCAGAAGGTAATAAATATATGGATATGTTAAGTGCCTATTCAGCTGTAAACCAAGGACATCGCCATCCGAAAATAATTGATGCACTTAAGGAGCAAGCCGATCGAGTAACCTTAACGTCGCGTGCCTTTCATAATGATCAGCTTGGCCCATGGTATGAGATGGTATGCAGTCTGACGAATAAAGAAATGGTATTACCGATGAATACCGGTGCTGAGGCGGTTGAAACAGCCTTTAAAGCAGCAAGAAGATGGGCTTATCAAGTGAAAAAGGTTCCGGATAATCAAGCGGAAGTCATCGCCTGCATGGGTAACTTTCATGGCAGGACCATGACAGCAGTCTCTCTATCCTCTGAAGTAGAGTATAAGGCTGGTTTTGGGCCGATGCTGCCTGGCATCAAGCTGATCCCCTACGGTGACCTTCATGCATTAGAAAAAGCCATCACTCCTCATACAGCAGCCTTCCTGATTGAACCGATTCAAGGAGAGGCTGGCATTGTGTTACCTCCTGATGGATTCTTACAGCAGGCCTATAAGCTGTGTAAGCAAAACGATGTATTATTTTTGGCAGATGAGATTCAAACTGGTTTAGGCAGGACGGGTAAAATGTTTGCCTGCGAATGGGAGAATGTTGAGCCAGACCTGTATATACTTGGGAAGGCATTGGGCGGCGGCGTATTTCCCATCTCCTGTGTCGCAGCGAATAAGGATATTTTAGGTGTGTTTAATCCAGGTTCGCATGGTTCAACCTTTGGAGGGAATCCGCTCGCATGTGCTGTTTCGATGGCAGCGATCCAAGTGCTTTTAGAAGAAAGACTCAGCGAACGTTCACTCCAGCTAGGCAACTATTTTCTTAGTGAGCTCAGAAAAATCCATGATCCAAAAATTAAAGAAATTCGGGGACGGGGGCTTTTCATCGGGCTGGAGCTGACAGTAGCTGCACGGCCATATTGTGAAGCGTTAAAGGAAGAGGGCCTATTATGTAAAGAAACTCATGAAAAGGTTATTCGCTTTGCGCCACCGCTTGTGATTACGAAGGAACAGATTGATGGGGCATTGGAAAAAATAGATCGAGTTATAAAGCAACAAAGGTAGTGCTGCTGCACTACCTTTGTTCTTGAGAAACGTTTTGTATTACCTAGTTGGCCGTGCTTCTGGTGATCTTTCAACCTCAGCACTAGGCTTAAACAATAGGCCTAAATTAATTAGACCGGCAATTCCAACAAGACTATAGACAATTCTTGAAATCGTTGACCCATCTCCAAATAGGGAATCAACTAGATTAAAACCAAAGAATCCGATTAATCCCCAATTTATTGCTCCAATGATTGTAAGTAATAATGCAATACGTTGTATACCGCTCAAAACAATCAGCCTCCGTTTTTAATGTGAGCTACACTATATAGGTTGTTTATGTTTGATGGAATTATTCATGTGGTTCAAAAAAATATGAGATAAAAGCAAAAATTCCTAAACCTGGATTGGTTTTAGCGCATCGAAAAGCTTGATTTTATACAGTTAATAAAGCTGTGAAAAAAAATGTCAAAATTGGGCACGCTTACATATAGGGGAGTTCCTTGATTAAATGGTCAGCTTTCGGTAAAGTGTAAATGATTAAAATAATGGGAGGCCAATATGACACATATTCAATTTGATTATTCAAAAGCTCTTACTTTCTTTGGTGAGCATGAAATTACATACCTACAGGACGCCGTTAAGGTTGCCCATCATTCATTACATGAAAAGACAGGGGCGGGAAGTGACTATACAGGTTGGATTGACCTGCCTATTGACTATGATAAAGATGAGTTTGCCCGAATTCAAAAAGCGGCAGAAAAAATTAAAAATGATTCTGATGTTTTATTAGTAATTGGAATCGGCGGCTCTTATTTAGGTGCGCGTGCGGCTATTGAGGCATTACACCATAGCTTTTACAATGCTTTGCCTAAGGAAAAGCGCAAAACTCCTCAGGTTATTTTTATTGGAAACAATATTAGTTCTTCCTATATGAAGGATGTAATGGATCTTTTAGAAGGAAAAGACTTCTCATTGAACGTGATTTCAAAATCAGGTACAACAACAGAGCCTGCAATTGCATTACGAATTTTCCGCAAGCTTTTGGAAGAAAAGTATGGAAAAGAAGAAGCAGCAAAGCGTATTTATGCAACAACAGATAAAGCAAAGGGAGCATTGAAAACAGTAGCTGATGAAGAGGGCTTCGAAACATTTGTTATTCCCGATGATGTTGGCGGACGATACTCTGTATTAACAGCAGTAGGACTTTTACCAATAGCTGTAAGCGGTGCGGATATTGAAGCGATGATGAAGGGTGCTGCAGCAGCAAGAGAAGAATATGGAAGCTCTGAACTGAAGGAAAATGCGGCCTATCAATATGCTGCAATTAGAAATATCCTATATAACAAAGGGAAAACAATCGAAATGCTAATCAACTATGAGCCAGGCTTGATGTTTTTTAATGAATGGTGGAAGCAGCTGTTCGGTGAAAGTGAAGGGAAGGATCAGAAAGGGATTTACCCGTCATCTGCAAACTTCTCGACAGATCTTCATTCATTAGGTCAGTATGTACAGGAAGGACGCCGCGATATCTTCGAAACCGTCATCAAGGTTGAAAAACCAAGACATGAGCTTACAGTTGAGGCGGCTGACAATGACTTAGACGGTCTGAATTATCTTGCTGGTAAAACAGTTGATTTCGTTAACAACAAGGCGTTTGAAGGAACATTACTAGCGCATACAGATGGCGGTGTGCCAAATCTAATTGTTTCTATCCCAGAACTTGATGAATATACATTTGGATATCTTGTCTATTTCTTTGAAAAAGCATGTGCCATGAGCGGTTATTTATTAGGTGTGAATCCGTTCGACCAGCCGGGTGTAGAAGCTTATAAAGTTAATATGTTCGCCCTTTTAGGAAAACCAGGCTACGAAGAGAAAAAAGCCGAGCTAGAAAAAAGATTATAATTACTAAATAAGGTGTCAGGCACCACAGAAAGACAAAATGCTATCATTTGTCCATTTGTGGTGCCTGACACCTTTCCTATTTAATGATGATAAGCTGATCATGTTTTTCGATTGTGAATGGATGAGGGGGATTCAGGATTGTTGCACCGCCTCTTTTTACACCTAAAAGCAATCGTCCCTCCTGTGTAAGCCGAACGCTTATATCCATAAACTCTTGTTCCAGCTGCTCGTGGCTGGCATCAAGGAAGACAAGCTTCTTCTCTGTGAGCTGGTATAATAAATCTAAAAAAGAGGTAACGATATCTTGTGATGCAAGGCTTTGCAGCATAATGAAGCTTGAAAGCGTATTGGTTTGAATGATTTCGTCTGCTCCGGCACGATTCGCATTGGCAATTTGTTCAGTTGTCAGGATTTCAACAATCGTTTCAACATGCGGATTCAATCCCTTTACAGCTAATAAAGTAATAATTGTATTCATATCTGCCTGAAGCTCGGCCTTTGTAGGATCGGCTGTAATGATGACCTTTAAGGCTGACTGGATATTAGCTCTCATGAGCGCCTCATCATGGCTTGGGCTTCCTTGAACAAAATGCACATTATTGTAAGGCAATGGATTCTCCTTTAGCGTCTCATCAATCAAAGCAATGGATACAGACTTTTGGTCATTAATTAAAGAATAAATAACCTCTCTTGAACGTTCATTCCAACCGACAATGATAAAGTGCCCCTGGCCTTTATATTTCATTTTCCCCTCCAGATGATCGTTTTGTCTGGCAGCTGCCGTCGTTGCTAAGACGATAAAAAAAGAAGAAAGAAAGCCTGCGCTAGTAACGAGCAAAAGCATACCAGCTATTTTTCCGAGAACTGAATGGGGGACATAATCGCCATATCCAACTGTTGATGCTGTAATAATTGCCCACCAGATTCCGTCAAAAATGGTTGGAAAGCTCTCCGGCTCAATGACATGAACGATGATTCCGAAAAATGTGATCAGTGAAATGGCTATCAAAAAGGTTCGTAATAATAGCGGTAAGCGGATAAAGCTTAATAAAATTTGATGCGTCAAAGCTACTCACCCCAGTCGGATAGAATCATTTTTTCAGTATAGACGAAAAAATACGCTTTCATAATAACATGAGGTAATTTATACTACTTTGATAAAGCAGACACTATGATATTAGTCACAAGAAAATTCGATTTTCTTGCCAATTCCAAACATTGGTGGTCTAATCAAATTATGGGAAAATGCAGATAAAGAAAAAGAGGATGAAATTTATATCTCATCCTCTTTCAAATCTACATCTTTCTGTACCCATTCTTGCGCCCATTGATTGATTTCTTTAAAAACATTTTGGAGAGCAAAGCCTTTATCGGTTAAGGAATATTCAACTCGTACGGGAACCTCTGGGAAGACCTCTCTTAATACAATACCTTCATACTCTAATTCTTTTAATCTTTCCGATAGGAGCCGGCCGCTGATGGGCATGGAGGAGTTAATGGTACAGAAACGCTGAGAACCCGACATTAGCTGATTAATTATTAAGGCATTCCAACGCTTGCTAAGTATTTCTACAGCCTTTTGAAATTTAGGACAAAGTGTATTTTCCTCCATTTACAACCTCCTCACACAATAAATATTATTACTATAATAATAGTGAATATATTACTTGACGTCAACTATTTACAAATTTATACTTACTTACATATAGTAAGTAATACGAAGACAGTGTATTCTTTCCGAAAGGATGATCATGATGATTTCAGAAAAAGTTAGAGATATACTTATAGATAGAATGAAAATTGTGAAGCAAGAAAATAAAGAAGATATTTGTTTAGTTGGTCCAGTTAAGCTTCCAGTCCAATTAGACGGTGAAACTGTAACCTTCCAATGGTATACATGGCTGAAGCTTGAAGGTCTGCCAACCGAGAAGGAGAAATTAATCGAATCGCTGCTAACAGCTGACCTTGCAAGCTCTCAACAGTCCTCTGTTTTAGTATATGGTGATTTCAAACAGGCAGAAGAAGCGTATATCCGAATGCATAGCATCTGTCATACCGGCGATATATTTGGGAGTCAGCGCTGTGACTGCGGCTATCAGCTGCATCAATCCATGAAAATGATTGTAGAGCAAGGAAGCGGAGCTCTATTCTACTTAGCTAATCATGAAGGCCGTGGGATTGGACTATTTACTAAATCATTGGCTTATATCCTTCAGCAGGAAGGGTATGATACAGTAGAGGCAAATAATGCTCTTGGTTTTCCGGATGATCTCCGTTCATATGAGGAAGCGATTCGAGTGATAAAGGAATTAAGAAAAAAACCGGTTACGCTGATTACGAATAACCCGAAAAAAATCGCTGCTTTAAAGTCATCAGGACTGACGATTCAAGATCACATTCCACTATGGGGCGGTGAGTCCGACTATAACAGCTTTTATTTGGCAACAAAAGTAGAGAAATCAGGGCATATTCTTGAGAGTGAAATAAGCCTAACCAAATAAGGAGAGTTTTTATCATGAAGAATGACCACTATTTTATGAAGCTTGCACTTGATTTAGCCTCTACTGCAAAAGGAAAAACAAATCCGAATCCTCTTGTTGGAGCAATCATTGTGAAGGATGGCATGATTGTAGGCTCCGGGCTGCACAGAAAAGCTGGAGAACCGCATGCTGAGGTACATGCTTTCCATATGGCGGGTGACCATGCAAAAGGAGCTACACTTTATGTCACACTTGAGCCATGCTCCCATTTTGGCAAAACACCTCCCTGTGCTAATTTAGTGAAGGAATCAGGTGTTTCTCGGGTAGTTATTGCCATGAAGGATCCGAACCCGCTTGTGGCGGGCCGGGGAATCAAAATTATAGAGGATGCAGGAATTGAAGTGGAGGTTGGGGTCCTCGAGCAAGAAGCCAGAAGATTGAATGAACGGTTTATTCATAACATGCTGACTCAGATGCCGTTTGTCATTTCAAAGGTAGCCATGACCCTTGATGGGAAAATTGCCGCCTATAATGGACACTCAAAATGGGTGTCAGGTGAAGCCTCAAGACAAAAGGTCCATTATTTACGAAATGAAGTAGATGCCATCCTTGTCGGAATTGGAACGGTCTTGGCAGATGATCCAATGCTAACGACTAGAATCCCGGAAGGTGGTAAAAACCCAATTCGGATTATTATTGACTCAGAGTTACGAACACCACTGGATGCTAAAATAACGGATTGCACAGAAGCTGAAACCTGGATCTTTACACAGGAAGGTGTCGATGAAGAAAAAGAAGCGGCCTTTCTGGCGAAGGGTGTTCAGGTATACTCAGCTCCAAAAGGAGAAGGTCTCGATTTAACCTTCATACTAAAACACTTATTTGAATTAGGTATTACGGATGTGCTTGTTGAAGGTGGAGGAGAAGTGAATAGTGCTTTCTTACGTGAAGGACTGATTAATAAGTTCCAAGTATATATCGCACCTAAGGTATTGGGCGGCCGCCATTCATTAACTCCTTTTACAGGCAAGGACGTTGAGACGATGGATGATGCGGTGGGGCTTGAATTTGATTCTGTTGAACATATTGGTGATGATTTGCTTATTACGGCTTACCCTAAACAACAGGTAGAATCATAAAACAAAATGATAACGGGTGATAACATGGAAGCATATGATTTTAAGACAGATGTTTGTATTGTAGGCGCCGGCCCTGCCGGCGCTTTACTTGCATATCTGCTTTCAAGTCATAATATTTCGGTAATTTTAGTAGAGCGGAATGAAAATATTAATAAAGAGTTTAGAGGAGAACACCTAAACGAGACCGGTGAAGCTATTTTACGAAGGTATGAATTGTTTGATGAGCTCGAGGAAATTGGTCTGCTACGAATGGATCGGGTTGAATACTGGAATCATGGGGAAGTGTTTAAAAGGATTATGCCCGATGAACATGTAAATCATTGCGGTATCCATGTCCCGCAGAAGCATCTGCTTGGCCTTTTATTGAAAAAAAGTGAACCGTTCAGCGATTTTAAATTATTATTAAATACAAAAGTAGTAGAATTACTGGAGGAAGAGGGCCAGTATCAGGGAGTTAAAGCCATTAAGGATGGACAGGAACTAACGATAAAAAGCTCTTTGATTGTTGGGGCAGACGGACGTTTTTCAACAATTCGCAAATTGGCAGGGATCCCCTTTGAGAAAGTCAAGCACGGATATGATTTGCTTTGGGCACGCATTCCCGCTCCAACGGATTGGGAGCCAACGGTTCGCATGGCACTTGTAAATGATGATCAGCTTGCCTTGTTTACACAACAGGGCGGTTATATCCAAATTGGGTGGAACATACAAGAAGGGTCGTATCCAGCACTGAGGAAGCAGTCGATAACGCCATTTGTGAGTCAGCTAATTGATGCGTTCCCACAGCTGGAAGAAACTGTACATGCTTCCATTCAATCATGGGATGACTTTGTTTTACTTCAGGTGCAAAGCTCAAAAAGTGAGACCTGGGTGAAAAATAATTTGGTGATTATCGGAGATGCTGCCCATACAATGAGTCCGACCGGTGCAATTGGTATTAATAGTGCCATGAAGGATGCTGATGTACTGTTTCAAATTATGATGGATGCCGGCTCGATCAATCAGGTTAGCAGCCTTGACTTGCAAGTATTTGAACAGATTCGTAGAAATGAAGTGGACACACAGCAAAAGGAACAATTAAAAAAAGAAGCATCATTTGGAAAACAATTTATCCCGGTTTAGGAATAGCCGGGATTTTATTATCGACTGTTCGTGCTCCAATCAGTGAAGGATCCTGTGCCAAGACATCCTGGGCAATCAAATGATTCCGGATAGCTGTATTCATTGACAATTGGAATCATAAAGCCTTTTCCATTACAGTCAGGACAATGTCCTAAGCTTTGTGCCTCGGCAATTTTCTTCTCATACAAGCTTGCCTTCCAATCTGAGAGGTAACTAAAAAGCCCCATTTTTCATTCCCTCCTTCTTTTGTTGATTAGTTTATGCACGTATCCTTATAAAAGAAACTTTGTTTGTGGTAAACATTTGTATTATGCCAATGCAGCTAGGGATTTATACCCGCTCGATAGTCGGGAAACAAATATGAAAAAAATAGCCCATTTAAAGGGCTATTTTTTGTTGTGGTGGAAGATAACTGTTTTGGATAATTTTAGCCATTTCTGCAAAAAGTAAGACCAATTACATTCATGGGGTGTTAGCCATTGGACTATTTACAAGATCAAAGGGAGAAAGCATTACTCGTAATCGCTCTTATTATTCTTGCATTATATGTCTCTCCTTTGTTTATTTTAGGGGAAAATGCACATATCCGAGTTCATGATAACCTGGATTCGAACCTTGCATGGTATAAAGTACTGAGGGAAAGCGGGCAAATATTTGGGGATATCAATGCTGTAATTCCGCAGGTCTTGAACGGTATCCCAAGAAATGCATTCGGAACGGAATACAGCGGAATTGTTTGGCTCTATTCCATATTTCCAACCATGACGGCCTATGCATTAAGTCAAACGATTACAAGACTTGCGGCATTTATCGGCATGTATTTGCTTTTGCGTGATCACTTTTTACCTGGGAAGGAATGGGGACTCATTACGGTCGGAACCTCGCTGGCATTTGCCTTAACACCGTTTTGGCCGTCAGGGATGCTGAGTACACTGGGAATGCCGTTAGCATTATGGGCGTTTTTGCATATTCGAAAAGGGAGAAAATCATGGAGAGAATACATAGTTTTAACCCTTCTTCCCTTTTACTCGAGCATTGTTCTAGGGTTTTTCTTTTTTTTATTTGCGATGGGCATTCTCTGGGTAATTGATGTAATAAGACGGAAAAAGCACAACCTGGCTTTCTTACTATCATTGATTTATATGGGAATTGTGTACTGTTTCGTCGAATATCGGCTTCTCTATTCATTCCTTTTTGCAACTGATCCAAACAGCAGGGATGAATATATACATACACGTTTGACTTTATGGAGGGCGGTTCGTTTAACCTTTAAAAATTATGTGTTCGGTCATACCCATGTGATGACGGTTCACGGCTTAATAATACTTCCGGTTTTGCTGGGAGCCTTTTATCTGGTCTGGAAAAAAGGCCGGTGGAAACAGGAAAAGTATTTTGTGTTTTTATTCTTTCTTAATTTTGTTTTATCGCTATGGTATGCCTTTTGGTTTTATAGAGGCTGGCAGCCATTAACGGAAAAATTTCATTTTATGAATACCTTTAATTTTGCTCGTTTTCATTTTTTGAGGCCGCTTGTGATTTACCTGTCGTTTGCTTTGGCATTGAAAATTATCTGGCAGAATGCCAAAGAATTCCGGGCCATTGTTTATTTTAGTCTAGCTGCGCAGCTGATAATGTTGGGGCTATTCAATGAAGAGCTTAAATACAGCTCAAAGCCGTCGGTCAAGGAATTCTATTCCGAGGAATTATTTTCACAGATTAAGGATCATATCGGTTTGCCTGTTGATGAATATCGTGTGGCAAGTGTCGGACTGCATCCGGCGATAGCACAGTATAACGGGTTTTATACATTAGATACCTATAACAACTTCTATCCGTTGTCGTACAAGCATGAGTTTCGGAAAATCATCGAAAAGGAATTGGATAAAAATAAACAAATTCGTACCTACTTCGACGAGTGGGGTGGTCGCTGCTATTTATTTACGGATGAATTGGGAAAGCACTATATGTTTAAAAAAAATACGAAAAAGAAGCTCAAGCATGTGCAATTTAACTTTGAACCCTTTAAGAAAATGGGTGGAACCCATATATTCTCATCCGTTCCGATAAAAAATGCTGAAGAGAACAAGCTAAAGCTGGAAAAAGTGTTTTCTAGCAAAGAATCTGTATGGAAAATTTATTTATATCGTGTGGTTTGATTTGAAAAAGGATTATAACCGCGAATTTCAGCCATATATCCGCGCTTTTTGGATACATATCCGTGGATTTTAGTGCTTTATCCACGGTTTTACTACATTTATCCGTACTTTTACACTTTGTGGAAAAACTTCAACACAACATCATGGAGGGAACATACATGACTACACCAGTTGTCACACTTGTTGTGCCTTGCTATAACGAAGAAGCTGTATTGCCTTATACAATGGAGATATTACAGCAGTATCTTGAGGAATTAATAAACGAACAGTTTATTTCAAATAGGAGTAAAATCCTGTTTGTTGATGACGGCAGCAAGGACCAGACCTGGAATCTCATTTATAAAGCCGCTCTGAAAACAGAGATCATTAGAGGCTTAAAGCTGGCAGGTAATGCAGGTCATCAAAATGCTTTATTGGCAGGAATGTTTGCGGCAAAGTCTACAGCGGATTGTGTTATTTCTCTTGATGCCGATCTACAGGATGATATTTCGGTCATCCGCGAGTTTATTCTAAAATATAAAGAGGGCTATGAAATTGTCTACGGAGTGCGTAGGAAAAGAGATACCGATACCCTTTTTAAACGTAAAACAGCAGAGGGCTTTTACAAGCTGATGGGCAAAATGGGTGTTAACTTGGTCTATAATCATGCAGACTACCGGCTCATGAGCAAACGTTCTCTCGAAGAGCTGGAAAGGTTTGATGAAGTAAATCTATTTTTGCGCGGAATTGTTCCGTTAATTGGTTTTCAATCCACATCGGTTTATTATGATCGAAAGGAAAGGACTGCAGGCGAAACCAAGTATCCATTGAAAAAAATGCTTTCCTTCGCCTTTAATGGAATTACGTCCTTTTCCGTTACGCCAATTCGCTTCGTCTTATTAACAGGGTGTACCTTTTTCTTTGTCAGTCTCATTGTTCTAAGCTATTTCTTAGTTTTGAAGTTTTTTGGTAGAACCGAAATTGGCTGGACGTCATTAATTGCCTCAATCTGGCTGATTGGGGGCTTGCAGCTGATGGCGATCGGATTAATCGGTGAGTATATCGGCAAAGTGTATCAGGAATCAAAACGAAGACCAAAGTACATTGTGGATATTGATTTGTTTAATTTAGCTATTCCGAAGCAGCTGAAGAACCAGGATGATACAGAAGACCAAATATACAATGGTTTGTCTGAATTGAATTAAAAAGAAAAGAACCTGTCCGCTAATAAAAGGGCAGGTTCTTTTCAGTAGTCTGTGTTAAATTTTGTTCGCTGTTGATTGAAGTGGAAGGCACGAAGACTCCTGCAGGAGAAGCGAAACAGTCGAGACCCCGCAGACACGAAGTGTCGAGGAGGCTCGGCGGTCGCCTTAAGGTGCGCGGAGTGCCTGGAACGGAAATCAACAACCAAGTTTAACAGTGACTCAAGTAAATTTACGTTTTTAACGGTTATGGTCCTGCTCTGTTGACAGGTCACATTCGTTTAATGGTATCATCTTTGTTTTTTTAACCCATTTGTGACCAAGCCAAATGGCAAGGAATAGTGGCAGACCAATATAGGATACAAGCACGCCATTCCAGTCAATTCCATTACCCATAAATGCTGCATAGTTTTGGCCAAGAATAACAATCCCGCATACGACAAAGGCGAAAATTGGTCCAAACGGATAAAATCCGGATTTATAAGGTAGTTTGTTTAAATCTTTTCCTTGTGCAACATACGCTTTACGGAAACGATAGTGACTGATGGCAATCCCAAGCCAAGCAATGAAACCAGACATTCCTGATGCATTTAACAGCCATACATACACAACACCTTCACCAAAAAACGAAGCCAAGAAGGCCACTGTCCCGACTAGTGAAGTGATAATTAAGGCATTTACAGGCACGCCATTTTTATTTAATTTAGCCAGGAACTTCGGTGCTTTTCCTTCCACGGCTAAATTCCAAAGCATACGTGTTGAAGCATACATACCTGAGTTTCCTGCTGACAGAACCGCTGTTAAAATAATAGCGTTCATAACAGATGCTGCAAAGGCAATTCCGGCTCTTTCAAATACAAGTGTAAATGGACTTGTTGTTACTTCGCCGCTGGCAAGACTCTCATTCGTATAAGGAATTAATAATCCAATGACAAAGATGGCAAGAATGTAAAATAATAAAATACGCCAAAAGATTTGTTTAACAGCCCTCGGAATATTTTTTTCAGGGTCTTCACTTTCACCTGCGGCCACCCCAAGTAATTCTGTTCCCTGGAAGGAGAAGCCTGCTGCCATGAATACGCCTAGAATCGCTAAAAAGCCGCCATTAAAAGGGGCATCTCCAACTGTAAAGTTTGAAAAGCCAATCGTTTTTCCACCTAAGATACCGACTATCATTAAGAAGCCTGTTACAATAAAGATAATAACCGTTACCACCTTAATAAGGGAAAACCAATATTCAGCTTCACCGAAGCCCTTAACAGATAAATAGTTAATCATGAACATGATAACAAGACAGAGACTGCTCCAGATGATGGAAGGAACATCAGGCAG
>Ga0180215_1000715_pt1 | contig 39800 bp, 42 predicted proteins | sample eDN3rd37CBELigBY_FD_128871 | JGI IMG/M metagenome (GOLD analysis project Ga0180215, IMG submission 128871) | Enriched backyard soil microbial communities from Emeryville, California, USA - eDNA 3rd pass 37_C BE-Lig BY (version 2) (version 2) | ecosystem: Environmental > Terrestrial > Soil >...
GAAACATTCCAATATGAAGAGCGGAAAAAATTGCTGGCACCATCTGTTGAACAGGCAAAGCAAGCAAAGGGACTACAAAACAAATTGAAAGCGCTTATATATGCGGAAGACCGTGCAGGAGCTTTATTAAGAGGAATTACAATCCCGACGCTCATTTATTCAGCCGAGCTTCTAGGTGATATTGCTAATGATATCGTAGCAATTGATCAGGCGATGAAATGGGGATTTGGTTGGGAATTAGGTCCATTTGAATTATGGGATGCTATAGGGATTGAAAAGTCGGTTGAGCTAATGGAACAGCAGGGTTCTAAGGTACCTGTCTGGGTTAAGGATATGCTTGGCAAAGGCTACGGAACATTTTATAGAAAAGAAAATGGTGTACTATTTTACTATTCTGATGGTGAATACCGACAAGTAAGACGAAATCCAAAGGTGATAGATCTTAAACAATATAAAGAAATCCATGGGGTAATAAAGAAAAACAGTGGTGCAAGCTTAATTGATTTAGGTGATGATGTTGCTTTATTAGAGTTCCATTCACCAAGTAATGCCATTGGATTTGATATTATTCAAATGATTAATTTCTCAATCGCAGAAGTCGAGAAAAATTACAAAGGGCTTGTGATTGGAAATCAAGGGAAGAACTTTTGTGTTGGTGCAAATCTCGGAATGATTTTAATGGAAGCACAGGACGATAACTTGTTTGAAATTGATATGGTTATTAACCAATTTCAGCAAGCCATGATGAAAATCAAATATAGCAAAAAACCTGTTGTTGCAGCACCGTTTGGAATGACATTAGGGGGAGGGGCTGAAATTTGTCTCCCGGCAAGCAGCATCCAAGCTTCAAGTGAAACATACATGGGGTTAGTGGAAGTAGGAGTTGGATTAATTCCTGGTGGAGGAGGAAATAAAGAGCTTTATATTAAACAGCTAAACAATATGCCTAAAGGTGCTGATTTTGATTTACAGACTGTTGCAAATAAAGTGTTTGAAACAATTGCAATGGCAAAAGTATCATCATCTGCAGCAGAAGCGAAACAAAATCAATTCTTAAATGAACATGATCATATAAGTATAAACAGTGACCATCTCATCCATGATGCTAAAAAACGTGTCATTGACCTATATGATGCAGGATACCAACCGCCAATTAGAAAGAAGATCCCTGTAGTTGGTGAAACAGGATATGCTGCGTTATTACTCGGTGCACAGTCTATGTACCTTTCGGGCTATATTTCAGAGCATGATTTGAAAATTGCTAAAAAGCTGGCTTTTGTGATAGCAGGGGGAAAAGTTCCATTTGGAACAGAGGTTGATGAACAATACTTATTAAATTTAGAAAAAGAAGCGTTCTTAAGTTTAGTAGCGGAAAGAAAATCTCAAGCAAGAATGCAGCACATGCTCGTAAAAGGAAAACCGCTTAGAAACTAATAAAAGGGAGGTTTTAATTGAATGAAGGAAGCAGTCATTGTTGCTGGTGCCAGAACACCGGTTGGTAGAGCAAAAAAGGGGACTTTAGCTAATATGCGTCCGGACGATTTAGGTGCTTTAGTTGTAAGGGAGACGTTGAAAAGAGCCGGGGATTATGAAGGCAACATCGATGATTTAATCATCGGATGTGCGATGCCCGAAGCAGAACAGGGCTTAAATATGGCGAGAAACATAGGGGCCTTAGCTGGACTTCCTTATACAGTTCCTGCCATTACTATTAATCGATATTGCTCTTCCGGCCTGCAAAGTATAGCTTATGGAGCGGAGAAGATCATGCTTGGTCATTCGGATACTGCAATAGCCGGAGGAGCTGAATCTATGAGCCTTGTGCCAATGATGGGGCATGTGGTTCGGCCTAATGTAAAACTAGCAGAGAAAGCACCGGAGTATTATATGGGAATGGGGCACACCGCTGAGCAAGTAGCAACAAAATATGGGATTTCTCGTGAGGAACAAGATGCTTTTGCTGTAAGAAGTCATAAGCGGGCAGCGAAGGCGATTCAAAAAGGAAAGTTTCATGATGAAATTGTTCCTGTTGAAGTGAATGTTCGAACAGTGGGATCTGATCACAAGCTTCAGGAGAGAGTGGTTCAATTCAGTCAAGACGAAGGCGTTCGCGCGAATACAACAACAGATATATTAGCTACCTTAAAGCCGGCTTTTTCAATAAAAGGGTCTGTTACAGCTGGAAATTCTTCACAAACGAGTGATGGTGCTGCAGCTGTTATGCTAATGGATCGAGAAAAAGCTGAATCTCTCGGATACGAATCTATGGCAAAATTCAAATCTTTTGCGGTGGCAGGTGTTCCACCCGAGGTAATGGGGATAGGTCCAGTTGCTGCTGTTCCATTGGCATTAAAATATGCAGGACTGGAGCTTTCAGATATTGGGCTATTTGAATTAAATGAAGCCTTTGCATCTCAATCCATTCAGGTTATACGGGAACTAGGACTTGATGAAGAAAAAGTCAATGTGAATGGAGGAGCTATTGCTCTTGGTCACCCGCTAGGCTGCTCGGGTGCTAAGCTTACCCTTTCACTTATTCATGAAATGAAGCGAAGAAACCAGCAGTTTGGTGTTGTCACAATGTGTATCGGCGGAGGAATGGGTGCTGCCGGAGTATTTGAATTAGTGTAACCATGGGCCATTGTTAGATGAATAGATCGTGAATTGACAATAAGAGAGTGGGGGAATTTTTTATGGCAAAAGCAACGAATTCGGTGATTAAAGGTGGCAGCTTCTTAATTGAGGATATCTCGTACGATCGCATGTTTACCCCGGAAGACTTTACAGATGAGCAGAAGCTGATAGCAAAAACAACAGAAGAATTTACTGTAAATGAAGTTTTACCTCATCTAGAAGACATAGAAAATCATCAATTTGAAAAATCTGTGAAACTGTTAAAGCAAGCAGGGGAGCTTGGTTTATTAGGTGCAGATGTTCCTGAAGAATACGGTGGGTTCGGTTTAGATAAAATAAGCTCTGCACTTATTACTGAGAAAATCTCAAGGGCAGGAAGCTTTTCGCTTACCTTTGGTGCCCATGTTGGAATTGGTTCATTACCGATTGTTCTGTTTGGAAATGACGAGCAAAAAAAGAAGTACTTACCTGAACTTGCAACAGGTGAAAAAATTGCTGCCTATGCATTAACAGAGCCTAGCTCAGGATCTGATGCATTAGGAGCAAAAACAACGGCAAGATTAAATGCAGAAGGTACACATTATGTGTTAAATGGTGAAAAGCAATGGATCACAAACTCCGGTTTTGCTGATGTTATTATCGTATATGCGAAAGTAGATGGTGAACACTTTTCAGCCTTTATTGTAGAAAGAGATTTTCCAGGGGTGTCGACCGGACCTGAAGAAAAGAAGATGGGGATAAAAGGCTCTTCAACAAGAACGGTTATTTTAGAAGATGCTCTTGTCCCTATAGAAAACTTATTAGGTGAGCTTGGAAAAGGTCATGTCATTGCTTTTAATATATTAAATATTGGCCGTTACAAACTTGCAGTTGGAACAATTGGCGGTTCAAAAAGATTGATCGATGTTGCTGTTCAATACGCAAATCAACGTCAACAATTTAAAACTCCAATTTCTAGCTTCTCACTTATTCAAGAAAAACTTGCCAATATGGCTGTGAAAACGTATGCGATGGAAAGTTCTGTTTATCGGACAGTCGGACTTTTTGAGGATCGTATGAGCAGACTAACAGATGACGAAATCAAAGATGGTAAAGAAGTAGCCAAATCTATTGCTGAATATGCAATTGAGTGCTCATTGAATAAAGTTTTTGGTTCGGAAACACTAGATTATGTTGTCGATGAAGCGGTCCAAATCCATGGCGGCTACGGTTTTATGGCTGAATATGAAGTAGAGCGTGTTTATCGTGATTCCCGTATTAATCGTATTTTTGAAGGAACAAATGAAATTAATCGTTTATTAGTACCGGGAACTTATTTACGAAAAGCGCTTAAAGGAGAATTGCCTTTATTCCAAAAAGCACAAAGCTTACAAGAAGAGTTGATGATGCTTATGCCTGAGGAAGTTGGAGATGGAATATTGGAGCAAGAGAAAAACCTTTTGAAAAATGCGAAGAAAATCGGTGTATTAATTGCAGGTCTTGCTGCACAAAAATACGGAAAAGAACTACAAAAAGAGCAGGAAGTATTAGTGAATATTGCAGATATCGTGAGCAATGTATATGCAATGGAATCAGCGATTCTACGAACAGAAAAGGCGATCGCAAAAACTGGTGAAGAAAAAAATAAGCAAAAGCTTCTTTATACACAGGTATACTGTCAGGAAGCATTTAATGAAATTGAGTCCCATGCCAAAGAGTCATTAATTGCAGTGGAATCCGGTGATTCCCTCCGCATGATGTTATCAGCCTTACGAAAATTCACCAGACATACACCAATCAATGTAATCGGCAAGAAAAGAGAAATCGCAGCAGCTGTTATTGATAAAAACGCTTATTTGGCATAAGTGGAAAGAGGCAATCTTTTTAACTGGGATTGTCTCTTTTTCATGGCTATCTTCTTAAAGATTGTAGCAGTGGAATGGAGCGGAAGACACTCGACTTCTTCGGAAGAAGAGGAAAGGGCGAGAACCCGCAGGCGAAGCTGAGGAGGCTCGGCTTCCTCCCCGACGCATGGAGTGTCTGGAGCGCAATGAAACGAACTAATTTTCACCTATAACATCGCAAAGTATACCAAAACAGCCTCTTAAATTTGAGAAAATTTGTTACAAACAGGACATTCCTAATTAGGCGCAGTCAAAAATCTATGATAAGATAAAGAAAAATATTCCTCTCCAAAAATGGAATAGTACTTTATTGATTATGTGATGTTGGAGGTGATACAAATGGCATTAGATTTTTACTGGTACCCTAAATGTGGAACATGTCGAAAAGCGAAAAAATGGTTAGAAGAACATAACATTGAATTTAATGAAATACATATTGTGGAAAATCCTCCTTCCAAAGAAGAACTATCAAGCATTTACCAAAAGAGTGGAGTAGAACTAAAAAAATTCTTTAATACAAGTGGACAAAAATACCGAGAGCTTGGTCTTAAAGATAAATTAGCATCAATGTCAGAGGACGAAATGCTCGACCTATTATCGTCTAATGGAATGTTAGTGAAACGACCACTTACTGTTGGAAATCAAAAGGTAACAATAGGTTTTAAGGAAGACCAATTTGTTGAAGCGTGGGAAAATTAAACTGATCCACTTGCAACAGTGCAAAAAAACTGCTAAAACAATAGTGATTACTATGTTAGAAAATAAAGGTAGTATAACGGATCCAATAACATTCATAATGATAAAAATCCTGGAGGTATGAGAACATGAACACACCAAAAGAACTTCGTTATTCAGAAGAGCACGAATGGGTAAAAGTTGAAGGAGAAAAAGTTCGAATCGGCATTACTGATTTTGCTCAATCAGAACTAGGTGATATCGTTTTCGTCGAACTACCGGAAGTTGGCGATGAAATAAAAGCGGACGAGCCGTTTGGAAGTGTTGAATCTGTAAAGACTGTTTCTGAGCTTTATGCACCAATAAGTGGGAAAATTATTGAAATCAATGAAGATCTTGATGATAGCCCTGAATTTGTAAATGAATCTCCATATGAAAAGGCGTGGATGATTGTTATTGAGCCTTCAGATATTGCAGATGTTGAAAAATTAATGACTGCAGAACAATATACAGAAAAGACCAATCAAGACTAATAAGCATGATGCGAAAAAATATGGACATCCTATAAGTAAGGTAAAGGAGGGTGTCCATATGTCTATTCAAAAACAACGATTAGATATCACTGATCGAGTTGTCGGGAAATTTGGAGATGGGCAATTAAATCTTTATCTGGAAAATGAAAAAATTGGCCAGATGGTCTCAGAAAACAATTATAACTTGAAAGCTGGTTATGAATTTAATAATAGCCACTTTTACCAAATTGCAGATGTGTTATCTGGACCAGATCAAAAATATGTCGACTGTGACGATGAAAATGGCTGGTGTTAATGGAAAAGCAGTGGCTAACACCACTGCTTTTTTGCACTTTCACCTTTTTTATATACTAAATGGTCTGTTTTCTTTATATGTTTTTTCGATATGAAATAGAAAAAACATGAAATTAAAGGGAAACAACCTCGACAAATCGAATACGTTATAGAAAAGACTTTTACATTTAAAATTAGGTGATGGTTATGTCGTTAGTTGAGGTTGAAAAAGTATTAATTGTTGAGGGGAAATCAGATAAAAAGAAAGTTCTAAATGTAATATGTGAGCCAATAGAAATCATCTGTACAAATGGAACGATCAGTTTAACAAAAATGGATGAATTAATTGAAGAGTTATTTCTTAAAGATGTGTATATTTTAGTTGATTCAGATGATGCCGGAGATCGTTTGCGAAAACAATTTAAGCGGGAGTTCCCAGAAGCCTCCCACCTCTATATTGACAGGGCGTATCGTGAGGTTGCAACAGCGCCTGATCACCACGTTGCATCAGTCCTGCTTACTGCTAATATAGATGTAAATGCAAAATTTCTTTAGAAGGGTGTAAAAAAGTTAGGACTATGATTGATTGGAATGAAAAGCAGCTTACGATACTGAATAAAGGGCTTCATGTGATGTATTTATTTACACCAATGTGTGGTACCTGTCAGGTTGCTAAAAAGATGCTAAATGTAGTAGATGAGTTACTTCCAGAATTAGATATTTATTCAATTAATTTAAATTATTATCCTGAAGAAGCGAAAGAATTAGGGATTGAAAGTGTACCGTGTTTGCTTTTATTCGTAGATGGGAAATTAAAGGAAAAGGTATATGCATTTCAGTCAGTGGGATACCTTTATGACCTTTTAAAACAATATAATGGAAAAGATGACATATTTCTTGGGAAATAGTACTGTTTCCACAAGAAGGGCAGAAACTGTCGAGTTTTATTTAAAGGATTCTTCCGATCATTCATGAAATTAGTTATTAAACTAATTGATGATCGGGAGGATTTTTTATGTTCTTGACTGATTTTATTTCCAGCCTAAATAAAGCTGATTTTATAAAGCCCATATTAATGAATCGAAAACTTATTGTTGAAGTCAGGCCCAAAAGTAGTGAGAGTTATTATCTTGAGCTTTCATCAAAAGGATCAAGTATTTTGGCTTATTGTCCACAAAAGGTAGATTTCTTTATTGAGGGTGGAAAGAAAGATTTAGAGGATATGATCAAAAATAACATTAGCATGAAACAGTTATTATCTTTCGGAAGTATATCCATAAAAGGGTCTTATCGTGATTTTTTAAAGCTTGATGCACTTATTAAATTAAGATAGGGTTAAACCTCCCTGAAGACTTGCCGAATATATGCTTGGGAGATTACAATAGAAGAGTCTAAAAACAGAGTTTTTTCATCAAGTATTTGCACCTATTTGTAGACAAGGCAGGTAATACAATAGGGGAGGAATCAAAATGAATGAAAAACAATATCGACAAGAAACATTAACAATTCACGGTGGATTAAAAAAAGATGAAATGACAGGTGCAAGATCTGTACCTATTTATCAGTCCAACGCTTATGTGTTTGATAATACTGAACATGCCGCTAATTTATTTGGTTTGAAAGAGCCGGGATATATCTATACAAGAATACATAATCCAACAGCAACAGTATTTGAGGAAAGAATTGCCCAACTTGAGGGAGGTATTGGCAGTTTAGCTGTAGCAAGTGGAATGGCAGCGATTACATTATCTGTATTGAATATCGCTGGCGCTGGCGATGAAATTGTATCAGCATCTACCCTATACGGTGGAACGTATAATTTGTTTGCCGCAACCTTGCCGAAATATGGAATTAACACAACTTTTGTTGATCCGAAGAACCCTGAGAATTTCCGTGCAGCCATCACTCCAAAAACGAAAGCAATTTTTGCTGAAACAATTGGTAATCCAAGTTTAGATATTCTCGATATTGAAGCTGTTGCAGAAATCGCACATGAAGCTGGTATTCCGCTAATTGTTGATAATACATTTGCAACTCCATATTTGTGTAAGCCGATTGAACATGGTGCTGATATTGTTGTTCACTCTGCTACCAAATGGTTATTAGGAAATGGAACAACACTGGGAGGAGTGATCGTAGACGGTGGGAAGTTTAACTGGAATAGCCCTAAATTCCCCGGATTTACAACACCTGACCCAAGCTATCATGACCTCGTATATTCTGAGGCCTTAGGTGCACAAGCATATATCATCAAAGCGAGAGTCCAATTATTAAGAGATATGGGACCTGCCATTAGCCCTTACAATGCATTTCAATTTACACTTGGTTTAGAAACTCTTCATGTGCGAATGAAAGAGCATGTATCAAATGCGCGAAAAATGGTTGATTACCTTGAGAACCATCCCGCTGTAGAATGGGTGCTATACCCTGAAAGCCCGAATCATCCAGCAAAAGATTTGGCTGATAAATATCTTCCTAAGGGGGCAGGGGCAGTCATCGTGTTTGGCATTAAAGGTGGAAGAGAAGCAGGAGCATCCTTAATAAACTCTGTTGAATTGTGGTCACATGTGGCAAATGTAGGGGATGCCAAAAGCTTAATTATCCATCCGGCAAGTACAACACATCAACAACTGAATGTTGAGGATTTAAAGAAATCAGGAGTTAAAGAAGACTTAATTCGCCTTTCAGTGGGAATAGAACATATTGATGATTTGATTGAGGACCTTGAACAAGCTATTGAAAAGGCTACAGGGATAAGAAGTTTAGAACAAGTGAATATATAAAATTAAAAGAAATAGGATGATCGCTTATGTCATCCTATTTCTTTTTGTATTAGGGTGCTTTTTATAGATAAACCAGAATTTTTCAAATTTTATAACAAAAGGTTTTTGATTGACATGATTTTTTAACACATGATACAATCACACTCGTATTTAAAAACCGACATTTACTTAATTTAATATAAGAAGCTCTTATCAAGAGAGGTGGAGGGAAGTGCCCGACGAAGCCCGGCAACCAACAACATATGTTGAAATGGTGCCAATTCACGCAAAGCAATTGCTTTGAGAGATGAGAGAAAGGATTTATAAGTGCCTTTCTGCTCATTAGTAGAAAGGTTTTTTATTTATCTTTAATAATAAGAAATTAGAAAGAAGGTGACAGGATGATTACATTATCAAATGTCAATAAAATATATAAAACAAAATCAGGCCAGGTTAGAGCTGTGAATAATGTGAATCTTGAGATCGAGAAAGGTGAGATCTTTGGGATTATTGGTTATAGTGGAGCGGGAAAAAGTTCTTTAATTCGTCTATTAAATGGGTTGGAAAAGCCAACAAGTGGAGAGGTAAAAGTAGCTGACAGTAGAATTGATTCTGCTTCAGGCGCGAAGCTCCGAAAAGCCCGTTTAGAAATAAGCATGATTTTTCAGCATTTTAATTTGTTATGGTCAAGAACAGTTCGTGAAAATATTGCCTTTCCATTAGAAATTGCCGGAGTGAAAAAAGCTGAACGACTAAGACGTGTAGATGAATTAATCAAGCTTGTTGGCTTGGACGGTCGGGAGAATGCTTACCCTTCTCAATTAAGTGGTGGACAAAAGCAGCGTGTGGGTATAGCAAGAGCACTAGCAAATAATCCAAAGGTATTATTATGTGATGAAGCAACCTCAGCGCTGGATCCTCAAACAACTGACTCGATTCTGGAGTTATTAGTCGATATTAATAAACGTTTAGGTTTAACCATTGTTCTCATTACACACGAAATGCATGTTATTCGTAAGATTTGTCATCGTGTTGCAGTGATGGAAAATGGTGAGGTAGTGGAACAAGGAAATGTTTTAGATGTATTTAAAAACCCGCAAAAACCAATTACAAGAACATTTGTAAAGCAAATTTCCGAACCGGACGATACGAAGGAAGCAGTGGAGCATTTGTTAAAGAATTATGATTCTGGAAAAGTACTGCAGCTAACATTTGTAGGTGAGGGAGCAGAGAGGCCGTTAATTACGAATATCATTCGAAATTTTCAGATCGAAGTAAATATTCTTCAAGGTAAAATCTCTCAAACTCAAAATGGATCATATGGTTCGTTGTTTTTACATGTAGATGGAAAACAAGAAGAAATCGATCGTACTGTAGCATTTATTAAAGAACAACAAGTTGAAGTGGAGGTGCTGGTGAATGCTTGAACAGTTTCTTCCAAATGTGAATTGGGAAAAGGTATGGGAAGCAACATATGAGACGACTTATATGACAGGTGTTTCAGTTGTGGCAACCTTATTGATTGGAATCATCCTAGGTCTTCTATTATTTTTAACATCGAAGGGCAACATATGGGGTAACACTGTTTTTAACACCATTCTTTCCGGAATAGTAAACATCTTTCGTTCAATACCGTTTATTATTTTAGTTATTTTGCTTTTACCGATGACAAAAGTGATTGTTGGCTCTATCCTTGGTGCAAATGCTGCACTCCCCGCCTTAATTATTGGGGCAGCTCCTTTTTATGCAAGAATGGTAGAGCTTGCTTTAAGAGAAGTGGATAAAGGGGTTATTGAAGCTGCAAAATCTATGGGGGCAAAAACATCCACAATCATGTGGAAAGTCCTTTTACCTGAATCACTTCCGGCACTAGTTTCTGGAATAACTGTTACAGCCATCGCTTTAGTTGGCTATACGGCAATGGCAGGTGTTGTTGGGGCAGGAGGATTAGGTGACCTGGCATACCGTGAAGGTTTCCAGAGAAATAATTTTGAAGTAACAATTGTTGCGACAATCTTTATCTTAATTATTGTGTTTATTATCCAATTTATTGGAGATATATTAGTTAAAGCTATTGATAAACGTTAGGAGGAAAACGAAGTGAAAAAGTACTTACTATCTACTGTATTTACGATTTTTGCCATTCTTTTAGTTGCTTGCGGCGGGGAAGATAATGGATCACAAGAATCAACTGAAGGCAACACAGAACAAGAAACAAAAGTTCTAACAGTTGGAGCTACTACAGTTCCGCATGCTGAGATCCTGGAAGAAGCAAAACCGCTACTAGAAGAAAAAGGGATTGAATTGAAAATTGAAGAGTTTTCTGATTATCCATTAATTAACCCTGCGCTAGACAATGGTGATCTTGATGCAAACTACTTTCAACATGTACCGTATTTAGATAATGCTGTGAAAGAAAATGGTTTTGAAATTGAAAATGCTGGAGCAATTCATATTGAGCCATTTGGTATATACTCAAAAGAATATAAAGATGTTGCCGACTTACCGGAAGGTGCAAAAATTATCATGAGCAATAACGTTGCGGAAATGGGACGCGTGTTAGCTCTACTTGAAGAAAAAGGGTTAATTAAGCTTAATCCGGATGTTGAAAAAATTAACGCAACAAAAGATGATATTGTAGAAAATGAAAAAAATCTGGAAATTGATGATAGTGTTGCACCTGAAATGTTGGCAAGTGCATATGAAAATGATGAGGGTGCTGCTGTTATTATCAATGGAAACTATGCATTAGCAGCTGGGTTAAATCCGGCGGAAGATGCAGTTGCTCTAGAAGCGGGAGAAAATAATCCTTATGCAAATATCATCGCTATCCGTAGTGAAGACAAAGATAAAGAAGAAATTAAAACTTTAGTAGAAGTATTAAAATCTGAAGAGATTAAAGAATTCATTACCACAAAATATCCTGGTTCTGTTTTACCAGTAAATGATTAATCAAAGAAAGGGAGATCTGTCTAATGGCAGGTCTCTTTTTTCATGCAGTCCTTTGAATACATTCAAAGGAAACATGCATACTAAACCTGATGATGAAATTAGATTGGAGCTGTGTAAAATGGAACAGAATGAAGAACTTATGACCTCTACTGAAGCTGCTTTACATGAATATAAAATGGGTTTAGGCATGTTCACTCAAAAAATGCCGGACATTGCAACACATTACAATGCATTTACAGAGGCATGTTTTAAGGAAGGAAAACTTTCTAAGAAGGAAAAGCATTTAATTGCTTTAGGAATTGCGATTAATACTCAAGACGAATATTGTATTATTTACCATGCAAAAGGATGTCTTGATAACGGGGCAAGTGAAGATGAAATCCTGGAGGCAGTCGGTGTTACAGCAGCTTTTGGTGGAGGAGCTGCGATGAGCCAAGCTGTTACACTTGTTCAGGAATGTATTCAAGAATTGAATCAATTAAAGCAATAAGTTGAGTAAAATAGAGAATCAATGAGAAAAACAACAGATAGTGTATCTAATCTGACAAAATGATTCGTAATGAGACAGTATGGTTTGTGAGATTATCTTACGAACTTTGAGTTGAGTGAAAATTCTTGCTATGCTTATTATGTAATAAATAATAAGCTGAAAGGATTGATTCATTATTCACTCGAATCAAGCTTCACTCGACCTGAAATTTACTCCGGAAATGGAAAAGGCGATGCATCAGTCTCACGGAATGGGATATGCAGAGTATGCTAGAAAGCATGATAAACGCATGGATGTTGAAATGAGTCGGGAAGAAGAATACCGAAAAAGTCAGTTGATTTATGCAGATCTTGAACGGAAAATGAAAAGGTAGGATTTATAGATGAGCGGAGAATCAGTGGGTAACACTGATTCTTCTTTTATTTTTGACCATTAAATTTTAAGTTGAATAAATTTTATCCCCAAGAGAATGTTTTCTAGTAGAAAGGACGAAAATAAACAAGGTACCTAAAGGGTAGATTCACAGAGAAATGTGTTATATAGTAGAAACTGGCTAATTTCTCTATGTACATATTATTGTAGTGTAAATGTATGAAAGACATGGATTTATCACACGACAATTTTCGACTAGATTTCATAAAGGTTGTGTTCACTTTTCATTTGTTATAATATTAGAATGAGAATAAAATGAGAATTAGTAAACTTTATATAACATGGAGGGTTTTCAATATGGCAGGTTCTACATTAATCATTAAGGATTTACACGTAGAAATTGATGGAAAAGAAATTCTTAAAGGTGTAAATCTTGAAATAAAAGGCGGAGAGTTCCACGCAATTATGGGACCGAACGGAACGGGAAAATCAACTTTATCTTCAGCAATTATGGGTCACCCTAAATATGAAGTGACAAAAGGAAGCATCACATTGGATGGTGAAGATGTACTTGAAATGGAAGTTGACGAGCGTGCTCGTGCAGGTCTGTTCTTAGCAATGCAATACCCAAGTGAAATCAGCGGGGTTACAAATGCTGACTTCTTACGTTCTTCAATTAATGCTCGTCGCGAAGAAGGAGACGAGATTTCATTAATGAAATTTATCCGTAAAATGGATGCGAATATGGAAGAGCTTGAAATGGATCAAGACATGGCACAACGTTATTTAAATGAAGGATTTTCTGGCGGAGAGAAAAAACGTAACGAAATTCTTCAGTTAATGATGATTGAACCAAAAATTGCGATCTTAGATGAAATCGATTCTGGTCTTGATATCGATGCATTAAAAGTTGTAGCAAAAGGAATCAACAAAATGCGCAGTGAGGAATTCGGCTGCTTAATGATCACTCACTACCAACGCTTATTAAACTACATTACTCCAGATAAAGTCCATGTTATGATGCAGGGTCGTGTAGTAAAATCAGGTGGGCCTGAATTAGCTCAACGTCTGGAAGCAGAAGGATATGACTGGATTAAGCAAGAATTAGGTATTGAAGACGAAACTGTCGGACAAGAAGCATAATTGTAAGGGGGAGTATGAGACGTATGGAAACATTAACGATCAATCAGGATTATGTCACAAGCTTTTCTAGTAAGCTTGGTGAACCGGATTGGCTAAAAGATCTTCGCTTACAAGCTCTTGCAAAACTAGAGGATCTTCCAATGCCAAAACCAGATAAAACAAAAATTGATAAATGGAATTTCACAAACTTTAAAGAGCATACTGTTGAGAGTCAAAAGTTATCTTCTCTTAATGAATTGCATGAAGATGTGAAATCTTTAATCGATCTTGAATCAGCAAACAAAAATCTGTATGTTCAAATAAACAACACAGCTGCATTTACTTCATTATCTAGTGAATTAAAGGATCAAGGTGTGATCTTAACGGATATTCACACAGCTGCTAAAGAACATTCTGAATTACTTCAAAAATACTTTATGACAGATGGCGTAAAAGTTGACGAACATCGTCTAACAGCTTTACATGCTGCTCTTGTTAATGGTGGAGTATTTGTTTATATTCCTAAAAATGTAGAAGTTGCGGAACCAATTCAAGCGGTGTTTGTACATGATAACCCGAATACAACATTATTCAACCACGTTATTGTTGTAGCAGATGATAACAGTTCTGTTACTTATGTAGAAAACTATATTTCTACTGTTGAAAAGGTTGAAGGTGTGTTCAATATTATTTCTGAAGTATTTGCTAATACAAATGCCCGTGTAACTTACGGTGCAGTTGATACATTAGCTGAGGGTGTGACTACTTATGTTAACCGTCGCGGAGTTGCCGGCCGTGATTCACGAATTGAGTGGGCATTAGGTTTAATGAATGATGGAAACACTATTTCTGAAAATGTAACAAACTTAATGGGTGACGGATCTTTCGGAGATACGAAAACAGTTGTTGTAGGTCGTGGAGAGCAAAAGCAAAACTTTACAACAAAAGTTGTTCATTTTGGGAAGCACTCTGAAGGCTATATCTTAAAGCACGGTGTTATGAAGGACAGTGCATCTTCCATCTTTAATGGTATCGGTAAAATTGAACATGGTGCGACAAAATCAAACGCAGAACAAGAATCACGTGTTCTTATGTTAAGTGAAAAAGCACGTGGAGATGCAAACCCAATTTTATTAATCGATGAAGATGATGTAACAGCAGGTCATGCTGCTTCTGTTGGACGTGTAGATCCAATTCAGCTTTATTACTTAATGAGTCGCGGTATTCCTCAAGTTGAAGCTGAGCGCTTAGTTATTCATGGTTTCTTGGCTCCGGTTGTTAATGAGCTTCCAATTGAAGGTGTAAAGAAGCAGTTAGTTGAGGTTATTGAAAGGAAAGTTAAGTAATGAATATCCATGATATTCGTGCCCACTTTCCGATCCTGCATCAACAAGTAAACGGCAATGATCTTGTTTATTTAGATAGTGCCGCAACATCTCAGAAACCATTAGCTGTTATTGAGGCTTTGTCAACATATTATAAGGAATACAATTCAAATGTTCATCGTGGAGTTCATACGTTAGGAACAAAGGCAACTGATGGATATGAAGGAGCACGTGAAAAGGTAAGACGATTTATAAATGCAAAATCAATGCAGGAGATCATCTTTACTCGTGGTGCGACAACAGCGTTGAACATTGTGGCACAAAGCTACGGTCTTACTAATGTAAAAGAAGGCGACGAAATTGTCATTACGTATATGGAGCATCACGCAAACGTCATTCCTTGGCAACAGGTAGCTAAAATTACTGGTGCCACATTAAAATATATTCCTTTACAAGAAGATGGAACGATTGACCTAAAGGATGTTGAAGAAACAGTCACTTCAAATACAAAAATCGTTTCAGTTATGCTTGTTTCAAATGTGCTTGGAACGATTAATCCAATTAAGGAAATAACTGAAATTGCTCATAAAAATGGAGCTGTTATGGTTGTGGACGGTGCTCAAAGTACCCCTCATATGAAAGTAGATGTACGAGATTTAGATTGTGATTTCTATGCATTTTCAGGACATAAAATGTGTGGACCGACAGGAATTGGTGTACTCTATGGGAAAAAGCAGTTATTAGAAAACATGGAACCAGTCGAATTTGGTGGAGAGATGATTGATTTTGTTGGACTGCAGGAATCAACATGGAAAGAGCTCCCTTGGAAGTTTGAAGCTGGTACACCTATTATTGCCGGAGCTATCGGACTCGGTGCTGCGATTGATTTTCTTGAGGATATCGGCTTAGAAGCAATTGAAGCACATGAGCATAAACTTGCTCAGTATGCTTTAGAGCAATTAAGTCAGATTAATGGAATGACTATCTACGGACCTAAACATCGTGCCGGGTTAGTAACATTTAATATCGATGATGTTCATCCACATGATGTTGCCACAGTTTTAGATGCTGAGGGAATTGCTGTTCGTGCAGGTCACCATTGTGCACAGCCTTTAATGAAATGGTTAAAGGTATCTGCCACAGCAAGAGCTAGTTTTTACCTGTACAACACAGAAGAAGAAGTAGATAAGTTAGTTGCAGGTATTAAAAAGACAAAGGAGTACTTCAGTAATGTCTAACCATGTAAACTTAGATACACTTTACCGTCAAGTGATTATGGATCATTATAAAAACCCTCGTAACAAGGGGATTCTAGATAATAGTTTAACGGTCGATATGAATAACCCTACTTGTGGAGATCGCATTCGTTTAACACTTGATCTTGAAGACGATGTGGTAAAAGATGCGAAGTTCGAAGGAGAAGGATGTTCCATCTCTATGTCATCAGCATCCATGATGACACAAGCCATTAAAGGGAAAAAATTAGATGAAGCACTAAAGCTTTCTGAAATCTTTTCGAATATGATGCTTGGTAAAGAATATGATGATGATATCGACTTAGGTGATATTGAAGCATTACAGGGAGTTGCAAAATTCCCTGCTCGTATTAAATGTGCGACACTTGCTTGGAAGGCAATGGAAAAAGGCGTGAAAGAAGGCAACGAATAATTTTACGCTTATAAATCTAACTGGATTGGAGTGAATGTAGATGGCAAAAAAAGCACCTGAAATCGGCGATTACAAGTATGGTTTTGCTGACAAGGATGTTTCCATCTTCCGTTCTGAACGAGGATTAACGAAAGAGATAGTGGAAGAAATTTCTCGTATGAAAAATGAGCCACAATGGATGCTTGATTTCCGTTTGAAATCTTTAGAGCATTTCTATAATATGCCAATGCCTCAATGGGGCGGAGATATGGCGTCATTAAATTTCGATGAAATTACGTATTATGTAAAACCTTCTGAGAAATCGGAACGCTCTTGGGATGAGGTACCTGAAGAAATCAAAGCTACATTTGATAAATTAGGTATCCCAGAAGCTGAACAAAAGTATTTAGCTGGTGTATCAGCTCAATATGAATCAGAGGTTGTTTACCACAACATGAAGGAAGATCTTGAAGATCTTGGAATAGTTTTCAAAGATACGGATACAGCTCTAAAAGAAAACGAAGATATTTTCCGCGAGCATTTCGGAAAAGTTATTCCACCGGCAGACAATAAGTTCTCTGCATTAAACTCAGCGGTATGGTCTGGTGGCTCATTCATTTATGTACCAAAAGGCGTAAAAGTGGATACTCCATTACAAGCATACTTCCGTATTAACTCTGAAAACATGGGTCAATTCGAGCGTACGTTAATCATTGTTGATGAAGGCGCACATGTTCACTATGTTGAAGGTTGTACAGCTCCAGTTTACACAACAAACTCACTTCACAGTGCAGTTGTTGAAATCATTGTAAAAGACGGAGGATATTGCCGTTATACGACAATCCAAAACTGGGCAAACAATGTATTTAATCTTGTAACAAAGCGTGCGGTTTGTGATGCGAATGCAACAATGGAATGGATTGATGGTAACATTGGTTCGAAATTAACAATGAAATACCCTGCAGTTATCCTTAGAGGTGAAGGTGCAAGAGGTATGACATTATCAATTGCTTTAGCTGGTAAAGGACAACACCAGGATGCAGGGGCCAAAATGATTCACCTTGCACCAAACACATCATCAACCATCGTATCTAAATCCATCTCAAAACAAGGTGGTAAAGTAACATACCGTGGTATTGTTCACTTTGGACGTAAAGCTGAAGGAGCAAGATCAAATATTGAATGTGATACACTAATAATGGATAACCAATCAACATCTGATACCATTCCATACAATGAGATTTTAAATGACAATATCTCACTGGAGCACGAAGCAAAAGTATCAAAAGTATCAGAAGAGCAATTATTCTATCTCATGAGCCGTGGTATTTCAGAAGAAGAAGCAACTGAAATGATCGTAATGGGCTTTATCGAGCCATTTACAAAAGAGCTTCCAATGGAATATGCAGTAGAAATGAACCGTTTGATCAAGTTCGAAATGGAAGGTTCTATCGGTTAATATAATGAAACAAAACGGGACTGACAATTATGTCGGTTCCTTTTTTTAACAGGTAATAAAGTATACAATGTGTACGAGTGTAGGTGTCTAGCTCTAGCGCTTTTCTTAAACTTTCTATCTATGAACGTGGTATAGTATGGGTAGAAAATCTAAAACTTTATTTCAGGGTGATTCTGAATGTCAACCATTCAAATAGGATTAACCGGTTGGGGAGATCATGATTCTCTCTACGTGAACTCAAATACAAAAAGTAAATTACAGGAATACTCTGCTCATTTTCCAACTGTTGAAATTGATTCATCATTTTATGCCATTCAACCAGAGCGTAATATGGAGAAGTGGGTCAGAGATACACCAGAAACCTTTCAATTTATTGCAAAAGCCTATCAAGGAATGACAGGTCATCTTCGGGGGGAAATTCCTTTTGACAATAAAATTGATATGTTCAATGCTTACCTCAAGTCACTCGAACCGTTAAAGGCATCCAATAAACTTGCAATGGTGCTGTTTCAATTTCCACCATGGTTTTCTTGTACAAAGGAGAATGTAGCTTATTTAAAATGGTGTCGAGAAATAATGGGAGATACAGAGGTTGCGCTTGAATTTCGTAATCGTTCCTGGTTTTCACCAACTTACTATGAAAAAACATTACGTTTTATGGAGTCTGAGGGGTGGATTCATAGTATCGTTGATGAACCGCAGGCTGGCGAAAGATCGATACCTACTGTATTACAGCCAACAAATCCCCATAAGACATTGATTCGACTTCATGGCCGTAATGTATATGGATGGAACAAGCCTGCTAATGGTGATGACTGGCGGGATGTACGATATTTATACAGATATAATGAACAGGAATTGCAAGAATGGCAAGAACATCTATCAAAAATTAAAAGCCGCACAGAAACAATTTATATGCTTTTTAATAATAACTCTGGTGGTGATGCTGCAGATAATGCAAAGATGATGATATCATTATTAGGAATACAATATTCCGGACTTGCTGAAAAACAGTTAAGCTTGTTTTCAGATGAAGACTAGGTCATTTTTGTATGGTCTCATGTAGTTGGCACAGTAAATAAGGAGAGAGGAATATGTTAGAGACGGTTCATCTATATCATACAAACGATTTACATAGTCATTTTGAAAACTGGCCATCCATTGTTCAGTTTCTAAAGACAAAAAAAGCATATCACGCCGAACAACAGGAACAAATGATTTTACTCGATATTGGTGACCATGCTGATCGCTTTCATCCAATTACGGAGGCAACAAAAGGGAAGGCAAATGTTCATTTATTAAATCATTTGCAGTATGATGCAGTGACCATTGGAAACAACGAAGGTATTACATTTTCACATGATGATCTTGATATGCTTTATGAGGATGCGCAGTTTCCGGTCATTCTTTCTAACCTTTATACAGAATTAGGAGAGAGACCTAAATGGGTTGTGCCATATCATATTTTAACATTACATAATGGAACGAAAATCGCATTATTAGGTGTAACTGTTTTTTATGAGAAATTTTATGAATTATTAGGTTGGAAAGTTAAAGATCCTTTTCAAAGTTTAACAGAAACCATTCACCAGGTTAAGGATCAGGTTGATATTATTGTTCTTATGTCCCATTTAGGAATTAGTGATGATGAAATCATTGCAAATGAGTTTCCGGATATTGATGTTATTATAGGGGGCCATACCCATCACGTACTACCAGAGGGAAAAGAGATCAACCAAACTCTAATAGCAGGAGCAGGAAAATATGGGCGTTACATCGGTCATATTTCCTTAACAATCGATACAGAAGAAAAAAAGATAATGACTCATAAAGCAAGTGTTTATCCTATGGATCATGAAAAAGAAGTTTGTGAAGAAACGGTTCAATGGTTGCAGCAAACGAGTTTAGCAAGTGATCAAATTCTTTCAGAAGTTGTAGGTACATCAAGAGAAAATTTATCTCTTGATTGGTTTCAAGACTCTACTTTTCCGAAGCTCCTTGTTCAGGCCATTAAAGAATGGTGTGATGGTGAAGTAGCTATGGTGAATTCCGGGATTATTTTAGAGCCCTTACAAAAAGGTCCCGTTACAAGAAAGGATCTCCACCGAATATGTCCTCATCCTATTAACCCATGTAAAGTTTTCTTAAAAGGTGATGTTTTAAAAGAAGTGATCGTCCAGTCAAGAGATGAAAACATGGAACAATTAAAATTAAAGGGATTAGGATTTAGAGGGAAAGTAATGGGACGAATGGTATTTGATGGAATTGATGTTCGAATGAAAGTTTTACAGGATGGTAAGGAGCATGTAACAGACATCTTTATAAATGGTGAAAAGATTCAAGCAGATCGCATTTATGCTGTAGCAACAATTGATATGTTTACACTTGGACCATTATATCCGGAAATCGGGTATGCCGAGAAAAAAATCTTCTATATGCCTGAGTTGCTCCGAGATCTTTTAGCCTGGAAATTAGGCAAGAAATCCACGAAGCTATAGGCATTGATCTACACGTATCCTTTCTTTGTTCATAAAAATATAACAAGAAAGGAGTGTAGAGAAATAATGGTCACTATGACACCAATCGTCATTGATGGAAACCAATTTACTGCTATTACGGTTGCGTTGCCTAAAACAAATTTTATGGCAATCACAAACGAAAAGGGATATATTATGTGCGGCGCGCTTGATGTTGCATTATTAAATGAAAAGCTTAAAGATAGGGGAATTATTGCGGGGCGTGCGGTAGGAGTCCGCACCATTGAGCAACTTCTCGAGGCCCCTTTAGAATCAGTCACTTATGAGGCTGAAAAGCGTGGCATTACCGTCGGTACAAAAGGAAGAGATGCTCTACTTAAAATGATGTAGCGCGTCTTGGAGAGAAAAATATCATAAAAAATTAGCGTACATCCCTCCATACATGCATAAACATAGCTTGTAAAGGAGGGATTTGTTTTGGCTAAATTTCGCGGACGACGCCCGCGTAGAGGGCCTTTACCTTTTCGTTATGTTGTATTACTAACAACTGTTATTTTTATATTGATCACTTCCATAAGCTTTTGGATTGTAAACGTTCAGATCGAATCCACCATGATGAAGATTGCGAGGTTAGAAGCAAATAAAGTTGCAACCACGATCATTCATGATGCAGTTGAAGAAGAAATATTAACTAATGAAGAACAAGAGAATTTAGTTACAATTGATAAAGATTCTGACGGAAATGTAAATTCATTCACATTTAATCAACGAGCTGTAACAATGGCAAAGAAAAGAGTAACTGATAATGTAACAAAAAAGCTTGGGGAAATAGAAAGAAACAATTTCCATGGAATGACGCTTAATGAAGAGGGTAGTAATACTGGAATTATTTATGAAATTCCTTTAGGAAAAATTACAGGTAACTCAATATTGAGTACACTCGGACCGGGAATACCAATCGAGTACTATTTAATAGGAGATGTATTTACAGATATTAAAAGAACAACAGAGGAATACGGAATTAATAATGCTGTACATGAAATTGCTATATTTGTAGAAGTAAGTGTACAGGTAGTGATTCCGTTTGCTACAGATGTAGTAAAAGCAGTAAATACTATTCCGGTTGTCATCCAAACAGAGCAAGGAGAAGTACCTGAATATTATAACAGTGGAGAAGATGCAGACCATTCTATTGAATTACCAAAAAAACCATAGTTGTTCTTAATCAACTATTTTGGTAGAATAATTTTATAATACTAAATATTGACCTACATCACCTTATCTCATGATGAGGTAGAGGCGCAGAAAACAAGAGTACAATATGGGAGTATGACATCGAAGATCATATTGGAAAGGGTTTTTTGCCGAAGTAAATGTTTGCTAGTCAGGTTACATTTGCTGGTATTACTTTAAATAAAGGTAATACTGTCATTATAGAAATCTATAATGGAGGGCTACTGATCGAGATGGAGGATAACATAGTAAGAAATATTGTTATTTTCTATTCTTTAGGATGTAAGAATGACAAATTATCCTATGATCAATTCAGAGCCTTCCATTATTAATGAATGGGAGGCTTTTTAACATTATGGCAGGAACTATTTTTTCTATTATTCCACCAATTATCGCCATTTTAATGGTGATTTTGACAAGAAGAGTTTTATTATCTCTAGGAGTAGGGATAATATCAGCGGCGTTATTGATTGAAGAATTTTCAATTACAGGTACAGGAATGGTTATATTAAAGGCAATTCAAGGTGTTTTTTATTCTGACGGAGAAGTGAATACTTGGAATGTTTATATTATTTTATTCCTGCTAATCTTAGGAGTTGTTACAGCACTTATCTCTATTTCAGGAGGGAGCCGTGCTTTTGGTGAGTGGGCAAAAAAACGTGTAAAAACACGTGCTGGTGCACAGTTAACAGCAGCATTGCTTGGAATCTTAATTTTTATCGATGATTATTTTAATGCACTTGCAGTTGGGCAGGTAAGTCGCCCGATTACCGATCGCCAAAAAGTATCCAGAGCAAAGCTAGCTTATATTATTGATTCAACCTCCGCTCCAGTTTGTGTTGTTTCACCTGTATCAAGCTGGGGTGCTTATATTATAGCGATGATTGCGACAATTCTAACAACACACGGAGTATCAGAGTATACGCCATTAGGTGCTTTTATGGTGATGATTCCGATGAATTATTATGTTATCTCAGCTTTAGCTTTAGTTTTTGCTGTTGCTGTATTCAATATTAATATCGGCCCAATGAAAATTCATGAAAATCGGGCAATTGAGACAGGTCAAGTTGTTGATCCTACTAAAGAGGTACTTGGTGAAGTGAAAGAAGACTTGCCAACTAGTGACAAAGGTACAATAGGAAATCTTGTTTGGCCAATTATATCCCTAATTATTGGAACAGTTTCATCTATGTTGTACACAGGATATAGTGCGATTGAAGATAAAGCGGATGTAACAATTTTTACGATATTTGAAAATACTGATGTTTCTGCATCCCTGTTATATGGCGGGCTTTTTGGATTAGCTATTACGATCATTCTGTTCTTAGCGAAAGGAATAAAGGCTAGTTACTTACCTTTAGCGTTGAAAGAAGGAATTAAATCCATGCTACCGGCGATTTATATTCTTTTATTTGCATGGGTTATTGTTGATTTGATCGGCCAACTGAGTACGGGTGAATATTTGGCAGGAATAGTAGAAAAATCTAATTTAGATCTATCATATCTACCAGTTGTTATGTTTGTTCTCGCTGCATTTATGGCATTTGCAACAGGTACATCTTGGGGTACATTCGGAATTATGCTACCAATTGCGGGAGAAATTACAGCAGCTACGGATATTAATATGCTTCTTCCGGCAATGGCAGCAGTTCTTGCAGGCTCAGTACTAGGAGACCATTGTTCACCTATTTCTGATACAACCATTCTATCCTCGACAGGAGCGGGAAGTCATCATATAGATCACGTTATGACACAATTGCCTTATGCGATTATAGGTGGTGGAATAGCAGCAGTCGGTTATCTGCTTTTAGGCTTAACAGGAAGCAGTGTAATTGGCTTTGTTAGTATCATTCTTTTAGTGGGAGCATTTATTACAATCTTTGCAAAAAAACAAAAGCAAGTGGTTAAAGAGAGGGCATAGCTCTCTCTTTTCTCTTATTACGTACTTTACGAAAGAAAGATTTGGTTTAATCCATTTTCTTCCAATGATTTATTATGTTATCAATAGTAATTTATCTTTCTTGTTAGAAGTAATAATATGAATAATAAAAATATTTTTAAGATAAAAATTTCACTTTCGTACTTTTATGAACTAAATAAATAAAGAAAAAGAGAATATGTAGTGTGATGTATAAACTATTTCTATATTTCTTTAAAACTATTTAAAATTTCTGAAAACATCATCTTAAAATAGTATTTTTACAAATTTTTTTATAGACATAGGAATAAAGTCCATTTATACTATGTATAGATTATAATAAATAATCAGAATATTATATAATTTCTAATTGTTTCCACTTTTTAAAAAGAGAAACAAAAGAGGAGGAAAAATGATGGATAATCGCCCACAGTGGGGGACTAGGGCAGGCTTTATTCTAGCAGCCGTTGGTTCTGCAGTAGGTTTAGGGAACATTTGGAGATTTCCTGCAACAGCATATGAAAATGGAGGAGGAGCATTCTTCTTACCATATTTGTTTGCTTTATTAACGGCAGGGATCCCGTTATTGATCATGGAATTTACATTAGGACATAAATATCGCAGTTCAGCTCCGATGACATTTGCAAAAATAAGTAAAGGGAAAGAATGGTTAGGCTGGTGGCAATTAGCAATCTCATTTGTGATTTCCTGTTATTACCCGGTTATTATTGCTTGGGCATCATCTTATTCAATTTTTTCATTTAATCAAAACTGGGGCAGTGATACAGAAGGATTCCTATTTGGTGAATATTTAAAATTAGCTGATACCCCTGGTGATTTCGGCGGTTTAGTGCCAGGTGTTTTGATTCCAATGCTTTTAGTATGGATTGTTGCTTTGGGGGTACTATTTGCCGGTGTTAAAAAAGGAATAGAAGCTATAAACAAAGTATTTATTCCAGTACTAGTAGTCATGTTTGGGATTATAGTTGTTCGCGCAATTACACTTGATGGTGCAGCACAAGGATTAGAGGCTTTTTTCAAACCTGACTGGAGCAGTATATTAGACGGTAAAGTTTGGGTTGCAGCTTATGGTCAAATTTTCTTTAGTTTATCTATTGCATTTGCTATTATGATTACTTATTCAAGTTATCTACCAAAAAAATCGGATATTACAAATAATGCGTTTATTACTGGATTTGGTAATTCAGCATTTGAAGTGCTTGCAGGTATAGGTGTATTTAGTGCGTTAGGATTTATGGCGGCACAACAAGGTGTTCCGGTTGCAGAAGTCGTTTCTTCTGGAGTTGGTTTAGCGTTTGTCGTATTCCCGCAAATTATTAATGAATTTCCTGCATTTAACGGATTATTCGGATTTTTATTCTTCGGTTCATTGATCTTAGCTGGTTTAACATCTTTAATTTCAATCATTGAAACATATGTTGCAGGTCTTCAAGAGAAGTTTAATATTTCACGTACAAAGGCAGTTGCCATTGGGGGCGGTTTAGCAGCACTTTGTTCATTAATATTTGCTACTAGAGGTGGACTATATTTCTTAGATTCAGTTGATTATTTCATCAATACATTTGGTGTTACATTAGCTGGTTTAATCGAAGTTCTTGCGATTGCATGGTTTGCTAAAGAATTAAAGAACATTCAAAACCATGCAAATGAAATTTCCGATATACAGCTTGGGGCTTGGTGGAGAATTTGTTTAGGCGTCATTACTCCAATTGTATTAGGATATATGATGTTTGATAATTTAAGAACAAACTTAACAAGCGAATATGGTGATTACCCACGCGAATTCCTATTTAATTGGGGATGGACAGTTGCATTCGGAGCAATCTTTATTGGAGTTTTATTCTCCATTTCACGTAGAAAACAAGGTGGCACAGTAGCATCATCAAGTAAGGGGGTATCTCGATCATGAGTACGTCTGCTATCGTAATGATGGTAATAGGTGTTGTTGTTGTATGGGGTGGCCTGGCGGCTAGTATAGCTAACGCAGTAATTAAAGCGAAACAAAAATAATAAATAAAGAAGGAGGCTGATTAATTGGAAATCAGCCTCTTATTTTTTTCTTCTTTCCGCTCGATCTGCTCTTTCCCATGACTTAAGATGTGGAAAAGGATCAAATGACCATTCAGTTCGCCCGTTATCTTTGTATAATCCATAATGTAAATGAGGTGGGAATTTCCCTGCTGTACCTGGAGGACCATAGCCGGAGCTTCCAACTGATCCGATTAATTGACCTGGTTCAACAATCTGTCCCACGTTAAGGCCATCTGCAAAACCATTTAGGTGGGCAAAATAATGATAGGTATTGTTAATGTCCCTAATTCCAACTCTCCATCCACCAAAACGGTTCCAACCTTTCATTTCGATGACTCCATAACATGTTGACCTAACAGGCACACCATAGTTTGCAAAGATATCAGTTCCTTCATGGATTCTTCGCCCTCCCCAGCCACGTGCATCACCCCAGGTGTTCTTGTAGCTGAAATTATGACCTAGCGGAACAGGGAAAGTGTGCTTGCCTAAATCTAGGCGGCCATAATGTTTATACAATTTCATATGACCTAAAATAAGTCCCACAGACTTATCGCGTTGGTAATAATCCCACAAGCCAATCTTTAGATTTTCTAAATCAGTCCCGTATGATTGCAGATAATGGGCAAATGAATACAAAACATCTTCATCATTTTTTGGATCGGCTTTTTTGTCACCATCACCATCTTCCCCAATTCCACCAAAAAGACCTATACTTGCTGGATTTTTATCATCTGGATTTGGGTTTAATGGACCAGCCCATACCTCAGGTTTAATATATATTTCAATTGATCCATCAGCTTTAGGAATATCCTTTCTTGAGTGACGGACATTTCGTTCATATTGATCAACAGCAGCTAATACATACCATGGAATAGATGTAATTGTCTCAACTTTTCTATATAAGCTCATTAGCTTTTCGTATTCTTTTTGTTGATCTGTCTTTTCAGCCCCAAAGACACTCGTCTGGACTGAAAGTTGAATCACCATAAAGATGATGATGAGTGAGGCCACTTTTTTCACTGTAATGAGCTCCTTTCTTAAATTCTCTGGTGACAGCTCGATACCCTGTTCTTGGTTAAGTAGGAAAATGATAGGTAATACTGGTAATAAGGAATACCCATATCAAAGTTTCTTTTTATAGTTTGGTTTTCATTTTCTATTTCATTAATAGAAAATGTTAGAAATTACATACGTTCCTTTTCCTTGTCCAACACATGACCTTATGATAAAGTGGTAAACGTATATGGTAATGTTTTGAGGAATAAATCGATATAGAATACATATTGGAGATGAATCAGATGGCGAAGAAGGAAGAATATTTACGTAAGCCAGAATGGTTGAAAATAAAACTAAATACGAACGAAAACTATACAGATCTAAAAAAACTAATGAGAGAAAAAAATCTTCACACCGTATGTGAAGAAGCGAAATGCCCAAATATCCATGAATGTTGGGCGGTTCGCCGTACGGCAACATTTATGATATTAGGTGCAGTTTGTACACGTGCCTGCAGATTCTGTGCGGTTAAAACGGGTCTTCCAACAGAGCTTGATTTAGCAGAACCAGAACGCGTGGCAGATTCTGTTGCACTAATGAATTTGAAGCATGCAGTTGTGACAGCTGTGGCCCGTGATGATTTAAAAGATGGTGGAGCAAATGTGTTTGCTGAAACAGTACGTGCCATTAGACGCAAAAGCCCATTCACATCTATTGAAGTATTACCTTCTGATATGGGTGGCGTATATGAAAACCTTAAAATTTTAATGGACGCCAAGCCTGACATTTTAAATCACAATATTGAAACAGTTCGTGAGCTTACTCCAAGGGTCCGTGCTCGTGCAAAATATGACCGCTCATTGGAATTTTTAAAGCGCGCGAAAGAAATGCAACCTGATATTCCTACAAAATCGAGTATCATGATCGGGTTAGGAGAGACAAAAGAACAAATCATTGAAACAATGGACGATTTAAGAGCACACGATGTTGACATTATGACAATTGGTCAATATTTACAACCAACGAAAAAGCACTTAAAAGTCCAAAAGTACTACCATCCGGATGAATTTGCAGAACTACGTGAAATTGCTCTAAGCAAGGGCTTCAGCCATTGTGAAGCAGGTCCGCTTGTTCGGTCTTCCTATCATGCTGATGAGCAAGTAAACTCAGCAGCAAAACAAAAACAAGCTCATGCTTAATTGAAAAAGGAGTGAGAAGCCTGATTTTGGTTTCTCTCTCCTTTTTTTCGTTTCCCAATATTGAAGATACGCTATTATCAGCTAAATTGATAATATATCGGCGTTTGTCAAAATATATCAGCGAATACTAAGTTTTTTCAGCGGAAATAAAAAAGTGAACTACCCTGAGGGCAGTTCACCAATTGATACTATTGCATTTTATCCTTTTCATAACGGACTTTTTCGTAATCATCTTTCATATCGTCATCAATATCCTCATTCATTTCTCCATAACCCTCACCGTTTGCATTTTCCCCTTTGTTAAGATCACGGCCTTGTGGAGATTCAAGCATTTTGTGAATTGTATCGTTTAGGATTTCATCAATGTCACGGCTTGTTGAATCGAGTGGACTATATGCTTGTATTTGTTGAATCATATTAGGATTATCTGACACATACACGTGATAATATCGTGGAACGACTGATAATGCTGTCTTTTTGACTTGATCGGCTGTTTCATTTCGATCCTTTGAGTCCGTGTCATAAGCGACTAATACCTCTTCATCAGTCACCAATGTCGCAACATCATTTACATTCGGAAGCTGAACGCTTAGACTACTAATTGTATTAGCTACCTGCTCACGATTCATTCCAGGAGTTGGTGTGTAGGCAACATCTTGAGGAATTCCGCTTTTTTGGTGACGAACAAATCCAAAGCTTGCCCCTTTGTCATTTCCGTTCGGAACTCCCTCTTCATTGTACAAGTCAGTTCGGTCACTAACATTAATGGTGTTTCCGTTTTCATGCATGAAAGATGTATCTTCTTCTGCGCCATATTGACAAGCGGTTAATAATGATAAGCCTAAAACAGTGGCTGCTAATTTTGTTTTTATCAACAGTAGCACCTCCTCGTCTTTATCGTTTCCAAAGGAAGAGGAAAATTGCATAGCAATTGATGGTTGAGGTTGTTTCGATTATGATAAGAATAGTGAATATGGATGAGGTGAAAATCATGATAACTGTTCAGAATCAATTTTTTGAATTAGTCAAAGAAGAAAAAAATGGATTTAATGAAGAAGCATTCAAAGAAAGATACAGTGAAATTTTAAATAAATATGATTTTATTGTGGGAGATTGGGGATATAATCAGTTAAGGCTAAGAGGCTTTTTCGATGATCAAAATCAAAAAGCTACATACGACACAAAAATCAGTACCCTTGAGGAGTACATTTTTGAGTATTGTAACTTTGGCTGTGCATATTTTGTTTTGAAAAAAGTAAAGAAATAAGTATACTTGGCATGCGAAAACCCCCTCTTATGTTTAATTGGGGGTTTTTACATTTTTCTTTTCAAATTATTCTTACATTAAACGATCTCAAATAAGAAATCACGAAGCTCCTCTGCATTTTCTTCATTTAAGTTAAAGGCATGCTCTATATAACCTGGTTCCTTTAGGTCATCTTCTCCAATAATGGCAAAACGGTTACTTTGTATATCCAATACAAGCTGTTTTCCATAATATCGGTCACTTTGAATAACTGCTAAATCAAATCGCTGGTTATCCCCCATAAAACTGACGAAACGTGTTTTAGTTTCAACAGTATCATCATATAAAAAAAAGCGTTCAGACATGGTATCTCTCCTTTAATCTTAACCTAAGACTATTGTTATCATAACAAATCCTTTTCCTAACATAAATGTCTGAGGTAATAAATTTTTCCGGGAAATCAGTCGAAAGATAGAAAAATATGATAAAATATGACGTATGTATAGGTTAATGCCAGAAGGGTTGAGTACATATGATGAGTGGGTCTTGTGATAAGCATATAAGCAGGTTGAAAAAGTGGAGTAAACTTTTTGTGCGTCAAAATAAATTAAAGTATTATCCACCCAAATTTGTACTAAGGGACCCAATCTTAGAAGGTGTCTATCAAGCAATGACACAAGGAAATCAGGTTGCTGTCGTTGTGATCACCATTTCAAACTTACGTGAATTTTCCCAGCAATTCGAACCAGTACAGCTCAAAGAATATAAAAGCGTGCTTAGGGAAGGATTTAGGGAAGTAGTTGAGCATTCCCCTTTCTGTGAGGATCTTCTAGTTGTGCATGATTATTATAGTGAAGGTCTTACGATCTTTTTTAAGATTAACGATGACAAACAAAGTGTTATACATATTGAGAAATTAATTAGAATTCTTCTTCCGAAATTAGAAAAGTATATGTTTACAAAATATCCATATTTTAAGCAATCCTTTGAAGTTGGATATATGTTTATCGAAAGAACATATTCCACTACACAAGAAGCTTTATATACAGCTCAGCAACAAGCAGTTGCCATGGCGGAAAAACGAATACAATCCCGATATATTGAAACACTACTGGAAATGCGGGAGATTATTCAAAAACGGGATATATCGTTGTTGGCACAGCCCATCATTGATTTATCTAGCAATCAAATTGAAGCATGGGAGTTTTTAACAAGAGGTCCTAAAGGGACAGCACTTGAAAATCCACTCCAGCTATTTTCCCTTGCCAGACAGTCAAATCTAATTTATGACCTTGAGTTATTAGTGTTGGAAAAATCATTTCAATTAATTGATGCTGTTGGATGTGTGGATGATGTATTCCTTAACTTTACTCCGATCACTCTTGGGAATAAACGATTCATAGCAGGACTTGACAAGTTGTTAACACGTCATCCTGATATTAATCCTAAAAAGATGATTTTTGAAGTAACAGAAAGAGATTCCATTGAAGGTTTAAACTTTTTCCATGATAATATTAAGCAATTGCGTAAAAAGGGGTTTCGAATTGCGGTTGATGATACAGGTGCCGGTTATTCAAGTTTACATACAATAAGTGAAATTCTACCTGATATTATCAAGATTGACCGCTCAGTTATTCAAGACATTGACACGAACAAGGTAAAGGAATCGATGTTAAAAGGCCTTATATTAATTGCTCGTGAAACTGGTTCGCTTGTAGTAGCGGAAGGAATTGAAAAGAAGGAAGAAGCAGATGTTCTGAAGAGAAACCAGGTAGACTTGGCGCAAGGCTATTTCTATGCAAAGCCTGGTATTTTGGAGAAAGAACGTGTTGCTTTATTATAGGAAGGTGATATTTTGTATTTTGTTGATCGGGGACAGATTGAAGCAAAGCTAGACTTTTTAAATAAAAAGATTAAACTGTTTGAACAACAGTCCACTTGGAGCAGTGACTTGGAAAAAGCAGCACTTGAGCGTATTTGTCATATGTTTATTGAGACGATCATTGATGTTGGTAATGCGATGATTGATGGCTTTATTATGAGAGACCCTGGAAGCTATGAGGATATCATTGACATTCTGCTGGATGAAAAAGTAGTAAATGAAGGAAATGCCCATCATTTAAAGCAGGTTATTATGCTTAGAAAAAAACTTGTTCAAGATTACATTGAAATCGATCATCAGGAACTGGTAACGACTATTTCTTCTCATAAACAAGGTTTAGTTAGTTTTTCATACGACGTTAAAAATTATCTGGAAAATGAGCTTGGTCCGGTTTCAGCTTTTATACCTTTAAATAAATAAAGTGAGACTTCCATCAGTGGAGTGGCTTAGCGAGACTTATCGGATCTTTACGGACAGTTTATCTTCTCTGTTTTACTCGTATCTTAAAGTGGGAGATATACTGCCCGTTAAGGTGGTATAAAATAGAGCTAAAGGGTGACGATGAAGTCATCCTTCTTTCTATTGAGGAAAAGGAGGAATTTAAATTGAAAACCTATGGTGGTTACCTTATAGATTTAGATGGGACGATGTATAGAGGGACGGAGAGAATTGAAGATGCAAGTCGATTTGTTCACTATTTAGCAGAGAACAACATACCATATTTGTTTGTTACAAATAATTCATCACAGCCACCTGAACGTGTGGCGAAAAAGCTAAATGAATTTGATATTTTAGCAACAGAAGATCGTGTGTTCACAACTAGTCAGGCAACAGCCAACTTTATAGCTCAAAAAAAGGCAAATGCTTCTGTATATATGATAGGAGAAGAGGGGTTAAAACAAGCCCTTCAATCAAGTGGACTGCAGATTGTAGAAGAAAATCCCGATTTTGTTGTTACTGGAATTGATAGGGAACTTTCCTATGAAAAGCTTGCGAAGGCATGTATTGCGGTACGCAATGGAGCCACCTTTATCTCAACAAATGCAGATATTGCAATTCCGACAGAAAGAGGTCTTTTACCTGGAAATGGAGCTCTAACCTCAGTTGTTTCTGTTTCGACCAATACAAAACCGATTTTCATTGGGAAGCCGGAAAAAATTATTGTTGAACAGGCAATACAAGTTCTTGGGATGGATTCGGACAAGGTGATCATGGTAGGGGATAATTATGATACAGATATAAAAGCTGGAATGAACTGTGGATTGGATACATTGCTTGTTCATACAGGGGTTACGACAAGGGTGCATTTAGAGCGATACGAACAAAAACCAACATACTCAGTTGATTCATTAACAGATTATTTAAACTTGCTTCAATCATAAACATAAGGAAAAACCATATGGACATCGATTAGCATCTTCTAACCTGTCTGATGGCTTTTCCTGTTTTTCAATATTTCAAAGCTTATTCCACATTTTTAGCTCTATGAGCAAGTCTGCTTGAAGCAGCCGCCGCAATAGCTCCAACAATATCATCTAAAAAAGTATGGCATTGTCCTGATGACTTATCGTTTAGTGCCTGTAATATACCTGGTTTCATTTTATCGATATATCCATAATTTGTGAAACCGATTGATCCATATATATTGACAATCGAAAAGGCTAAAATTTCGTCTACACCATACAAGCTCTCATCAGTTGCTATGATTGATTGTAATGGTTCCTCTAATTGGCCTTTTTCAGAAAGTATGTCAAACTGTATTCCAGTAAGAATGGCATTTTGAACTTCTCTTTTTGTCAGGACTCTGTCTACATTTTCAATGCAATCGTCCATTGATAAATTCGGATGATATTTTTCTTGAAGAAAATAAACGAGGTCTGCTATATCTTCTATTTTGACTCCTCTTTTGACTAACCAATCTCTAGCTGTTTTTTCTACAAAATCCATTTTTTCATTGCTTTTCATCTTGATCACCCATTCTTTTATTTTGCATATGGTGTATTCATTCATTGTATGATGCCATGCTTGGATATATGCATGTAAACTTTAAAAACAATGAACTTTTACCATTCTTAACGAAATCAAGGATTGGTAATCGTTTATGCTGTAAATAGAAACCGATCCTTATAGTATACTTCTCCAAAAAAGGGCTTCTCCCTTCCTCATTTAATCATAAACTTCCAACTAAATGATTACGATAGAATAGGGAATGCAATACAGGGGGGAAATGTGGTGAAAAAAACAATATATGATGAGTATGGTATTAAGGTAACAGAATTCGAAAAGGTTGGACGATATGATTCATTTCGTCTACATCAAACCCAATTTGTGATTGTACCAGTTTCGCATATAGAAGAAGAGGAATTATTTGAACTATATCAATTAAGTCAATTTATGATTGAAAAAAGAGAACCATATGTTGCAAGTTTTGTATTGACCAAAAAAAACCATTTGTTTTTTGAAGAAAATCAAGTAAGGTATGTCGTAATGAAATGCTCAGCCTATACAGAAGGGCGCTCAACACAGCCTGGAAGAGACCTAGCTCGTTTCCACGCGAAAGCAAGGGTCTATCCTTATCAAGTTACGAAGACCCAGCGTATCGGCCAGTGGAAAGTCTTATGGGAGAAACGGTTAGATCAATTAGAAATGTTTTGGAGAGGAAAAGTCCAAACACAACCACTCACTCAATTTGAAAAAATGTTTGTTGAATCATTTCCATATTATTTAGGGCTGGCGGAAAATGCGATTCAATATTTAGTAGACACAGAACTGGATGAGGAACCACTTCCAAATGACTCAGGAACCATTTGTCACCAAAGATTTCATTCAACAACTTGGAATCCGGCATTGATGATTAAATCGCCTGTTGATTGGGTGTTTGACCACGCTAGTAGGGATATAGCAGAATATATGAGACATCTTTACTTTGAAAAACAAGAGCAGCTAAAGCTGGAAGGCTTTCGATTTCTGGAAGAGTATGATAGAACATCGCCATTATCTCCATTTTCCTGGAGATTAATTTACAGCCGATTATTATTTCCTATCCATTACTTTGAATGTGTGGAAGAATACTATTTATCACCCGAAGATGTAAAACCATTATTTGAAGAAGAATTAAACCGTATTCTAAATGATTCTGCACAATATGAAGCTTTCTTACGAGCCTATGCGAGCATGTTATCCATGAAGACAAAAAGAATCATACTTCCAAACATAGAGTGGTTAACGACAAACTCATAATATCATTAAGACTCCTCCAATACTTATAGGGAGGATTCTTTTTTATTATGATAAAATAAAGGTAGTTCATTTAATAGAAGAGGTGAAAAAGATGAAAAGACCTTACATCTATATTACGAGAAAATGCTCAGAAGAACAGTTAAAACCGCTATATGAAGTGGCTGATGTTGACATGTGGAAGGAAGAGGAAATACCTTGTCCCCGTGAAATTTTACTTGAAAAGGCTGAAAAGGCAGATGGTTTATTAACAATGCTTTCAGATTCTATCGATAAGGAATTACTCGATAAGTCAGGCCAATTGAAAGTGATCGCTAATCTTGCGGTAGGATTTGATAATATTGATGTTCAATATGCCAACTCAAAAGGTATTGTTGTGTGTAATACCCCTGATATATTAACTGACACAACTGCCGACCTGACATTTGGATTATTGCTCTCAACAGCAAGGCGTTTAATGGAAGCTTCTGAATATGTTAAACAAAATCAATGGAAAAGCTGGGGACCATTATTGTTAGCAGGACATGATGTTCACCATAAAACGATTGGCATTGTCGGAATGGGTAAAATAGGACAGGCTGTCGCCAAGCGTGCAACAGGTTTTGGGATGGACATTCTTTATCATAATCGTTCAAGAAATGAAAAAGCTGAAAAAACACTAGGTGCAACTTATCGATCATTTGATGAATTGGTTACTGCATCAGATTTTATTGTATGTCTCGCACCCTTAACTGCCGAAACAAGAGAGCTTTTTAATAAAGATGCCTTTCAAAAAATGAAAAACTCAAGCATATTTATCAATGCGAGTCGGGGAGCTGTTGTAAATGAAGATGACTTGTATGATGCTCTTGTAAATGGTGAAATAGCAGGAGCAGGGCTTGACGTCTTTTTAAATGAACCAATTGGTGCCGAGCATCCTCTTGTTGGATTACATAATGTTGTGGCTCTCCCGCATATCGGAAGCGCAAGCTATGAAACAAGGTACGCCATGATGAAGCTTTGCGCAATGAATATAGCAGCAGTTCTTAATGGAAATGAGCCAAAAACAAGGGTGGTTATTTAATTAAAAAAGTGTTCATTTATATTTTTTTTGAAGTGAAAACGTTTTAATTTAAAAAACTGAAAATTCACCCTTGTAAAACAGTTCTAAGCATCTTATAATGACAAGTATATTATTAGTGTCTTTTATGAGAGTACAGTTGTACTTTACGGATATACAAGAAGGAGTGGAGTAGTGTGGAGGCAATTCATGTTGGACTTTTAGGTCTCGGTACGGTTGGTAGTGGTGTTGTGAAAATTATTGAAGACCATCAAGATAAACTTATGCATCAAGTAGGATGTCCGGTAAAAGTAAAGAAAGTTGTCGTGAAAAATTTAGAAAAAGAGCGTCAAGTTCATATCGATAAAGAAATGCTTACAACAAATGTAGAAGATGTTATTCATAACCCTGATATTGACGTTGTCATTGAAGTAATGGGTGGCGTGGAAGAAACACGCAAGCAATTGATCGAAGCGTTAAAAGCAAAAAAACATGTTGTAACAGCGAACAAGGACTTAATGGCGGTGTACGGAACAGAATTATTATCAATTGCGACAGAAAACGGCTGTGATTTATTTTATGAGGCAAGTGTTGCAGGAGGTATCCCAATTTTACGTAGTTTAGTAGATGGATTAGCATCTGATCGAATTACAAAAATGATGGGAATTGTGAATGGAACAACAAACTTTATTCTCACAAAGATGTCCAAATTCGGTAGTGCATATGATGAAGTGCTAAAAGAAGCACAGGACTTAGGCTATGCGGAAGCGGATCCTACCTCAGATGTAGAAGGATTGGATGCGGCGAGAAAAATGGCTATCCTTGCCAGACTTGGTTTCTCGATGCATGTTGATTTAGATGATGTGAATGTAAATGGGATTTCAAGTGTAACAGATGATGATATTAGTTATAGTAAACGTCTAGGTTACACTATGAAACTTATTGGAATCGCTGAGCGTGAAAACGGAAAAATCGAAGTATCAGTTGAGCCGACATTATTACCTGAAACACATCCGCTAGCATCAGTTAATGATGAGTACAATGCGGTTTATGTGTATGGTGAAGCTGTAGGAGAAACAATGTTTTATGGTCCTGGAGCAGGAAGCTTACCAACTGCAACAGCTGTTGTGTCCGATTTAGTTGGTGTAATGAAAAATATGAGACTTGATGTTAACGGAAGAAGTGCGGTAGCACCCCAATATGAAAAACAATTAAAAAGCCCTGAGCATATTTACGCTCAACACTTTTTAAGAATTAGTGCGAAAGATCAAGTTGGAGCTTTTGCAAATATTACATCCCTTTTCTCTGAGAGAGGCGTAAGCTTTGAGAAAATCCTGCAGTTACCAATAAAAAATAGTAATCTTGCAGAAATTGTCATTGTCACACATAAAGCTGCACAAAGTGACTTTGAAGAAATATTACAACTCCTGAATGATTTAGATGTAGTAGAAGAAGTAAAAAGTACTTACCGTGTAGAAGGGAACGAATTAGTATGATGTGGAAAGGCTTAATTCAAGAATTTGCAGAGTTTTTACCAGTTTCAGAAAAAACACCTAAATTAACACTTCAAGAAGGAAATACACCACTTATCCATCTTCCTAAGCTTTCTGAAAAGCTGGGTGTGGAGCTTTATGTGAAAACAGAGGGAACAAACCCTACCGGCTCATTTAAAGACCGTGGAATGGTTATGGCAGTTGCTAAAGCAAAAGAAGAAGGCAGTGATACAGTTATCTGTGCTTCTACAGGAAACACATCAGCAGCTGCAGCAGCCTATGCAGCCAGAGCCAATATGAAGTGTATCGTTCTTATTCCTGACGGGAAAATTGCCTTCGGAAAATTAGCTCAAGCAGTTATGTATGGTGCTGATATTTACGCGATTCAAGGAAACTTTGATCATGCGTTAACAATGGTTCGTAACATAAGTAAAAAGCTACCGATTACACTTGTTAACTCTGTTAATCCTTACCGTATTGAAGGTCAAAAAACAGCTGCATTTGAAGTTTGTGAGCAATTGGGAAGTGCTCCGGATTATTTGGCTATTCCTGTAGGAAATGCAGGTAATATTACTGCGTACTGGAAAGGATTCAAGGAATATAATGAGAAAAAACAAACTGGCTTACCGAAAATTCACGGTTTCCAGGCAGAAGGTGCAGCAGCAATTGTTCGCGGTGAACCAATTGAGAATCCTGAAACAGTAGCAACTGCGATACGTATCGGAAATCCAGCCAGCTGGGAAACAGCAGTTAAAGCGAAAGAAGAATCCAACGGTCGAATTGATTCTGTAACTGACGAAGAAATTCTAGAGGCTTATCAATTAATTGCCCGTGAGGAAGGTGTATTTGCTGAACCTGGTTCATGTGCTTCAATTGCAGGTCTTATCAAACATCGCAAATTAGGTCATATTGCAGAAGGAAGCAAGGTAGTAGCTGTTTTAACTGGTAATGGATTAAAAGATCCTAACACAGCGATTGATGTTTCTGAAATTAAGCCGATCGTTCTTCCTAATGATGAAGAAGCATTCTTACAGCAATTAAGTGGAGTGCCGGTACAATGATTGAAGGGGACATGTTAAGAATTATCGTTCCGGGAAGTACAGCTAATTTGGGTCCTGGCTTTGATTCTGTCGGTCTTGCTCTTGGTAAGTATTTAACACTTGAGGTGAAAAAAGCAGACAAATTGCTTTTTTTGCCGATGACAGAGCATGTAAAGGATCTACCTACAAATGAAGATAATTTAATTGCTAAGGTTGCTATACAAGTTGCAGAAACGTACAACAAGACCCTTCCTCCTTGTGAGGTAAAGGTGTGGAGTGACATTCCTATGGCAAGAGGAATTGGAAGCAGTGCCGCTGCTATTATTGCCGGGATTGAGCTTGCTAATCAGCTTTGTCAGTTGCAGTTGAGTGATGAAGAAAAGCTTCGGGTTGCAAGTCTTGAAGAAGGACATCCTGACAATGTTGGGGCGTCATTATACGGAGGTTTGGTTATTGGTTTACACCAGGATGAAAAAACAAACTTGGTTTGTGTAAAGAATATCGATGTAGATACGGTTGTCGTGATTCCGAAATACGAGGTATTCACAAGTGACGCAAGAAATGTTTTGCCACAAGAACTATCCTATAAAAACGCTGTAGAAGCTAGTGCAATTAGCAATATGCTCGTGGCTGGACTTCTTACAAATAACTGGAACCTTGTTGGAGAGATGATGGTTAAAGACCTATTTCATCAACCATATCGCGGCAAGCTGATTCCGGAGATTCAAGCTGTTCAAGAAAAAATTCAACATCTGGGTGCCTACGGTTCAGCGCTAAGCGGGGCAGGTCCAACTGTCATTTGTTTCACAGCAAAAGGAAAGGGAAATGACCTTGCTCAAACACTTGCGAAAGATTTTGTAAATTGTAATGTTGAAAGCTTGGAGATTGATGTAGTTGGCTGTCGAGTAGAGCAGGTGCAGGAGATAAAGAATATATAGTTGAAAAAGGATTCGGACATTGACCCGAATCCTTTTTGTATAGTTATGGTAAAAGAGTCCGGTACACCATAGAGGTATGCCGGACTCTTGCATTAAAACACTTGCTCTACTTCTACAACTCCTGGTACTTCTTCTAATAATGCACGTTCTATACCAGCTTTTAATGTGATTGTTGAGCTTGGGCAGCTTCCACAAGCACCTAAAAGGCGAAGTTTTACAATACCATCTTCTACATCAACAAGTTCACAATCTCCTCCGTCACGAAGTAAGAATGGACGTAATTTATCTAGAACTTCTTGAACTTGTTCAAACATTGCAGTTTCAGTTGTCATTATGATCGACTCCTTTCCTTATTTCATATTATATTTGAAATCGCGAGAAAAATCTAATCGAATGATTTATTTTTTTCATCAAGTAATCGAGTATAGTTTATCATATTTCCTTTATAAACGTAAGAGATAACCACCTGTTTACATTAGTAAGTATACCCAAATGATGAAGATGGAAAGATTTTAAGAAATGGAATACAATGTAGAAAAGAGCGGTGGTGTTAGAGTGAAAAAAGTTGAAATTAGTGTATATGGTGCAGAGGTACTTTGTCCAAGCTGTGTTAATTTACCATCAGCAAAGGAAACATATGAATGGCTTGATGCAGCACTGAAACGAAAATTTAATAATCAGCCTTTTCATATCACTTATATTGATATTGATAAACCTCAACATGATGAAGAAAAACAGGAATTTGTTCAAAAGATTTTAGATGATGAATATTTTTATCCACTAGTTGTGATTGAAGGCAAGGTTGTTGGTGAAGGAAACCCGCGACTGAAGACCATTTACGAAGAAATGGAGAGGTACGGATATGTAGGTCAGTGATGAACAGAACAAAAGCGCAAGTGCCTTGATCAGCCTAGGGCAAATAA
>Ga0180215_1000719_pt1 | contig 39722 bp, 43 predicted proteins | sample eDN3rd37CBELigBY_FD_128871 | JGI IMG/M metagenome (GOLD analysis project Ga0180215, IMG submission 128871) | Enriched backyard soil microbial communities from Emeryville, California, USA - eDNA 3rd pass 37_C BE-Lig BY (version 2) (version 2) | ecosystem: Environmental > Terrestrial > Soil >...
CATAATTCAAATTATGGATGAAGAAGGTCTATCATTAGATGTAGTTTCAGGCGGTGAATTGTATACAGCTTTAAAAGCTGGATTTCCGTCTGAAAGAATACATTTTCACGGGAATAATAAAAGCTATGAAGAGTTAGAAATGGCAGTAAATGCATCGATTGGCTGTATTGTAGTCGATAATTTTTATGAGCTAGAACTTTTAAATCAAATTTGTAGTGAAAAACAAAAGAGCGTTCCAATTCTTTTACGTGTAACACCAGGTATTGAAGCTCATACCCATGAATACATTTTAACTGGTCAAGAAGATTCAAAATTTGGCTTTGGTTTACAAGATGGGCAAATTGAAGAAGCTTTGCAATTAGCTTTATCATCTAAATATCTTTCATTACTTGGTATTCATTTCCATATTGGATCACAAATCTTTGAAACAGTGGGTTTTACAATTGCGATTGAAAAAGTTTATAAACAATTAATTAAATGGAAAAATCGTTTCCAATATGAGCCGAAGGTATTAAATGTCGGCGGAGGCTTTGGAATTCGATATACAAGTGAAGATCATCCTATTGAGCCAGAAGAATATGTAAGTGCGATCATATTAGAGGTAAAAAAGCAAGCTGAGAAAAATCAGTTAAAAGTTCCTGAAATTTGGATTGAGCCTGGTCGCTCTCTAGTAGGTGATGCTGGAACAACTTTATACAAAGTAGGGTCAAGAAAAACAGTACCTGGTATCCGTGAATATGTATCTGTCGATGGCGGTATGAGTGATAATATTCGTCCAGCTTTATATCAAGCTAAATATGAAGCCATAATTGCCAATAAAGCAATACAAAGTCCAGAAGAAAAAGTTTCTATTGCGGGTAAAGCATGTGAGACAGGAGATATGCTCATATGGGATATTGATTTACCGAAATGTGAACCAGGTGATGTTCTTGCTGTATTTTGTACAGGTGCCTATGGTTACTCAATGGCAAGTAACTATAACCGTTTGCCACGACCAGCAGTTGTTTTTGTAGAAAATGGAAAGGCACAACTTGTTATAAAACGTGAAACTTATGAAGATCTAGTAAAATTAGATTTACCTATAAAGCAATTGATTAAATAATGTAAATTGTAACCAAAATGTAAAATATTTTATATAGTCATTTATCATAGGAATGATAGATTATTAGTAAGCAATATAGTAGAATAAATGAGTAGTGGTTATAATCTAGAGGGGTTAATTCATGAAAAAAAGAAATATAATTCTTTTTATTTTACTGATTATGTTTGGTATTGCATGGGGAGTTGTATATTGGCTTTTTATCGCTCCGAATAAGGGTGTATAACAAAGCTTGGAATTGGAAAAACTTAAACAATAGATTTATATAATGAGGGGTTACCATGTTAATTCGATATAAAAAATTATTTGAAAAAATTGCAATGGGACTTCTATCTTTTATGCCAGCCGAGAAGGACTTAAAGATACTTCTTCAAACAATTAAAGAATATGAGTCAAATGAGAATTGGCATTTATTTTTATGGAAAGAAGAGGAATCAATCATTGGAATCATCGGCTTACAACAGTTAGACGATAATCAAATTGAAATTCAACATATTTCTGTCAATCCTAGCTATCGTAATCAAGGAATTGGAAAGAGTATGGTTAAAGCTATAAAAGAGATGTTTCCAGACAAAACCATCGTACCTAATAAACTGATTGAATCCTTTTTCAATAAATGTGATTAACTTTTTCTTTTAAAATTTACTTTTGATTAAAATTTAAAGCGAAGCAATGTTGATAGTTGCCTCGCTTTTCTATTTTTTTGATCGTGATTTTAATGCTTGCTTTCGATTGTTCTCAACTTCACTTCGATCACGAAGTAAATGTTTATGAACTATAAAGGAATGAACATTATAAGGGTCAGTCGCTTTTAACTTTTGTGTAACCTTATGGTATTGACTAAGTAAAGAGCACTCATCATGTAAGGGAAGCTCAATAGCCTGATAAGGTAAGTTTTGTTCTAGTCTAGTTAATGTCTTTTTTAGTTTTTCTATCATGCTATCATAGTCAAATCCGAGTGCAAGAAAATCCTTTTTATTATTACCTATTTTGATTAATGCACGTTTTGCTAGTTTCATTGCACCGCTTAAGTTATTGCGTCGATAATGATAGAAACAAACAGCGATTTGAATTAAACCAACTAAAATTTCGCTTTTTCTTCCTTCATTTTGCCAAACTTCTTCTAATATTTCATGACACTCAAAATAATCTCTTTTAATATGAAAATGGACTAAAAATTCCACTAATTCTTCTTGATAATCCATATATATCTGCTCCTAAAAAAGTGTTGGATAAAAAATAAGTTTATCTTATACTTAATATAGTTTAACAAATTTATCATACTTTGGTGGGTTCTATGCAAGCGCAAATGCAAATTAATATAAAAGCGGCCGGATTTGAAGGACCGTTAGATTTACTCTTACATTTAATTAAACAATTAGAGATTGATATATATGATATACCAATGGCTGAAATTACAGAGCAATACATGCTCTATATTCATTCGATGAAACAGCTGGAATTGGATGTGGCCAGTGAATATTTAGTTATGGCTGCCACACTTCTAGCAATTAAAAGCCAAATGTTGCTCCCGAAATATGAAGAGACTCTTGAGGATGATTTTCTAGAAGATGACTTTCAATCTGACCCAAGGGAAGAATTGGTTGCAAAATTAATAGAATATCGTAAATTCAAAGAAGCTGCTATTGAATTAAAAGAAAAAGAAAAAGAACGAGCATTAATGTTTACAAAAGCACCAAGTGATTTATCTGAATATGCTTCTCAAGTTCCAAAAGTAGAGCTTAATGGAAAAGTAACCATTTACGACATGTTAGGTGCTTTTCATAAGCTATTGAGACGGCAACGCCTACAAAAACCATTGAAAACAAAAATCGCGAGAATGGAAATATCCATTGAGAAACGAATGGAAGAAATTTTAGATAAATTATCGGAAGTCAATCAATGGTGCGAATTTGAGCAGTTATTCCCTTATCCAGATAAAGAACATATTGTAGTTACATTTTTAGCTATTTTAGAGTTAATGAAACATAATCAAATCACAGTATCCCAAAAAGGGAATTTTGATGATATATGGATTATGAAGAATGATCGTAAATACAATGAAACAGAAGTGATTTCTGACTTAAATGATTAATTATCTATAATAGCCACATTTAATAACGAGGTGGGTTTTTTTGGAAATAGTTCATTGGACCGGTATTTTAGAAAGTTTGTTATTTGCTGCCGGTGACGAAGGTTTAACATTGAAACAAATAATGAAAGTTATGGATTTAAATGAATTTGAAGCATTAGAAATAATTAATGATTTAAAAACAGAGTATGACCAAAATGAATCTCGAGGTCTTACCATTATTCAATTGGCTGGAACTTATCAATTAGCGACAAAAAAAGAAAATGCGGTCTATCTTCAACGATTAGTGGAGACCCCTACTCATTCTTCCCTTTCTCAGGCAGCATTAGAAACTTTAACAATAATTGCTTATAAACAGCCTATTACTAAAGTTGAAATTGAAGAGATTCGTGGAGTAAAGACCGATCGACCACTTCAAACCCTTTTAGCGAAAGGACTCATTCAAGAAGTTGGACGAGCAGAAGGAACAGGTCGAGCAATTCTTTATGGAACAACGAAAGAATTTCTAGACTATTTCGGGTTAAAAGATATTAAGGAATTGCCTCCATTGCCTGATGCAGAGCAAGAAGAATATTTTCAAGTCGAGGCAGATTTATTCTTTGACCAAATAAAAATTGATAATAATGAATGATATGAATCAAACTGAAATATCCATTAGTAGAGATACTAATGGATATTTTTTTTTGGAGGGATAGCTATGAGAATTGCTTCATTTTATGGAATTGAAATGGAGAAGGAAATGAAAACATCATTTCAAGATTATTTCAATGAAAGTATCGTTACGTATATAAAAGAAGGGACTGAGCATACACTATCTGTTGTTTATTTAAGATATTTTGAAGAAAATATTACTCAATTTACAAATTTTCAAGAAAATCCAATATGCATATTTAAAGATAGGGAAATCTTTTTATGTGATATTGTAGGGCTTGTTTATCTGGTAAAAAACTATAAAAAGTCAAATCGTAAACGCATTTTCATTAGTGATGGACAAGAATTTTCAACTATTTTCAATGATTTCCACTTAGATGAACTTATTTGCGTTCTTGAAAAAGTAGACAAGAGAGAAAGTTTTGAATGAAGTATAGGAACACTTGAAATTTTTATTCATATAATTTGGGACGAGCCCATAAACTTGTACAAAACGTTTAAAGGAGACGGTGGTAATTTGAAGACATATGGTAAACGTTTCGTAATCATCATGATTATTTTTATGGTCATGATTAGTAGTTATCCTGAACTTAAAATGGCAAAAACCATTTATGTTAATTCATATAGCGCAATTGTTATGGATCAAAAAACGGGACGAGTTTTTTATGAGAAAAATGCTCATGAACCGAGAAGGATTGCTAGTATTACAAAAATTATGACGGCTATTATTGCGATTGAGTCTGGAAAATTGGATGAAATGGTTACGGTTAGTAGAAATGCGGTACGTGCAGAAGGATCATCTGTTTATCTTCAAGTTGGCGAAAAAATAAAACTTGAAGAATTAGTCTATGGTTTGATGCTACGTTCTGGAAATGACGCTGCAGTTGCGATTGCGGAACATGTTGGGGGGAGTGTTGAAGGTTTTGTTTTTCTAATGAATGAAAAAGCAAAACAAATAGGAATGATGAATACTCATTTTGCTAATCCCCACGGGTTAGATGACCATGAAGACCATTACTCCTCCGCTTACGATATGGCAATATTAACGAAATATGCGATGGAGAATGAAAAATTCCGAGAAATATCTGGTACAAAAGTTCATCATGCACCTAATCCTGAAAGCAGGTGGGATAGAGAGTGGCGAAATAAAAATCGGTTATTAACTGAGCTTTATCAATTTTCAACAGGTGGGAAGACAGGCTATACGAAACGAGCAAAGCGGACACTAGTTTCAACCGCTTCAAAAAATGGTATGGACTTAATTGCTGTAACATTAAACTCCCCTACATCTACGGATTGGAATGAACATATTCAAATGTTTGAATACGTTTTTACAAATTATCAATATGTAAAAGTACTAGATGATGGGGTAATAAAAAAGGTAAATGATTCTACTTATAAAGATAAAGCTTATTTGGATCATGAATATGTATATCCGATTACTAAAGATGAAAGAGATTTATTTAAGGTAGAATATAGGCTTCTTAAACCAAAAGGAAAATGGGAACGAAGTCCAGATCAAATTCCAGAAGTGATTGGAAAAGCGGAAATCTATTTCAATAATGAGCTTATCCATACAATGCCAATTCTATATGATCATAATAAATCTCAGAAAAAGAAGAAATCAATTTTTGATTTTGCAATACAAATATTCGGAGCCATTATAGGAGTAAAAATACGATGATTAATATTATATGGGTTGCTATGACGATTATCGGTATAATATTTGCGATGTTTAATGGAACGATGGATGAAGTGAATAAAGCCATATTTCAAGGTGCACAAGAAGCGGTAACATTAAGTATCGGTTTTATAAGTATTTTAGTTTTCTGGTTAGGAATGATGAAAATAGCTCAAGCATCAGGACTATTAGATCTTTTAGCTAGATTGTTCCGGCCAATTGTAAAACGTCTATTTCCAGATATACCAGACAATCATCCTGCTATGGGCTATATCTTATCCAATATGATGGCAAATATGTTTGGATTAGGAAATGCAGCAACACCACTAGGGATTAAGGCTATGGAGCAATTAAAAAAGCTCAATCATGAACGAGATGAAGCAAGTCGTTCAATGGTAACATTTTTAGTCATTAATACTTCAAGTTTAACTATTATCCCGACAACTGTACTTGCCATACGAATGAATTATGATTCAGCTTCACCTGCAGAAATTGTTCTTCCAACATTGATTGCCACTATCTGTTCGACTTTAGGTGGTATTTTAATAGATCGATATTTTAATTATCGGAGAAATCGAAATGGGGTGAAGTAATGGAAATCATCTCGAGTATTTCCCTATGGTTAATTCCTTTACTTATAGGGACCATTCTTATACATGCAACCTGGAAAAAGGTTCCAACTTATGAAGTGTTTGTAGAAGGTGGAAAAGAAGGTATAAAAATAGCCGTGTCAATTATTCCATTTTTAGTTGGCATGCTTGTTGCGATATCAATATTTCGTGCATCAGGAGCACTAGAATATACAGTAAACTTAATGCGTCCTGTACTAGAATTGATCGGAATTCCACCAGAAGTGGTCCCGCTTGCTCTCATTCGACCAGTTTCAGGGACCGCTGCACTCGGCATGACAAGTGATTTAATTGCAACTTATGGTCCTGATTCGTTCATTGGTAGGCTCGCTTCTGTTATTCAAGGAAGTACAGATACTACATTTTATATTCTGACCGTATATTTTGGAGCTGTAGGGATTAAAAAAATGGGAAATGCATTAAAAATCGGGTTATTGGCTGACTTAGTGGGAATCATTGCAAGTGTAATTATTGTTACTTTATTTTTTAGTGCAAATTAATATTGGATATTGAAAAACTGGGAGAGAATAAAAATTACCCAGTTTTTATTTATTTTCTTTGTTTTCATTTGAAAAATATGTCATAATTCATGCAGGAATTTCCTTTTTTATTAAGACTGTTTTGACATGGTACTATGAACTTAAGTTTTATCTTTTTTACATCACATTAAAAAACAGCCTTATGGGATTAGGAATAAAAGGAGTGTCTTAAAAATTGGAACGTTTACAGAAAATTATTGCACACGCAGGAATCGCATCAAGAAGAAAAGCTGAAGAAATGATTCTTCAAGGAAAAGTAACGGTAAATGGGAAAGTGGTTACTGAGCTTGGGGTCAAAGTTGGCCCGAAAGATGTTGTTGAAGTTGAAGGAATTAAAATTGAGCGTGAAGAACCTGTATATTTTCTTCTTTATAAACCAAGAGGAGTAATTTCGTCTGTACATGATGAAAAAGGTAGAAAAACGGTGATTGATTTTTTCCCTATGATTGAGCAAAGAATTTACCCAGTTGGAAGATTGGACTATGATACAAGCGGATTACTTATTTTGACAAATGATGGAGAATTTGCCAATTTACTAATGCATCCAAAATATGAAATTGAAAAGACCTATGTAGCGAAAGTAAAAGGGATTCCGACAAGAGAAAGCTTAAAGCAGTTAGAAAAAGGAATCCAACTAGAAGATGGCATGACTGCACCGAGCAAAGTTAAATTTATTTCAAGTGATCGGAAAAAGAATTCAGCCATTGTTCAAATAACGATCCACGAAGGAAGAAATCGTCAAGTGCGCAGAATGTTTGAAGCGATTGGGTACCCCGTGTTAAAGTTGAAACGAGAACAATTTGGCTTTTTAACTTTATATGGTTTAAATCCTGGTGATTTTAGAGTTTTAACGCCTCATGAAGTCAAACAACTTCGAACATTAGCTAATAAAGGAAGTTTAAAGTAAAATAGAAAGTGGCTGTAAATTCATAATTTGCAGCCGATATTCACAAAAAATTCATATATTCACAAAATGTTCAATTTCACAAAATGATATAATCAAACAAAAAGCGTTTGTGGGAGGGCTTTCATTTTGAAAAAGAAAAAAAGACAGATGACTCGAATGATCATATTAGTCCTATTAGCTACCGCAATATCTTATACGCTTTATGCAAATTTCTTACAAAAAAATGAACGAGTGGGAGCAGTTGGTGAGCTAGCCCCTGATTTTGTTTTAAAAGATTTAAATGGTAACGAATATCAGCTTTCTGATTATCGTGGCAAAGGCGTATTTCTTAATTTTTGGGGCACATATTGCGAGCCTTGTAAAGATGAAATGCCCTATATGAATAAATTGTATGCAGAATATAAAGATCAAGGTGTTGAAATATTAGCGATAAACGTTGGAGAAACGGATTTAGCTATCAATACATTTGCGTCTAAATATGGAATTGAGTTTCCAATTGTTGTGGATGTAAATGGTGAAGTTCAACACGCTTATAATATTTATCCTTTACCTGCTACATTTTTAGTAGATTCAGAGGGTAAAATTGTTAAATATTATGATAAACCAATGACAGAAGAAATGATTCGTGAATTCATGGAGCAAATTAAACCATAGGGAACAAGAGGTATTGTCAATGAAAAATGTGAAATGTGAATGCGGTCATGTTAATCCCTTAGGTACGGTCATATGTGAATCATGCGGAAGGGCTGTAGGGGAAAATTCAAAAACTAATGATTTATTGGATATGCGTTACGAAGGGACAGCCCGTAGAAGTCAAGTTCGAAATCAAACGATTATCGATAAAATTTGGAATTTCTTTTCTTCTGTTAAAGTCGGAGTTGTTTTAATTGTTCTAGCCTTAATCGCTTCAGCAATTGGAACAATCTTCCCTCAAGAAATGAATGCTAATCTTGATAAACCGGCTAATATTTATTATGAAGAGAAGTATGGATGGTTCGGAAAGATTTATTATTTATTAGGCTTTCATGACTTATATAGCTCTTGGTGGTATATTTTATTAGTTGCATCTATAGGGGTATCATTAGTCATTTGTAGTTTAGACCGAGCAGTCCCGTTATATAAAGCTTTAAAGAAGCAACGTGTTCCAAAACATATAAGTTTCATGAAAAGACAACGTTTCTTTAATCAAAAAACGGTAGGAAATACGGAAAAACTTGTCGTATTAGCTGAGGAATTGCTTAAGAAAAGCCGTTATAAAGTGATTTTAGATCATGGTAGTTTATTAGCAGAGAAGGGACGTTTTTCTCGTTGGGGTCCATATGTAAACCATATTGGATTAATTATATTTTTAATCGGGGTTATGCTTCGTTTTGTACCAGGCTTCTATGTTAATGAGCAGCTATGGGTTAAAGAAGGAGAAACAAAGGTAATTCCAGGAACTGATATGCAATATTACTTAACGAATCATAAATTTTTGGTTGAGTATTATAGCGAAGAGGACAATGAAGCGTACAAAAATGCACTTGAGCAAAAAGGTGCTATTGTTAAAAATTTCCAATCAAATGTAACTTTATATAAGGCAAGTGAAAAAACTTTGCCTGGTAAAAATCCAGAATTAATAAAAATTAAAGACGACGAAATTCGTGTCAATAAACCGTTAACAGTGGACAGCTTCTCTCTTTTCCAGGCTAGCTATAAGCTTAATGAAATTAGCTCCATGACATTAGCCTTAACGAAAAAAGAAACTGGAGAAGAATTTGGAGAAATTACTATCGATTTAACTAATCCAAAAGATGTATATGATTTAGGAAATGGTTATCTTGTATATCTTATGAGTTATTTCCCTGATTTTGTTATTAAAAATGGTGAACCAGCTACTAATTCTCCATTTCCTAACAATCCTGCTTTTGCTTTTAAGATGGTAACTCCAGATAAACCAGAAGGCGAGATTAGCTTTGTTGCAATCCAACAAAATCTTGAGCCTATGGGAGAAAATCAATATAAAATGGCATTTAAAAATGCAGATTTTGTGAATTATACAGGCTTAATTGTTAGAAAGGATTTAACTTTACCGATTATTGCGATAGGGGGAGCAATCTTTTTAATTGGAGTTGCCCAAGGTTCATTTTGGCAACATCGCAGAATTTGGATTAAAGAAGACAATGGTGATCTTTTCATCGCAGGGCATACAAATAAAAACTGGTATGGTTTTATGAGAGAAATTGAAAAGATTTTCGCGGGTACAGAAATACCAATTCCAAAAGATCAAGGACTAGAAAAAGAGAAAAAGGATACAACAAATCAAGGGGTGGACTCGGTTGGTTGAACTAAGTAGTAATTTCCTTCATACATCATTTATTCTATATTTAATTGCCATTGTATTTTTAGGTGGTGCCATTAAACAAAAAAAAGGAATTAATCGAAATAAAGATGAAAAAGCACCGATTGCAGGGAAAATTGGGATCTGTATTACAATTGCAGGTTTTATTTCTCAACTAGGCTATTTCATTACAAGATGGATTGCAGCTGGACATGCTCCAGTTAGTAACATGTTCGAATTCGTTACATTTTTCAGCATCATGTTTGTCGCAGGATTTATTTTATTCTACTTTTTATATCGTTCGGTTGTATTAGGTCTTTTTACTTTACCGATTGTTCTATTAATTATTGCTTACGGTAGTATGTTTACAAAGGATATTACACCATTAATTCCTTCACTAAGAAGTGAATGGTTAACGATTCACGTCATGACTGTTGCAGCTGGAGAAGGAATCTTGGCAATCAGTTTTGTCGCAGGTTTAATATACTTAATCAAAAATATCGACCATTCGAAGAGAACTAAAAAAACAGTTTGGTTAGAAGTCATTATTTTTGGAATTACAACAGTCCTTGGTTTTGTCATTATTACTTCCATTTTTGCTATGACAGGTTATAAATCTGAAATCAATTGGGTTAATAAAGAGGGGCAAGTTGAGCATTACCAATATAAATTACCACCTTTATTAGGTCCAAATGAATGGGAATTACAAACTGAAAACAGGATGGAACCATTAATTGAATTACCAGCCATTATTGATGCTCAAAAAGCAAATACAGTAGTATGGTCATTTTTAATCGGAAATGTACTCTATCTTTTAGTTCGCTTAATTACTAGAAAACGAGTTGGTCAACTACTTCAGCCATTAGTCAAAAACTTAGACAAAGACTTATTAGATGAAATTAGTTACAGATCTGTATTGATTGGTTTCCCAGTCTTTACCTTAGGTGGTCTTATATTTGCGATGATTTGGGCACATATTGCCTGGTCAAGGTTCTGGGCTTGGGATCCAAAAGAGGTATGGGCATTAGTTACTTGGTTCTTCTATGCAGCATTCCTCCATCTTCGTCTATCTAGTGGTTGGCATGGAGAGAAATCTGCATGGTTAGCAGTTATCGGGTTCGGTATTATTATGTTTAACCTGATTTTTGTTAACTTAATTATTGCTGGAATGCATTCATACGCATAATAGTAAAATTTATTAAAGAAATATCAGAAAGTCTTCACAATTTCATGTTGTGTAGACTTTTTTTTGTGATAATTTTAAGATGTAAATATATTAAATACTATTGCATACTTTAGCAGTTGAACAATTTATAGCAATTTATTGTCTACTTTTGTACAATAGACTGCAAGGAGGAATTCATTTATGGAGAATGAAATCAAAATTCTTGTTGTGGATGATGAAGAACGTATTCGTCGCTTATTGAAAATGTATTTAGAAAGAGAAAATTATGTAATTGAAGAAGCGCAAGATGGAAATGAAGCATTACAAAAAGCTCTTGAAAACGACTATGATCTAATTTTATTAGACCTTATGTTGCCTGGAAAAGATGGCTTAGAAGTATGTCGTGAATTAAGAGAGAAAAAAGCAACCCCTGTAATCATGCTAACGGCTAAAGGAGAAGAAGCGAATCGCGTCCAAGGCTTTGAGGTTGGAACTGATGATTACATTGTAAAACCATTTAGTCCAAGAGAGGTTGTTTTGCGAGTTAAGGCATTATTGAGAAGATCATCATCAACTAGTTTTCTACAAACTGATACGGTTACAAAAAATGTACTAGTATTCCCTCATTTGACTATTGATCATGATGCACATCGGGTTATTGCTGATAATCAAGAAGTGAGTTTAACTCCAAAAGAGTATGATTTATTGTACTTTTTAGCTAAAACACCAGACAAAGTGTTTGATCGTGAGCAATTACTAAAAGAAGTTTGGCATTATGAATTTTTCGGAGATTTAAGAACAGTTGATACTCACGTTAAACGTTTAAGAGAAAAATTAAATAAAGTTTCTGAAGAAGCAGCTAAGATGATTGTAACCGTATGGGGTGTTGGATATAAATTCGAGGTTGGAAATGGATGATTTGGAAAAGCGTTGTTGGTAAGCTTTGGGCTACAATCCTATTATTTTTCTCTTTTGTCTTATTTGTTTTAACTCTCTTGTTAATGCAATTTATTTCCAATTATGTTGTCAATCAGGTTACAGATGGTCTTACAAATACAGCGTCAAAAATTTCAATTACTCTTGAACAGCATGATGACATAGAGTTTGGTTTAGAAGTAGTATGGGAGATTTTAGATGATGTAACGAATGCCATTATTATTACTGATGAAAATCATATCTATTATTCCAACCCAAAAGATAATGATATTTTTGACTTAGAATATTTTCTAAATGACAGAGATTTAAGTCAAGTAATTAATGAGAAGAAATCCATTCAAAAGGATATTTTCCTTCAAAACGTTGATGAAAATGGGAATAAATCAAACCAAGAGGCGATTATTGTCGGTGTTCCATTAGATAAATTTTCCAATCAAATTGGTGCTGTTTATATTTATCAGTCTCTTGATGTGATGAGAGAGACATCTAAGTCAATTACAAAACTTATTTTCGCAGCAGCTTTTATAGCATTTATTTTAACAACTGTTTTCGCATTTTTCTTATCTACAAGGATTTCAGCCCCATTAATTCGTATGAAAGAAGCGGCTTTTGAGGTACAACGAGGTAACTTTGATATAAAAGTACCCGTATTAACGAATGATGAAATCGGGCAATTAGGTATAGCCTTCAATGAGATGAGAAAAAAACTACGAATTAATATGAATGACTTGAAACAGGAGAAGGAACAGTTAAAAAGTGTCCTTAGTACAATGGCAGATGGAGTCTTTATGTTCGATACACATGGACATATAAAAGTTACGAATCCACCTGCAAAAGCTTTTCTCCATTTATGGAACTATGAAAAAGAAGACGCACTTTTTAATGAAGTACCAATTGCTGTTATGGAGTTGTTTGACGAAGTCATTCGTTCAGGAAAAGAACAAGTCGGAGAAATCGAATTACAAGGCAGACACTGGACAATGATTGTAAGTCCTTTATACAATGGTTCAGATATTCGAGGTGCCGTTACTGTACTTCGAGATATGACTGAAGAACGAATCATGGATAAACTTAGAAAAGATTTCTTAGCTAATGTTTCTCATGAGCTACGTACTCCAATCTCTATGCTACAAGGTTATAGCGAAGCATTAACTGATGGGGTTGTACAATCCGAGGAAGAGCGAATTGAAATTGCAAAAATTATCAATGAGGAATCCCAACGGATTGGTAGACTTGTAAATGAGCTATTGGATTTAGCAAGAATGGAATCAGGATTTTCAAATTTAAATAAACAATGGATATCACTCCAACCATTTTTAGAGAAAATCGTAAAGAAATTTAATGGACTTGCTAAAGAAAATGGTATTGAATTGACTTTATCTACCGAGCTAAAAAATGAGGAATTTTATTTTGACCCTGATCGAATTGAACAAGTTCTAACTAATTTAATTGATAATGGAATAAGACATACTTCTAGTGGTGGTAAAATTCAAGTCGTTGCAACTGAAGAGCAGAATAATCTCATTTTAGAAGTAATTGATAATGGTTCAGGCATTCCAAGTGAAGATATACCTTTTGTTTTTGAACGTTTTTATAAAGCAGACAAAGCAAGAACACGTGGTCGTTCAGGGAATGGAACTGGGCTTGGTTTATCAATCGCAAAAAATATTGTGAAATCTCATTCTGGTCAAATCGGAGTGAAAAGTAAGCTCGGACAGGGTACGACATTTACTGTAGTATTACCACGAAATTCTTAACTTTATGTTGAAAAATCTTGTTTCATAAGAAACATTCGCCCACTTTTACTAGGTGGGCTTTTCTATGTAATTTACAATTTTTTAATTTTCGTCATAATTTTAGAGAATGTTAATTTTTAAACAATATGTATCTATTATCTTTATTTTTTTTTTGAAAAAGTCTATATTTATAATGAAACTTTTTTAAATTAATCTCGACAAATATAATGAACGGGAGGATTTTATGAACTCCGTTTTTAAGGAATTCTATAGCCTTTATCATAAAGACATCTACTCATTTTTATTTTACATGACTAAAAATCGTGAATTAACTGAAGATCTTGTACAAGAAGTGTACATTCGTATAATTAAGTCCTATGAACGGTTTGAGGGCAAAAGTACGATGAAAACATGGGCCTTGTCCATTGCTCGAAATGTGGCTATTGATCATTTCCGTAAAGAAAATACTTTGAAGAAACGATTGTTTTCACAAGTGGATTGGAAAGACTATGAAATACGAGATACGAACCCTATACCAGAAGATGTCATTGTCCAAAGTGATAGAGTTCGTCTACTTTATCAATGTCTAGATAAGTGTACGATTGACCAACGAATGGTGATCGTTTATCGATATATTCAAGATTTATCCATTGCTGAAACTGCTCAAGTTCTTGGCTGGACAGAAAGTAAAGTGAAAACTACTCAGCATCGTGCCTTAAAAGTATTAAAAAAACATTTGGAAATGCAATTAGAAAAGGAGGGAGAGTCTTGATGAAGAAAAAGAATCTATCAGATTCTGAACTAATCGAGCTTCTTCATCAATTACCTTCAGTTGATGACAAGCGCAGCATGAGTGAGGTATATTCGAGTGTAATTCAAAAGGTAAACCAAGAAAATCAGAAGAACACAAAAAAATTTAAACGTTATGTATTACCAGCTTTTGCTACTGCAGCTTGTTTGGTCCTAGGTATTATTGGATTGAATTATTTTAACTCAACATTTAATGGTTTTGAATCTGCTGATGACAACAAGAATGTAGATCGTTCTCAAGATCAAATTAATGCAATAGAACCTGCTGCTGATAAACCGATATTAGGACTTGTAGAAAGCCCAGATAACGTCCAAGGTAACAATGGTGAGAAAACAGGGGATCCGATTAATGATACTTTGAGTTTAAAGATTAATGAAGAAGAATGGAAAACACCTGTATTTGAGGATTCCTTAAATGAAGGTGAATATGCAGTTACATTAGGTCTACCTGATGAACAAGCTCAAGTTTTTGTCCCAGTTTCTGTTATTGTGAAAGAAGTTGAAGGAAAAAATTGGTTAGAGCAATACAATGAAATACAAAATCTAATTAACGAAGAAGAACTCGGATTCTCTGAGAACTACCCATTACAAGCAAATTTATTTTTAGATAATCAAGGTAATGTAAATATCGATTTGTATAAAAATCATTCTTATTCATATGGGCTTACGACAGAAACTTTTCTTTTAAAAAGTATAGAAGTATTAAGATATATTAATGTGAAAGAAATATTTTTATTAGAAAATTCAGTTCCAGGTGCATACTTATCTCATATTGGAGATGTAAATCATTTTTATACGTTAAATCCTGAGCCTAAAAATGCTTATTTTATTTTTGAAACAAATGAGAAAAAATATTTATGTCCAAGTAATATAAGCGTTAATACAATAAATGAGGCTTTAATGAAAATGAAAAAAGAGGTACCAGTAGACAATCTTTTACCAAGTATCCCTAATAATATTTCTTTTACTATTAATAGTTCTGATCCATCAAAGTTGATTATTTCTTTCGATAAAGGTACTATACTTAAAGAAACAATCGAAAACAGAATTATGATTGATGCAATCCTTTTAACAGCGAAAGATTTTGGTTATCAGTATGTACTGTTTGAAAATATAAATTTAGATTCCATTGGACCTTACGATTTTAGTGAAGCTATAAAAGTTCCAATCTCACCTAATTTAATTGGAAGTTATGAATAACGGAAAAAAGACCTTTTACAAGGTCTTTTTTCGTTCTTTTTCAAAGCAAGGAAATATTATATTCTCGTTTTCGGATTCCTAAAATGTATAAATCAAGCATTGTTAAATTATACTACTTTATTGTCAGTTTCATTTCCTTAGTTCTAATTCAGGACAAGCATTCATATTCTGAAATGAATAAAATAAGGAGGAAGGAAATGCTTGAATATGTAAAAAGGCTTTTAGTAGCCATTATATTTGCAATTTTAATATGTATATTTATCATTAGCGGTACATCACTCGCTAATGCAGAGGAAAATACTTTAGATTTAAATTGGCTATGGCCAAGTGATGGCTATATAAGTGATATATTTGGAACAAGAAATGGAAGACATAAGGGAATAGATATTGCATCTGAAATTGGAACAGAAGTCATTGCGGTAGAAGATGGAACTGTAACAAGGTCCTATTATTCTAAAACCTATGGAAATGTAGTATTTATTCAACATAAAGAAGGCTATGAAACGGTTTATGCACACTTAAAAGCAAGAAAAGTAAAGCAAGGGGAACATGTCAAAAAAGGAGAAATAATTGGTTTAATTGGAAGTACTGGAAACTCTTCTGGACCTCATCTCCATTTTGAAGTACATAAAAATGAATGGACAATCGAAAAACAGAATGCCATTGATCCGTTTTTTATTTTTGGAGAAGGTGAGATTGGTCAAATGGTATTTAAAGGAGAAACTAAAATTGAGCCATCTGTTGAAGTAGCACGGAAAGTAAAAGACCAAATCACTCATACAGTTCATCAAGGAGAAACACTATGGAGTATATCGAATGAATACGATCTTTCCATAGATTTGATTAAAAAGCTAAATCATTTAAAATCAGATAGGATTTTTCCAAATCAAGTATTGATTATTAAAGATAAGGGGATTGTCTCTAAATAAATACATACATAGCAAATTTGACCTCATATTCAGTGAGGTTTTTTTCTTTACAAAATAAAAAGTGATGAATATAATAAAAATGTAAATTAAATATGTCATTCATCTTCGGGGCAGGGTGAAATTCCCGACCGGCGGTAATAAGGATAATCCTTTTAGCCCGCGAGTCTAATTTTTTAGGCAGGATTTGGTGAAATTCCAAAGCCGACAGTATAGTCTGGATGGGAGAAGATGAAGGTTTCGATTCATTCATCATTGATATTGATTGAATGTTTATTTAAGTATGCCTTCAATTCTCCTCCGAAGCTTTTTCGGAGGAATTTTTGTTTTTAAGATTGAAAAAACTTCTAGAAGTTGACAATTGAATATTAATCGAAACCTTCTTCCTTCTTTATGTGAGATGAAAAACAAACATAGAAGGAGAGAAACAGGATGAAGAAATTAAACAGTAAAGCTTTTGTTACAATTGGGATGTTAAGTGCATTTTCATATGTCTTAATGCTTCTAAACTTTCCACTACCGGGATTTCCGTCATTTTTGAAAGTGGACTTTAGTGATATCCCTGCTATTATTGCCGCAATGATAATGGGTCCTGTGGCAGGCATACTGGTGGAATTATTAAAAAATATTTTAGACTTGTTGACAACAGGCAGTGAAACTGGTGTACCAGTTGGGCATATTGCAAATTTTGTTACAGGTATTTTATTTGTATTAACAGTTTACTTTATTTATTTAAAAGTTAAGTCCAAAAAAGGGTTAGCAGTTGCACTAGTAACTTCAACAATTGTTACGGCAGTTGTCATGAGTGTTCTTAATTATTATGTCTTTTTACCTATGTACTATATCTTTTTAGGGTATTCAGCAGAAGACTTACCACTAATATTTGCTGTAACTGCAATATTACCTTTTAATCTCGTAAAAGGGGCAGTAATCTCTATTGTATTCATCCTCTTATTTGCAAAAATGAACAAGTGGATTCACAAACAACAAGTAGCCTATAAATAATTAAAAAAGCTTCGCAAAATTTTTGCGGAGCCTTTTTTCATATTATTCGAATTTATTTGGATCACCGTCAAACGGTTTATCAGATATGCGAATGGAGTCGGTAGGGCAACCTTCAAATGCGTCCATCATATCATCTTCTAAAATTTCTGGTACTTCCTCTGTGCCTGTATTATCGTCTAAAATAACGTAGGCAATCCCTTCATCATCATAATCATATATATCGGGTGCAGCTGCTCCGCACGCTCCACAAGCAATACAAGTCTCTTTATCTACAATTGTATATTTTGCCATTTATTTACCCTCCAATAAAGCTTGTCTTCAATCTAAAGAAGTTCATACGTATTCATTGTAAAACTGAAAATTAAACTTTTCAATAAAAATGCACGGGAAAAAGATTCAATCCTAGTGATTCACTCCAAAATGAATACAATTTTTAGAACGAAATGGATTATTTCAAAAAATGACTCGGATAAAAACGTGGTACAATAAAGGCGGTGATAGATATGGATTTTTTAAAAATATTAATACTTTATGGTGCTGAACGATTAACAGACGAAAGATCAATAAGTGCAATTTATTCCATTATAGTTGGAAAAAAATCCTCACAAACCATTCAAGATGTGAGCTGGTTTCGTCTGAAAAAGTGGTATCATTGCTTTCCTAATTTATCGAAAGCGACATTTGACGAATCGGTATCCTTTTTAATAAAAAATGGATTTATTTTTATTAATGAGAAAACCGTATCAATTACACCTAGTGGGAAAAAAGCTTTACAGGAAAATTTGAAAAATTATCCACCACTTAATCATTTAAATGGTTACGAATATTTTAATACAGATGAAAAATTTTGGTGTCGATTAAACTTAATCGTTCAAAGTTTAAGTTATTTAGTTCACAATGACAGTTCTTTTTACCCAGTAGAGAGGAAAATGGAGATTCAGTATTGGGTAAAGAAATGGTTAAATGAAAAAAGAAAAGTGTTTGAAAAAGATACATTATTTCAAATGGTTCGTGAGGAATTGTTTCAAATTTTCTCTAAAATGGAGAAAAGTAATCTTCAACCATCATTAGTTGTATACCGTCTTTCAGGATACAAATCTCCTGGTTTAACATCTAATCAACTATCACAAGCATTGAAAATAGAAGAAGTATTTTACCAACTATCCTTCCTCGACCATATTCATTACATGTTAAAAACGATTTGGTCAGAACGAGAGAACTATCCTTTATTACATACATTATTTGAATATCGAAATGTATTACTCACAAGCTCTAGTGAACAGACTTATGAATTAATTAAAAAGGGTTATTCCATTGATGAAATTGTCAAAATCCGTCGGTTAAAAAGAAGTACAATTGAAGACCATGTGGTAGAAATTGTATTAAAAGATCCAACATTTTCAATAGATCCTTTTGTCTCATTGGAATTACAAAATAAGCTAGTCAATTTGATTTCCAACGTAAGTTATCGTAAATTAAGTAAATTAAAAGAAGATGTGAAAGAAGCGGATTACTTTGCAATTCGCCTAGTATTATCTAAGTATTCATAAATGTAATCTAATAAGATATGGAGAATCATTATGAAATACAATTTAGAACAAATTTTAAAAAAATATTTTTCCTATACGACCTTTCGAAAAGGTCAAAAAGAAGTTATCGATTCTGTATTATCGAATCAAGATACGTTAGCCTTACTACCAACAGGTACTGGTAAATCATTATGTTATCAATTACCTGGATATATTTTACAAGGGACGATTTTAATCGTTTCACCACTTCTTTCACTTATGCAAGACCAAGTTGAACAAATGAAGGCGAACGGTGAAAAACGAGTAGTTGCTCTCAACTCTTTTCTTTCTTTTGAAGAAAAAAACAATGTACTAAAAACTCTTTCAAAGTATAAGTTTATTTATATTTCTCCGGAAATGTTAAAACAAGAGCAAATTATACAAGCTCTTCAATCGATTAAAATATCATTGTTTGTTATTGATGAAGCACATTGCATTTCACAATGGGGCTTTGATTTTCGTCCAGACTATTTAGGTTTAGGTGAAATTCGTGAAAAATTATCTAATCCACCGATTTTAGCTTTAACTGCAACTGCAAGAAAAGAAGTTCGAGACGATATTAAATTTATCTTAAAGTTAATTAACCCTACAGAAATTATTTCTTCTGTCGATCGACCAAATATTGCAATAGTCGTTAATCAAGTTCAAAATCAAATGGAAAAAGATAAACTCTTGCTTGACTATCTTAAAAGAATTGAAGGGCCAGGAATCATTTATTTTTCAAGTAAGGCTATGGCTGATGAATGGGCGATAAAAATTAAGGAAGCAAATATTTTTCAAGCGGAATCCTATCATGCAAAATTACCACAAGAGGAGCGGATCCTTGTCCAACAGCAATTTCTTTATAATCAAATTGATTGTATTTGTGCAACAAGTGCGTTTGGTATGGGAGTAAACAAACAAAACATCCGTTTTGTAATTCATTACCATCCACCATTAAATATTGAGTCTTACTTACAAGAAATCGGTCGAGCAGGAAGAGATGGAGAAAACAGTATCGCTATTCTTTTATATATGGAACAAGATTTCCAGTTCCAAAAACAATTGTTAGAAAGTGAATTACCAAGTCGAGAGCAAATTTATGTTTTTTCTCAGATTGTTCAAAATATCGACTCAGATATAAAAGAGAAAGTTGTATTTGGCTTTACTGAGGTTCAATGGCGACTTCTTAACTATTTTTATGAAAAAAGTAAAAGCAGGACTGATTTTACTTTGAATATGAACAATTACGTTGAAGAAAGAATGTCATTTAAATATCGAAAACTACTGGAATTAAAAAATTGGATATATACGACAACTTGTAGAAGAGAGCATCTACTTCAATTATTTGAAGAAGAAATCTATGACAATAAACCTTCTCAATGTTGTGATATTTGTGGAATCCACTTAGAGGAATATAGCAAAAAAAACATACAACGAATGACTATACAAAAATTGGATTGGAAAATGAAACTAGACGAAATTTTTAATGGACTAGGTGATGAAAAGAATGAAAAATAAACAAGCAGAATTAATAAAAAATATTACAGATCAACAATTACTGAAAAGTTTTTATTTTACGCAATTACTAGTCTTTGAAATAGCTATTATTTTAGCCTTTTTCTTATTTAATCATTTTTTCGACTTATTTCTGTTATTTAATTTTAGTGATATTCGAATAATTACGTATGGAGTAACGGCAGGAATTTTAGTTGTAGCCATAGACCTTTTCATGATGAAATTATTACCAAGTCATTATTTTGATGATGGTGGTATTAATGTTCGGCTATTTCAAAACCGTGGAGTAGTTCAAATCATCTTTATGACACTGCTCGTTGCCTTTTGTGAAGAGCTTCTGTTCAGAGGAGTGTTACAGACTCAATTTGGTTTATTAGTTGCTAGTCTTATTTTTGCTCTAATCCATTATCGGTATTTATTTAATCCATTTTTATTAATTAGTATTACATTTTTAAGTTTTTTCATCGGCTTAGTGTTTGAATGGACACAGCAAAATTTGGCAGTTACATTTATCATGCATTTTATTATTGATGTATTATTAGGATTATTCATTTATTTCTTCTGCAGTAGTAAAAAATCTGATTAACACTTCAAGGAAATGTTATAATATTTTAAGAAGGGCAAGAGAAGGAGTGAAGGTAAATGGAGCAAAGACAATCTAAAACGATGAAATCAACAACTGACACTTTTGATGATTTAGACAAAATCATGGCTTCTCACCTGCCGCCTAGAAGTGTTTATCATAAAGAAAAAGAAGAATTAAGTCGGAAGAAGCATAAAGAAGAGAAGAAAAAAGAGAAAAGAAGCTATTTCATTATTAAAACGCTAGTCTTTCTTTTTCTTTTATTACCGATTATTATCGGCTTTGTATTTTTAATGAATGAATTAAATTCCTCACCATTTAATCCGACTGATCCAGTGAGTGAAAATTTTGATCATGTTCATTTTGAATAAAGGACTTAACCTTGTGGTTAAGTTTTTTTATATGCATAATTTTAATGGCTTGCCCATATGTTGATATCGAAACATGCAATTTTGTTTGATATAGAATGGAGTGGTTAAATGGACGAGCCTATTAAAAATCTTGAAAGCTGGACTGATTTAGCGACTAAACAATTTTTACAAAATATTGTTAATAAAAAGCAGAAATTCGACCGATATAAAAAATATCACTTAACGATCATGTGGACGACCATATTTTTAGGTGCGGCTTTTATTATGTATTCTTATTATTTTTATTTTGTTCCATATTCACATTCATTCTTTGAAATGTTTTCCAATTTCGTAGATGAGTTTTTTAACATGGTCTTTTTTCTCATAGTAATATCTGCCTTTGGTTTCATGAATGTATTAAAAAAGAAAATGGATAAATATGAAGATGAATATCATGCATTAAGGCGTGAGCTAGTAGATAAAAGTAAAGACCTTTGGAAATCACAAGAAGCATGGTCGAAAAGACATCTTGTCTTTCAGATGATGAAGGAAAAATATGATATTAATTTATATCATGAAAATAAATAAACCCACTTTTAGCCCTTAAAGAACCATTAAACGTAGTTCGACATACGATGCAATTAGGAGACTATGTTCAGGGGGCCTTTATTATGTACTTAGAGCGAGTGAGCGCCAATAAAATTAAGGTTTTAATACCTTTTGATGAAATAGAAGAGCATGGGCTCCAGAATGATGAATCAAATTATGATTTATTCAAATGGGAGCCAATTTTTCATGAAATGATTGCAAAAGTTAATGAAGAATTTAACCTTTTAATAGAGGATACGGTTGTGATTGATATTTATTCATTACATCAACAAGGCATTGTTTTTATACTTACCTTTTCAGAAGATGAAATAGAGCAATATCAACAAGATGAATTTATAAATTTTGGAATGTTTTATCAACAAAATAATAAGCAATTATTTCAATTTATCGATATTGAAGATTTAATCCAATGTTCGGCTCACATTTATCCATTTTATAAAAACGGATCGGTCTATTATTTTAAAAATCATTATTACTTATTTATTAATCCTCAACAAGTGAGTAATTATGAAAGAATAAAAATGATTATAACCGAATATGCAGATTATTCATCATTAACACATGAATATTTACAAGAATACGGAACAAACATATTTAATGATAGTGCAATCCAAAAAATTTATGATTATTTTTTGACTTAATGAGCGTTATAGATGAATTCATAAATTTCATTCCACAAAAGAATAACATTTTTATAAGGTAAAGTTTAAAGTTTTTAGGTAAATAATTTTTTTCTTGATTTATAGTGTTTTCATTGTATACTTAAGTCGAGTATTACTATTTGCTTAGCGCAAATATAGGAGGTCTTTCAATGGTTACCCAGAGGGGTATGGATAGCACAAATTTAGAAGAAAAACATGATGTTTTAGCTTCAACACAAACCATCATACGTCAAGCTCTCGACAAACTAGGATATTCTGAAGAAGTATATGAATTATTAAAAGAGCCTCTCAGAATGCTAACAGTTAAAATTCCTGTTCGCATGGATGATGGAAAAACAAAAGTATTCACAGGATTCCGTGCACAGCATAATGATGCAGTTGGACCAACAAAGGGCGGAATTCGCTTTCATCCAAACGTAACTGAAAGAGAAGTGAAGGCACTTTCCATATGGATGAGTTTAAAATGTGGTATTGTCGACCTGCCATATGGTGGTGGAAAAGGTGGAATTATTTGTGATCCACGTACAATGTCTTTTAGAGAATTGGAAGCGCTAAGCCGCGGATACGTTCGGGCTATTAGTCAAATTGTAGGTCCTACAAAAGATATTCCTGCTCCAGATGTATTTACAAACTCACAAATTATGGCTTGGATGATGGATGAGTACAGCCGTATCGACGAATTTAATTCACCTGGCTTTATTACTGGTAAACCTATTGTTCTTGGTGGTTCACATGGACGTGATTCTGCAACAGCAAAAGGTGTAACAATTTGTATTCGTGAAGCGGCAAAGAAAATGGGAATTAGTCTTGAAGGAGCAAAAGTAGTTGTTCAAGGTTTTGGTAATGCAGGTGGATTTTTAGCTAAATTCATGCATGATGCTGGTGCTAAAGTAATTGGTATATCTGATGCCCTTGGAGCACTATATAATCCAGAAGGTTTAGATATCGATTATCTATTAGACCGTCGAGATAGTTTTGGTACAGTAACAAACTTGTTTAATAATACCATTTCAAATAAAGAATTATTGGAATTAGAATGTGATATATTAGTACCTGCTGCTATTGAAAATCAGATTACAGAAGAAAATGCTCATAATATTAAAGCAAAAATCGTTGTTGAAGCAGCTAATGGACCAACAACATTAGAAGCAACTAAGATTTTAACAGAGCGAGGCATTTTATTAGTACCAGATGTTCTAGCTTCTGCTGGTGGTGTAACCGTTTCCTACTTTGAATGGGTTCAAAATAATCAAGGTTATTATTGGACTGAAGAAGAAGTGGAAGAAAGACTAGAAAAAATCATGGTGCGCTCATTTGAGAATGTATATAACGTATCTAAAACAAGAAAAGTGGATATGCGATTAGCTGCATACATGGTTGGTGTGCGGAAAATGGCAGAAGCATCTCGTTTTAGAGGTTGGGTATAAAGTTTAGAAAAAAATTATAGTTTCTGATATATTTATTATATAGAGAATATCTCCTATCTATTTATAGCTAGGAGATATTTTCTTTTCAGAAAGGAGTCAGCTCATGAATAAAGAGTTTTGTTTGATTGTCGGTGGTGGGCCATGTGGATTAGCAGCAGCCATTTCACTAAAGAAAATAGGAATCGATCCATTAATTATTGAAAAAGGAAATATCGTAAATACTCTTTATCAATTTCCTACTCATCAAACTTTTTTTAGTACGAGTGAAAAGTTAGAAATAGGAGGAATTCCTTTTATAACGGAAAACTACAAGCCGAAAAAAGGGCAAGCTTTAGCTTATTATCGGGATGTAGCTAGACGTAGTGAATTACGAATCAATAAGTTCGAATCTGTGCTATCAATTGAAAAGAAAGATCATGAATTTTTTGTTCAAACAACTAAAGGAGTATACAGTGCAAAACATGTCATTATTGCTACTGGATATTATGACCATCCAAATTACATGAATGTTCCAGGAGAAGACTTGCTGAAAGTGAGCCACTATTTTAAAGAAGCTCATCCGTACTATGACACGGATGTTGTTGTAATTGGTGGTAAAAATTCAAGTATAGATGCTGCTTTAGAGTTAACCAAAGCAGGTGCAAGAGTAACGGTTCTTTATCGTGGAAAAGAATACTCAAATCATATTAAACCATGGGTGTTGCCTGATTTTGTTTCCCTTGTTAATAAAGGTGTAATCACTATGGTGTTTGAAGCAGAAGTGAAAGAGATTACGATGAATTCAGTTATTTATGAAGAAAAAGGTGAACGAAAAGAAATAAAAAATGATTTTGTCTTTGCTATGACAGGATATCACCCAGATCACCAATTTTTAAGAAAAATCGGGGTTTCTATTGATCAGGAGACAGGTCGTCCAATTTTTAATTCCGAAACGATGGAGACTAATGTTGAAAATGTATTTATCGCTGGTGTTATTGCGGCAGGTAATAATGCTAATGAAATCTTCATTGAAAATGGTAGATTCCATGGAGATTTAATTGCTAAAGCACTATTAGAAAAATATGGAAATTCATTTAAAGATTGATTGAATACATCTAATAATTTGTTAATAAAATTTTGTTGATTGTCGCAAAAGGCGGCGAATCCTTTTATATTTAATTGACTAAGTTAATTCTTTGGTAATTTTAAATCCTAGTAAGTGTTTATTCCTTTAAACTATGATATTTACGAAATAGGCTATTTAGTCTTTAGGAGTGCGTCCGCCTTAAGCAACAATCATATTATATCGAGAAGATAAGGAAGAATTAGGATTGGAAGATGGATACTAATTCCTCTTTATCCTTTGTTATTTCAAGAGCTAACTGTAATTTTAAGCGAGCTTTTTGTCCATTTAAACCGTTCGAAAAAATTACTCCTAAATTTTTTAAATAAGCTCCTCCACCTTCATATCCATAAACATCCTCAACAATTCCATTGAAACATCTGGATACAAGTACGACGGGGATATTATTTTCAATTAATTTCTTTATTCCTGGTAATGTTTCAGGTGGTAAATTCCCTTGACCGAAAGCTTCAATAATGACACCATCGACATTTGTCTGACTTAAAAAGTTTAATAAAGTAGAATCCATACCAGAATAAGCTTTAATTAACTCCACACGATTACTTATTTTTGAAACAGGGAACTTTCTTTCTTTTATTGGGATATGATGGAAAAGGATATCCCGTTTCGTAACAATACCAATTGGACCATATTGAGGACTTTGGAACGTCGATACATTGCTTGTATGAGTTTTCGTCACATTATTTGCCGCATGGATTTCATCATTTAATACAACGAGCACACCTTTATTTTTGGCTTCTTCATGAATGGCTGTGCGAAGTGAAATCATAAAATTATAAAACCCATCAGACCCGATTTCATTGCTCGAACGCATAGCTCCTGTAACGACAATTGGAATGCTAGTATCTAATGTTAAATCTAAGAAATAGGCAGTTTCTTCTAACGTATCTGTTCCATGTGTTATAACAACCCCGTCAATTTGATTGTTTTGGATATGGTACTCAATCATGTTTTTTATTTTTAGCATATGATTAGGTGTGATATGTGGAGAAGGTAAGTGAAAAGGCTCTTCAATGATTAAATCGGCGATATGACTAAATCGATTTGATTCATCAACTAAAGGATTATGATCAATTGGTTTTACTGATCCAGACTGATTATCCTCATACATTGAAATGGTTCCACCAGTATGAAGAACTAATATTTTTTTCATAAAAATTCCCTCCGAATGCATTGACGATATGTATTTTCAAAAACTTTAAAAAATGATACGATAAAAATATTAAGATAGAAATGAGGTCGGTTATGTTTTCCGTCATTTCAGCCGGAATTGCTCCCGGTTTCGCGCTATTATGTTATTTTTACTTAAAAGACGAATATGATAAAGAGCCACTTAAAGATGTGTTTCGAGTCTTTATTATTGGTGGAATCTTAGTATTTCCTATCATGTTTATACAATATGTTTTAGATGTTGAGCAAGTATTTCAACATCCAATATTAAAAGCCTTCATATCTGTTAGTTTTTTTGAAGAGTTTTTTAAATGGTTCTTTTTATACTTTTTAATTTATAAAACTACATTAATCGATGAACACTATGATGGAATTGTTTATGGTGTATCTATTAGTTTAGGTTTTGCTACAGTCGAAAATATCTTGTATTTATTAAGTTTTGGTTTAGAATATGCAATTGGTCGCGCATTTTTACCAGTTTCTAGTCATGCTTTATTCGGTGTTATAATGGGATATTATTTCGGTAAAGCAAAAATGACAAATGATCAAACAACATCAAGGTTTATTTTTTTCTCCATACTCATTCCTTTTCTACTTCATGGATTATATGACTATATCCTCTTATCTATTAATTTTTGGGTACAGATCATGATTGTTTTTATGATCTTTTTATGGTGTTTTGCTTTGCACAAAGTCAAAAAAGCAAAACACGCCCAAAATGAAATCCACGCACATAGACATTCTATTGATTTATAGTAAACCTCTTTTCAAAAAGAGGTTTTTATTTTGGCTTATTTTATCATTGAATAAAATCCCACTTTATACAAAAACTACTCTTACGTGAATTAGACTTCTTGGGAGGTACAATCATGAAAGTGAAGAAGTGGGTTTTATTATTTTTAATTACTGGAATATGTTTCTTTTTAATTAGAGATTCAGAAATACAAAGAGTCAGTGCTTTTTCAAATCAAGTTATTCAAATTGGTGCAACAGGTGATGATGTCATTGAGTTACAATCAAGACTCCAGTATTTAGGTTTTTATAATGGTAAAATTGACGGAGTTTTCGGTTGGGGTACTTATTGGGCATTACGAAATTTTCAATATGAATTTGGTTTGAAAATTGATGGATTAGCAGGTCCAACAACAAAAGCAAAACTAGTGAAAGCTTCAAAATACCATGAGAGTTTTGTTAAGGAAAATATTAGGAAAGGGAATAAATTTACTCATTATGGTGGGACAGATATTAATACACAAGTAAAAACAAATAAAAAAGCCACTACACAAAAGCAGACAACTCAAAGCCAAAGCCAGGGTACTCAACCAAAAACAACAACATCTACTAAAACAACTGCAACGAATGTCCCCAATGGTTTTTCACAAAACGATATTCAATTAATGGCAAACGCCGTTTATGGAGAAGCGAGAGGAGAGTCCTATGTTGGACAAGTAGCAGTTGCTGCGGTGATTTTAAACCGATTAGATAGTCCATCTTTCCCAAATACTGTTTCAGGGGTAATTTTTGAACCAGGTGCATTTACAGCTGTAGCCGATGGCCAAATTTGGTTAACTCCTAATGAAACTGCCAGAAAAGCTGTACTTGATGCCATAAATGGTTGGGATCCAACAGGTAATGCAATCTATTATTTTAATCCAGATACGGCAACAAGTGCTTGGATTTGGTCAAGGCCGCAAATAAAAAGAATTGGTAAGCATATTTTCTGTAAATAGGGGGTGCACATTTTGATTCGAAATATTTTAATAGGTGTTCTAACTGTATTAGTAATTGGAACAGGGGTTTGGGCATATCAAGAACATCAAGAAAAAAATGCGATTCTAATTAATGCAGAAAACAATTATCAACGTGCATTCCATGATTTAACGTATAACATTGATTTATTGCATGACAAAATTGGAACGACACTAGCAATGAATTCAAGAACATCATTGTCTCCAGAACTAGCGGAAGTATGGAGACTTACATCGGTGGCTCATAGTCAAGTAGGTCAATTACCGCTCACGCTCATACCATTTAATAAAACTGAAGAATTTTTATCAAAAATAGGAGATTTCAGTTATAAAACGGCAATTCGAGATTTAGAAAAAGAACCGTTAACAGAGGATGAATATAACTTATTACAGTCACTATATGAACAGTCCGCAGAAATTCAAAATGAATTAAGAGAAGTTCAATATTTAGCCCTAAAGAATAATCTTAGATGGATGGATGTTGAGTTAGCTTTAGCTTCTGGTAAAGAGTCAGCTGACAATACGATTATTGATGGTTTCAAAACAGTTGAGAAAACAGTGGAAGGATATTCAGAAACTGATACAGGTACAATTTTCACTAGTATGGAAAAAAAAGAAGCCAACTACAATGATTTACCTGGAGAAGAAATTTCAAAAGAAGAAGCACTTAATATTGCAAAAAAATATACAAAAGTTACAAGCAGTAATAAAACAAAAGTTGAATCTAATGGTAAAGGAAGTGACTACGAATTTTATAGTGTATCAATCCTTCATGATGATGGCGAAGTAAATATGGATATTACAAAAAAAGGTGGATATCCAATTTGGCTTATCAATGACAGAGAAGTTAAAGGTGCAAATATTAGCTTAAATGAAGCAAGCATAAAGGCTTCACAGTTTTTGAAAGAACGAAACTTTAAAAATATGGAGTTATTTGAGAGTGCACAGTACGATCATATAGGGGTTTTTACTTTTGTTACGAATTTAAATCATGTCAGAATATATCCCGAAGCGATAAAAATAAAAGTCGCTTTAGATGATGGTTCCATTATTGGATTTACTGCTGAAGAATATTTAGGTACGAAAAAAATTCGTGAAATACCAAAACCTAAGATTACTGAGGAAGAAGCAAGAAAAAATATTAACTCTAAAGTTAAAGTAATGGAAAGTAGACTTGCTGTCATAAACAATCGCTCTAAAGAAGAAGTTTTGACTTATGAATTTTTAGGTGTATTGAATAATGATACGTACCGAATTTATATCAATGCGGAAACAGGAAACGAAGAACAAGTAATCAAATTGCATAACGCTGAGCCAATTTATGAAGATATAATTGAAGGAAAAGCATAGCGCTTTTCCTTTTTTAATAGGTATAAGAATTAATCCCCAAACAATACTAAATAATAAAAGTTAAAAATAGAGGGTTGATATGAAAAAAGTAGAAAAAATTCTTATTAAGATAATCGTGTTTCAGTTTATTTTCTTATTAATAAGTCAAATTTTTTTCCATCATTTCAATGCCTTTCCTGAACTAAAAGATATTATTCAATATGAAGGGGTTACTGATCAAAATTTCTCGAAAATTATCGAAACATTTAATTCTCCATAGCAGGTACATATCCTGCTTTCTTTTATGTTAAAATATATGTATTAAGATTTCTTTTGATATATCAAGGAGGAACTATGAACAACATACAGAAAATCTCTATCGCAATCGATGGACCAGCTGCTGCAGGAAAAAGTACGGTTGCAAAAATTGTAGCTAAAAATCTATCATACTTATATATTGATACAGGCGCGATGTATCGAGGTCTAACATGGAAAGCATTTCAAAATCATGTAGACGTAGAAAATGAAGCCGATCTCTATCATTTACTAAAAGAGACTAAAATTGAACTCGTGCAAGAAAATGGTCAACAAAAAGTCCTTATTGATGGAATAGATGTATCGGATGAAATTCGTATGAATGATGTAACAAGCCAAGTTTCTCATGTTTCTAAACATGAGCTCGTTCGAAAAGAAATGGTAAAAAGACAACAACTTCTAGGTGCAAACGGTGGAGTTGTTATGGATGGCCGTGATATAGGTACACATGTTCTTCCAAATGCGGAGCTTAAAATATTTTTACTCGCTAGTGTAGATGAGAGAGCTGAACGCCGCCACCGTGAAAACATTCAAAAAGGGATTCCATCTGATTTAGAGCAATTGAAACAAGATATTGCATTAAGAGATAAAATTGATTCAGAGAGAGAAGTTGCTCCATTAAGAAAAGCAGAAGATGCAATCGTGATTGATACTACTTCATTATCAATCGATGAAGTTGTAAATAAAATTTTGGGATTAGCTAGGGAGAGAATAAAATAAATGAATTTTTATGAATTTGCTAGAGGAGTAGTAAATGTGATTTTTACCCCACTGTACCGAATTGAAGGTATTGGAACAGAAAATATACCTGATGATGGTCCAGTTTTGATTTGTGCAAATCACATACATAACTTTGACCCTATTGCTGTAGGGGTTACGCTCAAAAGAGAAGTTATTTTTATGGCGAAAGAGGAAATTTTTAAAGTCCCAGTTTTAAATAAGATTGTCCGTAAATTAGGTTCTTTCCCTGTTAAACGAGGGAAAGGAGATCGTGAAGCATTACGAATGGGGCTTTCTACACTTAGAGAAGGTAAAGTTTTAGGATTATTTCCAGAAGGAACAAGAAGTAAAACTGGCGAGATAGGTAAAGGATTAGCTGGGGCTGGATTTTTTGCTTTGAAAACGGAGGCGAAAGTTGTACCATGTGCAATTGTTGGACCGTATAAAATTTTTCGCAAAACAAAAGTCGTATACGGAAAACCGATTGATTTGACAGAACTTAAGGAAAGAAAAGCATCTGCTGAAGAAGTTACCGATTTAATCATGAGTCATATTAAAGAAATTTTGTTACAATATAAAAAATGATGTATTGACAAAATGATATATTTATTAGAACTTTAAATGTGAGAAATAATATTTTCCTGAATTGTTGATTTAGGAACGTGAGGAGGAAAAACAGATGACTGAACAAATCAATGGAACAGAAAATCTTAATGAGATAGATGTTCAAACCATTTCCGTAGGAGATGTTGTTACGGGGAAAGTAACAAAGGTAGAAGAAAAGTCAGTATTGGTTTCCATTCCAAATAGTAAAGTTGACGGAATCATTCCTATAAGTGAATTATCTACTTTACATATTGAAAAAGCTGAAGATGTTGTAAAAGAAGGCGAAGAACTTACTTTAGAAGTCATTAAAGTAGAAGAAGATGCAGTTATTTTATCTAAAAAACGTGTAGATCAAGTAAAAGCTTGGGAAGATTTAAAAGTTAAATTTGATAAAGGTCAATTAGTTGAGGCTGAAATTAAAGACGTTGTTAAAGGTGGCCTAGTTGTTGACTTAGGAGTTCGCGGATTTGTCCCAGCTTCAATGGTTGCAGACCATTTCGTAGAAGACTTTTCTGATTACAAAGGTAAAACATTAACTTTTAAAATTGTTGAATTAGATCAAGAAAAAAACCGCCTAATTCTTTCACATCGCGATGTTTTACTTGAAGAAAAAGAAAAACAAAAAGCTAAAGTTCTAGATAGTTTATCAGAAGGACAAGTTTTAGAAGGAACTGTTCAAAGATTGACAAATTTCGGAGCATTTGTTGATTTAGGTGGCGTTGATGGCTTAGTACATATTTCTCAACTTTCTCATGATCATGTGAGCCATCCATCTGAAGTTGTTCAGATTGGCGATAAAGTAAAAGTTAAAGTATTGTCAGTAGATAAAGAAAAAGGAAAAGTTTCATTATCGATTAAAGAAACACTTCCTGGACCATGGTCAACAGTTCTTGATTCTATCTCTAAAGGAGCTGTTGTAACGGGAACAGTGAAACGCCTTGTTTCATTTGGTGCGTTTGTAGAGGTTTTACCTGGAATTGAAGGTCTTGTTCATATTTCACAAATTTCTAATAAACATATTAATACTCCTCATGAAGTATTAAAAGAAGGTCAAACTGTCCAAGTAAAAGTATTAGATGTCAATACAGATGAAAAACGTATTTCTTTATCAATTAAAGAATTAGAAGAGCAAGAGGAAGTTGTTGATTATGAACTTCCAGAAGAATCCCGTGGCTTTAATTTAGGTGAAGTTATCGGTGAACAACTTAAAAAATTAAAATCTTAATATATTTATTATCAAGAAGTAACCCAAATTTCGGGTTGCTTCTTTTTTTTGCTTAAAAACGATTGAATTTACATAATTCTGCTCATAATGGAAAAGATAGGAGGAAAAGATATGGATGGATTTATGTTTTTTTGGTTTTCTTGGGCGACTTGGATCTATAGCACTTTTATATTAAGTACAAAAAATCAATACAGATTTATTACCGCTTTTTCAATACTTCTAGTCATTATCCTTTCCATACATACGATTTCAATATATCATTATGAAATTTCATTGGCAGCGATATATATTTTATTAATTTCATTCATCTATTTTCGGAAATTGGAATTTTTACAGTTACTTTATGTCTTGATTCGAGTTATGATTTTGTGCATTTCTGGAGCTACCTTTTATATCATGTCCATTTATGATCCTGTATGGTTAATATTTGATGTTCATTGGATTCAAGCCATACTTTTTACATTCTTATCGGTTCTATTGTTTGAGCGATTTTTAGATCGAATGGTTTCTTTATTGATGAGTTTAATTTATGCAGATATGATTTTTTCCTTTGTTTTAAATGGAATGGGAATTAATCATACGATTGGTGCACTTCAATTTATGGATGGGTTATGCGTAACCATTTTAACCTTAACTATATGGTATACAGTTGAACTAATTCAAAATACATACATGAAACAACAACAAGTAGAAAGGGAGAAGCAGATTTAAATGGACAGTTATGTATATCCAGTACTTTTTGGTATCTTTTGTGGTGTAACAAGTCGGATGCTTATGTTACGAACTGATTATCGTCAATATCCAACTTATTTACATGGAAAAATTATCCATATTGCACTCGGTTTTATTGCATCTGCACTTGGTTCAATTGCTGTACCTGCATTAATTGAACAAGAATATACAGCCATTACTTTTTTAACTGTTGCGGCTTCTCAATTTCGTGAAGTTCGTAATATGGAGAGGAATACATTAGCTCAGCTGGATCAATATGAACTTGTACCAAGAGGAAATACTTATATAGAAGGAATTGCCATTGCATTTGAAAGTAGGAATTACTTAGTCATATTAACTTCAATGGTAACGACATTAGTTTATGTATTAACAAATCTTATTATTGGCATTATTGCTGCAGTGCTTTGTATTCTTTTATCCAGAGTATTAATGGATGGAGGGAAATTGAAAGACATCGTTGATATTGAATATGTCGAACCCTATTTTAAAGGTGAAGGTTTGTACGTAGATAACATTTATATTATGAACATTGGTCTACCTGCCCGTCAGGAAGAAGTATTAAAGTATGGAATGGGATTTATATTAAAACCTAAAAACTTTAATGCTCGATCTACCATTGCGAATCTTGGTCAAAGACAAGCAATCCTTCATGATATTACGACAGCTTTAGGAGTTTATCGCGATTCGGGTACTCCAGCACTCGTACCTTTAGCAAAGAGGGACTTGGATGATGGACGAGTAGGTGTTTTTGTGTTACCGCAAGAAAAAGATAAAGAAAAAGCAATAAATGTAATTGGAAACACCCCTACATTAGAAAATGCGATACGTATGCCAACTAAACGTAAAAAGAATGAGGGGGGTGGCAACAATTAATATCGAGAAAGTGATATTAGCTGTCCTAACTACTAATCCAAATAAGGCGCCGAGTGGAATAGCAGTCTTTCATTGTGAATCCACTGAAGAAATGTACAAAATAGGAGCAAATTTAGAAGCTATTTTAGACGGAATTGCCCATAAATTGACGGATGAAATCATGATTATTGTAAAGCATTAATTTTTTTTAGATATAATGATATACTAGATTTAAATAGTATTTTTTGTTACGATAAGATTTGATTCTAATTAAAAGCTTATTAGAAAAGCCCTTCTTCAAATAGAAGGGTTTCTTTTCGATAAGAATAGAGGTGAGTTATCAATGGTTTTACCAGTAGTTGCAATCGTTGGTAGACCGAATGTTGGGAAGTCTACCATTTTTAACCGAATTGTCGGGGAAAGAATTTCTATTGAAGAAGATGTTCCGGGTGTAACAAGGGACCGTATTTATGGAAAAGGTGATTGGCTAAATAAGGAATTTAATATTATCGATACCGGTGGAATCGATATTGGTGATCAACCATTTTTAGCACAAATTCGAGCACAAGCACAAATTGCAATCGATGAAGCAGATGTCATTATAATGATTACAAGTGGTAGAGATGGTATTACCCAAGCTGATGAAGAGGTTGCCAAAATATTATATCGTTCTAAAAAACCAGTTGTTCTAGCAGTGAACAAAGTGGATAATCCTGAAATGAGAGATCAAATCTATGATTTTTATTCTTTAGGTTTCGGCGAGCCGTTTCCGATTTCAGGTACTCATGGATTAGGACTGGGAGATTTATTGGATGAGGTTATTAAACATTTCCCTGAAAATCTTAGATCTGATTATGATGACGATGTAATAAAGTTCTCATTAATTGGACGTCCAAATGTTGGTAAATCTTCACTTGTCAATGCTATACTTGGTGTTGATCGTGTTATTGTTAGTGATGTAGCAGGTACAACTAGAGATGCTGTAGACTCTCCATATACATACAATAAGGAAAAATTTGTTATCATTGATACGGCAGGAATTCGCAAAAAAGGAAAAGTTTATGAAAGTACAGAGAAATACTCTGTAATGAGAGCGCTTCGTGCCATAGAACGTTCTGATGTCGTCTTAATTGTTATTAATGCCGAGGAAGGGATTATTGAACAAGATAAGAAAATTGCAGGGTATGCTCATGAAGCAGGACGTGGTTGTATTATTGTCGTAAACAAATGGGATGCGATCGAAAAAGACGAAAAGACAATGAATGAGTTTGAAAAAAAAATTCGCAGTGAATTTCAATTTCTTGACTATGCTCCTATTGTTTTCGTATCTGCTAAAACGAAACAACGCTTACACACCTTAATACCTATGATTAAAATGGTAAGCGAAAATCATGCATTGCGTGTTCAAACTAATGTCTTAAATGATGTTATCATGGATGCTGTTGCGATGAACCCAACGCCAACTGACAGAGGTTCACGTTTGAAAATTTATTATGTTACTCAAGTTTCCGTAAAACCGCCAACATTTGTTTTATTTGTTAATGACCCTGAATTACTTCACTTTTCTTATGAACGATTCTTAGAAAACAGAATTCGTGATGCGTTCGGCTTTTTAGGAACTCCGATCAAAATTATTGCAAGACCAAGAAAATAAAAAGGTGGTGGCTTACTTGTCAGTAAATCAAAAGGTATGTATTTTAGGAGCTGGCAGTTGGGGAACTGCTTTATCATTAGTGTTAGCAGATAATGGTCATGAAGTCCGACTTTGGACTCATAAAAAAGAGCAAGCAGAACTAATTAATTTGTCAAATATGAATGAGGCATACTTGCCAGGAATTTCTTTATCCAAATTAGTTGTAGCTTATGATAATTTAGAAGAAGCCATTTCCGGGATAGAGACAATTATTGTTGCTGTTCCAACAAAGGCAATTAGAGATGTCATGAAAAAGTTAAAACCTTTACTAAAACAACCAGTAACGATTGTACACGTATGTAAAGGGATTGAACCAGGAACTTTCTTAAGAATCTCAGAAATGATTGAAGAAGAATTAGAAGGCTCTTCAATGAAAGATGTTGTTGTTTTATCTGGCCCATCACATGCAGAAGAAGTAAGTTTAAGACATCCAACAACAGTTGCTGTATCTTCTAAAAATATGGAAGCAGCAGAAAAGGTTCGAACTTTATTTATGAACAAACATTTTCGCGTCTATACCAACGCTGATCTAATTGGTGTTGAAATTGGCGGAGCATTAAAAAATGTTATTGCTCTAGCTGCTGGTGTCTCAGATGGACTAGGTTATGGTGATAATGCTAAAGCAGCTTTGATAACAAGAGGGCTAGCTGAAATTGCGCGACTTGGAGTTAGACTAGGTGCTAATCCTTTAACATTCTCAGGATTAACTGGCATTGGGGACTTAATTGTAACATGTACAAGTGTTCATTCCCGAAATTGGAGAACTGGTAACCGATTAGGTAAAGGTGAAAAGCTAGACGAAATTTTAGGAAAGATGGGACAGGCAGTAGAAGGTGTTCGGACAACTCAAGCAGCCTATCAAATAGCTGAAAAATACAAAGTAAGCATGCCGATAACAAACAGTTTGTATCGAGTTTTATTCGAGGATGTATCACCAAAAGATGCTGTTGACGAACTCATGATGCGTGATAAAACGCAAGAGATGGAAGATTATGTAAATATATTCGGTATTGAAGTATAAAATGGAAAGTCAGAAATATAGTAGTTATTTCACTGTAAAATAGGCTTTCTTATGATGCGGATAATGAAACGTACGCATACTATAGTATGAAAATACCAATGACATAAGGTATGGGTATGGATTGTCATGTATTCCCGAAGAAGAGTAACGCCCCACTTTTCTTCGGGTTTTTATTTTTTGTAATTTTATATTACTTAAAAAATTTTTTGTTAATTTGAACCTTATTAGTGAAAAGGTTGTCATTTTTATGGTAGAATGGACACCGAAATCATAAAAGTTATTACATAATGAAATGTTTGAAAGGATGGTTAATTTGTCTGATGCTTTAATGAAAATGTGGATCTCATTCGCTGCTATGGGCTTTATGTTTTTATCCGTTGTTTTAATTTTATTTAGTAGATATAAATTAAAACAAGGGTTTCTTAAAGGAATAACTGCTTTTATTGCCTATGGGTGCATGATTTATGCTGGCATAATTATTTTTCTAGTTGTGTTTTCAGGACCGACAGCAGAATAAGATTTTGAGGGGAGTTTATAATCTTGAAAGCCGTACATTCCAAAGGTTTAGTGATACTATCTATTTGCATAGTTTTCTTTTTAAGCGGTTGCATGTACCCTGAACAGGAATTATCAAAACAAATTCCTTATGAAAATATGATTAAACAAGTTCAAGATGCAGTCGATCAGTTCCAAGAAGACAATGATGGTTTGTTGCCGATTAAAACAAAGGATTCGGATACGGATTATTATGTAAAGTATTTAATCGACTTTGACAAATTAGTCCCAAGATATTTGCCTGATATTCCCGTGAATGCATATGAGAAGGGTGGATTGTACCAGTATACGATCATCGACCCAGAAGAAAATCCAACTGTTAAAGTGTTTGATTTAACAATTGCTGAAACCATTCGTGATATTAAATTACGATTATCCTATCTAAAGTATCCGCCGTTTAAGGAACGGATTACTAAAAATGTATTTACACTTGACTTTAAAAAGTTAGGTTATGATGAAGACCCATCTATTATTAGTCCTTTTTCTGGCCAAAATTTATACTTTGTTATTTCTACTGCAGGGGAAATCTATTTAGATTATTCAAGCGATCTTTATTTAACTTTACAGAAGCTAGAAAATGTTCCGTTTTCTCAAGGAGATGATGTTAGGTCCATATTGACTGAAAACTCCTTCTTCGTCCCAGCCTTTTCACTTCCATATACAATTGACGAAAATGGTGAACCTATTTTTATAGAGAAAAATTAAATATTAAGTCATAACCCTTCTTCCTAGAAATATATTGTAGGAGAAGGGTTTTTTCGTTTGAAATAACATCCTATGAAAATATTTTTCGAAAATAAGGGGGTAAACGAGAAATAGTAGTCATAAAGAGTTAGGACAACATCATAAACATATATTGTCCAACATTATAAGAAGGATAAATTATCCCAGTAATTGATGAACGGGAGGGGATTTTTTGGAAAAGGTAGATATTTTTAAAGATATTGCTGAACGAACAGGTGGCGATATCTACATCGGAGTAGTAGGACCAGTTCGAACTGGGAAATCAACTTTTATTAAGCGTTTTATGGAACTGGTAGTCCTACAAAATATTGCTCATGAGCATGAAAGAGTTCGAGCACAAGATGAATTACCTCAAAGTGCAGCAGGTAGAACAATCATGACAACAGAACCAAAATTTGTACCAAATCAAGCTGTGAAAGTACATGTGGATGAAGGACTAGAAGTAAATGTTAGACTGGTAGATTGCGTAGGATATACCGTCCCAGGCGCTAAAGGTTATGAAGATGAAAACGGTCCGCGAATGATCAATACTCCTTGGTATGAGGAGCCAATCCCGTTTCATGAAGCAGCTGAAATTGGTACAAGAAAAGTTATTCAAGAACATTCCACAATCGGTGTAGTTGTTACAACTGATGGAACCATTGGGGAAATTCCTAGAAGCGATTACATTCAAGCAGAAGAAAGAGTGGTTAATGAGCTTAAAGAAGTAGGTAAACCATTTATTATGGTAATTAACACTACTAAACCATTCTCGCATGATACAGACATTTTAAAACAACAATTACAAGAAAAGTATGATATTCCAGTTTTAGCCATGAGCATCGAATCTATGAGAGAGAATGACGTATACAATGTCTTGAAAGAAGCGTTATTCGAATTCCCAGTTCTTGAGGTAAATGTTAACCTACCAAGATGGGTTATGGTTTTAAACGATGATCATTGGTTAAAAACTAGCTATCAGGAAGCTGTTCGCGACACTGTAAAAGATATTAAACGTTTAAGAGACGTTGATCGTGTCGTGCAATCATTTACTGAATATGATTTTATCGAAACAGCTGGCCTTGCTGGAATGGAAATGGGTCAAGGGATTGCCGAAATCGATTTAGAAGCTCCAGACGAATTATATGATCAAGTATTAAAAGAAATTGTTGGAGTTGAAATTCGAGGAAAAGATCATTTGCTCGAGCTCATGCAAGAATTTGCTCATGCTAAGAGAGAATATGATCAAGTTGCAGAAGCTTTAAAAATGGTGAAGCAAACTGGATATGGAATAGCTGCACCTACAATTGAAGATATGAGTTTAGATGAGCCAGAAATTATCAGGCAAGGATCACGTTTCGGTGTTCGCCTAAAAGCGGTTGCTCCATCTATTCATATGATTAAAGTTGATGTAGAAAGCGAGTTTGCACCAATTATCGGAACAGAAAAACAAAGTGAGGAATTGGTAAGATACTTAATGCAAGATTTTGAGGATGACCCACTATCGATCTGGAATTC
>Ga0180215_1000720_pt1 | contig 39707 bp, 36 predicted proteins | sample eDN3rd37CBELigBY_FD_128871 | JGI IMG/M metagenome (GOLD analysis project Ga0180215, IMG submission 128871) | Enriched backyard soil microbial communities from Emeryville, California, USA - eDNA 3rd pass 37_C BE-Lig BY (version 2) (version 2) | ecosystem: Environmental > Terrestrial > Soil >...
GAACCTGGGCATCGCCGAAGAGCGCGTCGCGACAAGCCCATTGCCGTGCCCCGTCACCACCAGGCTTGGATCGGTGACGGATATCCCCTTCGGAGATGCAAGCTTCGATGGTGTATGGTGCGCCAATGTCTCGCAATATCTGTCAGACGATGACCTCCTGGCCGCACTCGCGGAGTTCCGGCGGGTGGTGCGCCCGGGTGGCGTCGTGGCCGTCAAAGAGGCCGACGGCATGAGTTGGAACTTCGGCCCGATGGATCCCTGTATCTGGCTGCGCACCGTGATGGCGCAGTTGGAACAGGGTAATTCACAGACGCACGGGGTGATGCGGGCGACTGCGCTCCGACGCTGGCTGGAGCGCGCTGGCCTCGACAACGTCTGGCAGCAGATGTTCCCGGAAGAACTGTGGGCGCCGTTGACGCCAGCTGAACGCCGGGTGACGGGCGACTTCCTGCGCTTTCTGGCGTCGATACCCGAGGTGGCCGCTCTACCCGAGAGCGACCGAGAGTTCTGGGACAAGCAATTGGATCCCAGCCATCCTGACGCACTTGTGAACCACCCGGACTTCTACGAGCGCGGCGGGTATGTGCTGGCGGTTGGAATCGTTCCAGCACGCTAACAGCGAAGCAGCGTAGCAACGTCGGATATGCCGAGCCAACTCCGTTTGACATTCCATCCACGAGGCGTACACAAAATCTGAAGAAAGCAGGAGCACGCATGCACACGCAGCGAGGGTTGTACGTGCCGAATGGCCAGCATCGATTCGACGAAACGCTCATGATCTGGGGCGTTATCCCCCTGCAGATCAAGGTTGCAACCAATGATTCGAACGGCGAACTCTTTCTCTTCGAGCACGCCAACATGAGCAAGGGCGGGCCACCGCGCCATCTCCATTTCGAACAGGATGAGTGGTTCTATGCGCTCAAGGGCGAGTTTGCATTCGAGATTGGCGACGAGCAGTTCACGTTGCGGCCCGGTGATTCGCTGTTCGCGCCGCGGTTGATTCCCCATGTCTGGGCATACACTGGCAACGAACCTGGGACGCTCCTCCTCGCTGTCCAGCCGGCTGGATCGCTCGAGCAGTTCTTCCGGAGCAGTTGCGAGATGACACGACTCCCTACTCCCGACGAAGCCGAGCAGATGTTCGCCGCCCATGGGATGCAGGTCGTTGGCCCACCACTCGATTCGTCGCGCAGCAACGTGTCGCTCAGAGAAACAGAACCCGATAGCGGATCGCGCCACGGATGCGCCAGTAGACAGCAAGCGGCGGGATGACTGCTGACGTGACGAGCATCTCGGCGATGTGGGCAGGTGCTCGGGAGGTTCCATCGAGGCGTTCCGCGCAGAACCCGCCGGTCATGACGACCCATGCAGCGGCCGCAGCCAGCGCGGTCCGCTTCTGGCCGAGCATTCCCGCGCCCAGCGCCGTCGCGAGGGCGGCGATGATCCGGTAGTAGCGCCAGGGCGGCGATGCCTGAACCCGCTCGCGGTAGCGGACCGGATGCTTCCGGTACAGCAGTGCGTTGTAGACCGACTTGCGCTGCTGGCTGATGCTCACGCCCCACCCGCCCGGGCGGACCGGGTGAACGACGATTGCGCCGGGCGAATAACCGATCCGCTGACCCAGGTCGAGGACGCGGAAGAAGAGGTCGCTATCCTCCCGCCAGGCCGCGCGGAAGCGCTCGTCGAAGCCGCCGACCGCTTCGAGGATGTCCCGCCGGTAAAAGCAATTGGCGGTCACGAACTCGGCCACTTCGAGACCGGCCGCGTTCTTCTCATAGTCAGTCGGCTGGGCCGGGAGCGGCATGACGAGGCGGCCATCGACGGCGGCGACCCCGTCGGTAAAAACTGACAGACCGGCCGCGAGCCAGCCAGGTTGTGGGATGCAGTCGTCATCGGTAAAGGCGATGATCTCGCCCCTGGCCACGTGCCAGCCAGCGTTACGGGCAGCGGCGGGGCCACATTTGCCCCTGGTTGGGACGTAGCGAACGACGATGCCGCGCTGGTGGGCCGGGCGCGTCCAGCACTCGACCTGCCGGCAGGTCGATTCGCTGGCTGCATCGTCAACCACAATGACTTCGAAGCACCCCGGCCCAATCTCCTGGCAAACCAGTGCCTGCAGGCAGCGGTCGAGGAGGTCCGGGCGATTGAAGGTCGGCACGACGACCGACGCACGCGGCGTCATTGTCGGGAGTCCGGCTTTTCGAGCAGGAACGAGCCAATGACGAGCGCGTCCAGCGGAGATGTCCAGAAACACTCGATCGCGTCGCGCGGGGTACAGACGATCGGCTCGCCACGGGTGTTGAACGAGGTGTTGACGAGGACAGGCACACCCGTCCTCGACTGGAATGCCTTCAGCAAATCGTAGTAGAGCGGGTGCTGGTCGCGATTAATCGTCTGGATGCGGGCCGTGCCATCGACGTGGCGGACGGCAGGGATCTGGTCAGCCTTGTCAGGCAGGACATCATAGACAAAGAGCATGAAGGGCGAGAACGTCGCGTTGCGGAACCAGTGTGGCGCTTCCTCCTCCAGAACCACCGGCGCGACGGGCCGGAAGTCCTCGCGATCCTTGATCTCGTTCAGCCGGTTCTGCATCTCGGCGTGGATTGGCGAGGCAAGGATCGAGCGGGCGCCGAGTGCCCTGGGGCCGAACTCGATCCGGTGCTGATACCAGCCGATCACCCGGTCGTCCGCCAGGATGCTGGCGACCTCGTTCGGAACGTCGTTCAATCGGCGGTACGGGAGTTTTGACCAGCGCAGGAACTCCTCGATCTCATCGTCGGCGTAACTCGGACCGAGGAAGGCATGGGTCATCTCCCAGACCCGCTCGCTCGCGTCCCGCTCACGGGCGTCGACGAGCAGCGCGGCTCCGAGCGCGGTTCCGGCATCGCCAGCCGCCGGTTGAACCCAGATGTTGCTGAACGGACCACGCTCCAGCAACCGGGCGTTCATGACGCAGTTCAGCGCCACGCCACCAGCCATGCAGAGGTTGTCAATCCCGCTCGCGCCGTGGAGCCAGTCAGCAATCTCAAGGATCGCATCTTCGAGGACGACCTGGACCGAATGGGCGATGTCGTAGTGGCGCTGCTCAATCGGACCGCCCCGTTCACGCGCCGGTCCGAACCACTCCTCGAACTGGAGCGGGGCAATCGTGTAGTCGCCGTTCGCGCCGACGCGCACGACCTCCCGGAATCGATCGACGAAGCGTGGGTGCCCGAACGACGCCAGCGCCATGACCTTGTACTCGTCGGACGACGCGAGGAAACCGAGATACTCGGTCAACCGCTCGTAGAGCAGGCCGAGCGAGTGTGGCAGATTGACCTGACCGATACGTCGTAACTCGGTTCCGCACCCGACACTGTAGGTCGTCGTCGCGCACTCCCCCCGTCCGTCGATCGTCAGGACCGCGGCTCGCTCGTATGGTGACGCGTGAAATGCGCTGGCCGCGTGCGCCTCGTGATGCTCGACGAAGTGCCAGCGGTACGGCCCGCCCGGCCGCGCGCCACGAAAGCGGGCCTTCAGGTGATGTGGCGCACCATCAGCCAGGTGACGCGGGGCATTGACGATCGACGAGAGAAAGAGGGGATCCCAGGCGGCGTCGAACTCGGCTGGAATCGGGTGAGCGCTCGGCTCAAGCGGAATCTGGATCGTCGCGTTGTGGCGATGCGGCCCAAGCAGCAGGTACGGGTCGAACGAATAGGCGACGTGGTCGACATCGACGAGATCGATACCGGCCTCGGCCAGGCAGTGGTCGATCGCGTGATAGGGCAATTCCCAGGTCGAGAACGGAACGGGCCGCTTGCCGTGCTTGATGTGGGTGAAGCGCTCCTCTTCGGAGGCGGCGATCACGATACCGTCACGCACGAGGCAGGCGGCAGGGTCATGGAAGGCCGCGTTGATCCCCAGGGTGTACATGCCGAACTGCCCTCCATCGGAATACACAATCGGTGCCGCGTCAACGACGTCGCACCATCGTCGTCTCCCGATGCTAGGTTGCCGTTGAACGCGCGTCATTGTGCAGTCGCACCGGTTCCAGAAGCGCCGACCGCATGTATTTGGTCGGTTGCATAGTCTGTCGTAGCGCTGCGACCCGATAGCATTGAGCGATCTGACGGCGCGATATGGAAGACGGACCAGCGCTGCGACGAGTCGTTTGATCCCGCCACCGCCACGTTCCGCAGGCGGCGATACCTCTGGCATTGATCGTGCATCTGCGCCGATCACGCAGGGGCCTCCCGGTTTTCGCGCGCGCGACCGAGCAATCAATGTAGCGCCTCCCTATCGTGCAGTGAGTCACGGTCGGGAGGCGTTCTCTGCCTGTACAGCGGAGGAATGAATGGTCAATCACGAATACGTGCATTACAGCCAGATCACCGATGAGCAGTCCGCGATGCCGTACCGAATGTCGCGGTGACCTCATGTTGAACCCGGTCAATGAAACCCATCCCGGCGGCCAGATCTCCCTCAGCGCCGGTCAGTTCGAGCAGGTTGCCGAAACCATCACCGAGCGGACGGCCAGATTGCTCAACGCAGCCGTAACCGTCACTAATGCGCGCGGCATCGTCGTCGCCAGTTCGACCAGAGACGGTGTTGGCCTGCATTACCATTCGGACCACACTGCGGGCGAGAGCGCATTGCTCCGCTTTCCGATCCACCTGGATACCCATCAGGGCGAAGTCATCGTGTCGCCGCCCACCAGCCAGACCGCGCTGCCATTGGAGGCCGCGCAGACGCTGATCGACCTGCTGATCGATCAGGCGGCGGTTGGAACGCGGCTACCGAACCAGTACGAGTTGAAGAACAAGTTCATCCACGACCTCGTGATGGGGACGTTCTCGGACACGGTGGACATCCGGCGCGAGGGACAGATCCTCGGGATGGATCTCTCTGCCCCCCGTGCGGTCGTGCTGATCGATGCCGCCGACTACATCCTGCGTGCCGCCGGTAGCCATATGCCTTCGGTCGAACATGAGGGGTCCAGCATCCGGCGGCGGGCACAACACGTCATCGCGAGTGTCGTCAGTTTCTTCAATCTGCCCGACGATACGATCTGCGCATATATCGGCAAGGGCGAGATTGCCGTGCTGAAGGCCAGCGCGGACCGCGACCTGGCTGACTGGATGTCGGAGGACGACCGCAGTCGCCCCTCCGCGTCGTGGGCGAACCTCAACGCGCTCAAGCGCGCCGGAACAGCACTACTCTCTCGCATTCGACACGACACGCATGCACCGGTCAACGTCGGCATCGGGCGATATCACGCCGGGATTCGCGGGCTAAGCCGCTCGTATCAGGACGCCTCGCTGGCAGTGCAACTCGGCAAGCGGTTGCACGGTGACGATCGTGTCCACTGCCTCGACAGCCTTGGTGTGGCGGCGTTCGTCGGCGTGTCCGACCCGAGGACGAAACTCGATCTGGCCGAACACCTGCTGCGCCCACTCGATGGAGAACCGGAACTGTTGCGGACCCTGCAGGCATTCTTCGATGAGGATTGCTGTCCGTCGTCAACGGCGGCCCGGCTTAAGATCCATCGCAATACCCTGGCGTACCGGCTCGAACGCATCGCGACACTGCTCAACCTCAACCCGCGCCAGTTCGACGACGCAGTCCAGTTGCGAATCGCGCTGCTGGTCCAGACGTTCCAGCACAACTGACTGTGCGACCGCTCAAAAATCTCAGCGGGTCCGCCGAACGCACTTGTGCCTTCGCCCAATGTCGCAACGTCCCCGGTTCACTAACCTGAGGGACGTTGCGATCCTGCCAGCCAACCTGGCGTTCCATGACGGAAACTGGATGTGCTCCCATGCATGAAGCCGCTAGTCAGCACGATAGCGTTCTCACGATCGAGCCGGCTTCGCTGAGCGACGATCGATCGATCGTGCATCAGATCGATGCGCTGCTGCAGGATCGCCTGCACGCGATGACTGGCGCTGTGGCCTGCCTCGGTGAGCGCTCCAATGCGATTGCTGACATCGCAGCAGCCCTCATCACGACACTCCGTTCGGGCGGCAAGGTGCTGGTTGCTGGAAATGGCGGGAGTGCCGCCGAAGCGCAGCACTTCGCAGGTGAACTGGTGGGCCGCTTCCTGGCGGAACGGGAGCCGTATGCCGCGCTGGCACTCTGTGTAGACAGCGCCGTCGTCACGGCCATCGCCAACGACTACGGCTACGACGATGTCTTTGCGCGTCAGGTACAGGGACTCGGGCGTCCGGGCGACCTGTTAATCGCGATCAGCACCAGCGGCGCATCACCCAACCTGCTGCGGGCGGCAGAGGCGGCACGCGACAACGGCCTGCGTGTCGCAACGATTACTGGCGACCGGCCGAACCCGCTCGAAGCCATCGCCGACTTCCCACTGCAGGTTCCGGCAACCAGCACACCGCTGATTCAGGAACTCCACATGATGGTCACTCACGTCCTGTGTGGCATCGCCGAAGCCGCGTTGTCGACGCAAGCGAGTGTCAATGGCGAGAGGGAACGCGGATGAACGAACATCGAGCCGTCTTCCTCGACAGGGACGGAACGCTCGTCCACGCCAGGCACTACCCGAGCCGCCCCGCTGACCTGCTTCTCTACGACGGGATCGGGCCGCGCCTTCGACGCCTGCACGAACTCGGGTTCAAGTTGATTGTCATCACGAACCAGTCCGGCATCGCGCGCGGTTACTTTACCGAGCACGACCTCGCCGCCATGCACGACCATCTTTCACAGGCGCTTGGCAACCAGGGCGTACCGATTGATGGCATCTACCACTGCCCGCACCACCCGGATGGGACCATTGAGCATCTGTCCATCACCTGCGATTGTCGCAAGCCGCAACCAGGGATGATCCATCGGGCGGCTGTCGATCATGCGATTCAGCCGGAACGGTCGTGGTTCGTCGGCGACATCCTCGATGACATCCAGGCTGGCAACACGGCTGGCTGCGGCACGGTGCTGGTTGACCTCGGAACGGAAGCGCCGCCAACATCGCCGATTCGCCGGCCCAACTTCGTCGCACGTGATACAGCCCATGCGCTCGACATCATCCTGTCAGTCGAGGGTGTCAGGCCAGCGACGTCACTCACCTACCAACCGGCGACGTGGCTGGTAGATCGCAGTGACCCTGCGCTCTCGACGGAGGTTGCTGATGCCATCCCTGGTTGAGGTCGTCCGCCGCTTCCGTGGATTGCGCATCGTCTGCATCGGCGACGCGATGCTGGACGTCTACCGTTACGGCTCGGCAGCACGGCTCTGCACCGAAGGGCCGGTCCCGGTCGTTGCCGAGTCGAACCGTCAGCAGTCGCCGGGCGGGGCGGCGAACACGGCCGCGAACCTGAGCGCGCTAGGCGCGGAAGCCCGCCTCGTGGGCATTGTCGGCGACGACAACGCTGGCGCGGAGTTACGCCGATCACTGCGAGCGTTCGGCGTCAGCGACCAGTGGCTCGTCGAAGAAGCAGGCGTCAGCACGCTCTGCAAGGAGCGTCTGATCGCCGACGGTCAGTTTGTCGCGCGGGTTGATACCGGCAGCACCAGCCATTGCTCTCCGCGAGGGATCGACCGGCTCGTCGCGAACCTGCGTGCGGCCCTGACCGGTTGTGACGCTGTCATCATCTCGGATTACAACTACGGTGGTGTCCCTGACGCCGCGCTGGAAGCGTTGCGCGACTGGCGGGCAGCCAGCGATGCGCCGCTGGTGATCGACTCGAAGAACCTGCGCCGGTTCGCCGGAGTCCGGGCAACAGTCGTGACCCCTAATGTGTACGAAGCCCGTACGCTGGTTGCCGATCGCTTCGACGGCACCGTCGATGTCACCACCCTCGGGCGAACGCTCATTGACCGGCTCGGCTGCCGGAATGCTGCAATCACAATCGGCGCTGATGGCGTCCAGATCATCGGCGGTGATGGGAGCACAGCACACATCCCGGCCCACCCGATTGCGAGTCCCGCCGACATCGGAGCGGGTGATTCGTTCGCGGCGGCGCTGACGCTGGCGCTCGCGAGCGGAGGTGAGTTGGCCAACGCTGCCCGGATCGGGATCGATGCAGCAGGGATCGCCGTCGCCAGACCGGGCACGGCGGTCGTCGAGCAACAGGAACTGCTCCAGCGGGTCAGCCTGCGTGGACTGGCGGATGGGGCGCTTGCAACGACTGGGGAGGCAGAGCGGCTGGCAGAGAAACTGCTCGCCGATCGACTGGCTGGCAAGACAATCGTCTTCACGAATGGCGTCTTCGACATCCTCCACGCCGGACACGTCGCGTTCCTGCGTGAGGCACGGACGCTGGGTGATGTCCTGGTAGTTGGTGTCAACAGTGACGCCTCGCTGGCACTACGTCCCGAACTCCGACGACCGATCAACGCCGAGCGGGACCGGCGGTCGCTGATCGCGGCCCTCGACCTCGTCGACCATGCGATCCTGTTCGACGACCCCACGCCTGCCGGGATGATCACGCTACTTCGCCCGCACGTGCACGTGAAGGGCGGCGACTATGCGGCTGAAACACTCCCCGAAGCCGAGGCCGTCCACGAAGTCGGCGGCCGGGTCGTGATCCTGCCGCTGGCCAGCGAAACAACTGCCGGCGCGATGGTCGACCGCCTCGTCTCAATTGCCGCCAACGGGACGCTCGGAGCGATCCATGATTGACGCAGGTTGGCAGGACGCGCGCCGGGTGTTGATCGTCCGGCTGGATAACCTCGGTGACGTCCTCGTGACGACGCCCGCCATCCATGCCGTCCGTCAGGCGCTTCCGGAGGCGCAGATCACGCTGCTGGCAAGCCCGGTCGGCGCCCAGGCCGGACGGCTCAACCCCGACATCGACGATGTCATCGAGTATCAGGCGCCGTGGATGGATCCCTGGCACCAACTGCCGCTCGATCCCGCGCGGGAGCAGGCGATGATCGCCCGGATCAGCGACGGACGGTTCGACGGCGCGATCATCTTCACCTCGTTCCGCCAGTCACCGCTGCCCGCTGCCTATCTCTGCTATCTGGCGAACATCCCCCTGCGCGTCGCCGCCTCACTCGATGGCCCCGGTTCACTGCTGACGACCCGCCACAAGCACCCCGAGCGGATGATGCACGAGGTCGAGCGCGGGCTGGATCTGGTTGGTGCGATTGGGATGGGAACCGACGACCACCGGCTGCGGCTGGTCATCCCGAACGACGCACGCGACGAAGCGCTGGCGGCCCTCGCCATGCGCCACGTTGACCGGTCGCGGCCCTTGATCGTCGTCCATCCCGGCTGCTCGATGCCGGCGCGGACCTACGCCTGGGAACGGTTCGCGCTGGTCGCCCAGCACCTCGTCGAGCAGGATGCGGCAACGATCATCCTGACCGGCGTCGAGCAGGAGCGGGCGTTGACCGAGCGAGTTCGACAGCAGGTTGCAGGGATGGCCCGCGAGTCGGTCTTCTCGCTGGCGGGAGAACTCTCGTTTCCCGGCCTCTGCGCAATGATCGAGACTGCCGACCTGACCATCACCAACAATACCGGGCCGATGCACGTCTCAGCCGCTGCCGGAACGCCCGTCGTTGCCCTCTTTGCGCTGACGAACCCGCCCGAGCAGTGGGGGCCGTGGCAGGTGCCTCACCGGCTTCTCAACTACGATGTCCCGTGTCGAATCTGCTATAGCCGCGTGTGTCCCTTTGACCACGAGTGCCTGTCGCTGGTGACACCAGCCGAAGTCGTCGCGGCGGCGCGCGAGTTGTTGTCCGGAAGGACAGCGGAGTCCATCGCGCCGAGGCTTGCGGAGAGCGCCATATGATCGCTATCGAGCCGCGCCGGATTGCCGTCTTCCGCGCCCTCTACCTGGGAGACATGCTGGTTGCCGTCCCGGCGTTGCGGTCGCTGCGTCGTCGCTACCCATCGGCTGAGATCACGCTGATCGGCTTACCGTGGGCGGCATCGTTTGCCGAGCGATTCGGTCACCTGATCGACCGCTTCCTGCCGTTCCCGGGCTTTCCTGGTATCGACGAAATTCCCTACGATGCAGCAGCCACGACGGCGTTCATTGCCGAGCAATGCGACTATCACTACGACATTGTTATCCAGATGCATGGCAGCGGCAGCACGAGCAACCCGTTCGCGATTGCCCTCGGCGGCACCGTCACAATCGGCTACTTCGTTGGCCAACAACCAGCTCGCCTGGACCACGCCATCCACTATCCCGACCACGCACACGAGATCGATCAGAACCTCTGGCTGGCCGAGTTGGCCGGTGGGTCGCCGGCAGACCGCTCGCTGGAGTTTCCAGTCAGCGACGCTGACCGGCGCGACGCCAGCGCACTGATTGGACTGTCCAGCCATCGGCCACTGGTCGTCATCCACCCCGGCTCCAAACTCCCGACACGTCGCTGGATGCCGGATCGGTTTGCCGCAGTCGCCGACGCCGTCATCGAGCGGTTCGGCGCTGAAGTCGTCATCTCCGGAACTGACGGCGAGGTGGAGATCGCGGATGCCGTCCTGTCGTCGATGCATCATCACGCGGTATCGCTGGCCGGGAGGACGTCGCTTGGCTCACTGGCGGCGATCGTCGAACGGTCCAGCCTGTTCATCACCAACGACACCGGGACGGCCCATCTGGCGAGCGCGCTGCGGACGCCGAGTGTCGTGCTGTTCGGCCCCGGTGACGTTCAACGCTGGGGACCGCTCGATCGGGAGCGTCATCGCGTCATTCAGGTCCCAACAGCCTGCAGCCCGTGCCTGCACGCCATCTGCCCGATCGATCACCGCTGCCTGCGCGCGATTGCGCCGGAGCAGGTGCTGCCGGAGGTGAACCGGCTACTGGAGAGCCACGTCGATGACTGGCGGCTCGGACATGAGATGGAGTTGCGAGCGCCATGCGCAGGCTGAAGATTCTGATCTGGCACATTCACGGCAGTTACCTGAACACCCTCGGGAGGATCGACCACGACTGGTTCCTGCCGACGAAGCCGGACAAGCCCGAGGGGTATTACGGGCGTGGGGAAACGTTCGACACGCCGCCCAACATGATCGAGGTGCCTGCCGAGCAGGTGCGGAATCTGGACCTTGACGCCATCGTCTTCCAGACACCTCGCAACTACACCGCCGATGCGGACGAAATCCTCTCCGATGAGCAGCGGCGACTCCCGCGCATCTATCTCGAGCACAACACACCGAAGCCGGACGCCGTCAACCAGCGACACGTAGTCGAGGACCCGGACGTGCTGGTCGTCCACGTCACCCAGTACAACCGCCTGATGTGGGACAACGGCGAAGTACGCACCGTCGTCATCGAGCACTCGGTTGGGATCGACCCATCGATCCGCTACGATGGTACGCTGGAAGCCGGCATCATGGTTGCCAACGGCATCCAGCGCCGCCCACGGATCGCAGGCTACGACCTGTTCCTGGTGATGCGGGAGCAGATTCCACTCGACGCAGCCGGGATGCAGACCGAGGAGTTCGGCGGGCTCGGGGACATCCCCTACCGCCACCTGCACCGCAGGGTCTCCGCCTACCGCTTCCTGTTCTCGCCAATGCGCTACACCAGCCTGCCGCTGGCGGTCATCGAGGCAATGACGATCGGGATGCCGGTCGTCGCGCTGGCGACGACCGAACTGCCGGCGGTCATCCAGCACGGCGAGAATGGGTTCGCAACCTGCGATCCGGACGAACTGCTCGATTGCGCGCGCTTGCTGCTCGCTGACCCTGCTGAAGCACGCCGCATCGGCGACAACGCCCGCCGAACGGCCAGCGAGCGGTTCGCGCTCGAGCGCTTCGTCGATGGCTGGAACCGGGCCTTCTCGACCGTCACCGGCATCCCTGCCAATCAGTTCAACCCGAAACCGCTACGTCTGGAGGGTGGCCGATGGGCGTGACATCGACTGTTACTCGCCGACGGGTCGCGTTCCTGAGCGAGCACGCCAGCCCGCTCGCGCTGCTCGGCAGCGTCGATGCTGGCGGACAGAATGTCTACGTCGACGAAGTCAGCCGGAACCTCGTCCGTCACGGCTATACCGTCGATGTCTTCACCCGCCGCGACAACCGGGACACGCCGTGCGTTGTCGAATGGGCGCCAGGTGTCCGCGTCATCAACCTCGACGTTGGACCACCCTCGTTCGTCCCCAAGGATGACCTCTGGCCGTTGATGCCAGCCTTCCAGGACGCAATCGAGCGATTCGCGGATCAGACCCGCACGCGCTACGACCTGATACACGGCAACTTCTGGATGTCCGGCTGGGTCGCTGGGCGGCTCGGCAAGCGCTTCGGCATCCCTGTCGTCCAGATCTTTCACGCGACGGGCCGAACCAAGCGACGCCATCAGCAGGATGCGGACACCAGCCCGTCCGAGCGGATCACCATCGAGCACGAGGTCATCCGGTCGGTGGACCGGATCATCGCGCAATGCCCCGCCGAGCAGACCGAGTTGGTGGCTGACTACGGAGCCGATCCGTCAACCGTTGTCGTGATCCCCTCGGCAGTGAACACCGAGCGATACCGGCCAGTCGACATGGCGCAGGCTCGGCAACGCATCGGACTCCCCAACGACGAACTTGTGATCGGCTACGTCGGCCGGATGTTGCCACGCAAGGACCCGCGCAACATCGTCCGGGCGCTGGCAATCCTCAACCGCGAGTTTGCCTCTCCGGCGACGTTGCTGCTGGTCGGCGGCGAGACACGCGATCCCGACCCGGTTGCTACGCCTGAGATCGGAGAGATCCAGCAGTTGGCGTCCGATCTCGGCATCGCCGACCGCCTGCACTTCACCGGCAAGCGCCAGCCCGACGAATTGCGCGACTACTACAGCGCCGTCGATGTCGCCGTGACGACGCCGTGGTACGAGCCGTTTGGCCTGACGCCGCTCGAAGCGATGGCCTGCGGTACGCCGGTCGTCGGTTCCGATGTCGGTGGCATCTCCTACACCGTCGCGGACGGCGAGACCGGACTGCTCGTTCCACCCCGCGACCCACACGCACTCGCGCGAGCCCTGCACACGATCCTCTCGGACGCTACCCGCCGAGCGCGAATGGGCCGTGCGGCGCGCCTGCGTGTCGAACGCGAGTTCACCTGGGACACCGTCGCCAGACGGACCGCGACGCTCTACGACGACCTCGTGGTGGGGCGATTCGCAGGAACCGATCTGTACACCAACGCGCCGCCGAGTCGCGTCGCCAGCTGAGTATTGAAATAAAAAAGGAGTTCACGCCATGGAGCAGCAAACCGGCCGCGTTGCGGTCATCACAGGCGGTGGGAGTGGCCTCGGCGAAGCGACAGCGCGCGTATTCGCCGAGGCGGGTTACTCCGTCGCGTGTCTCGACCTGAACCAGCAGAACGCCCAACAGGTTGCTGGGTCACTCATCGAGCAGGACTGTCCGGCGATTGGGATCGGCTGCGATGTCAGTGATGAGCATTCGGTCGCGGCGGCTGTCGAGCGGGTGATGGGCGAGTTTGGCCGGATCGACGCCGCCATCAACTGCGCGGCGGTTGACTACGTCGTGTCAGTCAACGAGATGCAGATCGACCAGTGGGACCGCGTGCTGCATGTCAACCTGCGCGGGCCATTCCTGATCGCCAAGGCAGTCTGGGCGCATATGCAGCACCAGGGCGGCGGGCACATCGTCAACATCGCCTCGACAGCCGCGACACGGGCCTGGGGCAACGCCGCCGCATACCACGCTTCGAAGTGGGGGCTGGTCGGCTTCAGCCGCGGGCTGGGCGTCGAAGGCCGCGACCACGGCATCAAGGTCACGACCGTCATCCCCGGTGGGATGCGGACACACTGGTTCGACAGTTTCCCGGAACAAGGGATTCCGATGCCGGACGAGACGCACCTGCAGGACCCGCGCAACGTCGCGGAGGTCATTCTGTTTGCCGTCCGGATGCCGGCGCAGTCGTCGATGCAGGAAGTCATCGTCACGCCTGTCACCGAGACAAGCTGGCCGTAGTCGACGGCGAAATCGACGGAAGGAACCAGTCAGATGGTGATCGTTCGAGCGCCAGTGCGGATCAGCTTTGGCGGCGGAGGAACCGATATTCCGAGTTACTACATGCAGCATCGTGGCTTTGTCGTCAGCACGGCAATCACGCGCTATGCGACCGTCATGGCCTACCCGCGCAGTGACGGACAGATCCACATCACTTCCGCCGACTACGATCAGCATGAGGCGTTTCGACGCGGCGAAATCCCGCCGGTCGCGGAGCCGCTCTCACTGCCGAAGGCCGCCATCGCTCGCTTCGCGCGCCATGGAATCGCGACAACGGGAATCGACCTGTTCCTGGCATCGGAGGTGCCGCCCGGCACCGGCCTCGGATCATCAAGCGCGATGGCCACCGCGTTGACGTGCGCGCTGGCTGAATACGCAGGCATTTCCCTGACTACCGAGCAGATCGCTGAGATCGCCTGCTCGCTGGAGATCGACTATCTCGGCATGCCGATCGGAAAGCAGGACCAGTATGCGAGCGCCTTTGGCGGTCTGAACACGATCGAGTTCTCGACGAATGGCGTGACGGTTACGCCACTTCCGCTCGCGCCCGAAACACGTCAGGCACTCGACGACCGGATGATGCTCTTCTCGACGGGTATCCAGCGGAGCTCTGGCTCGCTCCTCAGCCGGCAACAGGCGAACATGCGCGATCAGCCCGAGGTGCTCGACGCCTTGCACCGCATCAAGCATCTTGCAGGTGACATGTGCGACCGGCTAACCATCGCGGACCTCGACGGGTTTGGTCGGCTCCTGCACGAGTGCTGGCTGGAGAAGCGGCGACTGTCCAGTGGCGTGTCCTCACCCGCGATTGATGACTGCTACGCCGCCAGCCACGCTGCCGGTGCGCTGGGTGGCAAGGTCACCGGCGCGGGAGGCGGCGGTTTCCTGCTCCTGTACGTCCCGCTCGAATCGCAACCCGCTGTGCGCCGCGCGCTACGGGCACGTGGCTTGAGGGAGATGTCATTCACGTTCGATAGCCAAGGCGTTCAGGTCGTGGACTGCCACAACACATCATGCGTGCCGGAGTCTGGCCACATCCACGACCGCCTCACGAAGGGCGACGCCATGCTGGAGGGTTCCTACTATGCGCGAACACATTGAGACGTACTGGCGCGATTTCGCGACGATCACCAACTCGATTCCGTACGCAGCGGTGACACAGGTCGCCGAGACGATTCTGGAGTGCCAGCGAAACGACGGGACGATCTTCGTGCTCGGCAACGGCGGCAGCGCGGCGACGGCGTCGCACTTCGCCTGTGACCTCGCCAAGGGGACCCAGACGCCGGGTCATCGCCCGTTCAGGGTGATGCCGTTGACCGACAACGTGCCATTGCTGACAGCCTGGGGCAACGACAGCAGTTACGAGCGCATCTTCGCCGAACAACTCGCAACGCTCGTCCGTGACCGCGATGTCGTCGTCCTTATCAGCGCCAGCGGCAACTCGCCCAACGTCCTGCATGCCGCCGCCGTGGCTCGCGAGCGGAACGCGACGACAATCGCCTGGACAGGCGAAAGTGGCGGGAAACTCGGGCTGATGTCCGACATCACCGTCCGTATACCACTCGCGTCGATCGAGCAGGTCGAGGATGCCCACCTGATCATCGCCCATAGCATCTGTGTCGCGTTGCGCTGCGAACGCCAACGGACTGCCTTCAATGATGTCCTTGTTCCAGCCGCCTACAGCAACCTCGCGACGGTCGATCTGGCAATCAGCGACGAAGTCTGACGGCGCACGACCCCCGTCGTTCGTCCGCGGTGACCACGTTCTGACGGGATGGTTCGAGCGGAACGCCGTGTCGTGCGCCGTTCCGCGCTCCCTGCAGGCAATCATCTGTATGGTTTCTCGTTGCCCTCACCTGGCTCGGCCCCTCCCTCCACGATGAAGAGTCGCAAATTCTGTAGCCTTCATTTGCTTTCGATTGTCGACCGCAAATGGCTGGTTGATACTCGACATCACTGGTGCGCGGTTATTCCTTCCCCCAGGTCCGCCCCGGTCGAGGGAATGGCGTTGTTCGTCAGGCACGATGGAGAGGCAGGAACTCACTGATGGGCAGGTTTGGAGTCGTCGTGGCGGCGGTTGCGACGGGAATCCTGAGTGCAGCCGCCTTTCTGATCGTCTTTGCCGCGACGGCGTTACCTGTCCTGTCGATCGTTGGCGATGACAGCGCCTGGGTCACCTGGAGCGTCCTCGTCCTCTGCGCGTTCGCCGGTTGGGTCGCGGCGCGCGTTGTCCAGCGGCTCATGCGCCGCATCTGGATGTCATAGCACCGGGTGTTGACACGAACCTGACACGTTCCTCATCTCCAATCACACACCCCTGAACCGGCCGGCAAGGACAATCAGGGTGAACGCAGCGGTCGGCATCGAAACGGTCGACCAGCGTCAGCCAACCAGAGAGGAGCTGTCAGATGAGCGCAACGACATTGAACCTGCCGGCATTCCGCGAGCGACTGCTCGACCGGCTCAGCGAGATCGACCAGAAGTTGGCCCATCTGAAGGCCGAACTGGCTGAGGCAACCGATAGCCAACTCGATGAAGGCACGCTCGCCAATCACCCCGCCGATGAAGCGACGGACATGCTGCTGGCCGAGACCGATCTCAGCCGGATCTATGATCTCTTCCAGGAGCAGCGGGACATCGCGGGTGCGTTCGAACGAATGGAACTCGGCGTCTTCGGGATCTGCACTGACTGTGGAGCGGAGATCGACCCCGGCAGGCTCGACATTATCCCGGTCGCCAAACGTTGCCTGACCTGCCAGATCAAGAAGGAAGAGCGGACGCGTCCCGTTCGCACGCAGCGACGGATCGGCATGGAGGAAACGTTCCGCGTCTGACGGACCACGAACCTGAGGTGTCAGCATGTCTCAGCAGCGCGTCTCGCCTCGCGTAACAATCGTCATGGCCGGTGCAGCAACACTGGCGGCCCTCGGGATCTCCCGACGCTGGGCGCATCGCTGGGGAGTTACCGACGTCGATCTGCAACGTCCACTCCCCGGCGACGCGCTCGTCCCGAGGCCGCGCTGGGAGATGACGATTGCGGCCACCATCGCTGCCTCACCCGAGAAGGTCTGGCCCTGGCTCGCACAGATCGGATACCAGCGTGGCGGTCTCTATAGCTACGACTGGCTCGACCGTCTCTTCGGGATCCTCGATCGACCGAGCGCGCATGAGATCCTGCCGGAGTTCCAGAATCTGAAAACCGGCGATATCATCCCGCTCGGCGCTGGCCCAGACTGGCCGGTCGCGCTGGTCGAACCTGGCCACACGCTCGTCATCGCGCCGAGCGCGCCGGGATTCAATGTCTCGTGGACGTTCGTGCTCGAACCGGCCACCAATGGAACCACCCGGCTCGTGACCCGCAGCCGCGCTGACTACGACACGACACCGTTGACCGTCCTCTACCCGTTGCTACTCGATCCGATTGCGTTCCTGATGACGCGACGAATGCTGCTCGGCATAAAGGAACGGGCCGAGCGGCTGGCCGCAGCAGGCACTAACGTGGAACCGATGGATCCATTCGCAGGTGTCAGAATTGCGGGATAGGCTCAATCGCTACGCCAGCGCAGGCAACGGACCGAGGAGGGTTGTCATGCCACCGTGGATGCCGGGCAAGGTTCGCGTCCGCCTCGGCCCATTCTCCACCGCCACTACACCCCTCGCGACGGTCGGATGATTGACCTCCTGCGGGACAACCCGCTCCTGTTGCTGTTTGTCGTCGTCGCCATCGGTTACCCGGTTGGTCGGCTGCGGATCGCGGGAAGCACGATTGGTGTCGCTGCCGTCCTGTTCGCAGGATTAGCGGTCGGTGCGCTCGATCCCGATCTGAAGTTGCCGGACATCATTTACCAGCTTGGGCTGGTCCTCTTTGTCTACACCATCGGCCTCAGCAGCGGTCCGAGCTTCGTTGCCGCACTCCGCCGCGAGGGACCTCGCTACAGCCTGCTCGTGCTTGCGATGCTGCTGGTCGCTGGCGGGCTCGCCAGCCTGGCGTGGCTGGCGTTCGACCTGTCCGCGACTCATGCCGGCGGGCTGTTTGCCGGTAGCCTGACGAATACGCCTGCCCTGGCCGGCGTCCTTGATTATGTCGAACAACACGGTGCGACCGATGCACTGGAGACGATGCTGGCCGAGCCGACGGTGGCCTACTCGGTGACCTACCCAATGGGCGTCGTCGGGATGATCCTGGCGATCGTCCTGCTACGCCGCCTCTGGCGTATTGACTACGCGCAGGAGGCACAGTCCGCCAAACAACTGATGACGGGCGTTCGTCAACTCGGCAGCCGGACGGTCCGGGTAACGAATCGTGAAGCCACCCGACTGACAGTACGGGAACTGGTCCAGAGCCACGGACTTCGAGTCGTCTTCGGGCGCGTTCAGCAAGGCGACACGCCGTCGCTCGTGACCGAGGCAACCCGGTTCTCCCCCGGCGATCTGGTCACCATCGTCGGCCTTGACGACGACCTCGAACAGGCCACCGCCCTGCTTGGAGAGCCAAGTGACGAGCGGCTTGAACTCGACCGTAGCGAGATCGATTTCCGCCGTGTCTTCGTCTCCAGTTCGCTCGTGGCTGGCCAGCGCTTGCGCGATCTGCACCTCCCGCAACGGTTCGGCGCACTCGTCACCCGTGTCAGGCGCGGCGATGTCGAGTTCGTGCCGGATGGCGATACCGTTCTCGAACTGGGCGACCGCGTCCGGATCGTCACACCGCGCGAGAACATGGACGCCGTCAGCCGCTTCTTCGGCGATTCATACCGGGCGCTCAGTGAGATCGACATCCTCACGTTCAGCCTCGGTGTGGCGGCCGGACTGATGCTCGGGCTGATCCCGATTCCACTACCGGGCGGGGTCGAGATCGAACTGGGGTTAGCGGGCGGTCCGCTGATCGTCGCGCTGATCCTTGGAACCATCAACCGGACCGGACCGTTCATCTGGGGGCTGCCCTACAGCGCCAACCTGACGATCCGTCAGATGGGGCTGATCCTGTTCCTGGCCGGTGTCGGTACGCGGTCGGGCCGGGCTTTCGTCGAGACACTCGTCAGCCGCGAGGGGGTCATCCTGATGCTCTCCGGCGCGGCCATCACGATCACGGTCGCGGCAATGCTGCTCTGGATCGGCTACCGGCTCCTGCGCATTCCATTCGGGCTTCTGATCGGCATCCTGGCCGGCTTCCAGACCCAGCCTGCCGTCCTCGGTTTTGCCCTCGAAGAGACGAAGGACGAGTTACCGAACATCGGCTACGCGACCGTCTATCCGGTCGCGACGATCGGCAAAATCATTCTCGCGCAGGTGCTGCTCGCGATCTGGTTGTAGCCGAACCTGTCGCGCAGGTGTCACAGCGTGCACGATCGATCGACACGATTGTCACATTTGCCGGCGTATCTTCATATCGCAGGCGTCGCTGGTCTGGTGACCGTCATGCGGCGTCGAGCGGAACAGGAGGTCTCGCAATGTGGTGGCACGATCTGCTCTGGGGTGTCTGGAATGGTCTGACGGCATGGATCGTCCTGATTGCCCATGTCTTCGGCGCATGGGACGGTCAGCCGGTCTACGACACGCTCCGCGCCGGCAACTGGTACGACTTCGGCTTCCTGCTCGGCGCGGGATCGCCCTTCCTGGGTATGTTCGGCGGGAAGAACCGGCAACCAGCCGAACGACGTGAACACCGGCAACGGGATGTGGCGTAACGCCCTCCCAGTCGATCTGATCGACAGCGCGGAACCTCTGGGAGGACATCTACAAACTGACACATCGTTGTTGCGATGCTCGACCCATTGCGATCCGCGTGAAACGGTCAACGCCGTAGGCTTAAGAATGAGGCGACTCGCAGATCGTGACACAGGCAGGTGGTATTGAGTGGGCCGCCTCTCGCTGAGATGAGGCGGCACCCATGCGAGTCGAGCAACTGCAGCAGCATCCCCGAACGCTACTCCAGTGGGTTCACGAGCGCGTCAAGGTTCGAGCGGCCGCCGTACCGCTCGTACACGCTGCCTATATCCCACACGATGAGTCGCTGCCTCATGCTCACGCACTGACCAGTACGATCCTCTTCAATGGTGACACCGTCTCAAAGATCTATGCTCCAGGAGTCCTCCCTCGGCTGATCTACTGGCTGGCGTTTCAGGCCCCATTTCCGTACACACACAATCAGGCAGCACTTCGCGCAGCAGTCCTGCGGCGCAATCTGGCCGGGATGTTGACTGAGTACTGGTACGGCGAGAATCGCGTCGCCCGCGCACTTGCCATCGACCTGATCGGCGGCCGCTACGCGATCACGAGCGAGTTCGTGGCGGGTCAGCCACCGCTGAATCGCGATGCCGCACATGCCTTCCTTGACGACCTCGCGAGACGGTTCGATGCAGTCGGGCTGCCGACCTGGCAGGTCGATCCGCGTCAGCCGCGTTCGATGGACAACGTCATCGAAACGGAAGACGGAACCTATCGCATCATCGATCTCGAATCCGGCCTCGTCTCGCCGCTGGCCTCACCCCGCGCATGGTGGCGTGCGTTCCAGCGCGGGCTGGTGCCGATCTACGACGATGTCTACTTCGATCTGACTCGTGCCTGGGTTGATACAGAGCAGGATGAGATCCGGACGGCGATGGGCGAGCAATGGCTGGCGGAACTACGAGAACTCCTCGACTGTGCTGAGTCCGAAGCCTCGGCCTGGCGCGCCAGCGAACCGCGCATCTGGAGCAGGCTCGTCCTGCTCCTCAGGCGGGTGTTCCACCGATCAATCCCGATCCGGCAAGCGTAAGTGAGGGGAGAGCGCGATGGCGACCACACGTACACAACAGCAACCCCACCGTCGCTTCCCGTGGCTCCGGCTTCCGTTTGCCAGGACAAAGGGGAGTGATGAGGAGCATCGGTCGCGCGCGGAGCGATGGTTCGAGGGAGCCATAGCCGCATGGGCGAATGATGGCAGGCTGACGACGAGGGACGCGGCGATGCTGCGTGAAAAGATGCAGGAGCCACAGTTCGTCGCCGTCCTGCCCCACTTCGGCGTCCATTTGACGATTGGCGCCGTCCTGCGCTTTCCGATCGGCAGCATCACCCGCGCCAGCTACGTCTTCCTGAACCTCCTGATCGCGACCCTCCGGCTCATCACTCGCCGGATCGACCGTGGTGCCTGGCGGCGAGCATGTGGAATCCACTCGCCGCTCGTGCTGGTCATTGCAGGAATGCCCGGCATCGGGACATTCGCCTACCTCACATCGCGGCCAATGCGGACGAATCCGTTGCTGCTCCGCGTCGCCCTTGACGCCGCCTTGCTGAAGGTGCCGTGGCGCATCTACGAGCGGACAGGACTGCGCTGGGTCATCGCCCGGCCATCGGCCGCTGCGGTCGAGAAGTTGCGGTCGGAACACCGCTCGCTGCGGCTGACGATCCCCGCGCCAGCCATCGTCGTGATTATGGGTGTCCTGGCTGGTGGACTGTTCGCGGCTGACATTGCAGCCCAGTCGATCAACGAACTCCGAATCATCGAGCCGGACACGATGGGCTGGCGCCAGATTGCGCGCATGCTCGATCTCGGTGCGGAAGCCTCGTTCGGAACCTGGTTCCAGGTCATCGCGCTCGTGCTGCTGTCAGTCATCCTGTCGACGATTGGCGTCGCGAGGTTGCGCGCTCTTCGACCATTCGCCTGGCACTGGTTCGGGCTGGCGATCCTCGCGCTGGGCTTCTCGATCGACGAGCAGGTCAAGATCCACGACGCGGGTGACGGTACCGCGCAGTGGCGCGACGCGCTCGGAATGTCCGGGGCATTGTTCTACGGTTGGGTCCTTGTCGGTGGGCTATCGATCATCATTGTCGCGTTCGCCTATCGCCGGTTCGTGTTTGCGCTTCCCGAGGCGACCCGACGGCTGTTCCTGCTTGCGGCAGCGCTCTATGCAGGCGGAGAAGTAGGCATGGAAGCCGTGTCCGGCTGGTATGCCAGCAAGGCCGGGAACGAATCCGACTTCATCTACCAGACGATCTCGTCCTTTGAGGAACTGGCCGCGATGGCTGGAATCGTGATCGCGATCGCTGCCGTCCTCCACTTCGCCCAGGTCCACGTTGGCGAGATCGGGATCACCCTCCACGACGGAGTGCGAACGGAGACGACCGATGGGCAACAGGGCGACAACGTCCCAGCCGTTGACCTCCAGACGCCACAGAGCGTTTGATTCGTTAACGCTCACCGACCAGGTCGCAGCACGCATCCGCTGGCTGGCCCGAATCTGGATCCTCGTCGCGTCAGTGACGTTCGTGGCGGCTGGCCTGCTGGGTGGCGTCCCAACCAATCCCAACCTCGGCAACTGGCAGGAACCGGTCCAGTTCGCGCTCCTGCTGCTGACGACGCTTGGCGGACTCATCGCCTGGCGATGGGAGGCTCCGGGCGCGACGATCGTGGTCTTCGGGGCGGTCTTTCTCGGCGTCCTCGCAACGGTCGAAAACCAGCCGCCGGTGGCCTTCCTGACAGCGCTCACCTTTCTCCTGCCCGGTGTCCTCTTCTGGTTGGTCTGGCAGCGAACCCAGCCTCCTGTCGTCGTCGTCATGCTGGCCATCGTGATGTCCGGCTTGCTCGTAACCGGTGGATACGCCTCGTCGCGTGTCTACGACTACCTGTTCGGCCCGACGCATCCCCAATCAGCAACCGTGATCCCACGACCCGATCTCGTTGAGTGGGCATGGTCGGGCGCCGCTTCAGACTCCTCGATCACTGTCAACACCAGACTGACGCGGGACAGCGAATTCGTCCGGCTGGCCGTCAGTGACAATCCCGGGATGGTCGCGCCCGTCTATTCCGATCCAGCAATTGCTCGTGACGAGGCCAACCAGCGGGTAGTGTCGCTGACCGTGACCGGGCTGAAGCCTGACACTGCCTACTGGTATGCGATCGCCGTTGACGATCGGCTCGATCAGGCGCGTCAGGGGCAGGTCCGGACATTCCCGACCGGACCGGCATCCTTCTCATTCGCCTTCAGCGCCTGTGCGCGCTCCGGCTCGAACGGCCAGGTCTTCGACGCTATTCGCGCCACCGATCCGCTCTTCTATCTCGTGACCGGCGACATCCACTACAGCGACATCAGCAGCGATGATCCGGATCGCTTCCGTGAGGAGTTGAATGAGGTATTGACGCGTCCTGCGCAGTCGACGCTCTACCGGAGCGTGCCAACCGATTACGTCTGGGACGACCATGACTACGGGCCAAACGACGGCGACCGAACCTCACCCGCTCGCTCGGCCGCCCGCAGCGTCTACCAGCAATACGTGCCGCATTACCCACTCGCCGCCGGAACCGGCGATGTCGCGATCTATCACGCGTTCACGGCTGGCCGGGTCCGGGTGATCGTGACCGACACGCGCTCCGAGCGGGACCCATCGAGCGACATCGACGATCGAGACAAGAGCATGCTCGGCGCTGCTCAGAAAGCCTGGTTCAAGCAGCAACTGCTGGATGCGAATGGTCAGTATCCGGTCATCATCTGGGTCAACTCGGGGCCATGGATCGATGAGCCAGGAACGGGCAAGGACACGTGGGGCGCGTACGCCACCGAGAGGCAGGAACTGGCGGACTTCATCGCTCAGAACGACATCACCGGCCTGTTGATGCTGGCAGGTGACGCCCACGCACTCGCCATCGACGACGGCACCAACAGTGACTACTCCGCCACACAGGACGGCGGCTTCCCCGTCTTCCACGCCGCACCACTCGACAACCACGCCAGCGTCAAAGGCGGCCCATACAGCGAGGGCACATCGACCGAGAGCGGGCAGTTCGGTCTTGTCAGCATCGTCGACGACGGTGGAGACAGCGTGACCGTTACCCTGAGTGGCCGCAACTACCGCGGCGAGGAGGTGCTGAACTATCGCTACCAGGTACCAGCGCAGTCCATCCGGTGAGTGCGGGGCAATCTTCGTGCGGGTGGCTCGACCACGCTGGGCGAGTCATCTGCCGACGCTAGCGAAGGTGAGCGAACGATGAACCAGCGACCAACATTCTCCAGTACAGTCGGGATCGGAATCGTGATTGGTGCGGCTATCGGCGTCCTGGCCGGGGCGCTGTTCACCGGCAATGTCGACCTGGGATGGGCGATCATCATTGGGGCCGGACTCGGCGTGGTATTCGCCGCAGTCCTCGACATGCGCAAGCGGGGGACGGCCAATCGTGGAGGAGCGCGGCATGACGAGTGACGCCCTTCCCGAGCACATCGCCGCGTTGCTCGATCCCACCGTCTATCCACACCCGGTCGGTGAGGTCGAACTGGTGCAGACCCACATCTCGTACGTCCTGCTGGCAGGCGAGATGGTCTACAAGATCAAGAAGCCGCTCGACCTGGGCTTCCTCAACTTCACGACCCTGCGACGGAGACACTACTACTGCCGGCAGGAGGTCATCCTTAATCGACGCCTCTGCGCGCATACCTATCTCGGCGTCGTGCCAATCACGCGGCAGGCCGACACATTCGCCATCGGCGGACGCGGCAAGGTCATCGACTACGCCGTCCAGATGCGTCGCCTGCCGGCTGACCAAATGATGGATCGGTTGCTCGACGACGGGAAACTCGAACCGGAGATGGTCGACCAACTCGCGGAGACGATCGCGGAGTTTCATGCCAGGTCCGAGACCAGTAAAGCCATCGAAACGTTCGGTTCGCCAAAGACGATCGAGCGAAACTGGACCGAGAACTTCGAGCAATCACAGCCTTACATCGGCAGGACGCTATCGAACTGGCAGGCCAGCCTGCTCGGGGAATCGGTTACAGCGTTCATGACGCGCAATCGGGAACGCTTCCACGAGCGCGTCAGATCGGGACGCATCCGGGACTGCCACGGCGACCTGCGCGCGTCGGCGGTCTGCTTCACCGACGATATCTGCGTCTACGACTGTATCGAGTTCAACCGGCGCTTCCGCTACGGCGATGTCGCCTCGGAGGTTGCCTTCCTCGCGATGGACCTCGACCGTCGTGGCCGGTCTGATCTGGCCGAACGCTTCGTCAGCGCCTACGAGCGAGTCAGTGAGGATGCAACGCTCCGGCATGTGCTGGACTTCTACCTGTGCTATCGCGCGTATGTGCGCGGCAAGGTCAATAGCTTTCAGATCGATGAGCCGGAGATTCCTGAACAGGCAAAGGCCGCTGCGCGAGAAACGGCCCATACGGCCTTCGCGCTGGCATGCGAGTACGCTGGCCGTTTCGACGTTCCGCTGCTGATCGTCATGACCGGGCTCTCCGGCACCGGGAAGTCCGCCGTCGCCACTCGGCTGGCGTCAGCGCGCGGCATGCACGTCATCGCCTCAGACGTTGTCCGGAAAGAACTGGCTGGCATCCCGGCCAGCGAGCACCGGTATGCCGGCTACCAGCAGGGGCTATACGCTACCGAGCAAACCGCTCGAACCTACGCAGCCCTCATCGACCGTGCGCGATCCTCGCTTTCCAGCGGGCAGTCCGTGATTCTCGACGCCACCTTTCAGCAGCGTTCACAACGCGCCGACGCCTTCGCAATGGCTCGCGACGTAGGCGCGCTCGCATTCTGCGTCGAAACCGTCGCCGATGATGAGATCGTCCGGCAGCGGCTGGCCGAGCGGGAACACGATCCAACCACCCGATCGGACGCTCGTTGGGAGACATACGTCGCGCAACGTCGGGTCTATGAGCCGGTGAACGAACTCAACGACTGGCAGCATCTCCGCATCGACAGCGTCGGACTGCTCGACGACGTCGTCGCCAATACTCTCAGCGCATTGTCTGCCCGACTCACGCCGGAACCATTCGATACCGCCAGTGTCGAAAGACACTGACACGAATCCGTAACGTTCTTTCACATTCCGATACACGATCACACATATTCCGCCGGTATCATATGGGCATTACGATGATGCACGACGGGGTGCTGACGACGGTCGCTACGATCACCGACAGCAACAAGCGAGGTAGCGGGAGGGGCAGTTACGAACCGACAACATATGAGACGTGTTGCCGCTGTCACTGATGAGAAAAGGGGGGGCACAATGACACGGTCCAGAACATATACGCTGACTGCGATTTCCGCGCTATTGTTTATCTTTCTTGCCTGGGCATTCGCCGACGGCCTGTTCGCTCTCGGCGACCTGTTCGGTGCGCACTATTACTCCGAGAACACGATCATCACGTTCCTGCTGCTGGCCGCAATCATCGGCGCTGGGGTGTACCAGGCAAGCCGCCTGCCCGAGAGCGGCGTTGACACCGGCGTTCCGGCCACGACGCAGACGCCCGGCCAGACTGACGACCCCGCTATCTGGAAGACACTGATGGGGAACGTCTACTGGGCGATCTTCTGGATGCCGATCCGCTTCTTCGTTGGCCTCCAGTGGCTCCAGGCCGGTGAGCACAAGATGCGTGACAGCGCCTGGATGGATGGTGGCACGGCATTGAAGGGCTTCTGGGAGCGCGCGGTTGCCGTCCCGGAGCCGCCGGGTCGCGCCGCCATCACCTACGGCTGGTATCGTGACCTGCTCGACTACATGCTCAGGAACGAGTGGTACACCTGGTTCGCCAAGCTGGTTGCAGTCGGTGAGTTCCTGATCGGCCTCGGTCTGATCGTCGGTGCACTGGTTGGCATCGCCGCCTTCTTCGGGACGCTGCTCAACTTCAGCTTCATGCTGGCTGGCACCACGAGCTCCAACCCGGTCCTGTTCGGTCTGACCGTCTTCCTCGTCCTGGCCTGGAAGGTCGCTGGATACTGGGGTCTCGACCGCTGGCTCCTGCCGATCCTCGGCGCGCCGTGGAACGTCGGTACGCTCTTCCAGCGTGAGGCCGAGCCAATGGTGGGGCGTGGCGGACGCGCGACTGCCTGACGGATACTCCGTTGCGACGAACACAGACAGACCCGGCCTTACGTGGCCGGGTCTGTCGCTGCCCGCCAGCGTGCGGCTACACTGCCGGAACCATAACCGGCACCGCCTGAGGAGAATAACGTGTCCCTGAACGACATCGTCAAACGATCGCCTGTTCCTGAGCCATGGTCCGAAGGTGAAAAGATCCCGTGGGACGATCCCGAGTTCAGTCGTCGAATGCTGGCCGAGCACCTGACCGACGCGCACGATCTTGCCAGCCGGCGCGCCACGACGATCGACACGCATGTCGACTGGATCGAGCACGTCACTCTCAACGGGCAGCAATCGAACATACTCGACCTCGGCTGCGGCCCGGGGCTCTACACGTCTCGACTGGCCGAACGGGGTCACACCTGCGTCGGGATCGACTTCAGTCCCGCCTCGATCGACCATGCAATCCAGACCGCAACGACGCGCCAACTCGACTGTCGCTACCAACTCGCCGATGTTCGGAAGGCAGAGTTCGGTGACGGGTTCGACCTGGTGATGATGATCTTCGGGGAATTCAACGTCTTCCGCCCAGCCGACGCTGGACTGATTCTGGACAAGGCACGTGCCGCACTCATGCCAGGAGGACGGTTGCTACTGGAGGTCCACACCATCGAGGCTATCGAACGAATGGGAACAACCGCCGCATCCTGGCGATCCACCGAGCGTGGGCTGTTCTCCGACCGCCCGCACATCCGGCTCGAAGAAGCCTTCTGGGACGCCGATCGTCAGATCGCAACCGAGCGCTTCTACATCATCGATGCTGCCTCAGCGACTGTCACCCGCTACGCCCAGAGCGTCCAGGCCTACACCGATTCCGAATATGGAGCGATGCTCGCCAACTCCGGATTCACGCTAGACCAAATCTACCCATCGCTCAACGGCATCGCGGATGGCGGCGATTTCTTTGTGGTGCTGGCAACCGCGACGTGACCCGCCGTTCTCCTTCGGTAGGGGCCGCGCCTCCGTGCCGGCCCGGCACCCGCATGCGCCTTCCTAACGACGTTGGCATGTAAAACACGGGCGCAGACGTAGGCGACCCGTGGTTAAGCGCCCCATCATTCAACCGGGCGCCTGCTGGCGCCGGGCCGGCACGGAGGCACGGCCCCTACGGAGGATTCGCATCACGCATCACGCATTACGCATCACGCGTCCCGCGTCCCGCGTCCCGCATCCCACGTCCCGCCCCTCACAACCGCTTCAACTGCCGTGCGAACGCTGCCAGATCGTCGCGGAAGGCGGGGTGGGCGATGGCGATCAGGGCCTCGGCGCGCTGCCGGAGGTTCTTGCCGTAGAGTTCTGCGATGCCGTATTCGGTAACGACGTAGTGGAGGTTGCCCTGCACCAGTGTCAGCATCGAGCCGGGACGCAGGTGGCCGACGATCCGTGATGCATCGCCACGCGCTGCCGTCGAGGGCAGCGCGAGAATCGGCCTGCCTCCAGGAGCCAGCGACGCACCGCGCATGAAGTCGACCTGACCACCGACACCACTGTAGACCCGATCGCCGATCGAGGACGCGCAGACCTGACCAGTCAGGTCGATCTCCAGGGCAGAGTTAATGGCAACCATCCGGTAGTTGCGTCGGATGACGGCTGTGTCGTTGGTGTAGTTGACCGGGTGCATCTCGACCATCGGGTTGTCGTGGACGAAGTCGTAGAGTTTGCTGGAACCCATCACGAACGAACTCACCAGTTTGCCGGGATGCAGCACGTTGTGCTCGCCGGTGATGACGCCGCGCTGGACGAGATCGACGACGCCATCGGAAAACATCTCGCTATGGACACCCAGCCCGCGATGGTTGGTCAGCGAGGCAAGGACCGCGTTCGGGATGCTACCGATCCCCATTTGCAGCGTCGAGCCATCCTCGATCAGCGAGGCGACAAACGCACCGATCTTCAACTCCACGTCGGATGGTGGCGCAGCCGGGATGTCGTCAGGCGGCTGGTTCACTTCGACGGCGTAGTCGATCTGATCGATGTGAATGAAGCTATCGCCCAGTGTGCGCGGCATCGCGTGGTTGAGTTGCGCGACGACCGTTTTGGCGGTCCGGGCCGCCATCAGCGCGACATCGACCGACGTCCCGAGCGAACAGTACCCGTGCGCGTCCGGCAGCGATACGTTCAGGAAGGCGACGTCGATCGGCAGGTAGCCATCTCGGAAGAGGATCGGCACCTCCGAGAGGAAGGCCGGAACATAATCCGCGCGACCAGCGTTGACGGCCTCACGAACGTTTGCGCCGACAAAGAGCGCCTCGTGGCGGAAACTGGCGGCCAGTTCCGGCGCGGTGTATGGAGCCGACCCGGCGGTATGGAGGTGGGTCACGCAGACATCGCGCAACTCCGGTGCGCGGCGAACGAGCGCATCGATCAGGACATGCGGCGTCGCGCAGGAGCCATGAATGAAGACCCGATCTCCCGATCCGACCCCGGCGACGGCCTCATCGGCGCTCGTCAACTTCGCCCGCACATCCACCGCGATGTCCGTCATCTGCCAGCCCCTTCGTCAGATCATCACCACAATCGCGTCACGCATCAGCAGCACCTGTCATTCCCGAGTCTACGTCACGGCTGAATCGTGTATCGCGATGTCACCACACAACATCACCCCATCCATTTCGGGATGGGGTGATGCGTTGCCATCGCTGGCTACATCGACGACAGCATCTCGGCGACTTCGTGCTGTCGCTGCTCAATGATGCGTGGCGGGATCGTTAGAATCGGCATCGTCCCGCGATGCAGGACTTCGTTGGTAACGCTCCCGAGCGCCAGCCGCCGAAGGCCGGTGCGTTCGTGGGTGGCCATCACGATCAGACTGGCTTCGGTCGTCTCGGCAGCGCGCAGGATCTCATCGGCAGGCTTGCCGAAGCGGGCCTCCCAGACGACCCGCAGGCCATCGGCGCGCAGGTCGTTCGCGACACCGTCGAGGTAGGTTCGAGCATTGGTCAGGCAGTCGCGCTCGATATCGCTGGCGCGCGCCTCATTCACCTGGGACAGCGCGGGGACAGATGCAGCATACGGCGAGACCCAGAACGGCTCACAGACATGGACCAACCCAATCGTCGCGTCGGTGCGCTTCGCCAGATCGACCGCCAGCGGCAACGCAGTCTCACTGAACGACGTCGTATCAAGCGGAACCAGCAGCGTATGGATGCCCTGTCGGTAGGTCATGCCCGAGCCGCGGACCAGCGCGACCGGCACCGTCGCCCCTCGTACGACTTTGTCGGCGACGCTCCCGAGCATCAGCCGGCCAAGACCGCTACGCCCATGCGTCGACATCACCAGCATCGACTCCGGGTTCTCTTCGGTTAGATCGAGCAGCGTGTCGACGGCGTTGCCACGGACGACGCTGGTACTGACCTTCAGATCGGCGGGGAGACCATCCGCAAGTTCGCGCAGGTACGCTTCAGCCGCGCCACGATCAGGGATGACCAGACTGGGCAGCAGATCGAGGGCAATCGGCTCTTCGAGGACGTGCAACAGGCAGAGTTCGGCATCGTACGCCTGAGCGAAGGCCACACCGAGCCCGATCGCGCGTTCGGAGAGTTCCGATCCATCCAGCGGGACGATTACAGCATTCATCATCAGGCTCCACATCTTTGGATTTCCTGCCGGCGAGGCATCAGCCGGCGAGCATCGTTACTGATCTGATCTTAGGTCGCGAGCCGTGGCGTCGATGTCGCAGGCGTGGATGAGCCGTTACAATTCTGTTGCGATATCTCTGAGCATCAGGCCAGACTCGCCTCCCGGCTCTGCACCGGTGGTACAGTCTGTCTGCGAGCGTGCAAGTGGACCAGGAGGGCAATCGTGCAGAAACGGCTGATTCTGGTCGCGGACGACGACGCCCCGATCCTGCGCCTCGTCCGCACCAAACTCCAGACCGATGGTTACCGCGTTGTGACGGCGACCAATGGCCAGGAAGCGCTGGACGTCTTTGAGAACGAACAGCCCGACCTCGTCGTGCTCGACATCATGATGCCGGTCATGGATGGGCTCGAGACGCTGCGACATATTCGCGAGTCGTCGCAGGTGCCAGTCCTGCTGCTCACGGCGCGTACTGCCGGTCGCGACAAGGTCCGTAGCCTGGACATGGGCGCCGACGACTACGTGACCAAGCCCTTCGACCCCGATGAACTCTCGGCTCGGGTCGCTGCCATCCTGCGGCGGACGACGCTGGCAGCCCAGCCCGAATCGCAGGTGCTCACGTACCCGAACGTCACGATCGAGCTGACCAATCGACGGGTGCTCGTGCATGGTGAAGAGGTCCAGTTCTCGAAGACGGAGTGGGAAGTACTCAGCCTGCTGGCAGCCAACGCCGGGCGAGTGATGACACACGGCGAGATGCTGGCGAAGATCTGGGGGCCGGAGTTCCGCGACGAAACGTACTACCTGCGGACCTGGATCAGCAGAATCCGCAAGAAACTCCAGGACACGCAGGATGACACGCCGCTGATCCGCACCTTCCCTGGGATCGGCTACCGGCTCGAATCCCCGGGCGACGACGGTCATGCCGGCTAACGTCATCAGCGCGACACTGAAGGCCCTCTCCGTCGCGTTGAGTCTGCCGATCGTCGAGATTCGCGATGTTCCCACTGCCGTCCAGCATGAAGTCCTGCTGGCCCTGCCGGGCCGAACAGGCGAGCCGGTCGCGCTTCAGGTCGATGGTCAGCGATACCTGGCCTGCCGCTACCACAGCACGCTGACCGCAATCCTGTTGGCGGGTCCGTTTCGCACGCAGGATGATCCACCTTCGGAGGCCGCCAGCCTCGACGACGCCGCTCTGGAACGGGCCATCACGGTCATCCGCGAGGCTGCGCGAGGGTTGGGCGAGGCCGTCCAGATCAGCCAGCAGCGTGTCGAACTGGCGAGTCAACTGGAGGTCACCAGCCGATCGATCCTCGCAATCACCAGCGAGTTGGCGCTCGAAACCGTCCTCAACCGCATCGTCGATCTGGCCCGGGAACTCTCCGGCGCCCGCTACGCGGCGCTCGGCGTTCCCGGCCCGAGCGGTGAACTGGCAGCGTTCCTGACATCCGGAATGACCGAGGAAGAGGAAGCGCGAATTCCACACCGGCCACGCGGACTCGGTCTGCTCGGGCTACTGCTTCGGGAGCCTCGGACGCTTCGACTCAGTAATCTGGCCGAGCACCCCGCGTCGGCTGGATTCCCGGAGAACCACCCGGAGATGACGAACTTCCTTGGCGTTCCGATCGTGTCGCGCGGGAGAGTGCTCGGCAACCTCTACCTGACCGAGAAGCGCACCGGTGTCGAGTTCACCGACGAAGACGCACGGCTGGTTGAAGTGCTGGCACGTCACGCCGCCGTCGCGATCGAGAACGCGCAACTCTACCAGCAGGTCCAGGCACAACAACAACGCCTGCAACTTATCCTCGACCAGCTACCCGAAGCCGTCCTGTTGGCCGAGCGCGATCCCGAGCGAATTACGCTGGCAAACCGCCAGGCGTCCGACCTGCTCGGCTGGTCGATTGAGCCGCCGGTGCCGTTCGACGAGTTCCTGGCGCGCAATGCCCGAATCCGCATCGATGGCTCACAGCCCACGGACGACGAGTTACCGATCGTTCGCTCGCTTCGTACCGGCGAGGCCGTCAGCCATCTCGAACTGCGGATCGAGCGGCCCGATGGCGAACGGATTGCCGTCCTGATCAACAGCGTGCCGCTCTTTGGCCCGGACGCGCGGATCACCGGCTCAATCACCGTTTTCCAGGACATTACCCAGATCAAGGACGCGGAACAGCTCAAGGACGATTTCCTCTCGCTGGTCTCTCACGAGTTGCGGACCCCGCTCACGACGATTCAGGGCGCGGCCACGTTCCTCCAGCGTGACGCGGCGTCGCTCGATCCTGAGACGCAACAGGAGTTCCTGAGCGATATCGCCAGCGAGAGCCGGCGGCTCGGCAGCCTGATCGAGAACCTCGTCCAGCTGGCGAACATCCGCGCCGGGCGGACCCGCATGGAGACCGAACCAGTCCATCTGCGCCGGATGATCGCAGGCGCCGTCGCCGCAGTCCGGCAGTTCGCACCAGAGCGCGAGGTCTCGGTAAACGTCGCGCCGGACCTGCTCGCCGAAGCCGATCCGGACCGAATCGATCAGGTCGTCCGCAACCTGCTCCACAACGCGATCAAGTACTCGCCGTCCGGTACACCGATCGAGATCAGCGCCGAACAGGCCGGCAGGATGGTCCGCATCAGCGTCCGCGATCACGGTCCTGGCATCACGGCCGCCGACGTGCCACGGCTGTTCGACCGGTTCAGCCGGACCAGCGGTGCGATCGCCAGCGGCGCGCCCGGAATGGGCCTCGGCCTCTACCTCTCCCGTCACGTCATCGAAGCCCACGGTGGCGAAATCTCGATCGATCGCCCCACCGACGGCGGCACCTGCGTCTGGTTCACGATCCCGGTTGTGGAGGATGAGTAGCGAGCGCCGAGTGCGGAAACGCATCTCGTAGGGACAGGTTTCAAACCTGTCCGCGGCCCGCAGGCCGTCGCTCCGATACACCGGACTTGGAACAGGGCGCAAGCGTCTGCGCTCGTGGATCAAGCGCTCCTTCGTCGAACCGTCGGCCTGCGGGCCGCGGACAGGTTTGAAACCTGTCCCTACGAGATGCAGATCCGCACTCGTGACCCAACCCGACACGCTTTTGTAACCCCTCACACGCTCGTTGCGACATCCTGCCTACGGCGCCGTCGGTACGCTTCTCTATAGAAGGGTGTCCAGTGACTGATACCCGAGGTTCAGGAGGCGGCCGATGATCAGCACAATCGTGATTCCGTTGAGCGACCCGCGACAGGACGAGGATGGCATCGCCGAGCAGGCGATCAACTGCACGCATATGCTGGTCGAGAATGCTGGTGCACGAATCCTGCTGGTCTCGGTGATCGACGATGAAGCCGAGCGCACCGAGCGGCAGGCGTATCTCGACCACATCGCTGGAACGATCGGCGACGCTGTCGATACGGTTGTCGAGATGGGCGACCCTGCCACGCAGATTCTTGCCGTCGCGAAGCGGGTTGAGAATCCCCTCATCATGATGGCCAGTCATGGTCGCCACGGCGCGTTGCTGCGGGTCCTCGGCAGCGTTGCGGCCAGCGTCGCCGCCGGGGCTGATTGCCCGGTGATGATCCTGCCTGCCTCGCCGGCCACGCAGGCGCCGATTTGCACGAGGATCGAGCGCGTTCTGCTGCCGATCAACGATGCAGCGATTGTCGAACTGCTGATTCAGACGACACTCGCGACCCTCGGCCACGAACGCGCCCAGCGTATCGAGTTTCACCTGCTGGATGTCACCCCACCGATCGCCCCGCAACCGGCAACGGTCGACGGCGAGCGATTCGTCGATGCCAGCGAGGTGCCGACCCACTTCCTTCGCCGGGCGGCAGCGCTGATCGAGCAACACGGCGCGAGCGTCACCTGGGATCTGCGCATCGGCGACCCTGCGCGGGAGATCTCGCGGATCGTCGCCGAACGCCAGATCAACCTGATTGTGATGCCGGCGCACAGCCGAAACGGCTTCAACAGTCTGGTGCCGGCGATCTTCGCTGCGCAGATACGAACCACGGCTCCGGTCCCGGTCCTGCTGGTGCAGATGGATACCGGCCCTGAAGCCGCCTGACAACCGAGCGCAACGACGCGCATAACGGAGAGGAACTCCGATGGCACGGACACTGATGGTCCCACTGATCCGACCCGAGGAAGACATCGACGGCGCGAGCGAAGCCGCTCTCCCGGTCGCGCTGCAACTTGCACAGCGGCTCAACGCCGACATCGTGCTGGTATCGGTGCTCGATCTGCCATCGGAACGCACGCCGGATGGCGGCCAGCGGCTCGTCCACGCTGCCGATGCCTTCCCGAACGATCCCCGGCTCATTCCAGTCAAACAACAGGCCGAAGAACTCGTCATCAAGACCGGCGAGTGGCTTGAATCCGTCGCGCGCCGCTATCCGGAGCACCGTGCGCAGGCAGTCATCCGCTACGGCGATCCAGGCCGTGAACTGATCAACGTCGTGGAGATGCTGGATGACCCGGTCGTGGTGATGTCCAGCAACGCGCGGCGTGGATTGCAACGGACGGTTGTCGGCAGCGTGACCTTCAAGGTCGTCGCCCAGGCCGGTTGCCCGGTCGTGATCGTTCCGGTGACGCTCACGGAGGACACGATGCCTGATCTGGACACGGTGCTCGTCCCGCTGGACGGCTCGTTGCTGGCTGAGTATGCGCTGGAGAAGGGGCTACCACTGCTCGGCGAGCCGGTTGACTCGCTCTGCCTGGTGCAGGTGATCGAGACGCTAACGCCCCATCCGGAGGCGATTGGCTCCGACACCTACGCGATGGAGCGCGAACAGGCGCGGCAATACCTGACTGGCGTCGCGTCCCGGCTGAGAGAGGCGGGTCAGCCAGCTGAGTGGAGCATCCGCAACGGGCTGCCTGCTCAGGAGATCGCAGCGGCCGCCGCCGAAATGGATGCCGGCCTGATCGTGATGGGGACGCACGGGCGGAGCGGCCTGCGACGGATGATCCTCGGCTCGGTCGCCGAACGCGTCCTCAATGCCGCCCAGCGCCCACTGCTGCTCATCCGGCCATCCGAGGCCGATCTGCGGGCAACTGCACCACTCTCGTCGACAGCCTGATCGATCGGCGCAGTGGTTCGCTGATTAGTTCGTGTCGATGGGTAACGACGGTGGAGCGGATGCAATCAACCGGTACGTCGGGTTTGCATCCGCGAAGCCGGGCACTGGCTCGCTCTGGGCCAGCAGACCCTGCTCGACCAACCGGCGCAACTGATCGCGCATGCGTTCCGGACGGATCGCGAAGCGCGCCGACAGATCGTTGAGTTCGACATCGGCCTCGGCCGGCTGCGCCTGAAACCAGCGCATCAGGTCTTCAGATTCGATGGACACCAATCGTCCCTTCGGACTGTTCGTCGCGGCGATATGCAGGACAGTCGATGGCAATCGCGTGCGTTTTCAATTGAAAGAGTGCTGCCACAGGCACAGTTGATCTCGTCGTGCGCCGTTGCTGACGACGCCGCAGGCCTCGCCGTTATTCGGCGCGCCGGGAGGTGGTGGAGGCGTCCGAAAGGCCCGCCAGTTGCGCAGCAGTTGCCAGTGGCTCGGTCGTCAGGACCCAGCGGCAGAGGTCGTGCCGGGCAGGTTCCGCAAGCCAGGCACCGACATCGGTGCGGATTACCTCGATCATCTCGGCCAGATTCGCCTGGGCAGTACCGGGTCGATCGATCCAGCCAAGTCCATTCTCGTCGAGGACGCCGCCGGATGAACACTGCCGGACCGACACGCACCAGATGCGCGGCTGTTGCGGATCACGAATCGGCTGGAATCGAAAGAACGCCCCTGTAGCACGGACCTGAATCGTGATGCTGTTCTTGTTCTCTGCCCGCGACGGGCTGATCTCGATCGCGGCGCGGACATCATCAGCAGAGTATCGGCTCTCGGTGGACTTGCGCGTACGCTGCGTGGTTGGTGTCGAGGAAATCTGTCCGGTCACATGGCCCTCCCCGGCGAGCGAGAGCATCGCTTGCCGCTGGTATTGGTCGATGCTAGTCGTCGGTCGGAGCAAACGTCCTGGCACTACTGCGAGGCTGGTTGCAATCCATCCGCGAACCGGTCAGCCATTCGAGGTCGTCCGCCAACCACATGCCGACAGAGGTGAAGGCAAGAGTTGTCAGGGCGGTCGAGGACATCAGTGTGGCCGATCTGCGCTCGCGGGCGATGATGTGGTTGTCGTGCTGTTGATTCAGCGTTGCGCCCCGTCATGGGGTCTGGTGTTACCTCAGACTGGTCTGACCGCCAGTCGATCGCAGTATGGAGTAACACCATAAGGGTATCACACCGTCGCCGGTGGCCCCCCGCGACACCCTCTGCCAGCGACCCGGCAACGGACCGACACTTCCCACGGCGGGATTCGGCGAGATGCAGTCCGGCAGAGACCCTCTCAGGTCTCCTCGCTGGGTGACGCTCAATCATTCCAGATCAAGGGGATTGCATCCTAAGCAATCCAGCATCAGGGATCATTGCGCGTGCCTCACCGCTGCGGTACGCTACCGTGGTTCTCGTCCCAGCGATATTTGTGGAAAGGCCAGCCCGAATGCGCTCGATCGCCGGTAGTGTTCACGGGTGTCTCGTGCTCGCGATCCTGATCAGTATGCTCGTCATCGCTCCACACACTGCAAGCGCTGCTGAAGGCGATGTCTGGGGCTGGGGAGAGAATGCGTACGGCAAGATCGGCAATGGAAATCACAGCAGCGGGGACGAAGCGAACGAGTCTCAACCAGTTGAGACCAGCGCCATCCCAGGCGAGGTTGTGGCGATTGACGCTGGCGCGCATTTCACGCTGGCGCTGACGGCCGCCGGAACGGTTTACGCCTGGGGATTCAACGACTACTGGCAACTTGGGCGACCGGGGACTGGCGACGACATCATTTCCATAACTCCGGTCCAGATCGACGGTTTGTCGAACATCACGGCGATTTCCGCGGGAGTCGTCTTCGGCCTGGCGCTAGATGCGGACGGTCACGTCTGGGCATGGGGAGATAACACATTCGGCCAACTTGGAAGCGACTCCGTCGTGGGCGTCTCCCTCCCGATCATGATCGACGGGCTTGAGGACATTACGGCGATCTCAGCTGGTGGCTTCCACGCGTTGGCTCTCGATGCCGATGGCCGGGTCCATGCATGGGGTCTCAACACTGCTGGTCAGCTCGGCAACGGATTGCAAACGACGCTCTATACTCCTACGCCGGTGGCGGCCCTGGACGGCATTCCAATCGCGCAGGTTGCCGGAGGGAACGCCCAAAGCTTCGCGGTCACGCAGACCGGCAGCGTCTTTGCCTGGGGCAGCAATCACTATGGCCAACTCGGCGATGGCACAGCGTCAGCCACACTGACCGTGACTCCCAAACTCATCCCGTCTCTGAGCAATATCGTCCGGGTCGAGTCAGCTCCGGCAGGATGGGGGCACACTCTGGCGCTGACCGATCAGGGGACGCTCCTCAGTTGGGGATCAAACGAAAGTGGCGAGGTCGGCGCGGGATCCGATGACCCAGTCATCCCGACTCCGGTTGCAGTCATGACCGATGTCGCTTCGATGGCAGCTGGCGGCTACCATTCCGTCGTACTGACGACCGCTGGTGTCGCGTGGGCCTGGGGACTCAACGCTGATGGCCAGTTGGGTGATGGGACCACAACGAGCCGCAACAGCCCGACCCCGGTGGCGACGACGCTGCGCTTCAGCATGGTCACCGCTGGCGCCCAACACACGATCGCCCTGCGGACGCCAGACAGCACGCCACCTGCTATCGCACCGCTGAACAATCAGGTGCTCGACCCGGTCGACCAGTACGGCGCGCCAGTCGTTTTCACCGTGACCGCCACTGACGATCAGACGCCGTCCGATCAGATCGAGATTGCCTGCACGGATCAGGATAACCAGGCGTTCGAGAGTGGCGATATCGCCCCAATCGGGACGACAACGATCTCCTGTTCGGCGACCGACGCGGCGGGCCACACCTCCAGCGCATCCTTCACCGTCACCGTTCGCAGCGCCGCCGACCTGGTGGATGACCTGCGGGCACTCATCGATAGCACCGGGCTGGGCGCCACCGAGAAGCGCACGATGCTGACCTACGTTGGGATCATCGATGGCGCGATTGATGGCGGGAACCCTCAACTGGCCTGCATGGCCACCAATACGCTCGACCTCTACGTCCGGTCGCAGGAGTCACGACGGCGCATCCCGGCCCAGCAGGCCAGGCTGCTGAATGCGCAGACGGCGCTAATTCGCACTGTCCACGGCTGCGGTGGGCAGGTCTAGTCCGATTCACCTACGCACTGAACGTTGAACGCCAGCAGCCGAAACGGTTAGACGAGATCGGCTCGCTGATCTCGTCTAACCGAGCGGGTCGATGTATTCCCATCTGCGGCGCCGCCAACTGAAGCGACAGACACCGAAGATCGGAGCAGCGAGGAGGAGCGCGACCGTTATCACGTCCGGAGGGCGGTCGTAGGCGTACAGGAATGCAGCGAATGAGACGATGAAGCCCGTCCCAGCGATGCCTCGGACGAGCCGCATCCCGAACGCGTCGAAGAGCAGACCCATTGCGACGAAATGCATCACGTTCGGCCAGAGGGCGGTTGCGATGACCACGAGCGACGCCAGACCGAGGCCAATCGCCGCCACGTGTATGGGCCACTCGCGGACTGCGAGGTAGAGTCCGACCGTCAGCAGCATCGACCCGCCAACATAGACATCGAGGTATCGCGCCGGCCAGAGTGCGCGGTACACGGGAGTCCGACTGAGCCGACCCCGATCGTGTTCCATCGGCTTCGGCATCGTCCAAGCAAACACTGTCAGCCCTACCCCAAGCAACAGTCCCGCAAGCAGCACCCAGATTGGGATCCGCATCAGTTCACCACTACCGACGAACGTTCCCCAGCGGTAGAAGATGTCCTGCAATGTAAGCAACGGAACGATCGGCATGACCGAATTTCCCAGTGCTGATTACCGATACGACGCCGACTGGCGAAGTGTCGCATCGCGACTGGTTCATGGGGAATGGGACAAATGTCACCGATCGCGGGACGTGGGACGCATGGCGGGTGTTGGTAACGCGGGATGTGATCTGGTAGGGGCCGGTCCTGTACCGGCCCATTCGCATCAAGTTAAGCGGGTCCCGGTTGGATCGGCGAGACGTTGCCAGAGATTGGGATGGCGTTTGCGGGTGTTGAGCCGTCCGGCCTGTCGGAGATGGTCCTGCAGGGTGCGCAACGCCCCAACCAGTCGCCGCGGGCAATCGAAGGTGACGGCCAGCAACGCGACCGAGCGCCGGACGAGCCGGGCACCCTTGACGAGGCTGCGATCTGGTGCGGCCCAGTCCCCGTGGACCAGCAGCCAGTGCTGCAGGACGAGCGCGATCAACTTGGC
>Ga0180215_1000723_pt1 | contig 39672 bp, 39 predicted proteins | sample eDN3rd37CBELigBY_FD_128871 | JGI IMG/M metagenome (GOLD analysis project Ga0180215, IMG submission 128871) | Enriched backyard soil microbial communities from Emeryville, California, USA - eDNA 3rd pass 37_C BE-Lig BY (version 2) (version 2) | ecosystem: Environmental > Terrestrial > Soil >...
GCCTGCCCTCGACGCCGCTGCGCATCGCCGCCCAGCGGTTCTCGTCGATCCGCCAGGCGTCGTGGACCGGCAGCGGCTCGCCCGCGTCGAAGCGGGCCGCGAGCGAATGGATCAGCGCGTACGTGAACGCGGCCACGCCGTGGACGTCCTCGACGCTGGACTGCGCGTCGGGCGCGCGCAGCTCGAGCGTCCCGTAGGTCGCGTGCAAGCGCAGCTCGAACCACCAGCGGCGCGCGTCGGGCACGGTGTCCGAGCGCTCGCCCCACGTCAGCGCCTGGGCGAACCACTCCCACGACGGGATCGCGGGCGGGACGCCCTGGCGCTGCAGCTGCACCGCGATCGTCGGGCGGATCGACGCCAGCCCCGTGTCGCGCCCGGCGTGGAACGGCGCGTTGGCGGCCAGCGCCGCCAGCTCGGGCAGGTAGGAGCGCAGCGCGTTGTAGACGGCCAGCGTGCGCTCCGCGCCGCCGATCGAGACGTGAATGTGCAGGCCGGCGACGAGCTGGCGGCGGGCGCGCTCGCCGTACTCGGCGAGCGTCCGACGGTAGCGCGGGTCGTCGGTGAGCGTGCCGGACTCGGCGGTCGTCGGGTGCGCGCCCGCGGTCATCAGCCGGCCGAACGGCGCCGCGGCCGCGGCCAGGTCGCGCCGTGCCGCGCGCAGCGCCTCGACCGCGGTCTCGACGTCCGGGCAGGGCGGCGTGACGATCTCCAACTGCGAGGCGGGCAGCTCGAGCTTGAAGCGCGGGTCGTCGCCGACGCGCGCGAGCACCTCGCGGGCGCTGGGCAGCAGGTCGAGCGTCCCGGCGTCGAGGAGGAACAGCTCCTCCTCGATGCCGATCCCGATCGCGTCCGGCGCGTCGAAGCGCTCGCGCAGCGCCTCCGGGGTCACGTCGCCCAGCCGCCGTGGTCCGGGGCCGCGTTCGGGCCGCCCTGGTGGGCGTACTCGCCGCCTTCGAGCTCGTCCGCGTAGACCTCGGCGTCGTCCTGCGGGACGAAGCCGATCTCGCGGTCGGGCGGCCACCAGCGGCGCGTGTTGGCCGACGCGCCGTAGACGATCGCGAAGTGCACGTCGTCCGCGGTCAGCGCGGCCCGCACGAGCCGCACGCCGTCGGCGTGGCTGAGCCAGGTCGACAGCTCGCGCCGCTCGCGCGGGCGCGGCTCGAACGAGCCGATGCGCAGGCAGACCACGCTGAGGCCGAACTTGTCGGCGTACATGCTCCCGAGCGCCTCGCCGAAGACCTTCGAGGCGCCGTAGAGCCCGTCCGGGCGCGGCGGCTGGTGGCCGTCGAGCGGGACCCCGACCGGGTACATCCCGGTCGCGTGGTTGGAGCTGGCGAACACCACGCGCTCGACGCCGGCCCGCCGGCAGGCCTCGAAGACGTGGAAGGCGCCGTGCAGGTTCGGGCCCGCGATCGTCTCGAACGGCGCCTCGTCCGGGATCGCGCCGAGGTGGACGACGGCGTCGACGCCGTCGACCGCGGCCTGCACCGCCCGCTTGTCGGTCAGGTCGGCGGCGGCGAACGTCTCGGGCGCGACCAGGTCGTCCGGTGCGGTGAGGTCCGAGAGCCGGAGCTCCTCGACGCTCTCGCGCAGCGCGGGGCGCAGCACGGTCGCGATCCGCCCGCGGGCGCCCGTCATCAGCACGCGTCGTGGCTGCATCGCCGGTATCTAACACGCCTCCGGGAAATCCCGGAGACGCGTCCGGGCAATCACGACTGGTCCGGGCCGGGGGCGGCGACCACAATGGCCCGCGATGAACGACCTGCCCGCTCCGACCTCCCGAGCCCGCGATGGGCGCTGGCTCGGCGGCGTCTGCGCCGGGCTCGCCGCGCGCTGGGATGTCCCGCCCGCGCGCGTGCGGCTCGCGTTCGTGCTCGGCGCGCTGGCGCTCGGGCTCGGCGTGCTCGTCTACCTCGCGGCCTGGCTGATCCTGCCGGGCTCCTCCGAGGACGGCGTGAGCGCGGGGCAGCGCGGCATCGTCCTGCTCGCGCAGGCCTGCGGCGCGCTGCTCGGCCTCGCGACGCTCGCCGTGGCGGGCGCCGCCGCGACCCTGTTCGGCTTCGGCTGGGTCGTGCTGGCGCTGGCCGCGGCGGTGCTCGTGGGCACGCTCGCGGGCTGGGCCCGCCTCGGGCCCGCCTGGGCGCTGCTGCCGATCGGGGCGCTCGTCCTGCCGTCGGTCGCGCTGGCCGTCAGCGGACTGCGCGTCGAGCCGAGCTCGACGTCGGTCGTTCTGAACCCCCGCACCCTCGCCGAGCTGCCGCGCGACCGTCTGACCAGCGGTCTCGGCCGTCTCACCCTCGATCTGCGGCGGACCGAGCTGCCCGACAGCGGCCGGATCCCGCTGCGGATCGAGGCGGGTGTGCGGCGCACCCTGATCGCGCTGCCGCACGACCGCTGCGTGCACGTGGCGGTCAGCCAGCAGCCGACGCCGGCGGCGTTCCGGCTCGGCGTGCGCGTGCTGGGCGAGCCGCAGCTGGCCTACCCCGAGGTCCGCGCGTTCGGCCGCTCCGGCCATCACAGCGACGGCCGCGGCGCGGGTCCGACGCTCGTGATCGACTACTCGTCGCTGGGCGGCGAGCTGGTGGTGCGCGACTATCCGGATGATGTCGATCCGCAGCGGTCCCCGGACTGGCCGGGCTACGAGGTCTTCGTGGAGGAGCGCCCGGACGTGCGCGGGCTACGGCGCAAGGCGGCCGCGCGGCTGCTGCGCGCCTGGCGCGAGCGCGCGGCCGAGCAGAGGCGCGACCAGCGCCGGATCGAGAAGCTGATGGGGGGACCGTGCACGAGGACGCGCTGAACCGGAGCGCGCTCGCCGACCCCGCGGGGCGCGTGACCGCGCTGGCGGGCGCGCTGCTCGTGGGCGCGCTGGCGGTCGCGCTGCAGGACGGCCGCGCGACGCTCCCGCTCGCGCTGGCCTGCGCGGGCACCGCGCTGGCGCTGTTCGTCCTGGTCCCGCGCGCGCTGGCGGCGGCGCGCCGGCACCCGGCACTGCTGGCCGGCGCGGTGGTCGTGGGCGCGCTGCCGGTGGCGGTCGTGGTGTTCGGCTACGTCGACCTGCTCTCGCTGCCGTCGATCGTGCCGCGGCTGCTGCCGCTGGCCGTGATCGGGGTGGCCGCGTTCGGCGGGCTCGTGCTGCTGGCCGACGATCTGCGCGCTCGGCTCGGCGTCGCCGGGCTGACGCCGTGGCAGCGGCTGACCGGGACCGCGCAGGTCCCGGCGCCGGCGCCCTGGCGCGCGCTCGGCGGGCTCGCGCTCGTCGGGCTGGCCGCGGCCATCGGGCTGGCCTGGATCGGCGCGGGCAGCAACGCGCTGCTGCTGCTGGCGCTCGCGGCCGGCGCGGGCGCCGTGATCGCCGCGCCCGTGACGATCGCGGGGCTGGCGCGCGCCGACCGCACGCGCGTCGCCCTGGCCCGCGAGGACGAGCGGCGCCGGGTCGCCGCGCACCTGCACGACTCCGTCCTGCAGACGCTCGCGCTCGTCCAGCGCCAGGCCAACGACCCCGCGGCGGTCGCGCGGCTCGCGCGCCGCCAGGAGCACGAGCTGCGCGCGTGGATGGCGGGCGAGGTCGAGCTGGGCGCCGAGACGCTCGGGGCGGCGCTGCGGCGCGCGGTGGCCGAGGTCGAGGACGACTACGGCGCGGCCGTCGAGCTGACGCTGCTGGGCGAGCGGCCCCTGGACCGCCAGACGGAGGCGCTCGCGGGCGCCGCGCGCGAGGCGCTGCGCAACGCCGCGCGGCACGCTCCGGGCGCGCCGATCTACCTCTTCGCCCAGGCCGGCCCGGACGGCGCCGAGGTGTTCGTGCGCGACGAGGGGCCCGGGTTCGACCTCGCCACCGTCCCGTCCGAGCGGCGCGGCGTGCGCGACTCGATCGTCGGCCGGATGGCCGCCGTGGGCGGGACGGCCGAGGTGGACGCGCGGCCGGGCGAGGGCACGGAGGTCGCGCTGCGGATCGGGGTGGTCGCGTGAGGATCGTCGTCGTCGATGACCACCACCTGTTCCGCGCCGGCGTGCGGGCCGAGCTCGCCGCCCACCACGACGTGGTGGGCGAGGCGTCCACGCCGGCCGAGGCGATCGCGGTGATCGCGTCGACCAAGCCCGACGTCGTGCTGCTGGACGTCCACCTGCCCGAAGGCGGCGGCGTCGCCGTGCTCGAGGCGCTGGGCGGCGACGGCGGGCCGAAGGTGCTCGCGCTGAGCGTCTCCGACGCGGCCGAGGACGTCGTGCCGATGATCCGCGCGGGCGCGCTGGGCTATGTCACCAAGACGATCGACACCGCCGAGCTGTTGAGCGCGATCGACACCGTCGCGGCCGGCGAGGCGTGCTTCAGCCCGCGCCTGGCGGCGTTCGTCCTGCAAGCCTTCAGCGCGCCCGTCCAGCCGCCGTCGGAGCTCGAGGCGCTGACCCCGCGCGAGCGCGAGGTCCTGCACCACCTCGCGCGCGGCTACTCGTACAAGCGGATCGCGCTGCGGCTCGGCATCAGCGTGCGCACCGTCGAGTCCCACGTGGGCGCGGTCCTGCGCAAGCTGCAGCTCAGCTCGCGCAACGAGGTCAGCCACTGGGCGGCCAGCCGCGGCCTCGTGACGGACGATTAACAGCTCGTAGCCCCGCCGGGGGGTGACGGGGCTACGAACCGGGGTGGGTTGAGGGGAGGCGGATCCACCTCGCTGATGACCTCGTCCGCGACGAAGGGCTGTGTGTCGGACGAGCGGTGCGGGCGAATCCGATCCCTGTATCGGGGCGGGGCCGAACGGACTTGAGGGCCTTTAGCGAATCTTTATCTTCGCGGTCGGCTTCCCGTCGAGCCCGGGCCGTTTCGCTGGCCGTTTCCGGCGTCGCGCGCCGATGCTGTCCGTGCGATGCAAGTGCGCGCGCCGGGTCCGGTCATCATCTCCCAGACCGCGCCCCCAGTCCGGGCGGCGAGCACGTACGCCCGGGCGCTGGACCCGATGGCCGCGATCCCCCGCGGCGAACGCGAGCAGTGGGCCGCCGCCCAGCAGGCCTACGGCCTCGACCGCGAGTCGCTCCGGATCGCCGCGCTGCGCCGCAACGCCGCGCTGGCCGCCGCCAACCGCACCGACCGCGCGACCACCTCCGCCGACGACTCCGTCGAGTCCGGCGGCGAGCGCAACGAGACCGCCGCGCACGTCACCCGCCGCGGCGGCTAGCGCGACGGCAAGGGGGTGCGCTCGCAAACTTCGACCACATCGAAGTTTGCGAGCGCACCCCTCGCGGTTCGGGGCGGGCGATCGAGTCGGGGCGCGGCCGCCGGCCGCGGCGGTTAAACGACGAAGGCCCCGCGGGAGCCCGCGGGGCCTTCGCAGTTCGGGAGCGACCCCTACTTGATGAAGAGGATCTCCGAGTACTTCGGGAGCGGCCAGAGGTCGTCGGGCACGATCCGCTCGAGCTTGTCGGCGACCGCGCGGACGTCGTTCATGGCCGCGAAGACCACGGTCTGGACGTAGCGGGCCTCCTCGATCGGGTCGACGCCCTCGGGGTGGTCGATGTTGGCCTTCTCGAGGGCGAAGATCTTCTCGATGAACTCGTCCACGAGGGCCTGGGACTCCTCGACGAGCTTGGCGACGCCGACCTCCTTGAGCGTGCCGAGCCAGCGGATCGCGGCCGGCAGGAGCATCGTGCGGGCGATCGAGGCGGCCGTCTCGGCCTCGATGTTGATCGTGGTGACGTACTGCTCGACCGCGACCTCGTAGCGGGCGTGCAGCTCGCGCTCGGAGAGCACGTTGTACTTGCCGAAGACCTCGACGGTGCGCGGGTTGACCAGCCACGGCAGCGCGTCGGGCGACTGGCGCAGGTTGGCCAGGCCGCGGCGCTCGGCCTCGGCGTGCCACTCCTCGGAGTAGCCGTCGCCGGAGAAGACGATCCGCTTGTTCTCGGACCAGGTCTTCTTGACGATGTCGAGCACGGCCTCCTCGAGCGACTTGCCGCCGCTGAGCGCGGCCTCGAGCTCGTCGGAGAGCTGGTCGATGGCCTGGGCGGCGATCGTGTTGAGGATCGTGTTCGGCATGCTCAGCGACATCGAGGAGCCGAGCGCGCGGAACTCGAACTTGTTGCCGGTGAAGGCGAAGGGCGAGGTGCGGTTGCGGTCACCGCCGTGCAGCGGCAGGCGCGGGAGCACGGAGGCGCCCATCTCGAGGTAGGACTGCGGCGTGGCGGCGTCGCCCGAGCCGGACTCGATCGCGCCGAAGATCTTCTCCAGCTCGGCGCCGAGGAAGACCGAGATGATCGCCGGCGGCGCCTCGTTGGCGCCCAGGCGGTGGTCCTGGCCGGCGTTGGCGACCGACGCGCGCAGCAGCTCCTGGTGCGTGTTGACGGCCTTCAGGACGGCCGAGCAGAAGAACAGGAACAGCAGGTTCTCGTGCGGCGTGTCGCCCGGGTCGAGCAGGTTGATGCCGGTGTCGGTGCCCATCGACCAGTTGTTGTGCTTGCCCGAGCCGTTGACGCCGGCGAAGGGCTTCTCGTGCAGCAGGCAGACGAGCCCGTAGCGGCGGGCGACGTTCTGCATGATCTGCATCGTCAGCTGCTGGTGGTCGGCGCCGATGTTCGAGTTCTCGAAGATCGGGGCGACCTCGTACTGGCCGGGGGCGACCTCGTTGTGGCGGGTCTTGATCGGCACGCCGAGCTTGGACAGCTCGCGCTCGGTCTCGAGCATGCAGGCGAGCACGCGCTCCGGGATCGACCCGAAGTAGTGGTCGTCGAGCTCCTGGCCCTTCGGCGGCTTGGCGCCGAACAGCGTGCGGCCCGTGGTGACCAGGTCGGGACGCTCGAAGTAGTACTGCTCGTCGATCAGGAAGTACTCCTGCTCGGGCCCGACCGTCGTGAACACGTGCGAGGCGCTCCCCTCGCCCAGCAGGTGCAGCGCCCGCACCGCGGAGCGCGAGAGCGCGTCCATCGAGCGCAGCAGCGGGATCTTGTTGTCCAGCGCCTCGCCGCTCCACGACGTGAACGCGGTCGGGATACAGAGCAGCGCGCCGTTCGGGTTCTCGAGGATGAACGCCGGCGAAGACGGGTCCCAGGCCGTGTAACCGCGGGCCTCGAACGTCGACCGGATGCCGCCGCTCGGGAACGAGGACGCGTCCGGCTCGCCCTGGATGAGCTCCTTGCCGGAGAACTCGGCCAGCGCGTTGCCGTCACCCGTGGGGCCGAAGAACGAGTCGTGCTTCTCGGCCGTCGAGTTCGTCAGGGGCTGGAACCAGTGCGTGTAATGCGTCGCCCCGCGCTCCATCGCCCACTCGCGCATGGCCGAGGCGACGGCGTCCGCGAGCTCGGGCTCGAGCGGCTCGCCCTTGGCGATCGTCGCCTCCAGCTGCCGGAAGACGCCCTTCGGGAGGCGCTGCCGCTGGACGGCGACCGAGAAGACGTTCTCGCCGTAGACGTTGGCGCTGGGCTGGGTCAGGTCCGCCTGGCCAAGGGCGCCGCCGTTGGGGCTCCATTGGGCAGCGGCGACATTGGGCGTGCGGGTGCGGGTCGGCATGCGGGCGTGGTCCTCCTCAGGATCAGAGACTGCGCGCCTTACCCTAGGCGCGCTCGCCACCAGCCTCTTTGGACACGTGGACAAATCGGGGGGCCGGCGGTTCGCCTCATGTGAGTCCCGGCCACGTGAAGCAGAACACGCTACCCCCTCCGGCGCGCGGCGCAACCCAGATGCGCCCGCCCGCTGCTTCCACCACCTTCTGGGCGATCGCGAGCCCGATCCCGGTCCCCGGGTACTGCTCGGCCGAGGGCGAGCGCGCGAACATCCCGAAGATCCGCTGCGCGTGCGGCGCCGGCACGCCGATGCCGTTGTCGGCGACCTCGAAACGCCAGCCGCCGCCCTCCGGCACCGCCCGCACGGAGACGACCGGCTGCACCCCGGGCGCGACGAACTTGACCCCGTTGGCGATCAGGTTCGCCAGCAGCTGCTCGAACTCGCGCGGGCGCGCGGGCACGACCGGCAGCTCGCCGACCTCGAGCGTCGCCCCTGCCGCCGCGGTCGGCGCGATCCGGCGCACGACCTCGCCCGCGTCGACGCGCTCGGGCGCGCGGCCCGAGTGACCCACGCGCGCGTAGGCGAGCAGATCCTCGACCAGCGCGTGCATGCGCTCGCCGCCGTCGCGGGCCAGCGCCAGCAGCTCGGCGGCGTTCGGCGGCAAGGCGGCGCCGTGCCGGCTCTCGAGCAGGGCGAGGAAGCCCGAGACCGCGGTCAGCGACTGGCGCAGGTCGTGCGAGACGACCGAGGCGAAGCGCTCGAGCTCCGCGTTGGAGCGCTCGAGCTCGGCCGCGCGCTGGACGGAGCGGGTCCGCTCGCCCGCCAGCTGCTCGACCGCCTCGCGCAGGTCGGTGACGTCCATCGCCGACAGGTACACGAGCGGCTCGGGCCCGTCCGAGACCGCGGCGCTGCAGCGAAACCAGCGGTAGCTGCCGTCCCGGCACAGCGCCCGCGCCTCGACCTGCAGGCTCTCCCCGCGCGGCGTGTGCTCCAGGCGCTCGGCGAACGCCCGCACGGTCTCGCGGTCCTCCGGGTGCATGAACTCCAGGTACGGGCGCGCGTAGAGCTCGGCGGGCGACCAGCCCGTCGTGCGCTCCCACGCCGCGTTGACCCAGCGCAGGTAGCCGCGGTCGTCGGCCGCGCCCAGCAGGTCGTGCGCGAGCGCGAACAGCCGCTCGGCGTGGGCGGCCTCCGCGCCGCGCAGTGAAGGTGATGTGGTCAACCGCCGCGATCCTCCCAGTTCGCGGACCCGATGGGCAACCCCTAGAGTGCCCTCGTGCGCCGACCATGGGGCCTCCGACTGCGCGTCCTCGCGGCCGCCGGGCTGATCGCCGCCATCGCGCTGCTGACGTTCGGCGTGCTGCTGGACGGCATCGAGAGCCAGGGCGAGGTCGCGCGGATGGGCCGCGCGGCCACCGACTCGGTCGCCGAGACGGTCGTGCTCGAGCGCGCCGCGCTCGACATCGCGCGCGGCGGCGACCCGGACATCGAGCGCTCCGAACGCCGCCTGCTCGCGCTCCAGGACACGCCGGAGGACCGCCGCGCGGTGCAGGAACTCAACCGCAAGCTCGACGCGTACGCCGCCGCGCCGAGCGAGCCGGCGCTGGCCGCCTACCGCGCCGAGCTCGACGCCTTCCGCGCGCACAAGCGCGCCGAGCAGCACCAGTGGCGCGCCGAGGGCGCGCACCAGCGCCGGCGCGCCCGCTGGATCGCCGGCGGCGGCCTGGCGCTGCTGCTGGCCGCCGCGGGCGGCGTCGTGTTCCTGGCCGTGCGCGCGATCGTCGACCCGCTCTACCGCATGCAGCGCTTCGCGCGCGAGCTCGGCGCGGGCCGCGTCAGCGCGCGCCTGCCCGAGACCGGGCCGCCGGAGATCGCCGAGCTCGCGCAGGCGCTCAACGCGAGCGCCGAGAGCCTGCAGCGCGCCACGGACCGCCACCTGGCCGAGCTCGACGCGGTCTTCCGCGACTCGCCGCTCGGGATCGCGTTCCTGGACCTCGACCTGCGCTTCATCCGCGTCAACGAGGCGCTCGCGCGCATGAACCAGGTCCCGGCCGCCGACCACCTCGGCCGCACGGTCGGGGAGGTCACCGGCCACTACGACATCGAGCGCGCGCTGCAGCGCGTGGTCGAGACGGGCGAGCCGATGCTCGACGTCGACATCGCGCTGCACGGCCGCCACTTCGAGGCCACCTACTTCGCCGTCCGCGACGACCGCGGCGAGCTGCTGGCGGTGGGCAAGGCGATGATCGACGTCACCGCGCGGCGCAAGGCCGAGGTCGCGGCCGCGCGGCTGCAGGCCGCGACGGTCGCGCTGGCCAGCGCGGTCACGGTCGCCGAGGTCGCGCGCGTGACGATCGAGCAGTCGCGGCTGGCGCTCGACGCCGAGATGGCGGTCGTGCTGGCCTACGACCCCGAGCGCGAGCGGCTGACGATCGTCGACGACACGGGCCTCTCCGACGCGGCCCGCAAACGCTGGCAGCGGGTCTCGTTGCGCGACCCGATGCCTTCCACGCGCGCGGCGCGCACGGGCGAGGCCGTGTTCATCGCCGACGAGGGCGAGCTGCTGGACACGTTCCCGGAGCTGGTCGGCGCCCCGTACCCGCGCGCGGGTTCCTACGCGGCGGTGCCGCTGAAGGCCTACGGCGCGATCCAGGGCATCCTCACGGTCGGGTTCGGGCGCCGCGTCCCGTTCGCCGACGACCAGCGCGGGCTGCTGTTCGCGCTCGCCGCGCAGGCCGCGATCTCGTTCGCCCGCGCGCGCCTGTACGAGCGCGAGCGCACGGTCTCCAAGACCCTGCAGGCCTCGCTGCTGCCGCGCGCGCTGCCGAGCGTGCCCGGCATCGACCTCGCCGGGCGCCTGGAGTCGGGCGCGCAGGGCGTCGAGGTCGGCGGCGACTTCTACGACGCGTTCGCGCTCGACGGCGGCGCGTGGGGGATCGCGATCGGCGACGTCTGCGGCAAGGGCGTCGACGCGGCGGCGCTGACCGCGCTCGCGCGCCACACGATCCGCGCGGCCGCGCACGCACACGACTCGCCCGCGGCCGTGCTGCGCGCGCTCAACCGCGCGGTGCTGGACCAGACGCGCGCCGGGCAGTTCCTGACCGCGGTGTTCGCGCGGCTGACGGCGCTGCCCGGCGGGAACATCCGGTTCACGCTGGCCTGCGGCGGGCATCCGCCGCCCGTCGTCGTCGACGCCGCGGGCCGGCCGCGCGAGCTGACCGTCGTGGGCACCCTGCTCGGCGTCGTCGAGGACGCGCAGGTGGCCGACGCGCAACTGGACCTCGCGCCCGGCGACCGCCTGCTGCTCTACACGGACGGGCTCACCGAGGCCCAGGCGCCGGCGCGCACGCTGACCAGGCGCGAGGTCGCCGAGCTGCTGGCCTCGGCCGGAGGCGAGACCGCGGCCCAGGTCGCCGAGGCCTGCCTGGCCAGCGCGATCGCGGCCGGCGGCGGCGAGACCCGCGACGACGTGGCTGTACTGGTGGTACAGGTCGCTCGACCGCAGGGAGAACTCCGCCCAGGGAATTCTCGACACGGGGACAATGTGGTGAGCTGACCGTCAGACGATCCTCCTGGTCGATGCTGTTTGACAGAGGAGGATCGATGCGCAGTACCACCCGCTGGGTCGCCGGGTTGGGGGCCGGGCTGCTCGCAATGTCGGTCTTGCCGGCGGTGGCGTTCGCCGACGGAAAGACCATGGAGTTGGCCCAGAGTGAGGGGGGCCTCCCGATCGAGGTCGGGCTGAACTCCACTTTCATCCTGATCGCCGCCGTGCTCGTCATGTTCATGCAGGCGGGCTTCGCGTTCCTCGAGATCGGGTTCTCCCGGGGCAAGAACGTCGGCACCGTGATCGCGAAGATCCTGGTCAACTTCTCGATCGCCGCCATCGCCTTCTGGGCCGTCGGGTTCGCTTTTGCCTTCGGAGATGGCAACTGGTTCATCGGGACATCCGGCTTCTTCCTGGCCGGTGACGACGCGTCCGCGGCGTTCTCGGCGATCAACGTCGCCGAGGGCACGATCACCGTCGAGATGCTGTTCTTCTTCCAGCTGATGTTCGCCGCGGTGTCGCTGGCGATCGTCTGGGGGACGACGCTCGAGCGCACGAAGTTCGGCGTCTACATCATCTACTCGATCGTCTTCGCGGCGATCATCTACCCGATCGGCGCGCACTGGATCTGGGGCGGCGGCTGGCTGGCCGAGCAGTTCTCCATCCAGGACTTCGCCGGCTCGACCGTGGTCCACCTGATCGGCGCCACCGGCGGCTTCGCGGCGCTGCTGCTGCTCGGCGCCCGCCGCGGCAAGTACGGTCCCGACCGCAAGCCGCGGGCGATCCCGGGCCACAGCATGCCGCTGTTCGGCCTCGGCGTGTTGATCCTCTGGCTCGGCTGGTTCGGCTTCAACCCCGGCTCGACGCTGGGCGCGCTCGACGGCCGCTTCCCGGAGATCGCGGTCGTCACCAACATGGCCGCCGCCGCGGGCGTGCTGGGCGCCGTCGGCCTGATGTACCTCAAGACCAAGAAGATCGACATCGGCATGGCCGGCAACGGCGCCATCGGCGGCCTCGTCGGCATCACCGCCCCGTCGGGCTACGTGGAGATCTGGGCCGCGCCGATCATCGGCCTGGTGGCCGGCGTGATCGTCGTCTACGGCGTGCTCGCGATCGACAAGTGGATCGACGACCCGGTGGGCGCGCTGTCCGCGCACGGCCTGGCCGGCATCTGGGGCACGATCGCCTGCGGCCTGTTCACCTCGACGCGCCTGGCCGAGTACAACGGCGTCGGCGAGGCCGGCCTGTTCTACTCGGGCTCGATCACGCAGCTGCTCAACCAGACGGTTGGCGTGCTGGCGGCCTTCGCCTTCGTGTTCGCCATGTCCTACGCGACCTTCTGGGCGATCAAGAAGACCTACGGGCTGCGCGTCACGCCCGAGGAAGAGGACGCGGGCCTGGACATTTCCGAGCATGGCATGTACGGGTATCCCGAGCAGTTCATCCCGGCTCCTGAGCTCGTCGGGTACGCGCCGGCCGCGACGCCGGTGCGCTCCGGCACGGCCCCGGCGCCGACGACCCGCGAGGTTCCCGCATGAAAAAGATCGAGGCATTCATCCGGCACGAGGCGTTCGAGCCGATCCGGCTGGAGCTTCTGGAGCTCGGCTTCCCGTCCCTCTCCATCTCGGAGGTCAAGGGCTCGGGCCGGCAGAAGGGCATCACGGAGCGCTACCGCGGCGCCGAGCTGACCAACTGGCTGCGGCCTAAGGTCAAGCTGGAGTGCGTGGTCGCGTCCGGCGACGTGCAGACGGTGGTCGACGCCATCCTCAAGCACGCCCGCACCGGCTCGATCGGCGACGGCAAGGTGTTCGTGCTGCCGGTCGAGGAGGCCTACCGGATCCGCACGGGCGAGTCCGGCGAGGAAACCCTGCAGGCCCACCCGGGGGTCGCCGCCCAGGCGGCCTCCTAGCGGCCCAACCTGAGCAAGGCGGATGACGCGGGGCGGCCCACCACAGCCGCCCCGCGCGTTGAAGGAGGCGTATTGAACGTGGCGATGGAGGTCCAGCCGGAAGATCCTCGCGGGATCTCCGTGATGGAGCGGGTACGGGCCGTGCATCTGCGGATGGTGGACGCGGTCCTGGGCGGCGACGGCCTCGAGGGCGTCGCGACCCTGGCCGCGAGCGAGACCGGCGGGGTCGTGGCGATCGTCGTCCCGCGCCTGGGCGCGGCGGCGGCCTCGGGTCCGGTCGCGGACCTGAGCGCGCTGCGCCGCTACGTCGGCGAGCGGGCCCGCAGCCGCACGACCGCGGTGCCGCCGGGCGTCGTGGCCGAGGTCCCGATCGCGTCCGGCGACGAGCGGCTCGGCGCCGTGCTGCTGCTCAGCGAGGAGCCGCCGGCGGCGGACGCGATGGAGTTCCTGCACGTCGCCGCGGTCGCCTGCCTGACCGAGGTGGCGGTCGAAGAGGCCCGGATGGAGGTCGAGCAGAACCTGCGCGGCTCCTTCCTGGAGGAGCTGCGCAGCCGCGACGACCTCGAGCCCGACGAGGTGCTGCGGCGCGCGGCCCGGCTCGGGTGCGACCTCTCGCGCGGCGCGGTGGCGCTGTGCGCGGAGCTCTCCAGCGACCGCCCGCGGCACGTGGTGGCCACGATCGCGGGCGAGCACCCGGGCGCGCTGGCCCAGCACATGGACGGCGGCGGCTCCTCCGGGCGCGTGTACGCGCTGCTGCCCGCGGTCAACGGCGCCGACGCGTCGGCCACGCTGGCCGCCGCGCGGCGGCTGGCGGCGCGGCTGCAGCGGCACGGGACCGTCGGCGTGTCCTCGTTCTACGGCGACGTCGCCGACCTCGGCCGCGCGATCCAGGAGGCCGAGCTGGTGCTCGACGTGCTGCGCCGCTCGGACGTCCCGATCGACGAGGACATCGGCACGGGCACCTACCGGCTGCTGTTCCGCGTGCTCGCGTCGCACCCCGAGGAGGTGCGCTCGTTCTACGAGGACACGGTCGCGCCGCTGGTGGCCTACGACGCGCAGTACTCGACCGACCTGGTCGGCACGCTGAGCGCGTACCTGGAGCGCAACTGCAACATGAACGCGACCGCGTCGGCGATCTACGCCCACCGGCACACGGTCGCCTACCGGCTCGAGCGCGTGAAGGAGCTCACGGGCCTGGACCCGCTGCTCTCCGAGGACCGCGAGCGACTCGGGCTCGGCCTGAAGGCGTACCGCATCATCGCGCCCCGGCTGCACCGTTAGCGCACCTCCGCGCGTCATTGTGGGTTGGTGCCCTCGATGACGCGCGGATGGATGTCGGCCGGCCTCGCCGTGATGGCGCTGGCCGCGAGTATCGAGGGCACGGACCTGGGCGACTTCCTGGTCGGGACGGCGGGCGACGACCAGGTGCTGGCCAAGGGCGGCGACGACACGGTCTACGGGCTCGGCGGCGCGGACCGCATCGACGGCGGGCCCGGCGACGACCGGCTCGTGGGCGACGGCACCTGCGCCGCCCAGGCCGTCCGGCCCGAGGACTGCGACGAGGACGACCGCCCGGGCGGCAACGACGTGCTGCGCGGCGGCGACGGCGACGACATCCTGCTCGGCGGCCGCGGCAACGACCGGCTCGACGGCGGCGACGGGATCGACTCGCTCTCGGGCGACGCCGGCAACGACCACATCAGCGGCGGCCCGGGCGACGACGAGATCGACGGCGGCACGGGCCTGGACCGCATCGAGGGCGGCGCGGGCGACGACTGGATCGCCACCGGCCCGGGGTCGGACCGGATCGACGCGGGCCCCGGGGACGACCTGGTCTTCACCGAGAGCGGCAACGACCGGATCGACGCGGGCGCGGGCGACGACGAGATCTCCTCGGGCGCCGGGCGCGACCGGATCGACGCCGGCCCGGGGCGCGACCGGGTCGAGTCCGGGTCGGGCAACGACACGATCGACGTGCGCGACGGCAGCCGCGACATCGTCGACTGCGGGCCCGGCCGGGACACGGTCCGGGCCGACCGCCGCGACCGCCTGCGCCGCTGCGAGCGCGTCAACGCCACCTCCCGCGATTAACACTGGTACGTTCCCGGCGCCCGGCCGGGCTGCCGATGCCCGGCGACAACGCAGCGGAGACACGCCTCATGCCCACCGGCACCGTGAAGTGGTTCAACGACGACAAGGGGTTCGGGTTCATCACGCCCGACGACCAGGGCGCCGACCACTTCGTCCATCACTCAGGGATCAACGCGGACGGCTTCCGGACGCTGCGCGAAGGCGCGCGCGTCACGTTCGAGTCAGAGGCCGGCCCGAAGGGCCCGAAAGCCGTCAACGTCACCGCGCTCTAGTCGCGCTCGACCTCGCCGTCGTCGCCCACGCGGGCGGGCACGGGCTCGTCGTCGATCACCACGTCGAACGTCCCGCTGGTCCGCCCGCCGGCCGCCTGCGCGCGGCCGGTGAGCCCGGGCGAGACGCGGTAGCCGAGCGTGTAGCGCCCGGCCCGGGCGGCCACGAGCGTCCACGTCAGCTCGCGGGCCTCGCCGGCCTCGAGCGGCCCCGCCGACCACGTGTTGGTGGTGGCCACCTCGCCGCCGGCCGGGCCGCGCTCGAGCACCCACACCGGGCGCCCCGAGTCGGCGAGGCCGGCGTCGCCCGAGCGCTGCCCGAACGCGATCGCGGCGTTGTCGCCCTCGGGCTCGGTCTCGACCGTGACTGCGACGGTGCGCAGCGTCTCGTCGCTGCCGTTGCGCACGCGCAGCTTGAGCTCGACGCGCTCGGCGATCGCCTGGCGCTCCGGGAACGACGCCTCGACGACCTCGACGCGGAAGCTGCCCGACGGCTCGTCGGCATCCTGGCGCGCAGCGCCGCCGCAGCCGGCGGCGGTGAGCGCGACCAACGCGAGCACGATCCGGCGCATCGCGCGCAACGTACCATCGCCGCTGTGCCGAGCCTGCCGGTACCCGAGGGCCTCGAGCGTGACGGGGTCGCGCTGCGGCGCCTGCGCGCCCGCGACGCCGGCCCGTTCGCCGCCGCGTTCCGCGACGACCCGCAGCTGGGCACGCTGATCGGCGCCGACGAGGACCCGCGCGAGAGCGGCGTGCGGCGCTTCATCGCCCGCCAGCCCGGGCTGCGCTCCCGCGGCGAGTTCCTCGGCATGGCGGTCACCGACGCCACGCGCAAGCCGTTCCTGGGCCACGTGATGCTGCACACACTCGCCTGGCGCCACCGGCGCGGCGAGATCGGCTACTGGCTGGTGCCGGGCGCCCGCGGGCGCGGGATCGGGACGACCGCGGTCGGGCTGCTGGTGGAGTGGGCGTTCGACGTGCTCGAGCTCGACCGGATCGAGATCATGACCACGCCCGACAACGCGCCGGCGCGGGCGCTGGCGGCCGCGCTCGGCTTCCGCGAGGAGGGCGTGCTGGCCCAGCGCAACCTGGAGCGCGGGCGGCGCGTGGACATCGTGCTGCTGGCCCGTCTGCGCCAGTAACCCGCGCGGTTGTCGTTTGAGCCGGTACTGGCGCATCCCATAACCTTCGCGCCTTCAGCCTGGCCAGGGCTTGTTCACAGAGGAGAGCAGTGGTTCGCAGCGCCGCCGATCGCGTCTTCCTGCCGGCAAGGGGATTGCTGGAGGAAGTGGGCGACATGATGATCCTTACGGGCAAGACGATCGTCTCGGCGATCCGTCCCCCGTATCCGTACGGCGGCGAGTTCGTCCAGCAGTTCCTGTTCGCGCTGCGGCTCTGCTGGTTCCCGCTGATGATCTCGACGATCGCGTTCGGCTACGCGGCGCCGGGCCTGCAGGCGTCGAACTTCCTGACGCTGTTCGGCGCCAACGACCGGCTCGGCGGCTTCTTCGTGCTCGCCAGCATCCGCGAGTTCGCGCCGTTCGTGACCGCGATCGTGCTCGCCGGCGTGGCCGGCACGGCGATCACCGCCGACCTCGGCGCGCGCAAGATCCGCGAGGAGCTCGACGCCTTGCAGGTGCTGGGCGTGGACCCGGTGAAGAACCTCGTCGTGCCGCGCTTTCTGGCACTGATGCTCGTCACGGGGATGTTCGACGTGTTCGCCGTGCTGTTCGGCATCTTCGGCGGCCTCGTCGCCAATGAGGTCAACCAGCAACCGGTTGGTCCGTTCTTCGCGAACCTGCTGACCAACGCCAGCATCCCGGACCTCTGGGGCAGCGTCCTGAAGTGCACGATGTTCGGCGCGATCATCGCCGTCGTCTGCTGTTACAAGGGCATGACCGCCACGGGCGGCGCCGCGGGCGTGGGCCGCGCCGTCAACCAGGCGGTCGTGATCTCCACGCTCGGCGTGTTCGCGTTCAACTACGTCTTCACGCAGACCCTGCTGGCCACCCACCCGGAGATCCTCAACCTGCGATGAGGAGCCTGGCATCCGGCACTGCAGGGACCGACCGTTGGGTTTCAGGCATCACGGGGCGGTTCCGCCATGAGTGAGTGGCTGGCCATCCCACGCGACTGGCTGTCCTCGGCCGGGGACATCACGCGCTTCTGCGGGCGCGTGATGCGCGAGGTCTTCGGCCTGAAGGTCTTCCGCTACTTCGGCGAGGCGCTGCGCCAGGCCGGCGTGCTGATCCTGTCCTCGACGCTGGTCATCTGGGGCCTGACCTTCATCATCGGCCTGCAGTGCGGCATCGAGGCCGCGTACTTCAACCGCGCCACGGGCGCGCCGGCGTACGCGGGCGTGTTCGCGGCCTGGTGCGACCTGCGCGAGCTGATCCCGTACGCGTTCGGCTACATGATGGCCGCCAAGGTCGGCACCGGGATCGTCGCCGAGCTCGGCTCGATGCGCATCAGCGACGAGATCGACGCGCTCGAGGTGATGGGCATCTCGTCGATGACGTTCCTGTGCGCGACGCGCCTGCTGGCCTCCTGGCTGGTGCTCCCGTTCGTCTACATCGCGGGCATCGGCGCGGGCTTCCTGGCCTCCTACCTGGCGGTGGTGGAGCAGATCGGCGAGGTCTCCAGCGGCGGCTACTCGCTGATCTTCTGGATGTTCCAGAACCCGCCGGACCTCTTATTCAGCCTCATAAAGGCGATGGTCATGGCGACCGTGATCGTCCTCGTCGGCTGCTACTACGGCTACACGGCCAGCGGCGGCCCGGTCGGCGTGGGCACGGCCACGGCCAAGTCGATGGTCCTCAACATCGTGCTGGTCCACCTGATCGGCATGCTCGGCACCCAGGTCTTCTGGGGCGCGAACCCGCGGGCACCCATCGGAGGATGACGGTGGAAGACGAGTATCAGTGGCACACGGGTGAGAAGCGGCGACCGGACACGGCCGCGGCGGTCGAGTTCGTCGACGTCCACAAGGCGTTCGGGCGCAACAAGATCCTGCGCGGGCTCGACCTCGTGATCCCCGAGGACAAGATCTCGATGATCCTCGGGCCGTCCGGGACCGGGAAGTCGGTCTGCATCAAGCACATGGTCGGGCTGCTGTACCCCGACCAGGGCGACGTGCTCGTGCACGGCCAGTCCGTCCCGGCGATGTCCGACGACGAGCTGTTCGAGATGCGCAAGAAGTTCGGCGTGCTCTTCCAGGACGGCGCGCTGTTCGGCTCGATGAACCTGTGGGACAACGTCGCCTTCCCGTTGCGCCAGCACACCGACAAGGGCGAGGACGAGATCGCCGAGATCGTCAACCGGCGCCTGCGCGAGGTCGGCCTGGAAGGCTCGGCGGACAAGATGCCCAACGAGCTCTCGGGCGGGATGCGCAAGCGCGCCGGGTTCGCCCGCGCGCTCGTGCTGGACCCGGACATCGTGCTCTTCGACGAGCCCGACTCGGGCCTGGACCCCGTGCGCACGGCGCTGCTGTGCGAGCTCATCAAGGAGATCCACGAGGAGAACGGCGGCGCCTACGTCGTGATCACGCACGACATCATGTCCGCGCGGCGGGTCGCGGAGTACATCGCCGTCCTCTGGCGCGGCCGGATCGTCGAGTCCGGGCCCGCCGAGGAGCTCTTCGACTCCGACAACCAGTTCGTCCGTCAGTTCCTGTCCGGCGCTTCGCAGGGCCCGCTGGGCATGGAGTAACGGTTTGGCGCTCGCCCGCTCCCTCGTCCTCCTCGGCGTCGCGCTGGTCGCGGCCCTCGCGGTGTACCTGTTCGCGGTCAGGGGGAGCGGCTACGAGTACACGCTGATCTTCGAGAACGCGGGCCAGCTCGTGGTCGGCGACAACGTCCAGATCGGCGGGCGGGCGGTCGGCAGCGTCCAGGGGATCGAGCTGACCTCCAACAACCAGGCCGCGGTGCGGATCAAGGTCGAGGAGCCCTACGCGCCGCTGCGCGAGGGCACGCAGGCGGTGATCCGGCTGACCTCGCTGTCGGGCATCGCGAACCGCTACGTGGCGCTCTCGCCCGGGCCGGACCCGCGCCGCACGCTGCCCGAGCACACGACGATCAGCACCGCCTCGACCACGACCGCGGTCGACCTCGACCAGCTGTTCAACACGCTCGACCCGGACGCGCGCGCCGACCTGCAGGGCGTCATCAAGGGCTTCGCCAAGCAGCTGGAGGGCAAGGGCGAGCAGGCGGCCGAAGCCACCAAGTACTTCAACCCGCTGCTCTCGAGCGCGCGCCGGCTGGCCGGCGAGGCCGCCGCCGACGAGGACGCGCTGACGCGCTTCATCGTCTCCTCCTCGCGCGCGATGACCGCGATCGCCGAGCGGCGCGACGACCTCGCCGACCTGGTCGGCAACGCGAACGCCACCACGGGCGCGATCGCGGCCGAGAACCGCGCGCTGTCGGAGGCGCTGGCGCTGCTGCCGACGACGCTGCGGCGCGGCAACTCGACGTTCGTGAACCTGCGCTCGACGCTCGACGACCTCGACCCGCTGGTGGAGGAGTCCAAGGCGGCGACCAAGGACCTGGCGCCGTTCCTGCGCGAGCTGCGGCCGCTGATCCGCGAGGCCGAGCCGACGATCGCCGACCTCTCGACCGCGGTCCGCCGCCCGGGCAACGACAACGACCTCGTCGAGGCGACGCGCAAGCTGCCGGGCTTCCAGCGCCTCGCCAGCCGCTCGTTCCGCAGCGGCACGGGCGCGCTGCGCAAGGGCCAGCCCGTGCTCGAGTTCGCTCGCCCGTACATGCCCGAGCTCGTCGGCTGGTTCCGCGACTTCGGCGTCGGCTCGGCCAACTACGACGCCAACGGCCACTACGCGCGCATCCAGCCGATCTTCAACGCCTTCCAGCTGCACGAGCTGCCGGCCGGGCCGGCGCAGCTGGTGCCGCTGCCGGTGGCGCAGCGCCTCGACGGCCTGCAGACCGGGATCCTGCGCCGCTGCCCGGGCAGCGCCAGCCAGCCCGCGGCGGACGGCTCGGCGCCGTGGCGCGACTCGGGCGGCAACCTCGACTGCGACCCGACCCAGGTGGTGGCCGGCCCGTGAAGCGCGCCGTCGCCGTCGCAGCGCTCCTCGCGGCCGTCGTCGTGGTCGTCGTGCTGGTCGCCACGCGCGGCGACGACGGCGGCTACAAGGTGCGCGCGATCTTCGACAGCGCCGGCTTCGTGATCCCGGGCGAGGACGTCAAGATCGCGGGCGTCAAGGTCGGCACGGTCGCCGACCTCGAGGTCACCGAGGACTTCAAGGCCGCGGTCGTGCTCGACATCACCGAGCCCGGCTACCAGGACTTCCGGCGCGACGCGAGCTGCATCGTGCGCCCGCAGAACCTGATCGGCGAGCGCTTCGTCGAGTGCACGCCGACGCAGCCGCGCCCGGCGGGCGCCGAGGCGCCGCCGCCGCTGCGCGAGCTCGACAACGGCCAGCGGCTGCTGCCGGTCGAGAACACCATGCAGACGGTCGACATCGACCTGATCGGCAACACGATGCGCGAGCCCGAGCGCGAGCGGCTGTCGCTGATCCTCAACGAGCTCGGCACGGGCCTGGCCGGCCGCGGGCGCGACCTCAACGAGGTCATCCGGCGCGCGAACCCGGCGCTGGCCGAGACCAACAAGGTGCTGGAGATCCTCGCGCGCCAGAACGAGCAGCTCGAGCAGCTCGCGGTCAACTCGGACCGCGTGCTGGCGCCGCTGGCGCGCGACCGCACGCGGGTGGCGAGCGCGATCCGCAACTCGAGCGAGGTGGCCAGGGCGACCGCCGAGCGGCGCCAGGCGCTGGCCGAGGACATCGAGACGCTGCCGCGCTTCCTGGACGAGTTCGAGCCGACGATGGAGGAGCTCGGCACGCTCGCGGACGAGACGACCCCGGTGCTGCGCGAGCTGGGCGAGAACTCGACCGCGATCAACAACGTCGTGCGCCGGCTCGGCCCGTTCTCGCAGGCCGCGATCCCGGCCTTCGACTCGCTCGGGGAGGCGGCCAAGACCGGCACGCCGGCCGTGATCGACGCGCGGCCCGTGATCGCCGACGTGCGCGCGCTGTCGCGCTCGCTGCGGCCCGTCGGCGCGACGCTGCGCGACGTGCTGGTGTCGTTCCGGGACACCGGCGGCATCGAGCGCCTGATGGACTACATCTTCTACCAGGTGGCCGCGATCAACGGGTTCGACGCGGTCGGCCACTACCTGCGCGCCGGGATCATCGTCAACCAGTGCGTGACGTACTCGATCCAGCCCGTCCCGGGCTGCTCGGCGAAGTTCCCGCAGGCCGCCTCGTCGTCCTCCGGCGACCAGCCCGAGACCAACGCGATCGACGCCGTCGGCGACGACCCGGTGCTGCGCCGGACCGCGATCGCGCTGGCCGAGGCGCTGGGCAAGGAGGTCGACAAGGCCAAGCGCGAGCAGGCCGCGGCGACGCCCACGGCCACGCCGAGCCCGACCGCGACGCAGGCGCCGCCCAAGAACCGCGGGCGCGAGCGCCGCGAGCCGGAGATCCCGGAGGCGATCCCGACCGTCGACCCGAACGCGCCCACCCCGTCGCCGACGCCCGCGCCGACGCAGGCCGCGCCGGCGCCCACGGCCGCGCCGCCGGCGGCCACGCCGACCCCTGACCCGGGCGGCGCGCTGCTGGACTTCCTCTTCGGACAGGACGGGACGCAGTGAGGTCGCGCGGCAGCATCGCCGGCAACCCCGTGCTGATCGGCGCGGCCACGGTCCTGATCGTGCTCGTCGCGGTCTTCCTGTCCTACAACGCCAACCGCGGGCTGCCGTTCGTGCCGACCTACAAGGTCAAGGTCGAGGTCCCGAACGCCGCCCAGCTCGTCGTGGGCAACGACGTCAAGATCGGCGGCTCGCGGATCGGCGCGGTGACGCAGATCAAGCCGCGCACGCTCGACGACGGGCGCGTGATCGCCGTGCTCGAGCTCACGCTCGACCGCGACGCGGGCCCGCTGCCGAGCGACTCGACGGTGCTGATCCGCTCGCGCTCCGCGCTCGGCCTGAAGTACGTCGAGGTCACGCGCGGGCGCTCGGACGAGCCGCTGGCGGAAGGCGGCACGCTGCGGCTCGCGCAGGCGCGCCTGCCCGTCGAGCTCGACGAGTTCCTGAACATGTTCGACGAGGACACGCGCGCCGCCTCGCAGGCCAACCTCGAGGGCTTCGGGACCGCGCTGGCGGGCCGCGGGCAGTCGATCAACACCGCGATCGGCGCGTTCCGGCCGCTGCTGCGCGACGTGATCCCGGTCATGCGCAACCTGGCGGCGCCCGAGACCGGTCTGGGCACGTTCGTCTCCGAGCTCTCCGACGCGGCCGCGATCGTCGCCCCGGCGGCCGAGACGCAGGCGTCGCTGTTCCGCAACCTCGACGCCACGATGGCGGCGCTGAACGAGGTCGCGCGGCCCTACATCCAGGACGCGATCGAGCGCGGCAAGCCCGCCCTGGACGCCGGTATCGAGAGCCTGCCGCGCCAGCGGCCGTTCCTGCGCAACAGCCAGGCGCTGATGCGCGACCTGCAGCCCGGCGCGCGGGCGCTGGGCCGCGCGGCGCCCGAGCTCTCGCAGGCGTTGGCCGCGGGCATCGAGACGCTCCCGGAGACGCCGCCGTTCAACCGTCGGCTGGACTCGCTGCTGCAGGAGGTCAAGGCGTTCGCGGACGACCCGCTGGTCCCGCGCGGCCTGCAGCACACGACCGAGCTGGTGAACTCGCTGCGGCCGACGCTGGACTACGTCGCGCCCGCCCAGACCGTCTGCAACTACGCGACGCTGTTCTTCCGCAACATCGCGTCGCTGCTGAGCGAGGGCGACCGCAACGGCACCTGGCAGCGCTTCATCATCGTCGCGCCGCCCGCCGGCCCGAACAACGAGGGCGGCCCGGCCTCCGGCCCCGCGGACGGGCCGACCGAGGCCAACCACCTGCACACGAACCCGTACCCGAACACGGCGGCCCCGGGCCAGCCGCGCGAGTGCGAGGCGGGCAACGAGCCGTACCTGCGCGGGCGGACGGTGACCTCCAACGTCCCGGGCACCCAGCAGGCGCGGACCGAGGGCTACGGGAGGGACTCGAACTGATGGCCCGCCGGACCCCCAAGCGCTCGAACGCGTTCGTCGGCCTGATGGTGGTGATCGCGGCCGTCGTGATCCTGTTCTTCGGCTTCACCAAGGACTTCCCGTTCACGCACGGCTTCCAGCTCAAGGCCCAGTTCGAGTCGGCGAACTCGATCCGGCCCGACTCGCCCGTGCGGATCGCCGGCGTCGAGGTCGGCAAGGTCACCAAGGTCGAGGGGCTGGAGGGCTCGGACGGCGCGCTGCTGACGATGGAGCTCGACGACTCCGCGCTGCCCGTGCACGAGGACGCGACGGCGAAGATCCGGCCGCGGATCTTCCTCGAGGGCAACTTCTTCGTCGACCTCAAGCCGGGCACGCCGCAGGCGCGCAGGCTGGACTCGGGCGACACGCTCAAGATCACGCAGACCTCGACGCCGGTGCAGCTCGACGAGGTCCTGACGTCGCTGCAGAGCGACTCGCGCGAGGACCTCAAGGCGCTGCTGGACGGCTTCGACACGGCGCTCAACGACGACCGCGACGGCGACCCGGCGGCCGAGGCGTTCAACCGCGCGCTCGACGACATCCCGGACGCCGAGCGCTCGACGGCGCAGGTGCTCGAGGCGCTGCTCGGCACCGAGCCCGGCCGTGACGTCGCGCGGCTGATCCGCGGCACCGCGAACACCGCGGACGAGCTCGCCCGCTACGAGAACGAGCTCAAGGACCTGATCACCAACCTCAACCGCACGACGGCGGCGTTCGCGAGCGAGTCCACGAACCTGCGCGCGTCGATCCGCGAGCTGCCGGCCACGCTGGCGGCCGCGAACTCGGCCTTCGACTCGCTCAACGCCGCGTTCCCGTCCGTGCGCGCGTTCGCGACCGAGATCCGCCCGGGCGTGCGCGAGACGCCGGCCACGATCGAGGCCGCGTTCCCGTGGATCGAGCAGACCCGCGAGCTGGTCGGCGAGGACGAGCTCGGCGGGCTGGCGAAGGAGCTGGCGCCCGCCAGCGCCGACCTCGCGCGGCTCGTCGACCGCGCGCGCCAGCTGCTGCCGCAGACCGACCTCGCGTCGCGCTGCCTGCGCGACGTGGTGCTGCCGACGGGCGACGTCGTCATCGACGACGAGTTCAACAGCGGCGAGGAGAACTACAAGGAGTTCTTCTACACGCTCGTCGGGCTCGCGGGCGAGGGCCAGAACTTCGACGGCAACGGCATGTACGTGCGCTTCCAGACCGGCGGCGGCTCGCAGACGGTCTCGCTCGGCAGCCGCACGGCGAGCACGGGCCAGCTGTTCGGCAACAACGTCGCGGTGCCGCTCGGCAACCGCCCGGCCTACCCGGGCCGGCGCCCGCCGTACCGGCCGAACGAGCCGTGCCACAAGCAGAAGCTGCCGAACCTGATGGGGCCGGCGGCCGCGAAGTCGGCGCCGACGGGGACCGCCGTCGCCGCGCAGTCGAAGACCGAGCGCGACCAGCTGCGCCGCGAGGCCGACCTGGCGGCGGTGCGGGCCAAGCTCAACCCGTTCGGCAAGCGGGAGAAGACGAAGTGAAGTCCGCGATCCGCAAGCACCTGCCGGACTTCCTGGCGATCCTCGGGCTGCTGATCATCGCGGTCACGGTCGCCACGTTCATCCTCTCCAAGCAGCGGCTGACGCTGCCGGGCTGGGTGCCGCTGATCGGCCAGGACTTCTTCGAGCTCGAGGCCGAGATGTCGACGGCGCAGGCCGTCACCCCCGGCCAGGGGCAGACGGTCAACATCGCGGGCGTCGAGGTCGGCGAGATCGCGTCGGTGAAGCTGCGCGACGGCAAGGCGATCATCGGCATGAAGATCGAGCCGCGGCACGCGCGGATCTACAAGGACGCCTCGATCCTGCTGCGGCCCAAGACCGGCCTGAAGGACATGGTCGCCGAGCTCACGCCGGGCACGCCCGAGGCGGGCCGGATCGAGGAGGGCGGCGTGATCCCGATCTCGCAGACGCTGCCCGACGTCAACCTGGACGAGATCCTCGCCTCGCTGGACGCCGACACGCGCGACTTCCTGTTGCTGCTGCTCAACGACGGCGCCGAGGGCCTCGGCTCCGAGCGCAAGGGGCGCGAGCTGGCGGCGGCGATCCGGCGCCTGGAGCCGACCGCCAAGTACGCGCGCGAGATCAACGAGGGCCTGGCGCAGCGGCGCCGCAACCTGGCGCGCGTGGTGCACAACTTCTCGCTGCTGACGGACGAGCTCGGCCGGCGTGACACGCAGCTGGCGAACTTCGTCCAGAACAACAACGCGGTCTTCGACACGCTGGCCTCCGAGGACGCGGCGCTGCGCGCGATCCTGCAGCGGCTGCCGGGCACGCTGCGCACGACGCAGGCCGCGCTGGGCAAGGTCGAGTCGCTCGCGGACGTCGCCGGCCCGACGCTCGAGTCGCTGCGCCCGGCGGCGCGCGCGCTCGGCCCGTCGCTGCGCCAGACGCGGCCGTTCCTGCGCTCCTCGACGCCGGAGATCCGCGACGAGATCCGCCCGTTCACGCGCGCGGCGCTGCCGACGGTGCGCGAGCTGCGACCCGCGATGCGCGACCTGGCGGCGGCCACGCCCGACCTGACCGAGTCCTTCGAGGTGCTCAACCGGCTGCTGAACACGCTCGCCTACAACCCGCCCGGCGAGCGCGAGGAGGGCTTCCTGTTCTGGCAGTCGTGGGTCAACCACGCCGGCAACGCGGTCTTCGCCTCCGCGGACGCGCACGGCCCGATCCGCCGCGGCCTGGTCGTGCTCTCGTGCACCACCGCGCAGCTGCTCGACTCCGTCGGCTCGGCGAACCGGCAGCTCGGCACGCTCGTCGCCCTGCTCAACGCGCCCTCGATCCAGCAGATCTGCCCGCAGGCGGGAGGCGGCTAGGTGGTCAAGGACGCCCCCTCCTTCGGCAAGCTCGCGGCGATGGTGCTGTTCGCGCTGTCGTCCTTCGGGCTGCTGCTGTTCCTGTGGCTGGCGTTCGGCGGCCCGATCCCGCTCAAGCCCAAGGGCTACCGCATCCACGTGTCGGTGGCCGAGGCCGGGCAGCTGGCCACGGAGGCCGACGTGCGCATCAGCGGCGTGCCCGTGGGCAAGGTCAAGAAGATCACGCCCAACAAGCGCACGGGGCGCTCGGACGTCGAGATCCAGCTGCGCTCGCGCTACGCGCCGCTGCCCTCGGACGCGCGCGCGATCCTGCGCCAGAAGACGCTGCTGGGCGAGACCTACGTGGAGCTCACGCCGGGCCGCGCGGACGCCGAGCCGATCCCGGAGGGCGGGCGGCTCGCGGCCGCGCAGGTGTCCGAGACCGTCGAGCTCGACGAGATCCTGCGCGCCTTCGACCCGGAGACCCGCGCCGCGTGGCAGGAGTGGATGCAGACCCAGGCGCAGGCGATCTCCGGGCGCGGGCGCGACCTCAACGATGCGCTCGGCAACCTGGCGCCGTTCGCGGAGGACACCTCCGAGCTGCTGCGGATCCTGAACCGCCAGGAGGGCGCGGTCTCGCGCCTGATCGCCAACACCGGCGTCGTCTTCGGGGCGCTGACCGAGCGCGACCAGCAGCTGCGCTCGCTGATCGAGAACACCAACTCGGTGTTCGCGACCACCGCCGAGCGCGACAACGAGCTCAAGGCCGCGTTCCGGGCACTGCCGACGTTCGAGGACGAGTCGCGCAAGACGTTCGAGCGGCTGACCGAGTTCGCCGAGGAGACCGACCCGCTCGTCACCCAGCTGCGGCCGGCGGCGCGCGAGCTCTCGCCGACGCTCGAAGGGCTCGAGGGCATCGCGCCCGACCTGCGCAACCTGCTGGCCGAGCTCGGCCCGCTGATCGAGGCCTCCGAGGACGGGTTCCCGGCGGCCGAGCAGACGCTCGAGGACCTGCGGCCGCTGATCGCGCAGCTCGATCCCGCGACCGCGCAGCTGACGCCGTCGCTGGACTTCATCGGGCTCTACAAGCGCGAGCTGACGTCGTTCCTCGGCAACACGGCCGCGGCCACGCAGGCGCGCGACCCGGAGACCCGGCTGCACTACCTGCGCACGCAGAACCCGCTCAACCCCGAGAACCTCGCGGTCTATCCGCGGCGGCTGCCGACCAACCGGCCGAACGCGTACCGGCTGCCGGGCGGCTTCGACGAGATCCGGCGCGGGCTGTCGGTCTACGAGGACCGCCACTGCAACGCCGAGAACCTGCTGCCGACGGTCACCAACCTGCCGGCCGACCTGACCCAGAACGTCGTCGATGCGGTCCCGACCGCGGTCCCGCTGCCGCCGGTGGTCGGAAACGCGGTGCAGGTGCCGCAGGTCGAGTTGCCGCCGATCCCGCAGGTCCCGCTCACGCCCGAGCAGGCGCAGGCGCTGATCCCGGACGAGCTGCTGGCGCTCGTGCAGGAGTACGCGTTCAACGGCGCCACAGGCGTGGTCGCGCCGCCGTGCCGCAAGCAGGCGCCGTTCGAGATCGGCGGCGAGCGTTCGCAGTACCCGCACGTGAACGCGCGCAGCGGGGGGTAGGCCGGTGCGGCGGCCGGAGCGCGTGCTCGCGGCGGTGCTGGCGCTGGCGCTGGTGCTGGGTGGGCTCGCCGTGTGGCGGCTGTCGCCGTCGGCGGCGACCGGGACCCTGGTCGGGTCCGGCTCGGACGCGGCGCGCGCGACCGAGGTCGTGCACTCGCGCTTCGGCGACGACGCGGTCTACGTGCTCGTGCGCGGCGACCTGGCGCGGCTCGTGCTCACCGCCGACCTCAACCGGCTGCTCGGGCTCGAGGGCTGCCTGTCGGGGCGCGCGCCCGCGGGCGCGCGGGTGCCGGGCGGGCCCGGCGGGCCGTGCGCGCAGCTGGCCCCGTACGTGCGGGTCGTCTACGGGCCGGGGACGTTCATCAACTCCTCGGTGACCGAGCTGACCGAGCAGCTGCAGTCGCGCACCCGCGAGCGGGCGGCGCAGGCCGACCGGGCGCGCGCGGCGGCGCGGCGGCTCGCGCGCTCGCAGGGCCGCTCGGCGGCCGAGGCCCGGCGGCTGGGGCGCCAGGCCGAGCAGCTCGTCTACGCGCAGTTCGCGCGCGAGCTGCTGGACCTGAACGCGAAGTACGGGCTGAACCTGTCGGGGGCGCCGAAGCTCAACGACCCGGACTTCGTCTACCAGCTCGTCTTCGACGCCTCGCGCGGGGCGCGCGTGCCGAAGGCGCGCTTCGCCTACCTGTTCCCGTCGGCGACGTCGGCGCTCGTGTCGGTGCGGCTGCGGGCGGGGCTGGACGACGCGGTGCGCGCGCGGGCGGTCGCGCTCGTGCGGGAGGCCGTGGCGATGCCCGAGTGGCGGCTGGAGGGCGGGGCGTCGTACGTGGTCACGGGCGTGCCGGTGCTGGCGGGCGACCTGACGGACGAGCTGGCGGGCTCGACGATGCGGCTGCTGCTCGTGGGGGTGGCGGTGATGGCGCTGGTGCTGGCGCTGCTGTTGCGGGCGCGGCTGCGGCTGCTGCCGCTGGGGTTGGGGCTGTGCGCGGTGGCGATCGTCTTCGGCGGCGTGGCCGTGCTGGGGCTGCCGCTGACGATGGCCGCGATCGCGGCGCTGCCGGTCCTGCTGGGCTTGGCGGTCGACTACGCGGTGCAGTACCAGGCGCGGGCGGCGTCCGTGCGCTCGTTGTGCACGGCGGCGCTGGCCACGTGCGCCGGGTTCCTGGTGCTGCTGCTGTCGCCGGTGCCGATGGTGCGGGGGTTCGGGCTGCTGCTCGTGGCCGGCGTGGCGGTGGCGCTGGCGGTCGTGCTCACGGCCGGGCGGGCGGCGCTGTCTCTGGGGCCGCGCGGGTCCTCCGGGGTGTTCGCGCGCTCGGTGCGCGGGGCGGGCGAGCTGGTCGACGGGGCGTCGGGCCGGCTGGCGCGGTTGTTCGTGCCGTTTGCGCGTGTCGGCCGGCGAGGGCTGGGCGTGGCCGTGCGCCGGCCCGGGCGGGTGCTCGTCGTCGCGGCGGCGCTGGCGGTGTCCGGGTGGGCGCTGGACGGGCGCATCGCGGTCGTCTCCGACCTGCCGTCGCTGGTCCCGCAGCAGCTCTCCGCGGTGCGCGACCTGTCGGCGCTGCAGCGCGAGACCGGCGTCGCCGGCGAGGTCGACGTGCTCGTCGAGGGCGATCTGACCGACCCGAAGGTCGTCGCCTGGATGCGCGACTACCAGAACGAGGTGCTGCTGCGGCACGGCTACAACGCCCAGCGCGGGTGCGCGGGCGGCGCGCTGTGCCCGGCGCTGTCGCTGCCCGACCTGTTCCGCACGCCCGAGCGGACCGCGACCCGCGAGCAGGTCGTGGCGCTGCTCGACGCGCTGCCGCCCTACTTCTCCCAGGCTGCGATCACGCGCGACCGCCGGACCGCCGTGCTCGCCTTCGGGATCAGCCTGCAATCGCTGGAGCGCCAGCGCGCGGTGATCGAGGACATGCGCGCGCGGCTCGACCCGCCCGAGGGCGTGCGCGCGACCGTCGCCGGCCTGCCTGTGCTGGCCGCCGACGCCCACCACGCCTTGAGCGATCCGCTGCGGCGGCTGCTGTTCGCGTTCGCCGGCCTGGCCGCGGTCGCGCTGGCGCTGCTGTGCGTCTACCGCTCGTGGACGCGCGCCTGGGTGCCGCTCGTGCCGATCGCGCTGGCGACGGGCTGGTCGGCGCTCGTGCTCTGGCTGCTCGCCGTGCCGTTGAACCCCATGTCCGCGGCCCTGAGCGCGCTCGTGGTCGCGATCTCGACCGAGTTCTCCGTCCTGCTGGCGGCCCGCTACCACGCCGAACGGTCGGCCGGCCTGGACGCGGGCGAAGCGCTGGCCCGCACGTACGCCTCGACGGGCACGGCGGTGCTGATCTCCGGCGTGACCGCGATCGCCGGCTTCGCGGTCCTGATCGCCTCCGACATCGCGATGCTGCGCGACTTCGGCCTCGTCACGGTCGTCGACCTCGCCGTGTCGCTGCTGGGCGTGCTGGTCGTCCTGCCCGCGGCGCTCGTCCTGGCCGAGCCGCGCCTGGCGCCGCGGGCGGCGAGGTCCGCGGTCGCGGCATGACGCCGCCGCGCCCGCGCCGCACGGCGGGCGCCCCCGAGGGGGCGCCCGGCCCGGCGGCCCGGCACGAAGGGCCGCCCGGCCCGTCGGCCCGGCACGAGGCGGCGCCCGGCCCGGCGGCCCGGGACGAGGCGGCGGCATGACGCCCGACGTCGTCGCCGGCCCGGTCGACCCGCGCGTCGCCGAGGCGCTGCCCGGCGTCGGGATCGCCTTCTGCGCCGTGACCCTCTCCGGCGACCCCTTGCGGCGCTCGCCGCGCGAACTGCGCGAGCGGCTGCGGGCGCTCTCCGACCGCCTGCGCGGCTCGCGCGCGCTCGCCGAGCGCAACCACCCGACCCCGCTCGCCTACCGCGCCACGCTGCGCCACCTGGGCCGCGAGGAGCGCAGTCCGTCCGAGGAGCTGACCGTCGCGGCCCTCGTGCACGGCGGCTACCGCTCGCGCGGGCTGCTGTCCGACGCCCTGCTCATCGCGACCGTGGAGACCGAGGTCGGCGTCTGGGCCCACGACGGTGGCCGGCCGCGCCTCGCCTTCGACGGCGCGCCGGTCGTAGCCGACGACCGCGGCCCGATCGCGCCGCTCTTCACCGACCCCGCCACGGTCACGCGCGCCACCCGGCACCTTCACTTGTACGCGCTCACCGCCCCGGGCGTCCCCGACATGTCGGTCACCGAGGCCCTGTGGACGGCGGCGGAGCTCCTGGAGTGAAGACTGGAGAAGGGGGTGCGCCTCTCTACTTTCCTCACGGTGAAGTAGAGAGGCGCACCCTCTCGTTCGATATCGAGAAGCGCGCGGCGCACCGCTCGCGCCCCTCGATGCTTGCCGTTCAGCGGTGCCGCCGCGCGTGCCGGGCCACGCGCGTGCGCGTCCCGCACGCCGGGCCGCACCAGCGCTGGTCGCTCCGGCCGCGCATGAAGAACTGGCCACAGCTCGGCGCGTCGCAGTAGCCCAACGAGGGGGAGGGGAGCAGCTCGAGCGCGGAGGCGGCGGCGCGGGCGAGCAGCTCGTCGACGGGGTCCGCGTCGGGTGGGGCGACGAGCTCGACCTCGCCGTCGCGCAGCTGCGGGATCAGCGGGACGGCGGCGAGGGCGGCGTTGACCTGGCGCTCGATCCCGGGCGCGACCGGCTCGCCGAGCGCGGTCGCGTAGAGCAGGGCGAAGATCGCGTCGCGCAGCGCGCGGACGTCGGCCAGGCGGGCCTCGGCGGTGCCGAGCGGCGGGTCGGGGACGCGGTCGGCCTCGCGCTGCGCCCAGGCGCGCAGGTCCGCGCCGGTCTCCAACAGCTCGGTGTAGTCGCGTCCGCGGCGGCGGACGGTGTTCGCGAAGTCGACGGCCAGCGGCTCGCCGAGCCATGACCAGGGTTCGGGCGGCACGGCGCCAAGCCTATGAGGTCACGTCGCGGAGCGCGTCGAGCAGGCGGTCCGTCGCGGCGTCGTCGCCCAGGGTCACGCGCACGCCGTCGCCACGGCCCCACGCGGCGCCCGGCGCGACGAACACACCGCGGGTGGCCAGCTCCTCGGCGACCGGGAGCTCGAGCCAGGCGTAGGGCCCGACACCGTCGGCGACCGGGAACTCGGCCGCCAGGCGAGCGCGCGAGCGCGCGGCCTGCTCGCGCCGGCGCGCCAGCGACGGCCCGCCGTGCTCGACCGCCCACAGCGCGCCCGCCAGCGCGGGCGCGCCGACGCCCATGACGGGCCGCAGGTCCGGGCCGCCCGGCGGGACGATCGCGTAACCGACCCGGAAGCCCGCCATCGCGTGCCCCTTGGAGAACGAGCGCACGTGGATGACCCGCTCGCCCTCGAGCAGGGGCGGCGCGCCGCCGTCCACGAAGTCCGCCAGCGCCTCGTCCAGAACCAGCCACTCCGCCCCGGGCGAGACCGAGGGCACCGCGCCCGTCGGGTCGTTGGGCCGGCAGACGACGGCGGTCCGCGTCCCGGTCACCGCCGGCACCGGCACGGGCGTCGCGCCCACCGAGCGCACCAGCGACGGCAGCGCGCCCCAGCCGGGCCACACGACCTCGACCTCGGCCCCGGCGACCGCCGCGAGCGCCGCCCGCAGCAGCTCGCCCGCCCCGTGCCCGATCACGACCCGCTCCGCGTCGACGCCCAGCGAGCCCGCGATCGCCGCCCGCAGCGGGCCGTCGTCCGGGTACGCGTTGACCGCCCGCCGCAGCGCGAACGTCGCCGCGTTGATGACCTCGGGGTGCGGCGGCCCCGGCCAGGCCGCGCCCGAGAGGTCGAGCGGCGCCTCCGCCACCGGCAGCCGCGCGCGCTGCTCCCGCAGCGAGCGCGAGACCTCGTCCGGCGAGAGCTCGGAGAACTGCCGGTAGTAGCCGAACAGCCGCCGCATCAGACCGGCGCCGGGCCCTGGATGACCAGGAACCAGACGGCGAACACGGCTCCGGCGACGATCGCCGACGCACCGAAGATCCGCGCCAGCGCGCCCTCGCGCTGGTCGTGCCCCGCGGCGCGCCGCACGAGCCGCCACGCCCGATCCAGCCGCGAGGCCAGCGCGAGCGTCACGAACAACGAGCCCAGCACCCCGAAGAACGCCACCGCGATCCCGAGGAAGTGCGAGCCCGAGGCGTAGTCGACCTGCGAGCCGACCCACAGCCACGCGACCGGCTGCGGCCCCCACACCGACAGGCACAGCAGCGTCTCCAGAACCAGCAGCACGCCCGCGAACGCCCCGTCGAGGCGCTGCCGCACGACGCCGCCCCGCTCGGGCGTCCCGCGGAAGTGCAGCGGGCCCGTCCCCGGGCGGCGCCCGATGAAGAGCCCACCCGTGTCCGTCGGGTCGTTGCGCGGCACGCACCCGAGGATACGCTGGCGTCCTTGAGCCGGCACAACAAACAGCGCAAGCGCCGGGCGAAGACCACCGCGCCGCAGGTCCCGCCGCGGCCGCCGCGCCGCCCGGACCGCTTCGAGGACCGGCCGAAGGCCCCCTGGCACCCGGTCCCGCTCGTCGAGATCGCCGTCCTGATCGGGATCGTGTGCATCGTGATCGGCATCCTGCGCCGCGACGATGCCGCCGGGCGCGCGATCCTCGCGCTCGGCTTCGCGCTCGGCGCCCTCGGCGGCCTCGACACCGCCGCGCGCGAGCACTTCGCCGGCTTCCGCTCGCACACGCTCGTGCTCAGCGCCTTCCCGGCGGTCGCGACGATGGTCGTGAGCGCGCTCGCGGGCGCCCCGAACCTGCTCGTGCCCATCCTCGGCGCGGCCGTGTTCATCGTCGCCTTCACCGCCTTGCGCCGGATCTGGGACCGAACCAGCGCCCGCACGCCTGCGTAGCCCTCTCCGACAAGGAGAGGAGGCAGGTCCATGCAATCGCTTCGGATCAAGCTCGCGGCGGCGGTCGCCGTGCTCGGCGCGGCCGCGGTGGGGACGGCCGCGATCGCCCACGACCGGTCGCGCTTCGCCGCCGGGCTGACCGGCTTCGAGGAGGTCCCGACGCTCTCGACGGACGGCTCCGGCTTCTTCAAGGCGACCATCCACCGCGACCAGATCCGCTACACGCTCCACTACCGCGGCCCCTTCAACGCCGCCCCGGAGGGCGGGACCGTCACCCAGGCCCACATCCACCTGGGCGCGCGGGCCGTCAACGGCGCCATCTCCGCGTTCCTGTGCAGCAACCTCGGCAACGGCCCGGCCGGCACGCCGGCGTGCCCGGCGGCCCCCGCCACGGTCACCGGCGTGATCACCCCGCTGCAGGTGATCGGCCCCGGCGCCCAGGGCATCGCCGCCGGCGAGTTCGGCGAGCTCGTGCGCGCGCTGCGGGCGGGCGCGGCCTACGCGAACGTTCACACGACGACGTTCGCGGGAGGGGAGATCCGCGGCCAGATCTCCGACGACGACGGCCGCAAGCACTGAGGGGCAAGGGCGCTCGCGACGGCGGGCGCCCTATCCTTCCGCCGCGTGTCGGAGTCCAAACGCATGCGGCTGCGCGGATTGCACCATGTCACGGCGATCTGCCGCGACATCGAGCGCACGATCGAGTTCTATCGCGGCGTGCTCGGCCTCGCCGTCGTGCGCGACGCGCCGTCGGACGACGACCCGGACGCCCGGCATGTGTGGTTCGGGTCCGGGGACGGCACGTACGTGAGCTTCATGGAGTACGGCGAGCTGCCGGAGGGCGTGGTCGGCGTCGGCTCGACGCACCACTTCGCGCTGCGGGTGGAGACCGCGGACGAGCAGGAGGCGTGGCGGGACTACCTGCGCGGCCGCGACATCGACTGCACCGACGTCATCGACCGCGGCGCGTTCAGCTCGATCTACCTGCGCGACCCGGACGGCCACGTCGTCGAGATCGCCACGCCCGTGACGGGTTTCGGCGCCGGCGGGCCGTCCGCGTAACGGACGGGCTCGCCGACGCCGCAAACAGGCCGGGCCTACGCCGTCATGGCGTAGTTGCGCTCGTGATCCCCGCTCAGGCGCCGCGCCAGCTCATGACGCTGGCGATCGGTCATCGACCCGATGGTCTTTGTCTCCAGCATCGGAATCGACGCAAGGAACCGGCGGCAGCGTGTACGCCCCCAGCGGTGCTGGCTCATCAGCAGGTCCGCGATCGACATGCTCTCCGCCTCCCAGGGGCGCGAGAGCACGATCTCGGCCACGGTCGCCTCGCCCTCGGCTACCTGCCGTTTGAGCTCGGCGCGCGCGAGCCGCACGCGGTTTGCCTGCGCGAGCGCCCGCATGTGTTGTGGCGCAGGTGCTGTCGCAGTTGCTTCCATCGAACCTCCCCGCTTTGTCTTCGCCCACTATACGTGGGTTCCGTCGTGATTTGTACTTGTCCGGTCGAAGCGCGCGCGGATCCGAGGCCGGTCCCCAGCCCACGGCGCCCGACAGCGCCGCGGGCCTTCCGGCCTACGAGTGAATATTCAGCCTTGCGTGTGCCCCGGTCGTCCCTTCCCCGGGATTCGCGCAACGCGATCGACCGCCTCGGAGGCTAGCCCGGAAAGACTCGGATCGGCAACGCTCAACCACCCTCTGCATTCGCAAAGAGCATGGAATTTGTCTGTGGTGTTGTCATCCGGAGAATGTGCTACGGGAGCGGCTCCGGCAACGGTCCGTGCTCGGCCTCGAACGTGCGTTTGACGGTTTCGAATGCAACCAATGCGCGATCCAGAACCGCCTGGTCGTGGGTGGCCATGACGCTCGTGCGCAGGAGCGCTCCGCCGGGCGGGACGGCCGGGTGGATCGCGACGTTGACGTAGACGCCGGCGTCGTAGAGCGCGCGCCACAGCAGCACGGCCTTCCAGTCGTCGCCGACCACGACCGGGACGACCGGCGTGATCGTCGGCTCGGCCTCGATGACCCGGAAGCCGAGCTGCCGCAGCCCCTGGTTGAGGTAGCGGGCGTTGTCCAGCAGGCGCTTGAACAGCTCGGGCCCCTCGGGCGAGCGGATGATCCGCAGCGCCGCCAGCGCCGCCCCGACCGCGGCCGGCACGCCCGACGCCGTGAACAGGAAGGCGCGGCTGGAGATGCGCAGGAAGTCGATCACCTCGTGCGGGCCGGCGATGAATCCGCCGCAGGACGCCAGCGACTTGCTGAACGTGCCCATCCGCAGGTCGACGTCGTCCTCGACGCCGAACAGCTCCGACGCGCCCGCGCCGCGCGCGCCGAGCACGCCCGCGCCGTGCGCCTCGTCGACCATCAGCCGCGCGCCGTAGGCCTTGCAGAGCTCGACGATCTTCGGCAGCGGGGCGATGTCGCCCTCCATGCTGAAGACGCCGTCGACGACCACGAGCACGCCGCCGCCGTCCTCGGCCGCGCGCTCGAGCATCTTCTCGAGCTTGTCGAGCCGGTTGTGGCGGAACGGGCGCAGCTTCGCGCGGCTGAGGATGCAGCCGTCGAGGATCGAGGCGTGGTCGGCCGAGTCGGCGATCACGGTGTCGCCCGGCGCGAGGATCGTCCCGAGCGTCCCGACGTTGGCCTGGTGGCCCGTGGAGAAGACGATCGCCTCCTCGGTGCCCATCCACTCGGCGAGCTCGCGCTCGAGCTCGAGGTGCAGGTCGAGCGTGCCGTTGAGCAGGCGCGACCCGGTCAGGCCGGTCCCGTAGCGGTCGAGCGCCGCGCGGGCGGCCTCGCGGACGCGCGGGTCGGCGGTCAGCCCCAGGTAGTTGTTGGAGCCGAGCATGATCCGCTCGGCCCCTTCCATCTCCACGACGGGGCCCGCGGGTCCCTCGAGGCGGCGGAAGTAGGGCAGCAGATCCGCCTCGCGGGCCGCGCGCAGCTGCTCTGAGCGCTCATGCCCGCGCACCTTGGCGAAGACGTCGGTGGCAGTCGGCATTGGTAGGGTCCGTCTGTAGTGAGCGTGGTCGTTCGTCCCGTCACTTCCTGGCGGGACCGCCGAGAGTTCGTCGAGCTCCCGTACCGGCTGCACTCTACCTCCGGGGTATGGGTGCCTCCGCTGCGCCTGGAGCGATACCTGTTCCTGATGCGTTCCCAGAACGCGTTCTTCTCGCATGGGGACGCGCAGCTGTTCCTGGCCTGGCGCGACGGGCGCGTCGTCGGGCGCATCAGCGCCCAGTACGACGACAACCACCCCGATCCGCGGCGCGGGATGTTCGGCTTCCTGGAGTTCGAGGACGCGCCGGACATCGTGGCCCCGATGCTCGAGGCCGCCGCCTCGTGGCTGCGCGCCCAGGGCCGCGACCACATGGTCGGGCCGATGGACTTCACGATCAACGACGAGAGCGGCGTGATGATCGAGGGCTTCGAGCGGATGCCGTTCGTCCGCCAGCCCTGGCACCCGCCCTACTACGCCGTGCGCTGCGAGGAGGCCGGGCTGCGCAAGGCGGTCGACCTGCTCATGTACGAGTTGGTGATCTCGGACCGCTCGAAGATCCTGCCCGTCGTCTTCAAGCTCGCCGAGCAGGTCGGGCCGCGCCACGGGATCCGGATCCGGCGCATGTCGCGGCGCTCGCTGCGGCGCGACCTGGACCGCTTCGCCGAGGTCTACAACGAGGCCTGGAGCGAGAACTGGGGCTTCGTGCCCTACACGGAGCGCGACCTCGACGTCTACGCGCAGGAGCTGCAGCTGGTCTTCGACCGCAACTGGTTCATGGTCGCCGAGACCGAGTCGGGGGAGACCGCGGCGATCGCGCTCACGATCCCCGACATCAACCAGGTGCTGGCCAAGATGAAGGGCCGCGTCCTGCCCTTCGGCTGGTGGCACTACCTGCGCCGGGGGCGGATCATGGACCGCGTGCGGGTCGGCTTCCTCGGCGTCAAGCCCGCCTACCAGCACACGGGGGTCGCCGCCGCGCTGTACGTCGAGCACTTCGACACCGCGAGCCGCGTGCGCCAGAAATGGGGCGAGATGGGCTGGATCCTGGAGACCAACCGCAACATGAACCGGGCCATGGAAGCGATGGGCGGTCGCGTCGTGCGGCGTTTTCGGGTCTACGAACGCGATCTGTAAGGTTTCCCTTATGGATCGCACGGAGTTCCTGAAGGCTTCCCCGCCGATGTTCAAGTCGGGGCTGCTGGACAAGTTCACCCGCGTCCACCACCTGGTTCCGGTCGCGATCTTCGGCCCGGCGATCGTGGTCCTGTTCGCCTTCGGGGTCGATCGCAACGGAATCTGGGCGGCGCTCGGGCTGGCCGCCGGCGGCTACGCCCTGTGGACGCTTGCCGAGTACTGGATCCACCGCGTGATCTTCCACTTCGAGCCCGAAGAGGGGATCGGCGCGCGGCTGCACTGGATGATCCACGGCGTCCATCACGATCACCCGAACGACCCGTTGCGGCTCGTGATGCCGCCCGCGGCCTCGGTCCCGCTCGCGCTGATCTTCTACGCGCTCTTCTGGCTCGTGCTCGGGGAGAACGCGGCGTTCGCGTTCGGTGCCGGCTTCCTGTTCGGCTACCTGCTCTACGACATGGTCCACTACCACCTGCACCACCACACGCCGCGCACGCGGCTCGGCAAGTGGCTGCGGGAGCTGCACATGCGCCACCACTTCCAGGACGACGAGCGCGGCTTCGGGATCAGCGCTCCGTACTGGGATCGCGTGTTCGGCACCATGCACGTCCGACGGGGCCGGTAGTGTCTGTGCTTCGTGGTTGACGAACCGGATGTCCAAGAGGGGGAGGTCGTCGACGGCCTCCCCGTGGTGACGGAAGGCGGCGTCGTCGAGGAGAAGCCCTCGGCGGCGATCGTCCCGGCCCGCCAGGCCGCGGCGCTCGCGGCGACCGGCTTCGTCGCCGGGGCCGCGACGGTCGCGGTCGTCTCGCGCGCCCGCACGCGGCGCGCGGCGAAGAAACGCCGCAAGGCGGGCGCGATCGGCGAGATCGTCTCGTCGAACTCGTTCCTGATCGACGTCCACCTTCTGAGACGAAATTGACATCCCCGCCGCCCCACCCCGATCATCCGGCCTGATTTGGCCGGTGTCCTCGTCCGGGACGTGGCGCAGCCGCGGTGGACCTACCGGCCCGGACCGCCGTCGCTGGAGGGGCTGACGCGCCGGCGCGGGGACGGGCTCGTGCGGTTGCTGCACATCGACGGCCGGCCCGTCGTGGTCGCCGTCTCGGGGCTCATGTTCGCCGCCCGCGCCGACACGGAGGAGCTCGCGCGCGCCGGGATCGCGCGCATGCGCTTCTCGCTCGGCGTCGACGACGACCTGTCGGAGTTCTACGCGCGCTTTCGCGACGACCCGCTGATCGGCCGCGCAGTGCGCGCCCGGCCGTGGCTGCGGCCGCGCCGCAACCCGACGCCGTGGGAGACCCTGATGTGGTCGATCACCGAGCAGCTGATCGAGATGCGGCGCGCGGTCGGGATCCAGCGGCGGCTGGTGCGCCGCTTCGGGCGCTCGTTCGCGGGCCTCTGGGACTCACCGTCGCCCGAGGCGATCGCCGCCAGCGCGCCGGCCGAACTCGAGGCCTGCGGGCTGGCGGGCAAGCGCGCGCTGGCCCTGCGGCGGGCGGCGCGCGAGGTGGCCGCGGGGCGCGTGACGTTCGCGGACACGGCCGACGTCGCGCGGCTGCTGGCGATCCGCGAGATCGGCACGTGGACGGTCGAGATGGTCGCGCTGCACGGGCTCGGGCGCCACGACGTCCTGCCGGCCGGCGACCTCGGCTACCTCAAGCTCGTCGGGCGCCTGACCACCGGCAACCCGAAGGCGGTCGCCGACGAGGCCGAGGTGCGCGGGTTCTTCGCCCCCTACGCACCCTGGTCCGGCCTCGCCGCGCAGCACCTATTGAGGAGCACATCCCCTACGACTCGCCAAGCCCCTCCCCGGGCAAGAACTCGTTGGTCAGCGGCGGCGCTTCCGAAGGCGGCCGCTTGAGCAGCTGGTTCGCGCGCATCCAGCGCTCGTAGTTGGCCCAC
>Ga0180215_1000725_pt1 | contig 39613 bp, 38 predicted proteins | sample eDN3rd37CBELigBY_FD_128871 | JGI IMG/M metagenome (GOLD analysis project Ga0180215, IMG submission 128871) | Enriched backyard soil microbial communities from Emeryville, California, USA - eDNA 3rd pass 37_C BE-Lig BY (version 2) (version 2) | ecosystem: Environmental > Terrestrial > Soil >...
CGATCAGCATCCCCGACCACCTGCTTCATGACAAAGCAGGCAGCGCAACAGCCAATCTATAGGGGGTCAATTTTGGACGCCGATCCCCCGGCTCAGGGGGTCACTATTGCAGGCCGAATAACAATAAGGTCCTGCTTTCCAGCAAGACTCGGCACCCAAAAGGAATGGATGACGTCGCCCGATTCAAGCTGGAGGCGAACTGGGCGCCCGACCGGAATATGAATCTCGTTGGCGGTCTCGAACGCGGATTCTGATCCGGACGCCAGATAGGTGACTCTCCACCACCACTGCTCTCCTCTGACCTTAAGCGTCAGATCGGCAGGATGGCTCACACCCAGGGCCCGGGTCGTCAGAAAACTCGCGCCCGTGAATCCGGCGATAACAAACACTGTTATTCCGACACTTGCCGCAGCGACTGTAGTCATCCGACGTTCGGTTTCCGGATTGAGACGATGCTCTCCATCCCGCGCCCGGAACAACGCCCATATCAGCACGATCATAACGAGGGGCCCACACAATGGAGCATATCGCCACGATCCAGATGATGAGATGTTTGAGGTGGATGGCTGGAGAGCCGTGAACATCGAGTGCTGATTGCTGACCTCCACATCCCACGAGGAGAACAGCGAAGCTTGCGATCAACACAACGCCGGGCGCCTTCATGGATTTGGTCCTTGATCGGCACGTAAGGGCTCAGGACCTTCATTAAACAAGATCGCGGCGGGTGCCCGGTTTTCGGCGGGGCGCACCTGCTTGTCATCGTTTCGGCCCGGAGCGGCTGTCTTGGCCGAGTAGGCCCCGATCGTTTGAATGTAGCCCGCGAGTTGCCAGATCTGCTCATTCGTCAGTTGTTGCCGGAATGGCGGCATTCCATGCGGACGACCGTCGCGAATCGAGGCGGAGATCGAGACGATCTGAGGACCGTAAAGCCACCACCCATCGAGGAAGGATGGCCCGATACCCCCTTGCCCGTCCTTGCCGTGACAAGACCCGCACCCGAACCAACTATATAGACGTTTGCCTTGGCTCAGATTGTAGGCGTTATTGGCGTAGGGCTTATCGAGCGCAAAATAGACCTCCGGCGGTGCACCTCCAATTCTGTTTGGCATCAGTCGGAAATGGTCGAGCGCAGCCGCTATGGGTGGGTCAAGACGCAACTCCCGCTCCTCCCTTTCGCATCCCGCCAGAATTCCGGCTGCCAGTAACATCAGGACGGCTTTGAACCGGAGCGATCGATGAGCACATCGCCGACGCGCCACGCTGTCATCACCTCATCTTCGCGTTACATTCCCTCGCTTAATCTTTCGCCAGTTCCGCCGCACGACGGACGTGAACAGGAAGCAGCTTGTATCCGGGCGTTTTGGCCTTCGGATCGTGATGATCGAGCGGAAAAAGCGGATTCGCTTCGGGATAATAGGCGGCGCAACACCCTTCCGGAATCCCGTAAGCCACCACCCTCAGGCCGGATACCGAGCGCTCCTTCTCCCGGTGAATGGCGGTCACGAGGCTGACGGCGTCGTCCTCCCGAAATCCAAGACGCTCCATGTCGGCCGGATTCATGAAGAGCACGTGCCGCGTCCCCTCAATGCCTCGGAAGCGATCGCTGTAGCCATACACCGTGGTGTTGAACTGATCGTTTGATCGCAGCGTCGTCAGATGAAGAAGATCTGTCGCCGCACTGCCGTTGACGTCGAAGTCGGGAAATAGCCGCTTCGGCGTGATGAAATTGGCTTTTCCATTTGGCGTCACCCATTTTCGCTCACGAGCCGGCAGCGGCCTCGGAAAACCTCCCGGCTGAAACATTCGTTTGTTGAAATTCTTGAATGTCTCGGGATAAGTCATTTCAATGGCATCTCGGATCTTGGCATAGTCGCCAACCCACTCTTCCCAAGACACGGTGCCCCTCCCCTGCAAGGTGGCTAATGCCAGCCCCGCGATGATGGCGGGTTCGGATTTCAGCTCGAGGCTCGCGGGTTTCACCCGTCCTCGAGAGCCATGAAAATGAGCAATCGAACTCTCCATTGACACCGCCTGCGGGCCGGAGGCTTGCATATCGATCTCAAGTCGTCCGAGACAGGGAAGCAGGTACGCAACTTCGCCGTGAATGAGATGGCTCCGATTGAGCTTGGTCGCGATATTCACGGTGAGGCGCAACTTCCGCCACGCCCTTTCCATGGCCTCCGTCTCCGGAACAGCCCTGACAAAGTTGCCGCCCAAGGCGACGAATCCTTTCACTGTGCCGTCGAGAATGGCCTTACAGGCTTCGACAGTGGAGTGACCGGTCCACTGCGGCGGCGTGAAATGATAGAGTTCCGCCAGCTTGTCCAGCGGTGCGAGACCAGGTTTTTCGGTGATGCCGACCGTGCGTTGACCCTGCACATTGGAATGGCCACGGACGGCGCAGATATTCGCACCAGGCTTTCCGATGTTTCCTCGCAGAAGCGCGAGATTGGCGAGCATGTGCACATTGTCGACGCCCATCACATGCTGAGTCAGGCCCATCCCATAGACGATCAGTACTGCCTCCGAATGCGCATAAGTGCGCGCCGCTTCAATCATCTGTTCGCGAGACAGGCCCGAAATCCGCTCAAGTTCGCTCCAATCGTGATTCCGTGCGGCCGCGGCGAACTCATCGAAGCCGGATGTGTGCTGGCGAATGAAGTCATGATCGAGGACGTGTTTTTTGTCCGCCGCAGCCATCGACGCAGCAAAGGCAACCGCCGCGGCGTCTGACGAATCATCCGGCTTGTCATCGTCGCCAGCCGCGATCTTTGGACCTTCCGTTCGGCGGATGTCATCGGCTTCGATTAGGGCCTTGCAAATGCCAAACAAGGCCGCAATGTCACCTCCGCTCTTGACCTGATAGTAGGATGAGGCGATTGGCGTTTCCCTGCCTGTGAGCATCTGGCTCGGAGCTTGCGGATTCACGAAGCGTTCAAGTCCACGCTCCCGTAGAGGATTTATCGCAACGACCTTCACGCCGCGCTCGACAGCGTCCTGCAGGTCGTGCAGCAATCGTGGCGAGGCAGTTCCGACATTCTGAGCGATATAGAATATGCAATCGCAATTCTGGAAATCGGACAGCGTTGCCGTTCCAACCGAAGCGCCGATGCTTTCCGGAAGGCCGACAGACGAACTTTCGTGGCACATATTCGAGCAATCAGGCAGATTGTTACTGCCATACAGCCGCGCGAACAATTGATACATGTACGCCGCTTCGAGCGATGCGCGACCGGACGTATAGAACTCAACGCTTTCAGGAGCCAGTTCGCGCAGCTCACTTCCTATGTCGTTGAATGCCTCCTCCCAGCTCACCGGGAGATACTTATCCGACGTGGGGTCCCACCGCATCGGGTGGGTGAGCCGGCCCTGTTCCTCGAGGTCATGATCACGCCAGGTTTGGAGTTCGGTCAGGGTGTGAGCGTCGAAGAATGCACGGTCGGCTCGCCGGTGAGTGACCTCCCACGCAGTGGCTTTGGCACCGCTTTCGCAAAACTCTAGCGGATGGGTCTTTGCAGGCTTCGCCCATGCGCAACTGACACACATGTAGCCTTCCGGCTTATTCTGATAGGCCAGCAGCGGGGGCCCATCGAACGGCTTGTGTTCTCGAAGCAGGATTTCGCTCACCGATTGAGCTGATCCCCATCCGCCGGCCGGACCGGTATAGGCCTTGATTTTTGGAGAACGCCTCGGATGACCTGACATGGAGAACTCCTGGGAGACAGGCTGGCAACGTCGGCGCCCGCGGGAGCTTCGTATCCGACGCTTGTTCAAACGCTTGGCGATGAACGACGTCCTTACAGCAAGGTTCCAAATTGTCCGGCAGGAGAGAATGCTCGCGCCACGCTCTGACGCTCGTCAATGCGTTGGTCCTCGCCAATCGCTAGGAACGCACCTCGATAGGAACGGACCTCGATCTATCGAGTTGGTCGTAATCGGCGTGCGGAGAGCGCGAATGGCGATACGAGATTCTGCGCATACCTACGATGCATTGGACAAGGTTCCGGTCACGATTACCATCAACGGCAGAAAGACCGATCTTTCTATCGCGCCATGGACGACGCTGCTGGACCTCTTGCGCGAAGCGCTTCACCTGACCGGCACCAAGAAGGGCTGCGATCATGGGCAGTGTGGCGCCTGCACGGTCCTGCTGAACGGCCGTGCGATCAACGCCTGCCTTGCCCTCGCCGTAACAAAGGACGGCGCGGAAGTCACGACAGTCGAAGGCTTGGTCAAAGATGGTTCGCTCCACCCCGTCCAGCAGGCGTTCATCGATCACGACGCTTTCCAGTGCGGCTATTGCACCCCCGGTCAGATCTGTTCCGCCGTCGCTCTCATCACCGATGGAAAAGCCAGAACGCCGAGCGAAATTCGAGAGACCATGAGCGGCAACATCTGCCGCTGCGGCGCCTATCCCAATATCGTCGCCGCCATTCAAGAGGCGATGAAAGCGACATGAATCCTTTTCAATATTCAAGGGTTAACGATGTGACCGATGCGCTTACGCAAATCGGGACGAAGGACTCGGCAAGATTCATCGCTGGCGGCACCAATCTTGTCGATCTGATGAAATACAACGTCGAGCGCCCTGGTCATCTGATCGACATTTCGCAGTTGCCGCTGAAACAGGTCGAAGAAACGCCGACGGGAGGTCTCCGTATTGGAGCCCTCGTCCCCAATTCTGATCTTGCATGGCACCCCACAGTCCGAGAACGCTATCCGCTGCTGTCCAGCGCCATTCTTGCCGGCGCATCGACTCAACTCCGCAACATGGCGTCCACCGGTGGCAACTTGCTGCAGCGAACGCGTTGCCTGTACTTCTACGATATCACGACTCCTTGCAACAAACGGCAGCCTGGCTCCGGATGCTCCGCCATCGAAGGCATCAACCGGATCAATGCGATTCTCGGCACCAGCGATGCGTGCATCGCGACGCATCCCTCGGATATGTGCGTCGCATTGGTCGCACTGAATGCCACGGTTCACGTTCGAGGTCCGGATGGAGACCGCGCGATTGCAATGACGGATTTCCATCGTCTGCCCGGCCAAGAACCCGAGCGCGACACCAATCTCAGGTCAACGGAAATTGTCACCGCGATCGAACTGCCGCCCGGCGATTTCCGTGCCAACTACACCTACCTGAAGATTCGCGATCGTCTGTCCTATGCTTTTGCGCTGGTTTCCGTCGCCGCGGCACTCAAGATCAAGGACGATACGATCGAGGAAGCGCGCTTGGCACTTGGCGGGGTGGCCCACAAGCCGTGGCGGGATCCTGAGGCTGAAGCCTCCTTGGCCGGCCGTCAGGCCAATCGCGCGGCCTTCGCCGATGTCGCTGATATCATTTTGCGCGATGCCAAGGGCTTTGGTCACAACAACTTCAAAATTGATCTTGCGCGACGAACCATCGTTCGCGCGCTTACCCAGGCTGCCCACGGCTCTCCACAATCCCAGGCGGACAAGAAGATTGCATGAGCCAAGCCGACAAACATCACCGGAAGGACCCTGCCGGCATCAACCGGCGCACGGTGATTCAAGGTGCCATCCTGATTGGCAGCGCGTTGAGCAGTAAGACCGGGCGATCTCAGGCAGCCGGGAGAGAGCAGCGTCAGGCGAGCGATCCTATGACCCATTATATCGGCACAGCAACATCCCGCATTGACGGGCGAGACAAGGTGACCGGCGCCGCGCGATATGCCGGTGAATTGACCGCATCAGATCTTGCATACGGCGCCGTTGTGTCGTCAACCATTGCAAAGGGGCGGATAACACGGCTTGATCCCAGCAAGGCGCTGCAGGTGAGTGGCGTCATTGCTGTACTATCTCACCTGAACCGCCCCCATATGGCAGAAAATCCTCAAGCTTATAAGGATGACGTCGCCCCAGAAAAAGGTTCGCCGTTCCGGCCGCTGTATGATGATCAGATTCACTTCAACGGGCAGCCGATTGCGCTAGTCCTCGCGGAGGATCTGGACACGGCGACCTATGCCGCGTCCCTTGTCGTCGTCGCGTACGATACACAATCGTCCGCTACAGATATCCTGCAAAAGCAGGACCTCGTCTCGCTCGATCCTCCTGCCGCACCCCGTGGCAATACGTCGAAAGGCTTCTCGGAAGCAAAGGTTCAACATCAGGCTGAATATTACGTGCCGATTGAGCATCACAATCCGATGGAGCTATTTGCGTCGACAGCGATATGGGAGGATGGCCGGATCACCGTCTATGACAAGACTCAAGGCGTCCAGAACGTCCAGCGCTATCTGTGTAACGTCTTTGAATGCAAACCGGATGAGATTCGTGTTGTTTCGGCATATGTCGGCGGCGCATTTGGCTCCGGTCTTCGTCCCCAGTATCAGGCTGCGCTTGCGGTCCTGGCCGCGCGAGCTGTCAAACGTTCGGTGCGGGTTACGCTCACCCGCGCGCAGATGTATACGGTCGGCTACCGGCCGGCAATGATCCAGCGCATCCAGCTTGGTGCAGAACCGGATGGCTCATTGGACGCAATTGGCCATGATGCTCTCACCGCGACCTCGCAGTACGAGGATTTTCATCGTAACGAGACAACATGGTCGGGCCTTCTCTACAAGAGTGATACAGCACGGTACGAGCACCGACTGTCGCGTCTTGACCTTCCTACCCCCTGCGATATGCGAGCACCCAGCGCAGCAACCGGTGTTTACGCGCTTGAAGCGGCTATGGACGAATTGGCTGTAGCGCTCAAGCTGGATCCGATTGAACTGCGTTTGCGCTGCTACTCCGATCGCGATCAAGAATCCGGCCTTCCCTTTAGCAGCAAGAATCTTCGGGAATGTTATCGTCAAGGTGCCGATGCATTCGGCTGGGACCGGCGCAGCGCCGTTCCTCGTTCGATGCGGGACGGACGAGAGCTGATCGGCTGGGGTATGGCCACCGGGGTCTGGGAAGCCTTGCAAATGCCCATCGCGGTGCGAATCGCACTCAGTGCGAACGGCCATGCTGAAGTATCCTGCGCCACAGCCGATATCGGAACCGGCACCTATACCATCATGGCGCAGGTTGCCGCCGACCTGCTTGGCCTTTCCCTCAACGATATTTCGATCAAGTTGGGCGATTCCAGCCTGCCGCAATCCCCCGTCGAGGGCGGCTCATGGATGGCAGCCTCGGTCGCAAATGGCATTCTCACGACCAGCAATACCATCCGGGATGATCTTCTTCAGTTGGCGCAGAAGATGCCCAACTCCCCGCTGACCGGACTAAGAAGCGACGATGTCGCGCTGTCAAATGGATCGATTTGTGCACGAGCGGATATGGGCAAGGCCGTGCCCATTTCAGACGTCATTCGTTCTGCAGGAATGGACCGAGTGGAACGGGAGCAGCAAACTCAGTTCGCCAAGAACGACAAATACGCTCACAACACCCATTCCGCCATTTTTGCAGAAGTGAAAGTAGATGAGGAGATCGGGCAAATTCGTGTCACTCGCCTCGTGAGTGCAGTCGCCGCAGGCCGGATTCTCAACCTCAAAACCGCGCGAAGTCAAGTCATGGGCGGGATGGTCTGGGGACTCGGCATGGCCCTGCATGAGGAGACATTGATCGATCACCGCTTTGGACGGATCATGAACGCCAATATCGCCGAGTATCACGTGCCGGCAAACGCGGACGTTCACGATATCGAGGTGATCTTTGTCGATGAACAAGACGATACTATCAATCCGATGGGCATCAAGGGCCTGGGAGAGATCGGCATCGTCGGCGTTCCCGCGGCGATCGCCAATGCCGTCTATCATGCGACGGGAACGCGGGTCCGCGATCTCCCGATCACCCTTGATAAACTCTTCCGGAACGCGCGAAACGACCAAGGCCGTTCCGGCTAGATTACTAAGCGCCGTCAAATCTCACCGATTCCCAATACGATTCGATATTGCTCATATGAAGCAGGTTCAGCATGGGTCCGGTTGAAGTTCGAAAGGGCATGCCGAGTGTCCAGCTGGAGCGATCCGAATTTGATCGGCGGTTTCGTGCACGCTTTCGCGACCCTGCCTTTACGGCGCTCGATGATCAACTGAGCGCGGTCATCGATGCGGCCTGGGATGGATATCAGCATTCGCGAAAATCGCCGCTGACTCGGAAGGCTGGCTCGGAGTTCGCGGACCCCGAGTATCCCGTTGCGGTCGATTGGCTCGCTGCCCGCGCTGCAATCAGGGCAGCACAAGCACAACATGACGACTATACAAATCCGCCGCGCATCCTGATCATAAACGGCTCACCCAGGAGTCAGCATACCTGTCCCGGCGAGATGTCCAAGACATGGCGCCTGATTCAGTTGGCTGAGCCGATATTTCGAGAGAGGAGTTTTGCCGTCGATATCCTGAATCTTAGCCGATTAACCTCCGAATTCGGAAAGACGATCCATCCCTGTAAAGCATGCGTATCCACCTCCATGGCCCTCTGCCACTGGCCATGCAGCTGCCACCCCAATTATGCCTTGGGCCAGACCGACGATATGATGAATGAAATCTATCCTCTCTGGGTTGCCGCGCATGGCATTATGATCGTCACGCCCGTTCATTGGTATCAGGCACCGACAGCGTTGAAGGCCATGATCGACCGGCTGGTTTGCGCCGATGGCGGCAATCCGGATCCCTCCTCAACTCACGGCAAAACCGTTACAGAAGCGAAAGAACTCGAACTGAGAGGATGGCCGTATCCCCGGCATCTCGCGGGTCGCCATTTCTCCGTTGTCGTACATGGCGACAGCACTGGAGCTGAGATGCTGCGGCGATCGCTCTCCGATTGGCTCACTGACATGGGATTGATCTCCGCCAGCCGAACAGCAGAACTCGACGGTTATCTTGGTTATATGGAATCCTATGCAGAATCGCATCAAGCGCTGGACGAAGACGTCGCGTTTCAGAAAGAGGTAGTGAATGCGGCGCAGGCGCTAGGAAATGCGGTTCTGTTGCACAGGGTGGGACGATACGATTCACCCGCAAGAGGTCTTGTCGATCCGGAGCCAAAGTAGCGGCCTGTTTGCGGGGAGGCCCATCCTGAGGACGCCTCCAGTATCAAAACCAGAGCGGATGCGTCCACGTCCGGCTGGACGCGGAGAGCCAGCATGGCGAGCGGCCGGGATAGCGACGGATTCCAAATGTTATCTTTCACACGCACATAACAACGGCCGAGGAACAATGCTTCAGACCGACCGTTCAACAGAAGAACGGTTTTCCGGCTGATTCGCCGCGAGCCCTTCACTCGAAAGAAGCGCGACAATACTTGGCATCGCTGAGGACCATGGCGAAGATACACGTCGGCACATCGGGGTGGCACTACGATTCCTGGCGAGGACCATTCTTTCCATCTGGCCTGCTGTTGAAGCATCGGCTTGCTTATTATTCATCCCAGTTCGGAACGACTGAACTCAATGGTGTTTTCTATCGCATGCCCTCGCCGAAGGCCGTGCAGTCCTGGCGCGAGCAAACCGGAAAAGACTTCGTATTCTCATGGAAGGCTTCGCGGTACATCACGCATTGGAAGCGTCTCTCTGATACATCGGTCGATAGTTTGAAGCTGTTGGAGCAGCGTGTCAGCCAGCTTGGCGAGAAGGCTGGCCCGATTCTATTTCAGTTGCCGCCCCGTTTTCAGGTTGATCACGACCGGCTCGCTCGCTTCATCAAGCTGCTTTCACGCAAGCGACGGTATACATTCGAATTCCGTCATCAGAGTTGGTATACGGCGTCGGTATCAAGATTGCTCCGAGACAATAATATCGCTCTGTGCATTTCAGACCACCACGATGCACCTGCACCATGGGAACGAACTGCCGATTTCATCTATGTGCGGGGTCACGGCCCCAAAGGGCAATACAAGGATCACTATCGTTCGGAAACGCTGCGCCAATGGGCCGAGCAGTTTCTGAAATGGCGGCGGCGGGGTTACGATGTCTTCGTCTATTTTGACAACGATCAAAAGAGCGCCGCGCCCGCCGACGCCCTTCACCTCAAGCAACAAATCTGACTCTTATGGGCTTTCAGTTGTTGATCCGCGCATCCATATTCCAAAAATGATGGATTGGCGGGTCAATTCCGCAATGACGTTTCTGCCCAAACGGGAAGCGCTCTAAACGCGCTTCTTTAGTTATGATCAAGCCAGGATGGCAGGCTGTGACGGGCGACGGTCTGAGCTACTCGTGTCCGAGTGCAGTATTGCTCGGCGGGGCTCCTGGAGCGCTGACCTGCACTTCATGGCCTTCGCGAATCGCGAGCGAGGCTGCGGCGACAGCCGCCTCGAAAGCGGACTCTTTTGTCACGTAGTCCCCTTCTATCTCTCCATTATGCAGGATTCCCCATTTCTGGCCAATGGCGGTGACTGCATATGTCGCACGACCCATCTACAACTCCTCTCATGGATGTCGCTCGTCTGCGAGGAAAGCAACGCAACTGGACTTCGCGCAACTTCCCGCGACCTACTTGAACAAGAACCACGCCGAATCAGTGCGAACGGGCAAAGCCCCTGCCACTAGAAGCAGGGGAGACGGCTCATTTCCTTGTTTTCGTTCGTCACTCATTGGAAGTTGACGCACTTCGCCGGCTAAGGTTCCGAACGATCAGGCGTCATTCTTTGGAACCTGGCGACGGAACGACACCCTCGCTGCGGCCGTGCGGGTGCTGTACAGGCTACGGAAACCAATCAGGACACGACAGAAAGCACGTCGATGTCATAGCCATGTGTCAGCGAGCGCTTCAGCACCGGATCGTGTAGCTCCATCTCGAAGCGCGCGGCGGGACGGATGCCGCCGATAGCGCCGGGTGTGCCGCAGAACATCAGCGTGCCGGACGGCAAGGTGTCGGCGTTGGCATATTTACGGATCAGGTCGCGCGGCGTACGCAGGGTCGACACGGCGCTTTCCTGATAAAGCGTACGCTGGCCGTCAATGGTGGCCCAGGAGCGCAGCACCAGATTATCCCAATGGCCTTCGATTTCGGCATAGGACCAGAGCTGCCGCCCAACCGGCTTGCCGCAAAGCTGCTTTGACAGCGCGATACCAAAAGTTTCCGCCTTGCGGTCGGTATGGTCAGAGCCGATGCCGATCCACAAGCCGTCCGCCAGCGCAATCACCACCGGCTCGACCTCGCCGGAGCTATCGGGCCCGAGCACGACCAGCTTGTCGGCCTGCGTGAGCGTCTGCGCCGCGACACGATAATAGAGCGGCGTGGTCGAAGGGCGCGGCACGCCGATGGCGGCCAGTTCCTCGATGTGATGTTCGATCGCCGCGACGTCGCGCCCCGCCCATCCGGCAATTATCAATGTGTCGATCGACAAGCCGATCCGGTCGGCCCCATGCTTCGTGATGCGATCAAACTGCAACATCTTCGGTCCTCGGTGATCCTGCTTGTTCTGATATCTCGCCGCGCTCGATCTGCAATGTGCGATTGGCAATCGCATCGAGCAGCGCGGGCGTGGATTCGGTGATGAGCAGCGCCAGTTCGGGGCGATGCTTGCGCAAGTCGCCTAGCGTGCGCGCATAATCCAGCGCCAGCGCCGGCGCAAGACCTTGGAACGGCTCGTCGAGCAGCAACACCTTGCGGGCAACCATCAGTGCGCGGCCGAGCGCCACCATCTTGCCTTGGCCGCCAGAAACGCCGCCGCCTGGCCGCTTGCGCAGATCGCGTAGCTGCGGGAGGAACGTGTAAATCTCCTCGAGCCGGCTGTTCAACTCGCCCTTGCCGAGATTGAGCGCGAGGCCCGGCAGCCGGATGTTTTCCTCGATGGTCATCTCCGGCACCAGCCGCCGATCCTCCGGCGCATAACCGATCCCTGCCCGCGCGCGGTAATGTGCGGGATGCTTGCGGAGATCATCGCCATCAAGCCGGATGTCACCACCGTCAACGGCGAGCAACCCCATGATCGCCCGCAGCGTCGTGGTTTTGCCGGCGCCGTTGCGGCCGATCAGGATCGTGGTCTTCCGCTCGACGATCTCACAGCTCACGCCGCGCAGCACGCGAACGCCTTCGATCGAAACTTGAACTTTGTCGAGAACGAGCGTCATGCGACACCTACGACATTCTTCAGAACGCGCTCATCCTTGAATACCTCATCGGGATGGCCCTGCGCCATGACCGTTCCGGCATTCCAGACCAGTACGCGATTGGCATATCGCGCTACCACATCCATATCGTGCTCGACGAACAGTGCGGTGATGTTGCGGGTCCGCAGCGCACTCATCAGCGCCTCCATCAGCGAGAAGCGCTCCAGCGTGCTGACGCCGCTGGTCGGCTCGTCGAGCAGCAGCAAACGCGGCTTCAGCGCCAGTGCCACCGCGATGTCGAGCAGCTTGCGGTGACCTTCCGGCAGGGTGCGGCTGACGCGATCCTTATCTCCGCGTAACCCAACCAGATCGAGCAATGCGATCGCCTCCTCCCGCCGCGCCGGCAAGCCCAGGGGACGTACCATCGTCCAGAGCCCATCTTTGGCAGCGAGCGCCAACATCATGTTGTCGAGCACGCTCTGATCGGAAAACAGCTGCGGGATCTGGAAGGCACGCGCGACACCGCGGCGGGTGATCGCGCGCGGGGTCAGACCGGTGATGGCGCGACCATCGAGGTGAATGCTTCCTGACTTCGGCCGCACGTAACCCGTGCACAGATTGAGCAAGGTGGTCTTGCCCGATCCGTTCGGGCCGATCACCGCGAGAAACTCGCCTTCGTTGATATCGAGGCTGACGCCGTCGGCCGCCTTCACGCCGTTGAATTCGACGTGCAGATCCCGCACCTGCAAGATGGACGTGCTCATTTCGCCGAAACCTCGCTGCGGGTGAGAAGGCCGTACAGGCCCTTCGGCAGGAACATGATGACGCCGATCAGCGCCGCGCCAACGATCAGGTTCCAGGCGTCGGTGAAGGCCGCCGCCTCGGTATGGAGCAGTTCGAGGAAAAACGCGCCGATGAAAGCACCCGGGACGCCGCCGATGCCGCCGAGCACGGCGACTAGAACGAGATGCCCCGACGCGGTCCAGAACGCGAAGTCCGGCACCACGCGACCGATGGCAAATCCCGCGATCGCGCCGCCCAAGCCCGCCAGCACCGCCGAGACGATATAGGCAACCAGCAACACCGCCCACACCGGCACGCCAAGATACTCGAGACGCACTTCGTTGGTATGAACCGCCGACAGCGCGTGACCGAGCGGGCTGTCGAGATAACGATGAACCGCAAGCCCGACCAGCACCATCAGCGCGACGCTGCCGTAGAACAGCACCGCCTTGAACGTCGGTTCGCTGAGCACAATACCGAACACCGTCGGAACCGGGATGGTCATGCCGTCGGTGCCGCCAGTCATCCCATAAAGCTTGGCGAACAGCGCGTAGAACACCATCGACACCGCGAGATTGAGCATTGCGAAGAAGATCGCACGGTAGCGAATCAGAAATGCGCCGACCACCGCGCCTGCGAGTCCCGTAATCATGACCGAGAGCACCAGCAGCACGCCGAAGTCGGCGATGCCTGCGCGCGCGAGAAAAGCGACGCCATAGGCGCTCGCCGCGAAGAACATCGCGTGCCCGATGGAAATCATGCCGGCACGAAGCAGCACAGCGACGCCGAGCGCGGCCAGACCTTTGGCGATGGCCATCGTCAGCACGAATTGCAGCCACGGCGCAACCATCGGACCAACGACAATGGCAAGGATCGCAACAATCAGAAGTATCGCCCGCATCAGATCCTCCGCGTCGTGATTGCGCCGAACAGGCCGTAGGGGCGCACCAACAGGACGATCAGCATCGCTGCATAAGGCGCAACCGCATCGAGCGACGGCACGAAGTAAATCGCCAGCACGCGCGCCAGCGCAACGATCAATGCCGCCAATGCCGCGCCCTCGATCTGCCCGAGGCCGCCGATGGCGGCGACCGCAAAGGCCAGAACCATGGTATCGGCCCCAAGTCCCGGTGCGACACCGGAGGTCGGCACTGCCAGCGCCCCGCCAAGTGCCGCCAGGAAGACGCCGAGCGAAAAGGCGAGAATGAAAATCTTGTTGGTATCGACGCCGATGGACTGCGCCATCTCGCGATCCGCAACGACGGCTGTGACAAGACGTCCAAGCCGGCTGTGTTTGATCAAGAGCCGCAGGCCCAACACAACGATGATGGCCATCGCCACCAGGAACATCTGGTAATTGAGATAGACCACGCCTCCGATGCTGGAGCTGCCCATCAGGCGCATCGGTGTGTCCTCGTAAAACGACTGCACACCGAAGACCATACGTTGCAGGTCTTCGAGAATCAGAAACAGGCCGAAGGTAATCAGAATCTGCACGGCTTCGGACCTGCCGTAGGTCCAGCGGATCAGCGTGCTTTCGATCAGCGGACCGAGCACCACCGCCACCAGCGCGGCACTGAACAGCAGCGCGACGAACGACAAATAAGGATTCAGATGCCGGCTGGCGATAAAGGCACAGATCGACGCGGCGACGTAGGCACCGATCGAATAGAAGCTGCCGTGTGCGACGTTCAACACGCGCAACACATTGAAAACCAGCGTCAGCCCCACCGCCGCGAAGAATATCAGGGCGGCGCTGGACAGCGTATCGAGCACCAGCGGAATGATGGCATTCATCGTTCGTCCCCCTGCCCGGCAACGCCTCCCGCAGAGATTCTGCGAGAGGCGGGTCGGACCTGTGGCCTCCGGCCTGTTGGGCTTACTTGTAGCTGCCGGGCTTCGGCAGCGAGGCCGCGAACTCCGGCTTCAGCGTCGAGATCCAGGCGATCGGATCCTGCCCTTCCTTCGGCATCAGCGCGTCGCCCTTGTAGCGGACCATGTCACCGATCACCGGAAAGCTTTGCGTCGGCGACTTCACGGTGACGCCGACGATCTGATCGACGAGACCGTCGTTGTCGGCGCGGGTCACGCTTTTGCCGGTCAACGTCGCTACTGTGCTGCCCTTCATGGCGTCCGCAAGCTCGGCACGGCTCGGCCACTTGCCGCCGTTCTTCTTCATCGCGTTCTCGTAAGCTGCCTTCACGTAGAGAATGGTGTTGGCCATCTTGATCGAAGGAAACACCGGATATTCGCCAAAGCGTGCCTTGTAGGCTTCCGCAAATTTCTTGGTTTCCGGATTGGCTTCGGCATCTGGCGACATCCACCAGCCGTCACCGAGCACGCCGACGATCACGCCGTCGGGCAGCGGCACGCGCTGGAGCACGGTTTCGCCGAGCGCGAGGATCACCTGGCTCGAGGTGAACAGGCCGCGCGGCTGCGCCTGCCGCACGAAATTCTCGAGGTCGGCGCCCCATAGATTGGAGAACACGACATCCGGCCGCGCCGTGGTCAGGCGGGAAATCTCGGTCTGATAATTGGGCGAGCCGAGTTTCGGAAACAGTTCGGCGACAACCTGAACGTCCGGCTTGAGCGCATGCAGCGCCGCCTTGAAGATCTTCGCCGCATCATGACCGAAGGCGTAGTCCGGGTTGATGATGGCGACGGTCTTCACGTCGGGCTTTTTCGCGAGCAGGTAGACCGCATAGGCCACGAACTCCGGAACGGTGTTGCCGTTCGGGCGGAACACATACTTGCTCTTGCCGTCCTGCAAAAGCTGATGGGTATCGCAATTCCAGCCGACGGTCGGCACTTCGAGCTGCTCGGCAATCGGCGCGAGCGCCAGACAGTTCGCGCTCGACAGCGCCGCCAGCATCACCTGGTTCTTGGCTTCACCTGCAAGGCGACGATATTCGGTGATAACGCCCTGCGCCCCCTGCGCTTCGTCGACATAGGTCGGCGCGATCTTGACGCCGCCGATGCCGCCCGCCGCGTTGATCTGATCGATCATCAGGTCGGCGGCATTCTTGCCCGGCATGCCATAGGCCGCGGCCGGACCCGACGTGAAGGTAAAAATGCCGAGGCCGAGCGAGGCTGGCTTGTCCTGGGCAGAAGCGGGCACTGACGCGCCCAGACACCCGATCAGTGCGAGCGCAAATAGAGCCGTTTTGAACTTCATCACATTTCCCCTCTCGAAGTGGTTTCGATTGTTTCTTGGAAGGCCACGTTGATTCGCCCGACGACTACACCGGGTCGAAATAGTGAATTTCGATGAGCATGCAGCCGTTGACGGACTTGAAGGGACCGTGGGGTGCGTGCGGCGGTCGGCAGGCATAGGTATTCGGCGGGAAGCTCTTGCCCCCTTCGCCGTTGGCATCGTTGCCGACGATCAGATCGCCGGAGACGAGATACACTTCTTCCCAATATTCGTGGGAGAAGGGTGCGGTCGTATAGACGCCCGGCGCGAAACGCAGCAGCCGCGTGCGGGTGCCGCGACGATTTTCCTCGTCGAGCGCGCCCGACAGGATCTTCTGCTGAATGCCGGCTGGATAGCCCGCCGGGGTTTCCCAGCCGCTGTTCATGTCGAGCGTATAGAACTCGTCGTGCTTCTTGTTCACAGGCATCGGTTTGCTCCTTAATTTGAGATCAGGCGGCCTTGCCCGGCGCAGCCGAGACGCCGTTCAGATCGTAAGAGTCGAGCATGCGCTGCACGAGCGCATCGGATGCGGCCCAGTCGTAGGTGCGGTAGGAATGTCCCTTGGTCACGAAGGTCGCGCCGGCGTAGAACATTTCATACTGCTGGTGCCGCGAGCCGAATTCGGAGCCGACCGCATCCCAGGCGAGCTTGTAGAATTTCACGCGGTCGTGGGAATTCGCCTTCGGCGATTGCTGGGTCTTGCCGATCAGCGACGCGATTTCCGGGTTGCCGAAATCGGCCACGGATGACGGCAGCATGATCATGCCGCCGCCGGCGAGTTCACGCAGCGTCGACAGGATATGCCCGTAAAGCTGCTGCGTCAGCACCTGCGCAGAGTAAAGCGTATGGCGATGCGGAATGAAGTAAGGGCCAACCTGCGACCCCTTGGCCTCCATCGCTGCGACCAACGCATCCACCATGCCGGTTTCGGCGGCAAGCTGTCCAAGCATCTCGCGCACTTGGGGGAACTGAGTGACGCCGTTCATTTCGGCGGTGCGATGCGCGATCCCAGTTAAAAACTTCAGCTTCACGCTGAGACGCACCATCGCCTGATAGTTTTGATAGACGTGGCACGGCGTAGCGTGGAACTGCTTCTGACACATCTCCACATTGCCCTCGATGAAGACGCGATCCCACGGCACCTTGACGTCGTCGAAGTAAAGTACGGAATCGTTTTCGTCGAAGCGGCTCGATAGCGGATTGTCGAACACCGACACCGCCGCATCCTCGTAGGATTTGCGCGACAGCATCTTCAGGCCCTTGGTGTTCATCGGAATCGCAAAGGACATCGCGTAACGTTCTTCACCGGGACGCATCGGCTGAATGGTGGTGACGAACACCTCATCGGCAACGACGCCGCCGGTCGCCAGCATTTTGGCGCCGCGCACCGTGATGCCTTCCGCGTCCTGATCGACCACGCCGGCGGTCAGGAACGGATCGGCCTGCTCGGCCGCGCCCTTGGAACGATCCGCCTGCGGATTGATGATGACGTAAGTGAGATAAAGGTCGTTATCGCGCGCATAGCGATAGTAAGAAGCAAGAGCGTCGGCCCGCTTGGGATCGTACGCCTTGAAGACATCGAGGCCCATATACATGCCGGCGATGCAGGACGCGACGTGGTCCGGCGCGCGGCCCATGAAGCCGGCATGAAGCGAAGCCCATGCCTCCAGCGCCTTGCGCCGCTCAACCAGCTCCGCATAGGACGACGGCAATTGCCAGATGCGATTGGCACGCCCGCTGCCATATTCAAACGTCATGAGACTCTGGTTTTCAGGCGCGCTGGCGAAGTCGAACAGCGACGACATCGACGTCGCCACATTGCGAAATGCGCGATGCTTGGTGACATCATGAACCACTTCGCCGTTGATATAGATGGAACGGCCGTCATTCAGGCTCGAGAGGTATTGCTTGGCAGAGCGCATTGGATGTTCTCCAGCGTAGAGTTGAGTTTCCAAATTCATCAATAGTGGATCGGAAGCGGCGACTCCGGCTCGCGCTCCGTCTCGTCGACCAGATCGCGATAGCGGCCGCGGAAGAAGATCAGCGGCATAGGCGTATCCGGATGAGTGGCGTGGCGAACGACGCGCACCACGAAGATCACATGATCGCCGCCGTCATAATTGGCGTAGGGCTCGCACTCAAAATGAGCGAGCGCTCCGGAAATCAGCGGCGCCTCGGCATGACCGACTGTGGTCTTCACCTGATCCCATTTGTTCGAAAGCGCGCGCGCGAATTTGTTGGAGATGCCCTCCTGCTCGCGCGCCAGCACGTTGATGGCAAATCCCTTGGCTTCAAGCATAGCCGGCAGGCTCAGCGCTTTGCGGTCGACGCTGAACAGAACAAGGGGAGGATCGACGGAAACCGAATTGAACGAACTCATCGTCATACCGACGAGGTCGTTGCCCCGGCCACGCGCGGTGACGACGGCAACACCGGTGGCAAACTCTCCGAGTGAGCGCCTGAATTCGCGATCCTGCATGAATGACGTATCCGCCGTTGACGTTCCCGACCGCTCTATTATCTTTCTTGAATAGCTTTTTTGTAAAGCTAATTTGCACGATGTCAACGACGGTTTGAGGAAGTTATGCTCTGCGCGGGCGGCTCGCGACTCGTGATATGCTGCAAAATCCAAGAAAATTAGGGACTTACAGTGAATTCCCCATTGCTGACCACATCACGGCCCGAACTCCTGGACGACAATGGCGATCAAGCCTTCCGGGAGCTTCTGTATGCCTACTTCGCATTTGGACGCAGCCTCGATGCCGCGCGGGCGAAATTTGCCGATTACGCAGACCTGTCGACGACGCAGTATCTGATCCTGATCGCGGTTGCGCATTCGCGGGAGAACGAGCCGCTCGGAATCAACCAACTTGCCGAGCGCCTGTATCTCAGCGGCGCTTTCGTCACCATCGAGGTGAACAAGCTGGTGTCCGACGGCCTCATCGAGAAGACGACGCATGCCGGCGATCGCCGTCGCGTTCAGCTTGCGGTGACTCCGGCCGGCATCGAGCGACTGGCGCGGCTTGCCGCCTTTCAACGTCCGGTCAACGACGCGCTGTTTGGAACGCTGTCGCGCAGCGAGTTCAAACAGCTGTTGCAACTGCTCAACCGTCTTGCCGCCGGCGGCGACCAGGCAATCAAACTCGCCGAACACATCGAGACGACGTTACGGCCGAACGAACACGCATTGATCCCAACCGCTTCAAAAGGCCGAAAACGAACCAACGGGCGCTATCGCTAAGTGTTCATGCGGCTAGGGCTGAAATGCCTTGGCCCGAAAGCGATGATCGAATCCTCCGGACCGCAGCGACGAGATGTTGGGGAGAAAGCTGATGGCCTTTGGCGTACCGGCACCTTCGCGTCGCTCAAGCTCTCAATCAGCTTCAGTTACGAGCGTTCTTATAAATGACGAAGGGCCTTGCCTTTGTGAGCAGCGATATGATCAGTCTTGTCGCTTTTGATTTCGTATTGAGGGTCATCTGCCGAGGCATGATGCGTGTGCCCTTTGTACTCGAAATCCCGGGTGTGAATCTTGATGATCGTTCCTGACACGTGTCCGGCCTCGGAATTCCATCCGACGTGATCACCGATCTTGAATTTTCTTTTCATCTCTTGCTCGCCCTGAATCTGCCACCACCACCTCGCGTGCAATTCGCAGATGCCGCCTCGATGGCCCAATCCGGCTGCGAAACGGGAGCCATTTCTTTCGTGAAGATCAACGCAGATGAGCCTCAATAGATCCGTGACCGGCAACTCCGCTCATAAAATCCCGCAGCATCGCTTGATGAGCAGTGGCGCCTGTGGATCACTCGGATGGACGATTTTGCATCGCGTCTTTCAGCACCTGAGAACTCGATCAAGGCCCTCCAAGATCGCAAGACGCGGTGACGGCGCCGGTTCGAAGTCCGCAGATGTCATCCTCAACGATCGTCAGACCATGGGCGGTAGCCAAGTTCAGGATCCGATGCGCGGTTTGAGGCGATATGCTGGCTCCGGTCGGATTATGCAGGGCTGAATTTGTGATGTAGAGACGCGGTTTCTCATCAATGAGAACCTGCTCGAAAGTGGAGATGTCCGGCCCCGAGATTATAAGGGAACGCCGACAATTCTCACTTGATGGGCGCGCAGCAGCGCCTGAAAATTGAAATAGCAGGGATCGTCAACCAGGACAGCATCACCAGGCCGCAACAAAAGGCAGGTGATCTCGTGGTCGCTATTGTTGTCATTGCCGATGATGACGCTTATAGCGCTCTTCACCATGCCCCAAACGTGGAGCACCATCAGCATGCCTGCCTGGATCGGCCTTACTTACGTATCGGTCTTCAGCATGATGGTGGGCTTATCTTCTGGTATCGCAGGCTTGCTCTCGGCGGCATCGCCGGCGTAGGCCAATTGCAACTCCTTCAGCCGTTCTTCGGATTCGTGCTGGCAGCATTGTTTCTGGGCGAGCCAATCACCTGGATCATGGTGGCATCCACGATCGTGCTCGTCGGATGCGTAGCCGGGGCAAAGCACTGCGCATGAACTCTCGCGCGGTTCATACTTAAGAAGGATATGGCGCGACGCTCGATTGGGGGGCGGTCCTGTTCTGGCCGTTCTCATCGGCAATCACCGATCGCATCGACGCCGCGGCTTCCGTCCTACTTGATCACCTTCACACCGTTCCATTTGCCGGTGGAGGCAAGATTGAGCAGCACAGTGCGGCACAGCGCCTCGATCGACGACACCGCGCGCGTCACCGGGCGATCTGCCGGGCAAACCAGATTGACGCTACGTTGCAGTTTTGGCTTGCCGATGCGCCATGCCAACAGCCGCCCGCTCTGCACCTCACGCGCGATGGAATTGAACGGCAGGATCGAATAACCCGCGCCGATTTCCACCATGCTCTTGATGTTGGCGTAGGAGTCGACCTCGAATACCGTGTTGAGGTGCAGCGCGTGATCGGCGGCTTCTTTTTCCAAGAGCGCGCGCAGGCCATGCGTGCTGCTCGGCAGCACCAGCGGAAGTTTAGCCACCTGCTGATAGGCACATTGTCCCGCCCCTGGCGGCTCGACACCGGCGGGTGCTTTCATCGGCCCGAGCAGCCACAACTCTTCGGACAGTACCGGCAGCGACGTCAGCGTGCGATCCGCCCCCGAGGTGTAAAGCACTGCGAGATCGACCCGCGCCTCGCGAATCCATTCCAGCACGAAGCCGCTCATGGCCTCCGCGATCCGGAGCTTCACCTTCGGAAACTGCCGCTGGGCCTCGAGAATCAGCGGCACCGCCAGAATCTGGCTGATGGTGCCGGGCAGACCGAGACGCACTTCGCCCGACGGCTCCGCCTCGTGCTCCTGAATTTGCTGCCTGGTGAGCGAGAATTGATCGATGATGACCCGCGCGTTACGCACCAGGATCTGGCCGGCCTCGGTCGCGATCACGCCTTGCGGGCTGCGAAACAGCAGCGCGCACCCCAATTCGGATTCCAGATTGCGGACATGCAGGCTCAGCGCAGGCTGAGCGACATTAAGAAATTCAGCGGCCTTGGAAAACGACCCTTGCTCCACAATTGCGATGAAATATCGGAGCTGCCTGAGATCCATATAGATCCAACGTCTGTGATCGCTCGAATAGCGCCACTTTAGGCATAGGGCCGCAAAGTGTGAAACCCTTTGGACCGGCGCGTCGCAAGAATGCGATCGAATCGCACCCTAAGTCATTGGAATTGATCATGTTCACGAAGCGTGATCAATTCGATCCAAACGCATCGCAGGTTAGCTCGCCACGCATCTCGGTACCGCGCGTAAATCAGGCGGATGGATTTGGCTGTTACGAGCTGGTTGCCGGCCGTTTTGGGGCGAATTCCCGGCGCAACGCTTCGCCGTGTTCGCCCGCAGCCGGAACGCGGCCGGCGGTCAGCGTCTCGCCATCCACCTTGACACCAGGGGCCAGCAGGCGCACCGGACCGGACGGCGTCTCGACGTGGAGATAGCGGTTCTGCGGATGCACCGCGAGATCGTCCAGCGAACTGACCCGGCCATAGGCGAGCCGCGCCGCGCTCAGCACCTCGATCGCCTGCTCTCGGGTCATGCCGAGGAAGATCGGCACGATCTCCGCATCGAGCGCCTCGCGGTTCTTGACGCGATCATCGTTGCTGCCGAAGCGCGGATCGGCGATCAGATCGGGACGGCCGAGCACGTCGCGGCACAGGATCACCCATTCGCGCTCGTTCTGGATCGCGATCAGCACCGGGCGGCCGCCGCTGCATGTGAAGGCGCCATAAGGCGCGATGGTCGGGTGATGCAGACCGAACTTGCCCGGCGTGATGCCGCCATAGGTAAATTGCAGATACGGCACATTCATCCAGTCCGCCAGCGAATGAAACAGCGACACCGCGATGTGCCGGCCGTGGCCGGTTTTCTCGCGCGCGTAGAGCGCCTGAAACACCGCCTGCGTCGCGGTCATCCCCGCCGAGATATCGCCGACCGACACGCCGACGCGCACCGAGCCGAATTCGTTGCCGGTGGTGCTGGCGAGGCCGCTCTCGGCCTGCACCAGAAGGTCGTAGGCTTTCAACTCGCGCAGCGGCCCCTCGTCGCCGTACCCGGTGATCGAACAGGTGATCAGCCGCGGGTGCTTCTCGCGCAGTTTCGTCATCGAGAAGCCAAGCCGCTCGATGGCGCCCGGAGCGAGATTCTGAATGAAGATATCCGCCCGCGAAATCATCTCCGACAGGATGGCGCGCTCGCCTTCCTGCTTGAGATCGAGGCAGATCGATTCCTTGCCGCGATTGAGCCAGACGAAATAGGCGCTCTCGCCGTGCACCAGATGATCGTAATGCCGGGCGAAATCGCCCTCCGGCCGTTCGATCTTGATGACCCGCGCGCCGGCATCCGCCAGCTTGCATGACAGATAGGTCGGGGCGACGGCCTGCTCAATGGACACGACCAGCAATCCCGCGAAATCCGACGCCATGACAACTACCTTCCGTCACAACCATGCGCCGCCTTACCGAGAGGCACCGTCGCCCCCGAGCGACTCGTGACGAATCCAAATAACACCATGACAGGCAGGATGTGACAGCCCCTTCCGCTCATGCGCGACACCCTGTCGCGATCCTCGGTGTCTAATGATGCATCGGCCACAACTTCGTTCCCGGTTCCCGATGAGGCACGCCGCTAAGGCGTCGCCATAACGACCATCACCGCATAACGAACGGATTCGGCACGTCCTTGCCGTAGGACATCCAGACGCATTTGGTCTCGAGATATTCGTTGATCGCCTCCTGACCGCTCTCACGGCCTAGGCCGGAATTCTTGAAGCCGCCGAATGGCGCCATGTAGCTCACCGCGCGATAGGTGTTGGTCCAGATCGACCCGGCCCGCAGCCGCTTCGCGGCGGTGAAAATGCGGCGCTGATCGTTGGTCCACACGCCGGCGGCGAGGCCGTAGGCGGTGTCGTTGGCCATCGCATAGGCTTCATCGTCCTCGCGGAAGCGGATCACCGACAGCACCGGCCCGAACACCTCCTCCTGCGCGATCCGCATCGAGTTTGAGACATTGGCGAACACCGTCGGCTCGATGAACCAGCCGTCGCCACATTCCGGCCGATCGGCGGGCTTGCCGCCCATCACGCAGTCGGCGCCCTCGTTGCGCGCCATCTCGATGCAGAACAGCACACGCTGATACTGCGGCTGGGTGGTGATCGGCCCCACCTGGGTCGCCATGTCCATCGGGTCGCCCATCCGCGCGGTCCTGGCCAGCGCGGTGAACTTGTCGATGAACTCGTCGTGAATGCTGTCGTGGACCAGCAGCCGCGAGCCGGCGATGCAGGTCTGCCCGGTGGCGGCGAAGATGCCGGAGACGACGCCCTTCACCGCATTGTCGATGTCGGTATCCGGAAACACCAGTTGGGCTGACTTGCCGCCCAGTTCGAGGGTCAGCCGCTTGAAGGTCTGCGCGGCGTTGCGCGCGATGTGGCGGCCGGAGTTCTCACCGCCGGTGAAGGCGATCTTGTCGACGCCGGGATGCGTGGTCAGCGCTTCGCCGACATCGGTGCCGAAGCCGGTGATGACATTGACGACGCCGGCCGGGAAGCCGGCTTCCTCAATGAGCCGCGCGAATTCCAGTGTCGAGGCCGAAGTGAATTCGGACGGCTTCAGCACCACGGTGCAGCCCGCCGCCAGCGCCGGCGCGAGCTTCCACGTCGTCAGGAGCAGCGGCGAGTTCCACGGCGTGATCGCCGCCACCACGCCCACCGGCTCGTGGCGGGTGTAGGTGAACATGTCCGCCTTGTCGATCGGCACCACCGCGCCCTCGATCTTGTCCGCGAGGCCGCCGAAGTAATAGAACCACTGCGGGATATAGCCGACCTGCCCGCGCATCTCGGCGTACAGTTTGCCGTTGTCCTGCACCTCGGTTGCGGCGAGATGATCGGCGTCGCGCAGGATCAGGTCGCCGAGCTTGCGCAGAAGCTGCCCGCGCTGCGAGGCATGCATGTCCGCCCACGCGCCACTCTCCAGCGCCTTGCGCGCTGCCGACACCGCCTGATCGACGTCGCGCTGGTCGCATTTCGGAATCCGCGCCCATGGCTTCGCCAGAAACGGATCGACGGACTCGAAGGTTTCTCCGGACTCAGCGGAGGTCCACTTACCGCCGATGAAACACTGATAATCCTTGATGCCTTGCACGCGAGTCATGATGGTGTCCTTCCGGTCGTCCGTCTCAGTTGAATTCGACGACCTGACGAATGGCGCTGCCATCGTGCAGGCGGTCGAATCCCGCGTTGATGTCGTCGAGCTTGATGCGATGCGTAAGCAATTTATCGACCGGCAGCTTGCCGCGATTGTAGAGGCCGAGGAAACGCGGAATGTCGCGCGACGGCACGCCGGAGCCGAGATAGCTGCCCTTGATGGTGCGCTCCTCCGCCACCAGCGACACCGCCGGAAGCGTGAGCATCGCTTTCGGGTTCGGCAATCCCGCCGTCACCGTGGTGCCGCCGCGCCGCGTGATCGCGTAGCTCGCTTCCAGCGCCTTCACCGAGCCCGCGAATTCCAACGCGGCATCGACGCCGCCGGAGGTCGCTTCCTTCACCTTGCCGACCAGATCGGGATCGTCGGCCTTGAAGGCGTGGGTCGCGCCGAGTTCTCGCGCAAGATCGAGCTTCTGTTCCAATCGATCGATGGCAATAATGGTCTCCGCGCCGCTGGCCGCCGCGCCCAGCACCGCCGCGAGCCCGACGCCGCCGAGCCCCACAATCGCGGCGGTGCGACCGGGGCCGACATCGCCGCCGTTGAACACCGCGCCGGCGCCGGTGAGCACCGCGCAACCCATCAGTGCCACGATATGCAGCGGCACGTCCTTGCGCACCTTCACCAGCGAGCGGCGCGACACCGTGGCGTATTCGGCAAAGCACGACACGCCGCAGTGATGATGAATGCGATTGCCGGCCCGATGCAGGCGGAATTCGCCGCTCAGCAGATCGCCCTTGCCGTTGTGCTCGGCGCCCGGCTCGCACAGCGCGGGCCGCCCCTGCGAGCACGGATTGCAATGGCCGCAACTCGGCACGAACACGCAGACCACATGATCGCCGCGCACCAGATCGTCGACGCCGTCGCCGACTTCTTCCACCACGCCGGCCGCCTCGTGGCCCAGCACCATCGGTACCGGACGCGGCCGGTCGCCGTTGATGACGGATAGATCGGAATGGCAAAGCCCCGCCGCCGCAATCTTGATCAGCACTTCACCACGGCCGGGACTGTCGAGATCGATCTCCTGCACCTTCAAGGGCAGCGATTGCGCATAGGGCGCCGTGTTATCCATGCTCTCCAGAACCGCCGCCCTGATCTTCATTCATCATTCCCTTCTTTAGGCACGCGACCACCAACCCCGCGACAAGGCGGGAGCGCTATCGGTAAAGTGATTCATGTGTGTTGCGCGGTGCTTCAGTGAACCGCCGCGTACATGATCTTTTCTTCCGTCGCTTCTTCCATCGCGAATTCCTCGACCACGCGACCTTGCCGCGAGACCAGGACACGATCCGCAAGGTTCATGATTTCTGGCAAGTAAGAGGAGATCACCACGACGGCGAGGCCGGCATCGGCCAGCGAATTGATCACCTGATGCAGTTCGGCGATGGCGCCGACATCGACGCCGCGCGTCGGCTCGTCGAAGATGATCAGCTTCGGCTTCTGCACCAGCGCGCGGGCGATCACCACCTTCTGCTGGTTGCCGCCGGACAATTCGACCACGCGCGCATCGCTGTTGATCGCGCGAACATTCAGTTTGCCAGTCCACTCTTTCGCCAGCGCGATCATCTCGGAATAGCTGACGATGACGCCATTCTTGTTGAGATCGGCCGACAACAGGTTGAGATAGATATTCTCGGCGATCGACTTGGTTTCGAAGAAGCCCTCGATCTTGCGGTCCTCGGTAACGTAGACGATGCCGTCTTTCACCGCCTTGCGCGGCACGCGGTAGCGCACCGAGCGGCCCTCCAGCTTCACCTCGCCGCCGTGGAAGAAGTCGCGCTTCACCACGCCGGAAATGATCTTCGCGGTTTCGGTGCGGCCCGAGCCGATCAGGCCGAAGATGCCGGTGATCTGCCCGCTGTACACCGAGAACGACGTGTTGCGAACCATGCGACCCATCGACAGATTCTGGACGCTAAGAATCTTCTGCCCGTAGGGGCGCGGTATGCGCTTCTGCGCGGCCTTGCCGTAGAGTTCGCCGGACAGCGCGCGGCCGACCATGGCGTTGATGATTTTGTCGCGGTCGAAATTCTTCGCGAGATCGGTGATGACGTGCTGCCCGTCGCGCAGCACGGTGATGCGGTCCGAGATCGCCAGCGCTTCTTCCAGCGCGTGCGAGATGAAGATGATGGAGACGCCGTCCTTCTTCAGCCGGCGGATCAGCGCGAAGAAGTGATGCTTTTCCTCCGGCGTCAAGGTCGCGGTCGGCTCGTCGAAGATGATGACCTTGGCCTTGTGATGCACGGCGCGGGCGATTTCCACCATCTGTTTCTGCGCCGCGCCGAGCTGCGAGACGAACATGGTGGGATCGACGCCAAAGTTCAGCGATTGCAGAAACTGCTGCGCCGAGATGTAGATGCCGCGCAGACGATTGAGGAATTTCTCGTTGCCGAGATAGAGGTTCTGCGCCACCGTCAGCGACGGCACCAGGCTGGTTTCCTGAAACACCATGGCGATGCCCTTTTGCAGGGCCTCGGCCGGCGTCTTGAACGATTGCGGCTCGCCGTCGATGACGAGCTGGCCGGCGGTCACCTCGTAGACGCCCGCCATGATCTTGGTCAGCGTGGATTTTCCCGCGCCGTTCTCGCCCAGCAGCGCGTGCACCTCACCCGGCGCGAGATCGAAGGACACGTCCCGGAGCGCGGCGACGCCGTGAAACTCCTTGGTGACGTTTTTCATTTCGACGATCGGTCGCATCATTCGACTCGCACCTAGAGATTGATCGTGACGACTTCGTCGCCGCCCTTGCTGGTCAGCCACAAACGCCCGCCGGACTCGACAGCCGAGGTGATGCCGTGACGGCGTCCGCCGGCACGGCTGTGCAGACTGCGAACCGGCACGAAGTTTTCGTTCACTTCGACGACGAGGCCATAGGAGCGCGTCGGCGCCCAAGGCTTAAGAATGCCCATCTGCTTCAGCGCGCCGCCCTGCATCGGCTCGTGAAACGACAGCCCGCTTTGCAATGCCGGCGCGATCCAGTTCTCGGGCGCGACCTCCGCCATCATCGCGCGACGATATTTCGGCTCGCGCAGCACGAACTCGATCAGCGGCGAGCGCGGCGCGAACACGGTGAGCCAGTAGCCGCCGCGTGCCGCGCGCGCGAGGCGCGCCGGATAGCCCGGCAGGTCCTCGATCAGTTGCGCGCGCATCCGTCCGTCCGGCCCGAGCCGGATCAGCCGCGTCGCCCAGCTTTCACTGACGATGATGCTACCGTCCTTGTCGGCCAGCACACCGTTCGGGAAGGCGAGCTTGTTCGCGAGTTGCCTGACCTCGCCGCTTTTCAGATCGATCCGCAGCAATTGGCCGGCGCGATGCTGCTCCAGCAGATCGCGCTGCCACGCGGACAGCGGATTATCGGTCGAGCCGATGCAGACCAGCAGCGTATCGTTGTTGGCGAAGGCCAGCGCGGTAGCGCACGCATATTTGCCGCCATCGCGCAGCGCGGTGATTGCCGGCTTGCCGTCGTGATCGAGAACGGCGATGCCGTGCTTCTCGCACGCCACCGCGATCAGCCCCGCGTCGGAGCAGGCCAGCGCGGTGACATCGCTCTGCAACGTCGCGAACGGCGACGGCTTGTCGCCCGCGAGCTTCAACAATTGCGCCCCACTCGACCAAACCGGCGCGCCGCCGAGCAATGCCAGGTTATCCGGCGCGGCCACGGTAAAACCGGGCTGCGCCTCCTCTAATAGACTGTTCGGTTTCAGCGCGCCGTCGAGCGGCGGCACCGTCACCGACGCCGCGCCACGTCCGAGGAAACGCTCGAGCCAGCCTCCCATCGCGATGGTCATGCGCGCGCTCCCCAGTAGCTGCGGTAACTGCTCCAGGTCTTGTCCGCCCAGTCGCCGAGCTTGACGCGGCCGATGCGGTTGTTGGTGATGCCGCCGAGATAGAGCCAGCCCTTGTGCTCCCGCATCGAGGTGATCATCGGGTGGTTGCTGGCGCTTTTGTCCCACATCGATTCGACGATCTCGCCCTTGTCGTTGAAGCGGATGACGCAGCCGATGTTGAGGTTCGGATAGAGCCACTGGTCGGGCGCGATCCGCCGCGCCATGCGGCGACGGAAGCCGGGCATCCGCAGCGCGACGTCGAGCGCCGGCGAGCGCATGCCCATGATCGCGCACCAATAGGTGCCGTCGGACGCGCGGTTGATGTTGTCAGGATAACCCGGAAGCTGATCGACCATCCGCTCCACCGTTCCGGCCTTCGGCCCGGCGATCCAGTAGCGGTTGATGCGGCAGCCCCAGCTCTCGGCGAATAGGATCGCCTGCCCATCATGCGACAGGCAGACGCCGTTCGGGAACACCAGCTTGCGCACGGCCGTGTGCGTCTTGTCGGTGTTGGGGTCGTAGCAGATGATGCGGCCGTTGCCGCGGCTCTCCAGCGCGTCCACCGGCCAGTCGTGCATCTCGTAGCGGATGGTCGCTTCGCTGAAATAGACCTTGCCGTCGGGCGCGATGTCGAGATCGTCGGCGAGCCGCAGACGCGAGTCGTCCACTACCGAGAACGGCGAGCGGTTGGTTTCATCCGTCACCTTGATGACGTTGCGGTCGCGGTCGATCTTGTAGAGGCCCATGCCGCCGACGCACACCAACAGGTCACCGGCCTTGTCGAACGCCATGCCGAGCGGCGAGCCGCCGATGTGGGCGTAGACTTCCCACTCCTTGTAGTGCGGCGGCGAGAAGCGGACGATGTCGCCGTGGCGGGTGCCGCAGTAGAGATAGTCGTTCTCGTCGAGAATGACGTCCTCGGGCGATTCCACCTCGTCGAGGCCGATGATCTCGACCTCCTTCAGCCGGTCGTTCAGCGCCAGAGGTCCGCCGTTCTCGGCGTCGGTCGGGCGCGGCGTCGGCAATTCCACCAGCGTCGGCGAGACGTAGACTTTCGACAGCAGCTTGTCGCGGTTTTTCAGCCAGCGCACGTCGATGAACACTGCGAGCAACAGCGTGAGGCCGAGCACCATCGGGCCGGAGCCGCTGTTCATGCCGATGCGCAGCACGCCGTTGGTCATCACCTGCACGATCACCGCGCCGATCAGCGCCTTGACCACCGAGCCGCGACCGCCGCCGAGGCTGTTGCCGCCGAGCACCGCCGCCGTCAGCGCCGCGATCTCGAGACCCATGCCAGTGTCGGTGCCGGCGCCGCCGAGCCGCGCCGCGTAGAGCACGCCGGACAGGCCGCACAACATGCCGGAGATGGTGTAGGCGGCGCAGACGGTGCCGCGCACCGACAGGCCGATGTTGTGCGCGGAGCGGCGTGAGCCGCCGATCGCCATCGCGCGCCAGCCGGGCCGGCTGCGCGTCAAGAGGATATGACCGATCAGTGCCACCACGATCAGGACGATGAAGCTGGAGGGCACGCCGCCGACGCCGCCGAGCCCGATCAGGTCCCAGGCGGCGGAGTCGTAGAAACTCACCGACATCGCCTTGGAATATTTCAGCAGCAGCATGTCGACGATAGCGCGCACGATGATCAGCGTCACCAGCGTGGTGAGAAACGCACGCAGGCGAAGATAGCCGATCAGGAAGCCGTTGATGAAACCGACGCCGCCGCAGATCAGCACCACCGCCGGAATCACCAGCCAGACCGGCCAGCCGGCGAGATTGAGCAGCGCCAGCGTCATGAAATTGCCGAGCGCAAAATTGGAGCCGACGCTGAGGTCGAGTCCGCCGACCACGATGACCAGCATCATCGCCATGCAGACCAGACCGAACTCGCCCAGCTCGCGCGCCTGAATGGCGAGATTGGACACCGAGAAGAAGTTCGGAATCAGCGTCCCGAACAGGCTGACGACGCAGAGCAGCACCAGGAACGGGATCGCGTTATCGATCCATTTTTTGGACAAGAGTTCGCCAATCACATGATCGGGGACAAAGCGATATCGCAGCTTTGCAAGGGTGCTCGTCGTCGCCAAGGGAAAGCCTCGTATCCGGCGCGGTTCGCCGACAGAAGAAACGGGAGAGAGCGTGACCGCGACGGATCGCGGTCACGCGTGCAACATCAGCGCAGCAGCTTGGCGTACTGTTCGGGATCCCAGCAGGTGCCGGCCTTGACGTCGGCCTTGGTCATTACCCGCGTCGGCGAATAGATCTGGGTCTTGATCGCCCCGGCCTTCTGCTTGTTTTGCAGATAGGTCATGATCGCGGTCCAGGCATCGCGGCCCATGCCCGGCGCATCGTAGTTGATGAAGGTCGAGAACGTGCCGTCGGCGAGACGGTCGCAGGATGCCTGCGCGCCGCCGCCGGAGGTCACGAAATAGACCTGGCCCTGCTTTCCGGCCTGCTTGATCGCCGCGCCGGTGCCGACAGCCTGACCATCCCAGACATCGATGACGCCGCACAGATCAGGGTTCTGCTGGATCACGGTCTCGGTGATGGCACGCGCTTTGCTGGCGTCCCAGTCGGCCGCCTGGCTCGACACCACCTTGATCTCGGGATGTTCTGCAAACACCTTCTTGATGCCCTCGATCTGGTAGAAGCTGACGCCGCCGGTCGGCACGCCCTCCACCAGCGACACCTTGTGCGAAGTCTGCGTGTCCTTGCCACACTTTGCCACGATCATCTTGGCGGCCTGCTCGCCGAGGGCAACGAAATCAGGGCCGACGAAGGCGTCGGTCTGCACCGCGCCCTGCATGTTCATCTGGATCACCGCGATGCCGGCGGCGTTAGCCTGCTTGAGAAGCCGCGCCAGCGATTGCACGTCGGGATTCTGCGTGACGATGACGTCCGGCTTCTCCGCGATCAGCGAGGTCATGCCCTGCGCCATCGCCGAGGTCACCCAGTTCGGGTCCTGCGCCTTGAAATTGATGCCGTAGCGCTGCGCTTCGGTCTTGACGACGCCACCCCAAGCCTGCGCCAGATCGAAGCCGAGCGAGATCGGGAGATAGGCGATGGTCTTGCCCTTCAGCGACGCCAATGCCGGGCCGCGGAACGCATCGGTGCTGTCTTCGGCCCGTGTCGCCACGGTCCCGATCGTCAAAGCGGCAAGCGCCGTCGCGGCCACCGCCAGTTGAGTCAACTTTTTCACGAACGTTCCTCCTGTTGAATTTTTGAGCGGAATTTTTTGCTGGTCCTAAATGTCACCCTGCTGGCCGGTCTGCTCATCGCGCGGATTGAGAATACTGTCGACGACGATGGCGAGCAGCAGGATCAGACTCTTGATGACGTTCTGAACGGTGTACTGGATGTCCATGATGGTCATGCCGTTCATCAGCACGCCGATCAGCAAGGTGCCGACGATGACGTTGCGGACGTTGCCGCGACCACCGCTGAGGCCGACGCCGCCGAGCACCACCACCAGAATCACGTCGTAGATCATGTTGGAGTTGACCACGCGGGTATTCATCGCCTGCGCCGAGGTCGAGGTGACGATGCCCGCGATGAAGGCGATGCCGCCGGCCATGACATATTGCATGACAAGAATCGGCCGCACTGGAATGCCGCCGGTGCGCGCGGTGAAGAAATTGTCGCCCATCGCATAGATGAAGCGACCAGGCTTGGTGTAGCGCAGGAACAGAAACACGATCAGCGCCAGCCCCGCCGCGACGATGATCGGCATCGGGATGCCGGCCACATGACCCTGCCCGAGTTGCGCGAGCCATCCGATATTCGGCGGCAGATAGACGACATCGGTGCCGGTAATCAGATGAGCGCGGCCGAAGCCGTAAACGAACGTCGCCATCGCCAAGGTCGCGAACAGCGACGGAATTTCCGCATAGGCAATGAGAATGCCGGTGATCAGACTCATGCCGACGGCGAACGCGAGGCCGACGGTCATGGCGGAGGCGACCGACATGCCGCTGCTCATCAGTTGCAGGCTCCACGCCACCGAAATCGCCATGGTCGCGACCAGCGACAGATCGATGCCGCGCCCGAGCACGACGATCAGCATGCCCAGCCCGAGAATGCCGAGCACGGCCACGCTGCGGATCAGCGACAGGATGTTGTTCGCCGCGAGAAAGTTCGGAAGAATGATCGAGAACAGGATGAAAAGAACGATCGTCAGGAGGAAGACGATTTTTTCCTGGTTGAGATGTCGCAAGATCGATTGCGGTTTCGTGCGATCATCCATCCCCGATTTCCCCCAAGCCGCCACGGAGAAGCCACGATGGCATCGTCAATCGCGATGATGATCGCAATTGCAATGATGTCAGCTCATCGTCGGCATCAACGCGGCGCGTCGATTGTTGGGGCGGACTATACAAACCGATATCGGCCCGCAAATTATCAAATTGCGTTATCGGATATAGCTTCGCGTTATAGCCGGATCGGCGGTTCGGCCGGGGATGCCGCCAATGTATGCGCTATATGCATCCAAATACACCGCACCTGTCCGAAGCCGATCCGGTCATACCCGGCTCCGCGATCAGAGGCGTCCTAACATTGTTTAAAGAAGCAACGTCGAGAACGGATATACTGACGGTCGAAAAATCGATCGCCGGGTCCCCGGTCCGCAAGGGACACACTGGCGATCGATAGAGCTGGACTGTACAAGAGTTAAATGCGTTAAGCGTGGAACAGGATTGAGAATGGACGATCCGACCAGCAGGCCGGACCTTCCGAAATCGTAGAGGCGCAATGGACGACGACGCAAAAACGGGCCCGAAAGCCCAGGGCGCTTCTTTCCCATTTCGCGGGGGCGAAATGGGCACCCTGATCAGGAATTTCGATTGGTCGAAGACCGCTCTGGGCCCCCTAGCACAATGGCCACCTCACTTGAAGGCGGCGGTCGGGCTGATGCTGCCCGCGAAAGCTCAGATCGTGCTATTCTGGGGTCCCCAGTTCATAGCGCTTTACAACGATGCCTATGCACCGACAATTAGCGACAAGCACCCAAAAGCCCTTGGGTTGCCGGCTCGCGAGAACTGGACGGAGCTATGGGACGACCTTGAGCCGCTGCTTCAGCGGGTTCTGCTGACCGGAGAAACAGTTTTCGCGAAGGACCGGCCGTTCTACATCGAGCGCCACGGCTATCCCGAAAGTGTTTATTTCAACATTTCGTATTCGCCCGTCCATGACGAGAACGGCAACATTGGCGGCGTGCTTTGCATTGTCGATGAAACAACCCAACGGATCGTAGCCGAGCAGACGTTGGCCAGGACGGAAGAACGCCTCTCCTATGCCCTGCAGGCGGCGGGAATCATCGGCACATTTGATACGGACCTCCGCTCCAACATCGTCTACTCGGATTGCCGCTTCGCGACCATGTTCTCGCTCGATCCCGAGAAAGGAGAGAGCGGCGCGCCACTTTCCGATTATCTCGCCGCGATCCATCCAGATGATGTCGAGCAAGTCAGCGCGGGTATACAGCGGGCGATCGCGACCGGAGAAAAGTGCCTTCTGGAATATCGCGTAACACCGAAGGATGGCAGCATACATTGGCTCGAAGCCCATGGTCAGTGTCTCTATGATGAAGCGGGCAAACCCTGGCGCATGCCCGGCGTGGCGGTCGATATCACCCAGCGCAAACAGGCCGAGCTGGCCACCGCGCGCCTCGCTGCCATTGTCGAATCATCCGACGACGCGATCATCAGCAAGGATCTCAACGGCATTATCACCAGTTGGAATGGAGGCGCAGAGAAACTATTCGGTTATCGCGCGGACGAGGTCATTGGGAAATCCATCACGATTCTGATCCCTGAGGATCGGCTGGACGAAGAACCCAACATTCTGGCGCGTTTGCTCAAGGGAGAACGGATCGAACACTTCGAGACCATCCGCCGGCGGAAGGATGGCGAGCCGATTGACATATCTCTCGTGATTTCACCCATCAGGAATCAGCAAGGCAAGATCATTGGAGCTTCGAAGATCGCACGCGACATCAGCGATCGTAGAGCGGCCGAGAAACTACACCGCACTTTGCTGCGCGAAATGACGCATAGGCTGAAGAACAATCTGTCGACCGTCCTCGCGATTGCGCGGCAAAGCTTCCACGGACAAGAAACGGAAGACTTCCGCAAATTCGAGGCACGTCTGCTGGCCCTATCGAACGGCCACAATCTGATTACCCGCGAAACGTGGGACAGTGCGGATCTGAGAGACGTCGTTGCCCAGCTTCTAACCGTTCACGGCGGGAAAAGGTTTGAGATCCATGGACCGGATCTGCGGCTCTCGCCGAAATCCGCGCTGGCATTGACCTTGGCGCTTCATGAACTGGCGACGAACGCGGCGAAGTACGGCGCGCTTTCAGTCCCCAAGGGTCGGGTTGTCATCGATTGGAAGGTTGAACACGAAAATCTGCCGCGCCTGCATTTTCGGTGGCAGGAGCGCAACGGCCCCTTGGTATCGGAACCGACCCGACGAGGTTTCGGTTCCCAATTGATCGAACGCGCACTGGCGTTCGAGCTAAAAGGCGAAGTTCGGATCACCTACGATCCGCTCGGCGTCCTATGCGAAATTTCAGCGCCGCTATCGGCCGAATGGGAGGACGGATCACAGCTATAGCGACTTCATGACCCCGTTTGGGCGCCATAGGGCACCAATCCAGAATGAATCGTCTGAAGCTTGATTCTTCTATCCTGATCACGAAAGTGTCCGAGCCCTCGATTGCGCGGAAACGATCGCTGTCGGCGCGCCAGACCAGGAACGCGTAGATGCCATGAACTTTCCTGGCGATGAACTCCTATCGTACGCCGGGGAGCTGCTCACGCAAGCGACTGGCTGACGTCCGGATTCCGTCGCGGCCGACGTATTCCGAGTTGCAGGTCAGGAGAACCACATCATCAGCGTAGTTGAGATGGAGATCAGTTTCGAGATCTCCCGTTACCCTTTGCTGGAGATGATCTCCGAGAACTTGCTCTGTGCGGCGGAATTTCATCGGAACATGGCATCACTGTATGGGGTTATCGTGCGCAACGAAATCAAAGATGGCAAAGTTTCCCGGCGGCGATCGTCACATATTCTTGGAGGGAGTGGATGAAGGAGGAAAAGCAATTCAAGAAGATGGCCTTGAGGGCGATAGTGTCGGCGCAATCGACGCCAGACCCCAATCGAGCTCAGGAGCTAAAGAACCTGACCAAGGGGTTTCAGGCTCAAGCAAAGGCCATCAAACGCAGCAAGAAAAACTCGACCAATCGAAGAAGCGACAAGTCCCGATGAAGAGATCGTCAACGGAGGTCTGGAGGGAGGCCGGTCATACTCGTGAACCGCGTGTTTCGGTAAGCCGGAGCATCTTCGCGCTCGTGGACGACCGCGACCGCGCTTATTTCGGAGTGAGCGGCCAGGATGAGGACCATATCGGGCTCATCGAGCCACGGACCCCCGCCGTCTTCTATCCCGCAGAACCGGCCGTGCTCATCGAGCAGCTGAAGAAGACCCGAAAGCCCTTTCGACGAAGCGGAAGCTACCTTCAGACGGAACGATTTTTTTCTTCCCTGAGGAACTTTCCGCTCACTGGTTCCTCCCCGATCGGAAATTTCTCCACCTAACAAGGTTTGCCCGAGGCAGCGTTTAACATTTGTAAATGTTGGGACCGAACGTGTCCTGATATCCTTGGTCATCACGGGAGGTCACATGCAGCATCAGAACTCGATAAGTCGTCTGCGAGCCCAAACCATTCATGTGCTCAAGCGCGCACGCAAGCTGCCGCCAGGCGCTGATCGCAACGATCTGCGGCAACTCGCTTTCGGACTGCGTGAATTGGAACGGCATCGCATCCTTCAGATGATGCTGTCTGAGCAGCCGATGACACCTGACGAGACCGAGTACCCTCACTGAGACGACGTGGTCGGAACATTCGATTTTCTCCGGAGTTTTCGATCTGGCGTTTGGCCGGATCAGAAAATGAGGAGAATATCGATGAAATACGCTTACTTGGCAGTCGCCGCGGCAGTTGTCATGTCGTCTCCTGCCCTCAGTCAAACCACGACGACAGTTACGACGACTGGCACTGCCAGTTCCACAGCGGTGACCGTGGCACCGGAGCAGCGCACGCGGATCCGGACTTATATCTCCGAGCACAAAGTGAAGCCGGTGGTCGTGAAGGAGAAGGTGTCGGTCGGCACTGTTCTCCCCGCTGACGTGGAGCTTCACGCCGTACCTGAGGACTGGGGTCCGTCACTTCACACCTACCGCTATGTCTATTCCGGTGACGATGTGGTCCTCGTCGACCCGGGCAGCCGGCGAGTCGTTCAAATCATCGACTGACTTCGGACAAGCGAAATAGAGATCGGGGGAGCTGGCTACGCCGGCTCCCTCGCGTTCAGTTGCTCGGACAACAATCCAGGGAAGCGCGCTGGCGTCTTGCCAATGTGAAGGCAGTGATTGGAACGGCACACTCCTGCCAACCGTTAATATGGTTGCGACGCTCTCCCGAACAGGAGAGCCAACCAAGTTGACAGCGAGGAGATCAGGCAATGGCAAGTACGACAGACCGCGATCCTCAGCGCCATACGCAAAAGATGCAAAAAGTCCTCCGACAAGTTAAGGACCATCTGCGCGAGGACATCGAGAAGCTCGACGAGCCACAATTGAAGGCGATGTTTGAGACGTCTGCCGAAGTTCTCGGCGGCCTCGAAAAGGCCTTCAAAGACTACGAGCAGAAAAATGAAAGCGCTTGGCACTAAGACGTCCTACAGGTCATCACCGCTGAGTGGCCGACGATCCGTCCCATTCAGCCGGTAACGCATCAAGCATTGCGATGACGGGTTGCGAGCCGCGGTTGAGTCCCGCGGAGAGCCGAATTCCAAATGTTACAAATTGTGGCGAACGTGATGCATTGAGAAAGTTATGAGCGACCTATTCGCCGGAACGGATTCCTCAGATTCACAATCCGGCGAAATTCACAAGCCGGCGTGGTGCGGAGACGTGGAGGCATGGAACGTTTCGCTTGATAAGCGTTGTTTCGCTCATGACGAGCCGAAAGCGCCAACGATGGAACGACCGCTGCAAACGACCTTCAGAGGCATGGACAGTTCACCAGCGCTGGAAGCCCTGATCCGTGAGCGGGTCAATCGGCTTGAGACGCTGTATCCCCGCCTTACCGGATGCCGCGTCGTCGTGGAGGTACCGTACCGGGGGTCTGAGTCGGCAAAAGTCCCCCTTGCCGTTTCGGTTGAAGCCGATGTTCCCGGCAGAGCCCCCATCCTCGGGAGAGATGAAGCAGAGCGGCACGAGGCAAAGGGAGACCACACTGCGGCCGTCAACAACGCCTTCGAAGCGGTGGAACGGCAACTCGCCAGAATCAGTGACGTTCGGAGCCATGAGGTCAAGACGCATGCCGCGGACAGCCAAGCCGGGATGATCGTGCGCCTCTATCCGGACCAGAACTACGGCTTTGTCCAGATCGAAAACTCGCCGGAGCTTTATTTCACGCGGAACGCAGTGGTCGGCGCAAGTTATGACGAGCTCAAGGTCGGAATGATGGTGCAGATCACCCCCGCGATCGACGAGGGGCCGATGGGCCCACAGGCAAGTTCGGTGCGATTGCTAGACCGGGGAAGGACGCCGACCTGACCAAGCGCGTTGAAGGACGAACACAGTAGGACAAGACCTTCTTCGACAAATCTTCAAACAACCGACAACCATCCTATAGCTGAAGGAAATGGGCGGAAATGCCGAGCCCATCCGAGTCATGGACCTTCGGCCGATATTCGTCGATGTCGATCCGAAATTGCCGAGCGCGTCCGCGCGCCGCTACGAAACTCGTGATAGTGCTCATGTTCATCACCTACTTGCCGGCCGATTGCCGGCGCCGCGCGTCCGCCGTCGACATAGCTCCGCAGCCGCGCCTCAAGCACGGACTTCCAGTCAACGGCACACGCGGAAAATCTATCTTCAGAAACTCGGCGTAGCGGCTCCGGTAGACAGGACTGTGAAGTAGCGCATAAACGTAATTGAATATTTCCTCTGGGGCTAATCCAGCCGGAAGACCGTACGCGCCGACGGTCTCCAGTGAAAGAGCGGATGCGAGGGAACGGAGAAATGGAGGTGCCAAATTTGGTCGCCTCTCGCCGTCCCCTTTCAGCAAGCTCTTTGGTTCGTCGTCAGCAACCAATAGCCAAAGCGGACAAAGGTAGTTCACTTCTTTCAATGAGACCGAGTGATGGCCGATAATCCCGGTAGTGCAGAAGACATGATTAAATTGACCAATCTCGACACTGCGCGAAACCGCAAGCCCCACGTTGGGTTCTCCCACCATGTTACTCATCACTTTCCGACATGGCGAAGTATAGAATCCTCGTGAGTTACCCGTGTAATACGTAAATCTGCTATCAAATGGTCGATACAGGATGGGACAAATCTTCTTCTTGGAGGGCCCGCTTGCTTGAACATCGGCCTGTGCAGTTGCGACACGCCAATCCCGCGCGTCCTTGCCAAGTCCGTATTTAATCCTCGCTTCTTCAGGATCCAAAGAAGCAAAGTCTCTGACGCGCTTCCACAGAGCGTCAGCATCAAAGTCCACAGTCATCGAATCTCGCGCCATCACCACACCAACACCGTTGATGGGGAAGATGTCGGTCACTTTCCAGCCCGAGTCGTACTCTAAACGAAAATCGATATTCTGGGGCTCTAAGAAGTAGAAGGGCGAGTCTGGGTTTAGCAACGTAAACGCATTATCGTTTGCGTCATGCTCTCCAAGCCAAGCATATTTATATTCGCGAGAACCCCACAGATCGGCATATTCGACAATAGCAGTGGCGCCGATCCGAACGCCGAGGCAAATGGCGACACCTTGTCGGATGTCAAAGACATTTCTGTCTTCGGAGCCATCGGGTGCTTTTTCCTTTTTGTTCGCGTTTCCATGAAGATTCAACACACGCAGTCGCGAGAATGTCCTCATGAGACTCTGGTGTTATTCGGCCTGCAATAGTGACCCCCTGAGCCGGGGGATCGGCGTCCAAAATTGACCCCCTATAGATTGGCTGTTGCGCTGCCTGCTTTGTCATGAAGCAGGTGGTCGGGGATGCTGATCG